>Ga0181538_10004667_pt1 | contig 12644 bp, 9 predicted proteins | sample PEATcosm2014_Bin_40_FD_119773 | JGI IMG/M metagenome (GOLD analysis project Ga0181538, IMG submission 119773) | Peatland microbial communities from MTU Mesocosm Facility, Houghton, MI, USA - PEATcosm2014_Bin23_30_metaG | ecosystem: Environmental > Terrestrial > Soil > Wetlands > Peat | place...
AGCTGACCCGCGCCCGTGACGCGCTGGCCGCCGAGCGCCGGCGGATGCCGTGGGTGGCCGTGCAGAAGGAGTACGAGTTCGTCGGGCCCAACGGCACAGCGAGCCTGCTCGACCTGTTCGAGGGCCGCCGTCAGCTGATCGTCTACCGTGCATTCTTCGAGCCCGGCGTGTACGGCTGGCCCGACCATGCCTGCATCGGCTGCTCGCTGGTAGCCGACCAGGTCGCCCACGTCGCGCACCTGAACGCCCGCGACACCACTCTCGCCTTCGCCTCGCGCGCGCCACAGCCCGACATCGAGCGGGTGAAGGCGCGGATGGGCTGGCAGATGCCCTGGTACAGCATGACGGACAGCTTCGACACCGACTTCGGCGTGGACGAGTACCACGGAACGAACGCGTTCATCCGCGACGGCGACACCGTGTTCCGCACCTACTTCGTCAACAACCGCGGCGACGAGGTAATGGGCGGCACCTGGAGCTACCTCGACCTGACCGCGCTCGGACGCCAGGAGGACTGGGAGGACTCGCCCGAAAGCTATCCCCAGACCCCGCCCTACGCCTGGTGGAACTGGCACGACGAATACGCCGGCGCCAAGTCCCAGGGCTGAGCGGCACCAGCCGATGAGCAGGGGGGCAGGCCCTCGCCTCGCCCCGCATTGGCGCGGCGAACTGCCTAGTCGATGCCCTTCCACTGTTCGGCGAGGCGGCCCCAAGCAAACTGGCTCGCCAGGTGCGAGCAAATGCCGAAGCCGGTACCTGCGAGAAGTCGGCTGACTACCTCAACGGCCTCGGGTGGCGGTTGCCGGCTCGGTCGTCCACTGGTCGGCGAGCCACGCCAGATCCGTTTCGTCTCTGGCCCGTGCTTCCTGCTCGCGGCCGAAGAGCATATCGGTCTTGGCAAGGACGAGTGTGTAGGGCCGGCCCTGCCGCCTGGTCACGTGGGTGACGGGCAGCTCAGCGGCGTCGATCCGGGAGTGGACATGCTGCCTGCCCGTCTGGGCGAGCGGCCACTCGAAGGTGCGCGCGTTCTTGTCCGCCAGGAACACCCGGAGCGTGCCGCACAGCTCGCACGCGCAGCTCCCAGCAGGCAGCTCGACCGACCAGTCGCCCGGTTCGCGTTCTGGGCGGGCGAGCCTGCCGCGGAGCCGCGCCGCGCAGTCGCTGGCTAGGGCGTCGAAGCCGCCGTCACCGGGTGCGTAGTCCCTGGGCGTTGCCGCGGACGCCCGCAGCGCGGACATCTCCAGCGCCGTCACGGGGTCGTCCTGCTGCCGGAGGTGCGCGGCAACCGTGTCCCGCCTGCTGGCCGCCCCGATCGCGGCGGCGGCCGTCAGCACCGCGGCGAGTGGCTTGCCAAGGTCGCCGAGCTGGCGGTCACGGTAGCTCGGCCGCGAGGAGGCCACCGCTGCGCCGATGTCCGTGGCGATCCGCTCCCACGCCAGGTCCAGCAGCCGCTGGGCAGCCGCCGCGCCGGCCCTGCCGGCGGCACGCAGCCGCTCACACAGGCCGGGTAGCTGGTCCGCTGCCCACTGCGGCACATCATGTCCAGCGCCGAACGCCCAGCCCGGCTGGTCACCGCCGAACCACGTCCGCAGCAGTTCCGCCGTCCACTGCTCGCCGTAGCGTTCGGCCGTCTTCGCGAGGGACTTCACGTGCGCGGCAGCGAGGCTGTCGATCCGGAACGGGCTCAGCAGCATCGCTGCGGTCGCCGCGTCCGCCACGGCTTGCGCGGCCAGCAGCGCTTTGCGGAGAAGCCCGGAGGTCTTGCCGCTCTGCTTCTGCTGCGCGGCCTGGCCGCGGAGGGCGACGTCCCAGAACGGCGCGAGGGTCGCGGCGGCGGCGCGGGCGCCGGCCACGTCGGCCGATGACGCCATCGCGGCGATCTGGTCGAGCGCCCATGCGGCGGAGGTTTCGGCGCGGTTGGCGAACGCCTGCTCCCGTGGCCACACGACGACCGCTGCGCGGTGGTACCAGCGGTCCAGCGTGTTGCCCCAGTTCCCCATGTAGCCTTCGTACTGCCGGGAATAGGGCTGGAGGTCGCCGGACGGGGTGGACTCGCACACCTCCGTCTCGTGCAGGAACAGCGAGGTTTCCTCCAGCCGGGCGCCGTCCGGGCCGGTCCAGTGCGTGAGCGTGATCTCCGAGTCGACCAGGTCCTGAGTCACGTACTCGCGCTCGTTGTCGCTCGCGCCGGAGTACTCGTCGTCGTCTTCGCAGTAGTCATAGGCGTCATGCCAGCCCCGGCGGCGGTATCCGTAGACCTCGTCGGCCGGGTAGGCGTCGTGTGTCTCCTTGACGTCGGCGAGCGCGAGGATCGCCTCGCAGCCTGCCCGGTCGGCGGCAGCGCGCAGCAGGGACACCCGGCGGGCGTCCTCGCCTTTCAGCCGGGACCAGGCCAGCGCGCGCGGCGTGTACTCATGGTCCAGGAGGTAGGCAAGCCGGCCCGGCGGGGCGGCCGGAGGGCCGCCGTGGTAGCGGTGCGTCGGCGTGGCGAAGTGCTCCCGCAGCAGGCTTGCCAGCTCAGCCGCGGTGCCGTCGTCGCCCTCCGGGCGGGTGGTGTCGCCGTGCAGCAGCAGGTTGTAGGTGAGCGTGATGCGGTAGCCGGACTTCACCTTGAGTACCTCGTGCCGGCAGTCGGTGTAGAAGGCGACGAGCGACAGCGTCGTCTTCGAGCCCCGGTAGGTGCTGCGCTCTCCGTTGTGCTCAACCACCAGCTCGCCGCCGGCGTGGCTGGACGGCAGCGTCACCACCAGGGTCGCGACCATGTCGTCGGACTTCTCCGAGTCCTGGTGGGGGAGGAAGAACTGATCCGGCTCGTAGACCAGGAGCGAGTGAAGATCGGCAGTCAGGCCGGCCGCGTTCGGGAGACCGAGCTCTTCCTTGACCGTCGCGAGGAAGTCCGTGAGCATGGCGTCGTCCCACTCGGCCCGGACGAGGTGCCTCGGGATCTCCCACGTGTGACGGACGTCTGGGTCGGTCAGCGTCTCCGAGCCGCGGCCGAACCGGGCCGGCTCAGCAAGGCTGATGAGCTTGCGGGCCTTGGCGGGCGTCACGGGCAGCGTGACCCGCCCGCAGCCTTCCACCTCCAGGCTCAGGCATTCCGGCCGCGCCGTCAGCTCGGCGCCGAACGTCGACTTCGCGTCGGCGCGCAACGTCCTGGCCAGCCGGTCACGCGCCGCAGTCGCCATCGCTTGTTCCTCCGGTGCCATGGGAACGCCCTACTTCTGACGCGAAACGACTGTAGTGAACCGCTCTGCCGGAGGGGCACGCTTTTGCACTACCCCGCCCAAGCCCTCTAGCGGCGGTCGGTGCATTGAGATCGGTCGTCCGCCTGTGCTAGCTAACCCTGCCGCGGGGACCCGCATTCGATCAGCGAGGATGGCGCGGGCCTGGGGGGTCGCTTGTCGCGCTTGGGGCCGTGGCTGCCCGGCGGGGGTTGGGGAAGCCGAGGCTGGTGTAGCCGGGTGCGCGGCCTGCCAGGGTGGCGGCGAGCACGCCGGTGCGCACGTCGTGGTAGTCGTGGACCTCGGCGGTTTCCTTGCCGGGATAGGCGCGGAGGATCCGCCCGGCGTACTGGACCAGGCGTCCTTTCCACCTGACCGGCGCCGCGAGGAACAGGGTGTCCAGGGCCGGGCAGTCGAAGCCTTCCCCGGCGTAGGGGCCGGTGGCCACGACCAGCAGCGGCGGGCCGCCGGGCTGGGGCTGCAAACGTGCGAGCGCTGCGGTGCGGTTCTTGGCGCCCATGCCGCCGCGCAGCACGACTGGGTCGTAGCCAGTTTCCTGCAGGAGGCCGGCCAGCTTGTGCAGGTGAGCAACCCACTGGGTGAGGACCAGGCAGTGGCGTCCTCGGGCCAGGGCTGCGGCAACGTCGGCGGTGATCTGGCGGGTGCGGTGGTCGTCGGCGGCCAGGTCGCGGTAGATCGCGGCCATCCCGCCCGGTGCCTGCGGGTCGGCGTCACCGCTGTAACAGTAGGCGGTCTCGTGCAGGTGCAGGGCGGGTGCAGGCCGGGTCGTATCGCCGGGCAGCGTGATGCCGGGCAAGGCGAGTTCCTGCCGGCCCACGTCGTGGTCGCGAGGCGGCGTGATGGTGTGCCGGATCTCGCCGACCTGCCAGGCAATGAGGTCGTCGAGCTTGTCGCGGCGGTACGGGGTGGCTGTCAGGCCCAGCCAGCGGCGCGCTGGGATCTGGCGGACCGCGTCTTCGAACGCCGCGGCCGGTACGTGGTGGCATTCGTCGGCGACGACCAGCCCATATCCGGCGGTCAGCTCGCCGATGTCGGCGCGGCGCACCAGCGTCTGCAGGGTCATGATGTCGATGGATCCGCGGACCTTTGCCCGGCCGCCGCCGAGCTGGCCGGACCTGACGCCGAGGAACTCGCTGACACGGGTCCGCCACTGGTCGGCAAGAGTCTTGCGGTCGACCAGGACGAGCGTTGAAGCCCCGTGCATGGCGATCAGCGCGCAGGCGACGACCGTCTTGCCCGACCCTGGGGGTGCGACTAGGACGCCGAGTTCGTGGCGAGCCAGTTCGGCGACGGCCTCGCGCTGGCTGCCGGTTAGCGTTCCGGTGAAAGTGAAGTCCTGCCCGGCTCCTGCTGACCTCTCGTCGGTGATCTCCAGGCGGCTGCCGGCCTCCTCCGCGAGGGATGCGACCTTGACGATGAGTCCGCGGGGCAGGATCAGTCCGCCGTCGATGGTCTCATCGAAGCTGCGCAGGAACCGGGGGACATTCCAGGTGGACGCCCGCATCCGCTGCCGCTCGTCAAATACCGGGTTGCGCATGGAAGCGGCGTGCCGCAGCGCTGCGGCCAGGCTGGGTGTCAGCTCGGCTTGCTCTAGCCGGATCCCGGTGCCGAGCCGGGCGTGGACGACCGGCGAGGCCACCGGCCGGGTCGCCGTGGATGCCGCGGCGGCCAGCCGCGTCACGTCTGATCCCACGACCACCCGGCCCGCCTGGTCGGCTGCGCGGTTGGCTTCCCGCGGGCTCATCCGGCCCAGGGACGACAGGTATGCCCACTGGTCCCGGTACGGTTCCAGCGTTCCCGGGTCGATGAAGACGGTCCGGCCTTCGTCGCGGGCCGGCTTGAACAGCGGCGCGGCGATCAGGTTGCCGACCCCGCCGGATGGGAGCAGGTCCTGGGACGGGAACAGCCGGTCGTAGCTGGCCAGCTTCATCCGGCCGCGCAGCGCCATTGCCTCCCGCAGCAGCCCAGTGCCGAGCCGCCGCGCGGTCCCCGCCGGGACGGGCCGGGTGAAGAACACCCAGGCGTGGGCACCCACACCGGACCGGGACACCTCCAGCGCAGCCGGCACCTGCAGCGCCCTGGCCGCCTTCAGGTACATCAGCGCGTCGATCATCGCCTCGGGCCCGTCGAAGTCGGCCGCCAGCCACCAGCACCGATCGCCGTCCAGCAGCGGGTACAGGCCGATGTGCATCTTCCCGGACAGGTGCGCGGCCAGCACGTCGGCGGTCAGCGGCAGGTAGTCCCGCTCGCCGTGCGGCACTCCCTTGCGGAACCCGCCCTGCGTGGCGGGAACCCACCCGGCCTTGCCGGTACGCCGGTTCTCGTACCGGAGCGCGTACACGTCGGTCCGCGCGGCGAACAGCGCGCCGAAGAACGCCACCTTCTCCTGCGGCGCCGAGCCGCCGTGCACCGGCCCGGGCGGCGCCTCGAAGAACCCGGCCTGCGCCGGGCGGGGCAGGCCGGCCTGCTCGGGGGCGAGATCTAGCAGGCGCAGCAGTCGCGCGTTCTCGGCCCGCAGCCGGGCAACCTCGGCCGCCACAGACTTAGGCACGCGACCGTCGAAGCGGTCGAGAATCTCGGTCACGCTGACAACGGTACGTGGACGCTGAGGCGGTTGCAGAGCGCGAGAGCTGGGCAAAGGCCCGCTGGCCGGCCATCCTGAACGAGTGGGCCGCGCCGCAGCGCGCGCAGCGAACTGTCTACCGGCCACGGGTCGAGGAGGTGCTCGTCACGAACGTGTCCGGACTGCTTCCGAGCCAGGTCACCGATGACTACTGGATCTACGCCGATAGCCCGGCCGTGAGCGAAGCGGACCCGTCGCGCACGGGGAAGTGGCTTGTGTTCGTCCCGGCCAGGCAGGTCGACCGCTGGTGGGAGCTGATCCGGCTCGCGACCGAGCAGGGCCGCCTGGGCATCTCAGCCAAGGCGGCAACAGCCCGCCACAACGACCTGGCAACATCGCGGCGGACCAAGCTGATCTGCGTGTACACCCGCGACTGGCAAGACCAGAGCGATGTGCAGCGCGTCCTGCGGCAGCTCAGGGGCATTGGCGTGACCTCGCGCCTGTCCTACAAAACCGACGAAGCGACGGTGTCCGGCGTGTACGGCACCGGCTCGGCAATCTATGTCAGCCAGCCGGGCAGCGCGGAGTTCGAGGACCGCACTCGGCGCATGCATTCTCTGGTGACGAGCGGTCCGGGCCTGGCAGAGCGATTTCGATGCCCGGCTGGCTGACGCGCGGGCCCGCGCGAACGGTCACCGGGTCAGCCCGCTCGACATCTGGGTCTCCACCCCGCGGCCGTCCCCGGTCATGGTCTGGCCTCCTGCCCGGACCCGCGTGTTCCTCACCCGCGCCCGCAGGCACCGCCTGTACGCGCTGTACCACCTGATCGCCTTCCGCGGGCTGCGGCGAAGGCTGCGGGCTGCGCCGCCCCGACACCGACCTGGATAGCGCCACCACAACGATCCGCTTGCAGATCACGCAGCTCGGCTGGGCCACCGAGCACGGCCCCCCGAAATCCGAAACCGGGGAACGCCAGGTCGCCCTGGACGCGCGGACTGTCGCGGTCATCCGCGCCCACCGTCAGCATCAGGACCAGCAGCATCCGGTCTGCAGCGGGGCCAGCGGCCGGGCCGGAAGTCGAGTTCACCAGCCCCGACGGCACGCCCCTGCACCCGGCCGCCGTGACCGGCGCGTTCGAGCAGCTTGCCTACCTTGCTGGCCTGCCCCCGATCCGGCTGCACGACCTGAGGCATGGCGCTGCCACGCTCCTGCTCGCGGCCGGGCACCACATGAAGGTCGTCCAGGAAACCCTCGGCCTGTCCTCCATCACCATCGCCGCAGACACCTACACCTCCGTGCTCCCCGAACTGGCCCGCCGCTCCGCCGAAGACGTCGCTGCGCTAATCCGGCTTGGCGATTAAGGCGCTCCGGCAGAAGGCCGTGCAGCAACTCCCCGATCGCGCGCTCGGTCGACATCGCCAGCGTCACCATCTGGGACAGCTCCACCTAGGTTATGGGTATCGAGGCTAAGGCAGGATCTCGACGTATCCGTCCGTTCCATGCACGCGGATCCGCTGCCCATTTCGGATCAGCCGGGTGGCTTGCTCCACGCCCACGACGGCCGGCAAGCCGTACTCCCGCGCGATCACTGCGCCATGGGTCATAAGGCCCCCCACCTCCGTCACCAGGCCCGTGATCGCGACGAACAGGGGCGACCAGCTGGGGTCCGTGTAGGCGGTGACCAGGATGTCGCCCGCTTCGAGATCGGCCTCCGCCATGTCATGAATGACGCGAGCCCGCCCCTCGATGATCCCTGCGGAAACCGGTAGGCCGACTAGCGCGCCGGCCGGGACATCGACGCGTCGGTACGCCCCGGCGATAACCTCGCCATCCGACGTGAGCACCCGGGGCGGTGTGAGCGCTTGATACGACCTGAACGCGTCCTTGCGCTCGTGGATGAGCTGGTCGTCCACTTGGTTCGCGCGCACGACGTTGTGGAGCTCCTGGAACGTGAGGTAGAAGATGTCCTCCTTCTCACGAAGCACGTGGGCCTGCACGAGGCGCTCGGCCTCTTCCAGCAAGGCCTGCTTGTAAACGAAGTAGCGACTGACCATGCCGTACTTCGGATACTCCCGGTACCCGATGAAGGTCCGGACCCGGTCGATCATCCGCCTAGCCTCTTCGGCTTTCCGCTCCCCGTCCGGCAGCGCCTGCAATCGCTCCAGCACTTCCTGTTCCTTGTTCCACGCCTCCTGCCGCCCCTGCTCGAAGCGCCGCTCGCCGACGCCCGGCTCGAAGTTCTTGATGTTGCCGAGGATCACGGGCACGAGCGTGGTGGGGCGTTCGCTCCAACGCGGCCTCGTGACGTCGATCTCACCGACGCAGCGCATGCCGTACTTGTCAAGGAAGGCCCCGATGACGTCCCGCGCTTCCGGCCCGCCCGCAAGCTTGGCCATCTCGTCCAGGAAGTCCTCGTCCTCGACGTGTTGCAGAAAAGCCACCACCTCCGAATGCGGGCGGATCACGTCCGCGACGTCCAGGAGCGCCAGACCCATCTCCGACGTGACGTTGCGGGGAACGGACTGTGCGAGCGTGTCGGCCGCGTTCTTCTCGCCCAGCCACGCCTGCAGCTGCTCGTTTAGCCACCGCGTGGCCTCCATCGCCGACATGAACACCTGATGGCTCTGCGGATCGAAAAGGATCCGCTTCAGCTCCTGGATGTCCGCCAGGATGAAGTCGAGCAGCGCCGATTCGGACTTCGTCCGGATGTTGCGTTTCAAAGCGGCGATGGAAGCCTGGTTGCGCCCGATGAGCTCGGCGACGATGGCCGGATCGGTATCGATCGGGGCTGGCACGTCGCCAGGGGGCGCCCCGCCGGGACCCTCGTCCGGGAGCGACCGGATGAAGTCGTCGCGTTCGAGGATGGTCTGCAGCGCGTCCCTGATCAGCGGATCGGATCTCCCCAGGACCTCCAGGAGGCCTGCACGGCTCGCTGGGGAGGCCAGGCGCTGGGTGACGTCGACGAACAGCCTCCCGCCGGCCTCGTGCATCGGCGGGAGGGCCGTCAGCTGGAACAGGGAGAGCCCCAGGGGCTTCATGGGGTCGGTCATCATCTGCTGATGACCGACGGAGACGTAGACGTGGTTCTCTCGGTCGCCGGCTGCGGGGATGGGGAACAACGTGGTGATCGGCCGGCTCTGGACGACCTGGAATTCATCATCGGCCAGGCACCATTCGATGTCCTGGGGGCGGCCGAAGTGCGCTTCGATCCGCCGGCCCAGCTGCGCGAGGCGCACGGCCTGCGCATCCGTCAGCGCCGGCTGCTCCTGGCGCGCCGGGTCGATCGCCTGTTCCTGCGTCCCGCCAGCCGGCAGGGCGCGGATGGCACGCTGCTTGGTGGCGATCGCTTTGGCGACGACCTCGCCCTCCCGCACCTTGTAGGCGTCCGCGTTCACCAGGCCTGAGACCAGGGCCTCGCCGAGGCCGAAGTTGGCCTCCACGGAGGCGACCTTTCGGTTTGACGTGACGGGGTCGGCCGTGAAGAGGATGCCGGCAGCCTCCGGCAAGACCATCTGCTGCACGACCACGGCCATGTGGACCTTCCTGTGGTCGAAGCCGTTCCGCAGGCGGTAGGTCACGGCCCGCTCAGTGAAGAGCGAGGCCCAGCAGCGGCTGATGTGCTGGAGGATCGCCGCCGGCCCCACGATGTTCAGGTATGTGTCCTGCTGGCCTGCGAAGGAGGCCGCCGGCAAGTCCTCTGCCGTCGCGCTCGAGCGGACGGCGTAGGCGGCTTGCTCGCCGAGCCGGGCGAGCGCAAGGGTGATCGCCGCCGCCAGATCGTCGGGGATGGCGATCCCTTCGAGGGTCCGGCGGATCTCCGCGCTGAGCGTGCGGATCGCCTCCCGGTCGCCGGGGTTCAGGCGCGACAGCCGATCGAGCCGTTCGTCGATGGACGGCGCTTCCGCCATGATCCGCCGGAAGGCGTCCGTCGTCACGCAGAAGCCAGCTGGCACGCGAACGCCTTCGATCCGCGAAAGCTCCCCCAGGTGCGCGCCCTTGCCGCCAACGATGGCCATCTGCGTCTGGTCGATCTCCTGGAAACCCAGCACGTAGCTGCCCATCTGCCCACCTTCCCTTCAGCCCCCTCGGACCGCTCTCATTCCTACTGTCGGCCGCGCCGACCGCAGCTGTACTGGGCCATCCCTGGCCGCCGGGATGACCTCGCCGCGGTCATCGGGCCTCACCCGTCTCGGTCTCGAACTCCGCCGAGGTGAACAGCACGCACCTGTGTACCGCGAACCGGCGAGCAGGTTTCTCTCCACCCGCCTTCGGCGGCTGCGGGTCGGCGTACTCCGTCACGGCAGAAGTAATGTCGTCCGCTGTCAGGACTTCATAGCGGCGCACCTGGTAGACGCTGTTCGCGTCGGCGGCCTCGCGCTCCAGGATGTCGAGCCCGTACTGCTTCTGGCCGCGCCGGCCATAGAAATGAGCACCATGGTTCGGCCGACGCTTGATCATCTCGGCCGCGAGGCGCTCCAGCACCTCGGGATCCAACTCACCAAGCGGCAGCTTGGACTCGCCGGCGCGCGGTGTCGGCAGAGGAGAGCTTTGCTGCGCCCTCAGCAGATCGGCGAACCGCACTTGGCTCAGATCAGGCGGCTCATCATCTGGCCCCGGTCCCAGGTCGCCATCCGCATCGCCATCGGGCGCGCTGTCACTGTCGAGGAGCGGAGAATGCAACTGGGCACCTGGCACTCCGGTCTCATCGGACGACACGCCGCCCCCTAATCGAGGTCCGCTCACCTGCATCAGCGATACCAGATCCGGCCGACAGCGGCTCCGCCCTTTGAGCCCGGCTGACCTAGCCAGCGGCAGGCCCTGCACAAGATCACGACTGACGCGCGACTGACGAGCAAACGTCGAGCAACCACGAGCTGGAATCGGACCCGGCCAAGGCTAGATAAATGGAGAGAACCCCAGGTCAGGACGGGTCAGGTCCTCACATTTGGCGTTGAGCTGGCCTGATGCGAGCTGGCGGGAGGCGTGCCCGCAGGTTAAGCGGGCCGTGGCCACGGTGTTATGGGCTGGATTAGCCGCCAGGCCGACAACGCCCGGCGCGCAGCGGTGCCGTCAGATGATCTTGCTCCGCCATCGCCATATCCAACTTGATTGCCCCGTTCGAGCAGCCACGCTTGATTGTCTTGGTTGCTCGGTCATTGGTAGATGTCGTGGTAGCCGATGGCCAGCGAGGTCAAGAGCGGTTCGCCATCGGTGTCCGGGCCGATGGTGAACAGGGCCCGTCCATCGGGTCCGGCGAAGCTCCAGGTCAGTGAGTAGGTCTCACCGATCTTGTGAATGCGCAGGCGTCTGGGCCAGGGTGCCTCGCCGCGGTGCGCCCCGGCTGCCAGCGCGGGAATGAGGTAGCCGCGGACGGCATCAACGAACGGCCGGCGATGTTCGCGGGGGAGTTTGGCCAGTGCGAGATCGAATCCCGCGGTGGTCTGGTATTTCACCCACCCGCCTCATCGTCGATGGCTTGCAGATGTCCCAGGAACTCATCATCGCTGTCGAATCTGCGGACCCGCCCGGCGGCCAGATCCGCTTCGGCCTCCCGAAGTTTTTCCTGCCAGGCCGGGCTGTACACCCATGCGTCTTCCTCGGGAACGATACGGGCGAGCCGACGGCCGTCCCGGGTCAGCACTGTGGTGACATGACCGTAAGCGGCCATGTTGACCAGATCCGGCAGGTGCTTTCGAGCTTCGGTCGTGCTCATCTCCTGAACCTCGTACGGCAGCGGCATCGCGTTCTCGCTCATGCCCCTAGTGTACGTCACGTACGTGGTGCTTCAGGTCTCGGGTCTGCGGGTTCTGAGCCTGGCACTCGCATATGACGCGGCACGCGTGAGCCGCAAGTCGAATGCCGCTCGTTGCGTTCTGGTCGGGCAGCTCTAGCGGCTAACGGGACGGGCGCTCGGGCGGACCATGTGCCGGTGTCGCGTCGAGGCAGCCGACGATACGGACAGCCAGCTGAGCCTGCCGAGTGTTCTCTTCTGGCGTATTCGCTTAGGTTTGGGCAGGCCTGCGAACCGCAAGGATCCCGTTGTCGGGTCACCGTGCGCCAGGAAAGGCGGAGCCATGAGCCTGCAGGGCAGGGTCTACGCGTGGTCGGCTGCCGGGACCAGGTCACCGAGCGTCGGCTGGGCAGCCGGTGCCCGCGCCGCGGTCGGCGAGGTCACGGCAGCTGGTACCTGTCGGTGGAGATACCGGCCGGGCTCGACGGGCGCAGGCACCGGGGCTAGCCGACCAGAGATGCGGCCCGCCAGGCCCTGAGCCAGCTCGCAATGCCGCCCGGCGCGTCCAGAAAAGCCTCGGCCACCAGCTCCGATTCATTCCCAGGCATAAGTCCATCGGCGACTCAACACCGCTGGCCAACGTGCTCGCCGACGGCACAGCCGATTACGTCGGCGAGACAGGCCTCGTTCCTGGCCGCTTCCGCGTCTCGGCGCGCCTGCTTCCGATACGACGAAACGGCGTCTTCGTCGACCGCGTCGTCGCGCTGCTCTTCGACGCGGAAGCGGAGCGGCATCACTACGGCATGCGGCTGTCCGGATGAGCACTCCCGTCTTAGGCGGCAAGACGGTGGCGGCATTTACCAAGATCGCCACATCCGAGCGGACATCGAGCAAACATGGACCCGCGCTCACCTGCAAACGATCTCCGGATCACCGAGAACGCCCAGGTCAGGGGCACGACAGACGGGTGCGCCGCCAGGGACTTGAACCCCGAACCCGCGGATTAAGAGTCCGCTGCTCTGCCAATTGAGCTAGCGGCGCGTGGAACTCAGTGATCGTAGCGTACCTTGCCGGGCAGGCGCGAACCACCGTCCCCCGCGCGCCCCCC
>Ga0181538_10004670_pt1 | contig 12641 bp, 10 predicted proteins | sample PEATcosm2014_Bin_40_FD_119773 | JGI IMG/M metagenome (GOLD analysis project Ga0181538, IMG submission 119773) | Peatland microbial communities from MTU Mesocosm Facility, Houghton, MI, USA - PEATcosm2014_Bin23_30_metaG | ecosystem: Environmental > Terrestrial > Soil > Wetlands > Peat | place...
AGCGCCAGGGAGAACGCCTGAAGTCCGCTCTTCTCGATTCCATCGCACACGATTTTCGCACGCCACTTACATCTATTAAGGCGGCCATCACGGATTTGTTGGGTTCGCAGAACGCGCAGAGCCTGCAGCAGCAGGAACTCCTCACGATTATCAATGAGGAGTGCGACCGCCTGAATCACCTGGTGGAAGAAGCGGCTGAAATGGCCAAGTTGGAAGGCGGCGAGTTCGAACTGCACTTCGAAGCGGTTCCGGTGGCCACGCTGGTGGAAACATCGCTGCAACACTTGAAGAAAGCGCTCGGTGACCGCGAACTAACCATTAAGCTGGCCGACGATTTACCCCCGGTGCGTGCCGACCTTGACCGCGCGAAGGACATCCTCGTGCAGCTTATTGATAACGCGAATCTCTATTCTCCCAAAGACAAGCCCATCATTATTACGGCGGATCAGGGTGGAGGTTTTGTGACCGTGAGCGTGGGCGACAGCGGGCCGGGAATCGATTCCTTCGAGCAGGGGCTCATCTTCGACAAATTTTATCGTGGGCGCGATCAACGCTACCTGGTGCGCGGCACTGGCATGGGATTGCCGATCGCCAAAGCCATTGCCACTGCGCACGGAGGCACTATCAACGTGACCAGTCAACTGGGCCATGGTTCCGTTTTTTCCTTCACGCTACCCATTGCTGTCCTGCGAGGTGAGGCTCGATGAGTTCCTCCAGCATACTTGTCATTGATGACGAGCCACAGATTCGGCGCGTTCTACGGTCCACCCTTTCTTTCCGGGGTTACGAGATTTCCGAGGCCGCGACCGGCGAGGAAGGCGTCGAGCTCGCGGGCAAGCTGAAACCCGATTTAATTCTTCTCGACGTGAATTTGCCGGGCATCAGCGGGATTGAGGCATGTAAAGAGATTCGGCGCACCAGCGATGCCCCCATCATCATGCTTACCGTGCGCAACGCGGAACGGGACAAGGTAGTTGCCCTCGACGCGGGCGCCGATGACTATGTTACAAAGCCGTTCGGAATCGAAGAACTGCTCGCACGCGTGAGGGCTTCCCTTCGGCGTCATGCTCCCTCGGAGGCCATGCCTGTTTTTCATACAAAGGATTTTTCCGTGGATTTTGAAACGCGGCGCGTAACCGCGGGCGGGGAAGAGGTTCACTTGGCTCCGAAGGAGTTTGACGTGCTGAAGCAGTTGATGATGCAACAGGGCAAGCCCGTCACGCATCGCCGCCTTCTGCAGACGGTTTGGGGACCGGAGTACGGCGAGGAAACAGAAAATCTTCGCGTGGTGATCAACCAACTGCGCAAGAAAATCGAGAAGGATCCGGCGCGGCCCAAATACATACTGACCGAGCCCTGGATCGGCTATCGCTTTCAGCCGCCAAAAGGTTCAGCGGGTAAATAATCACTGCGCCCCGATTCTGACATGCGGTTATTGTTTGGCAGGGAAGCTCGTATCGAGATCCAGGTTTAATTCCAGCACATTGACGCGTGGCTCTCCCAGAATCCCCCACTGCCGCTGCTGTGTGTGCCGCGCAATTACCGGACGAAGCGCTTCGGCGGTGATTCCCCGGACGCGTGCTATCCGCGGGATCTGAAATTCCGCCGCTGCCGGCGAGATATCGGGATCGAGCCCCGAGCCCGAAGAAGTAACCAAATCGGCAGGAATGGGAACTCCCGGATTCTCTTGCTGCAGTTTCGTAACGTCCTGTTTTACGCGATCGACTAACTGTTGGTTCGTCGGACCAAGGTTTGAGCCAGACGAGGCCGTGGCGTCATATCCAGTTCCGGCGGCCGAAGGGCGTGGATGGAAATATTTATCTGACGTAAAGGCCTGACCGATCAGCCGTGAACCAACTACCTGGCCATTCTTTTCAAGCAAGCTTCCATCGGCCTGCTTTGGAAACAGCAGCCGGCTCAGCCCGGTTACCGCCAGCGGATACAGAAGGCCAAAAATTATTGTTGTGACGAGTGTGAATTTTATAGCGACGATCAAATGATTCTTCATACCATCCTCTATGCCAAATGCAGCCACGAAAGCAGTATATCGATCAGTTTGATTCCGGCGAACGGGGCGATCACGCCGCCCAGCCCATAAATCAGCAGGTTTCTCCGCAAAAGCGCTGCGGCGCCCAATGGACGATAGCGAACGCCGCGCAAAGCCAGCGGGATCAGCGCGATGATGATCAGCGCATTAAAGATCACCGCGGAGAGAATGGCGGAATCCGCTGTGCGCAATTTCATGATGTTCAGAGTGTTCAGCAGGGGAAACGTTCCCGCAAACATCGCCGGGATGATGGCGAAGTATTTCGCCACGTCGTTGGCAACGGAAAACGTGGTGAGCGAGCCACGGGTAATCAGCAGTTGTTTGCCGATCTCCACGATCTCGATGAGCTTAGTGGGATTGGAGTCCAAATCCACCATGTTGCCGGCTTCTTTTGCCGCTTGCGTTCCGGTGTTCATGGCCACGCCAACGTCCGCCTGCGCCAAAGCGGGTGCATCGTTGGTTCCGTCGCCAGTCATGGCGACCAGCTTTCCTTTGGCTTGCTCGTTGCGAATGAGAGCCATTTTGTCTTCGGGTTTGGCTTCAGCGAGGAAATCGTCCACACCGGCTTGGCGGGCGATGGCTGCGGCTGTCAGGGGATTATCTCCCGTGATCATCATGGTACGGATGCCCATGGCACGCAGATGATCGAAGCGCTCGCGAATGCCGCCCTTCACGATGTCGGTGAGTTCGATAGCACCCAGGACGCGGAAGTTCTGCGCCACCAGCAGCGGCGTGCCTCCAGACCTGGCGATCTTCTCGATTTGCTGTTGCATTTCCGGGGGCACAACCTGACCCTTTTCCGCAACGTAGCGTGCGATGGCTTCCGGCGCGCCCTTGCGAATTTCCTTGCCGTCCATATCCACTCCAGACATGCGGGTCTGCGCGGAAAAGGGAATGAAGATGGGATTGTGTGGCGCCAGCTCTCGGCCACGCAGGCCATACTTTTCCTTGGCCAAAACAACGATGGAGCGGCCTTCCGGGGTTTCATCGGCGAAAGAAGCCAATTGCGCCGCGCTGGCAAGTTCCGCATCTGTGATGCTGGGGCACGGATGGAAAGCAGTAGCTTCGCGATTGCCTAGCGTGATGGTGCCCGTTTTGTCCAGCAAAAGCACGTCCACGTCGCCGGCCGCTTCCACGGCGCGTCCGGACATGGCGATGACATTGCGCTGAATTAGCCGATCCATTCCAGCGATACCAATCGCCGAGAGCAATCCACCAATTGTCGTTGGAATCAGGCAAACCAACAATGACACAAGCGCAAACACCGTCTGAGGCGCACCGGAATATATGGCAAAGGGCTGCAGCGTTACCACGGCGAGCAAAAAGATGATCGTCAAACCAGCCAACAAAATATTCAGAGCAATTTCATTGGGTGTCTTCTGGCGTGACGCACCTTCGACGAGCCCAATCATGCGGTCGAGAAACGTCTCTCCGGGATTGGAGGTGATGCGCACCTTGATTTCATCGGAAAGGACGCGCGTGCCTCCGGTTACCGCGGAACGGTCGCCGCCCGATTCGCGGATCACGGGGGCGGATTCGCCGGTAATGGCGGACTCGTCGACGGAGGCCACGCCTTCAATGACTTCGCCGTCGCCGGGGACGAACTCACCCGCGGCCACAAGGACGAGGTCCCCTGAACGCAATTTCGAGCTAGGCAGTAGTTCCGTTTTTCCATCGGGCCGCAATTTGCGCGCTTCGGTTTCCGCGCGCGCCTTGCGAAGTGTCTCCGCCTGCGCCTTGCCACGTCCTTCGGCCATGGCCTCTGCAAAATTCGCAAACAGCACCGTGAACCACAGCCAGAGCGTAATCTGCAAACCAAACCAGAAGTTGCCTTTGTGCTGCAAGGCATCCAGCACCAGCACAACCCCAGTAATCACGGCCCCCACTTCCACAACGAACATGACTGGGTTCTTGATCAGTAGCCGTGGATCCAGCTTCCAGAACGAATCCACGATGGCCGTCCGCAGTATCTTCCGGTCGGCGAGCGAAGCGCTTTTTACCTGTGACGTTGTCATCTTGTCCTCAAAACGCCTTTCCTGCATTCATGAGCAGGTGCTCCAGAATGGGCCCCAGGCTCAGCGCAGGGAAAAAAGTCAGGGCTCCCACGATTAGAACCACGGAAACCAGCAACACGGTGAACAATGGCCCGGTTACCGGGAAGGTGCCCAGGGATTCGGGCACGTGTTTCTTTGCCGCCAGATTTCCAGCAATGGCAAGAATTGGGATAATCATGAAGAAACGTCCCAGCAGCATTGCCGTACCAAGAGTGGTGTTGTACCAGAGGGTATTTGTGCCTAAGCCGCCGAACGCTGAACCGTTATTCCCCACTGCCGACGTGTACGCATAAATAATCTGTGACAGTCCATGCGCACCGGGGTTGCTGATAGCCGACGTGCCGAATTTCGAGACGACGGCAACGGCCGAGAAGATGAGGATTGTCATCGAAGTGATCAGAATGGCAAGCATGGCCATTTTCACGTCGTAGGACTCGATTTTTTTCCCGAGATACTCCGGCGTGCGCCCGACCATCAGGCCAGCGATGAATACAGCGAGGACCACAAAAACGAGCATGCCGTAAAGCCCCGCCCCCACTCCGCCGAAGATCACTTCGCCCAGCATTATGTTGATAAGGGGAACCATGCCACCGAGCGGCGTCAGCGAATCGTGCTGGTTGTTCACGGCGCCACAGCTGGCGTCCGTAGTTATGGTTGTAAATAATGCGGAGTTTGCAATTCCAAACCGAACCTCTTTTCCTTCCATGTTTCCGCCCGGCTGCGTGTCCGAGCTCCTTGTGTTCACGCCGTGGAGTAACGGATTGCCGCGAGCTTCCGCGGAGTACACCACCACGACGCCGGCTAGAAAGAGGGCAGCCATCGCGCTCCACACGGCCCAGCCGTGACGCTGCGAACCCGTCATTCGCCCCAGCATGTAGGTCAGACCAGCGGGGATAGCAAAGATCAGCAACATCTGAACAAAATTAGTGAGCGGCGTGGGATTTTCAAACGGGTGGGTGCTGTTTGCTCCGAAAAATCCGCCCCCGTTCGTGCCGTACATCTTGATAACTTCCTGCGAGGCGACGGGTCCTTGCGCAATCGTTTGGGTCGAGACAGTGTCGTGCTTCACGCTGCCATCGGCGTTCTTGGTGTCGACACTCTGAGGTTCCATCACATTCGCCGTCGTATAGGGCCGCAAGTTCTGAATCATCCCCTGCGATACAAAGAAAAGCGCCACAACCAGGCACAGAGGCAAGAGCACCCAAAGCAGCGCGCGCGTCGTGTCTACCCAGAAATTCCCGATGGTCTTGGATTCCCGGCGGGCAATCCCGCGGATGAATGCGACGGCCAGCGCGATCCCGGCCGCGGCAGAGATGAAGTTGTGATAAGCCAGCCCGGCCATCTGCGTCAGATAGCTCATGGTGGATTCGCCGGAATAGGATTGCCAATTGGTGTTCGTCGTGAACGATACGGCCGTGTTCCAAGCCAAATCGGGCGCCACGTTTGTGAATTTTTGCGGATTCCATGGCAGCCACTGTTGCGTCCGCATGATGAGATAAAGCAGGAGCAGAGAGACGGCGCTGAAGAGGAGCTTCGCGGCGACATAGCCCATCCAGCCCATTTCCTGCTCTTCATTCACCCCGCTCACGCGGTAAATCAGTTTTTCGATAGGCCGAAGCGCAAAATCGAGAAAGGTCTTTTTGCGCTCGAACACCCGGTAGAGGAACACGCCAATGGGTTTCGTCAGGAGCAGAACCGCGGCAAAATACAGAAAAATCTGGAACCATCCGTTTCCGGTCATGGCTAGAAATTCTCCGGCTTCAACAACGCATAAAACAAGTAGCCGCACAACAGAATGGAAATCACGATTAGAATGATATTGCCCAGCATCGTCTCAGCCCTCTATTTCAGCCGCTCGCAGCCCTTCAAATACAGAATGCCGAGGGCAAAAAACAGTATGGTACACACAACAAAAATCAGGTCATTCATGCAGAGCTCCTGGCCTGCATAGTAGCCTACTTACGCGCTCTAAGAAAACGGTGAGAGGCTCATTAGGGATTTGTAAGCACAGTTTGCCGCGCTTGTCCCATGTTGTGAGTTATGCCACACTCCCTTGGCGAACCCCTAATGCCCGACCGGCGTCCTTTTTCATCCACTTCTGCGACAGGCGGTCCTCCCGGCCAGCCAATTTTTACGCCTCCTACCGATATTTTCGTCGTGAGCCCTCGCGCCGAGTGGGCGCGTCTTCACATTGGTTTTGTCTATATTGGCATCGTTACGATTCTTCTGGGTCCTCTGTTGCCTTATCTTGTGCGTCAGTGGTCCCTCAGCGACTCACAAGCCGGATTTCTATTCACCGCGGAGTATTCCGGGGGCGTTTTGGGAAATCTGTTGACGGGACTTTTTCTTCCGCGGCTCGGATTCTCCAAGCTGATGGGATTTGCCTTTCTTGCGTTTGCCATTGGTTTTTCCTTTCTCGGAGCCGGCCCCTGGACTCTTGCCTGCCTTCTCATTTTCGTTTATGGCGTCGCTCTTGGCCTCTCCGTTCCCAGCACCAATCTTCGCGGGACGCAGTTGCCGTCGGCGAACACCGCCGCCGCCGTAAGCCTTTTGAACTTTTCCTGGGGAATTGGAGCGGTCCTTTGCCCATTTCTAATTGCCGCCTTCCTGCCTTCTCTGGGGCTTCGCGGATTCTCCAGTTCTCTCAGCGTGTTGGCGCTGCTGTTTGCCGGGGTTTATTTCCTGCGCCCCACAACGAGCGGCGTCCCGATAAGGTTGCAACCAAAACGCTCGTTGGAAATATGGCTCGGACAATTGCGCAAGGCTCCCGCTGTTCCGCTGCTTGTGCTTTTCTTTTTCTATGTTGGCGTAGAAACCGCTATTGGCGGTTGGGCGGCTGCGTACGAAAAGCGTCTGCCTGGCATGGAGAGCGCCGCCTGGACGCTGGCGCCATCCGTGTTTTACAGCTTTCTTTTGATCGGCCGTGGTTTGACGCCTTTGGTTCTGCGGCGTTTCTCGCAGATGTCGCTATCCGCGGGTGGATTGCTCTGTGCCGTTGCCGGCGCAAGCGTGCTGGCTGTTTCGCAAACACCCTTCGCGCTGCATGTGGGAGCTGCAGCGGCGGGACTGGGACTTGCACCGCAGTATCCGCTTTACGTCGCCTGGCTGGCGGACACATTTCGCGAAGATGCCAATTGGCTCGGTGCTCTTTATTTCGGCAGTGCGGGTCTCGGCGGGGCCGTTATTCCCTGGCTGGTCGGCATCATTGCGTACCACACTGATTCCTTGCGCGCCGGACTCATTTTGCCTGCAGCCGTGATTGCGGTGATGATCCTCTTTCTTTTGCGAATGCATCGGCGGCGTATCCCGGCGTGAACTTCAACTGACCATTACAAGCAAGTACGAAATGCGTGGGCTGATGCTTTCACCAACGGATTGGACGAACGCGGCATATGCCCGATACAATTGCGTCCATGCTCCCGGAATCTCGGGTCACTCCTCCGCTCTCTCCTGTTGAAGCCGCGCGCATTGCCCTTGAATTGTATTCGCTCCGGGGTGCCGTGCGGCCATTGCCGGGGGAATACGACGATAACTTCCATCTCGTGACTTCGGACGGGCGCGGCTATGTTCTGAAAATCATGCACGCCGGGCGCGAGACCTCTTTCGTCGACATGCAATGCCAAGTGCTCACGCACCTTGCGGAGCGGGCGCCGCATCTGGCTCTCCCCCGAGTGATTCCCAATTCCAGAGGTGAATTGTTCGCGCAGGCCCAGGTCGCTGATGGCACACGCCGCATCGTTTGGTTGCTTACGTTTCTCCCGGGCTCGACATTGGCCGAAGTGTCGCCGCACACGCGGCAGCTCCTGGAAAGCCTCGGCCGCTTTCTGGCGGAGATTGACACCGCGCTGCTGGATTTTTCTCACCCCGCGGCGAATCGTATTGTGAAATGGGATCTCAGCCGTTCGCCTTGGGCCTTCGAGAAGCTTTCGTTTGTCGCTGACCCTCAGCGGCGCGCGTTGGCCGAGCACTTCCTGAATCTATTCGAGCAGGAGGCGGTGCCGCGCTTTCATCGCTTGCGGCGCAGCGTCATCTACGGCGATGCCAACGACCACAACATCCTCGTCAGCCCGGAGTCCTCGCAACCCAGGGAAGTCGTAAGCGTCATTGATTTTGGTGACCTGCACACAGGCTTGACGGTCGCGGAACCCTCCGTGGCTGCAGCCTATGCGATTCTCGGCAAGGATGACCCTCTCGCCGCCGCACGTTCCGTACTAGCCGGATATCACCGTAGATTTCCTTTGAATGAGAACGAAATTGCCGCGTTCTTCCCGTTGATGGCTGCGCGGTTGGCCGTCAGCGTCGTGAATTCCGCGCATCGTAAGTCCCTGATTCCCGATGATCCCTATGTGACCGTCACAGAAGTTGCCGCTTGGACTGCGTTAGAACGCCTTGCGCAAATACCGCCGTCTTTTGCCAGCGACCGCCTTCGAGCCGCGACAGTTCCTTCTGGAGCCGTGCCGTCGGGTGAAACAAGCCTAACGCAACCGCTCCCCACGCTCGAGAAATCTCTCTCCGCCCGGCAGAAATATTTTTCTTCAAACCTCAGTCTTTCCTACGATCGCCCGCTGAAAATTGTTCGCGGATGGATGCAGTATCTTTATGACGACACGGGGCGCGCGTTTCTTGACGTTTACAACAATGTTCCCCTGGTTGGGCATTCTCATCCGCGCGTCGTGCGCGCCGTCCAGGAGCAAATCGCGCTTCTGAACACGAACACGCGCTATCTCCACGACAACATCCTTCAGTACGCGGAGCGTCTCATCGCCCTTCTCCCTTCGCCATTGCGCGTTTGTTTTTTCGTGAATTCGGGCAGCGAAGCCAACGAGCTGGCGCTTCGCCTTGCGCGCACCCATACGGGCCGGGAAGACATTATCGTCCTGGAGCACGCGTATCACGGCCACACTTCCACTTTGATTGATATCAGTCCGTATAAATTCAACGGCCCCGGCGGGAAAGGGCAGAAGCCCTGGGTGCATGTGGCTCCGATCCCGGATGACTATCGCGGCATCCATCGACGCGGTGAATCCGAACTCGGCCGAAAATATGCCGCGCCAATCACAGAAATTCTGCAGAAACTGAAAAAGGAAGGGCGAGGAGCCGCGGCCTTCATCGCGGAGACACTCCCCAGCGTCGCGGGACAGATTGTTTTTCCGCCGGGCTATCTAATCGAAGTCTACAAGCATGTCCGAGCTGCTGGTGCCGTGTGCATCGCCGACGAAGTGCAGGTCGGTTTCGGCCGCTTGGGAACGCACTTTTGGGGGTTTGAAACACAAGCCGCTGTGCCGGATATCGTTGTGCTGGGCAAACCGATCGGCAATGGAATTCCTCTTGCGGCTGTCGTGACCACTCCGGAAATCGCCGCGTCCTTTGCCAATGGCATGGAATTCTTCAGCACGTTTGGAGGAAATCCGGTCGCCTGCGCCGCTGGAATGGCTGTCCTTGATGTTCTTGAGGCGGATCACCTGCAACAGAATGCCTTGAATGTTGGCGCAAAATGGTTGGAAGACTTGCGGGCGCTGCAATTGAAGTATCCGCTGATCGGTGATGTGCGCGGCATAGGCCTATTCCTGGGTATCGACCTCGTCACCGATCGCGAAGCGCGCACTCCTGCGACAACGCAGGCCCACTACGTGGTGAACCGCTTGCGTGACCTGGGCATCCTGGCCGGCACCGACGGACCGCACCACAATGTAATCAAGCTGCGGCCACCGCTGATTTTCTCTGCGGCCGACGCCGCCTTTTTCACATCGAATCTCTCCTCGATTCTCGCCGAAGCTCCCGCTCAACCCGCTTAGAGGAAGGTGATTGCAACTGGACGTGCGCAAGAGTAGTCTTTCACGAGCCTTACTCCCTCGGCCCGCTTCGACCATTCCCGGTAAGTAAGGCCGCGGCTTCCGCCCTGCCGGGGCAGAATTTCAGGGGAGGACGGTTCCCATGACCACAGAGAACAAGAATATCGTTCGCCGCCTCTACGATGAAGTCTGGAACAAGCGCAAACTGGACGTAGTGGCGCAAATCATTTCGCCCAGCCATGCTCTGCTCGATCCGTTCGTCAGCGGCTCGCAGGTTGGGCCGGAGTTGTACTGTCGCCGCGTCCTTGATCTCACATCGAGTTTCCCCGACTTGCGCTTTACGCTGGACGACGTGATCGCCGAAAAGGACAAAGTGGTCGTGTCGTGGGTGATTTACGGGACGCACAAAGGCGAATTCATGAATATTCCGGCCACTGGCAAGAAAGTTTCCGTTGAGGGCATCACCATTCATTACATCCGGGACGGAAAAATTCTCGATTCCAACGCGCGGTGGGACGCTATGGGGCTGCTTCGGCAGCTCGGAGCCTTACCACCACTTGGGCGCAGTAAAGAGGCCACTTTCAGATGTTGAATCTACTTTCGTCGCCCGTCAGGTGAAGCGAATGCTCGGGACGGTTCGTGCGGAATCTTTGGAATAAATTAAGCCGAACTTTCCATTGCCTGGGCAAGCTCCAACAGTTTGGTCACCGTATTCCAGTTACGATTGGTGCCAGAGGTTTTAAGGGCCCTTTCAATGGCCGGCCAGGACATCTTGGGGCGCCCCATGCCATTCGGGAAATAGGCAAAAGCTTCGCGCCCGTCAATGTGCAGTTCCTCTGGTGCCGTCTCTATTTTCAAGGCTGCTCGCAAGCACTCGGCGCTCGGGGAATCCTTCAGGAAAATGACCGCCAGTTTTGCCGGGTCCAGGCCTTTGCGCTTGGCAAAGGGGCATCGCGAAATCACGTCGCTCAGCTCCGAACTTGTACGCGAGACGACGTGAATCCGAAAACCAAATTTCTTTTCGATAGCGTCTTCGATCCGCTTGGCCACGTTTGCATGAGCGCTGCCTTTCATCCGGAAAACGACGTTGCCGCTTTGCAGGAGGGTCTGCGCGCCTAGGAGCCCCAGATTTGTATAGAGGTCGCGCAGTGCGTCCATCTTGATCTTATTGTGTCCGCCGACATTGATGCCGCGGAGCAGGGAAATAATCACGGTCATAATGCGCACAAGTATATCGCGAGACAGCGCCGCGTGGCTGACAGGACGGGAGGAAGAACGGAAAGCTTGCAAAGATACTCCAACAGCAAAGGGTTTTCACGAACAGAGGGGACGGAAGAACTTACTCGGACTTCGGCGGGTGCTCCGCTCTTTCTTTCTTCTTATCTTCTTTCGCTTGGTCGGAGGGTGGATAAGCATCGAATGCCTTGGCGAGTTCCTCGTCCACCTTTTTCCACACTTTGTCGGGTTCCGAGATCTTGCGCACGAGATAGAGCCGCCAGACAAGGCTCTTCGCCTTTGGATCGATCAGATCGATCACCAGAGCGCCTTCCTTCTGGCTGCTGGCGGTAACATCGTTGTACAGGAATCCCCAATAACTCCCGACATACGCGCCATAAGGGCCCCAGTTTCCAGTTATGGCTACATCCACCGCCGAGGACGTATTCGCCCAGTAGCGCACGACAATGTCAGGATGTTCCTGCGGGTTCACTTCGCGCAATCCGTGTTTTTCAAGTTCCCGCGAGATCGAGTGATGCAGCCGTATCTCAACCAAGTCGGGATTTACCAGCATGCTGACCAGATTTTCAATGCCGCCCAGGAACGCATAAGTTCTGTACTTGGAGTAATCGAGATTGGGGTCGAAATCAACGACCGTCCTCGCTCGCAGTGGCAGAGCAATCAGGAGCGCGCCCAGCAACACCACAAGCTTTACGGTTCGGTAGTAACGATGGTGAATCGCGCTGTGTTTAGGACCTCTCATGGCCTCCCTCGACTGGGAAACTCCCCGGGTTGGACGAGATGCTTCGGGTGGAACTGGCTCTGCGGTTAGTGTAGGTCAAGCACACACGAATTGCGAGACGGTCATCGCGCGGGCTTGTTTTCTTACTCGTTTACTCCGTCGGCCGGCTCGTTGTGAAACAGCCTGGCAAGGTCCGCGTGCTCCATGACCACGGAGGGATCTTTCTGGATGGCATCGTAATACTTCTTCTGAAAGCCGTCGCCAGTCTCTGTGGGCGCGAAAATTTTTCGGGCCAAAGAAATCGCTCCGCGAGTATCTTCCGGAGTAATCTCAGTTTCCGCGGCCAGCTCTTCATCGATGCGCACAACGAATTCGGATAGGTTGTGCAGCCAGGAGAATTGCGGATCGTCCACGACGAGCCGAAAGAGTTCACCGGCCGAAACGGGGCCGTGGACCTTCTCGTACTCGCGGCGCTCCATTTCCAGCAGAGTTTTGTGCAAGCGCAACAGCGCTTCGCGCAGAGCTACCAGCTTCTGGCGAGCGGGAGTATCCCGCCAGTTGCCTTGATTTGCATAGGGGTTTTTGCCTTCCGCCACTGTTCGTTCCTTTCTCGTTGTCCCGCAGTCTGATCCAACCGCGGCACTACTTTCTTGGCTTTTCCCTCGCCTGGACAACCAGATCGTTCTTTACGCTGGTGACATTGGTTACAAAGCCGGCCCTGGCCGTGGCGCGGTTCTTGTCGGCTTCGCTCTCCACCTGGCCTTCCAGCGCCACCTTCCCATTCTTGATGA
>Ga0181538_10004672_pt1 | contig 12640 bp, 9 predicted proteins | sample PEATcosm2014_Bin_40_FD_119773 | JGI IMG/M metagenome (GOLD analysis project Ga0181538, IMG submission 119773) | Peatland microbial communities from MTU Mesocosm Facility, Houghton, MI, USA - PEATcosm2014_Bin23_30_metaG | ecosystem: Environmental > Terrestrial > Soil > Wetlands > Peat | place...
CCTGGCCCGCGTCGAAGAAGCTTGGTCCGAGTCCAACTGATATACGTTTCTTGATGTTCTCTTGTTGCGGCCGCCTTCGGAGGCGGGCGCACTTTTCTTGCTTCTGTTCATGTAGGGGCGCAGGACTCTTGCGCCCCATGTCCGTGCTCTCTTCATCGTCCCTGATCGGTCATGTTGGAGAAAGGTGGAGTACCAGCTGCACCCTTCCGGTAATTCAACCAATCAGAAGTTCTCGGCCTGAGCCCCATTAGTTTGCTTTTAGCTCAGCGCTTTGGTGCCGATGGATGGCTCTGCGGCGCGTGCTGTTGCTGTTGAGTTTGCATTTTCTGCTGCTGCGCAGTGTGTTTTTGCTCGAGCTTCTGAGTTTGTTGAGCGTGGCGCTGCTCTGTTTGCTGCTTTTGCGCGTCGCTGACATTCTTCTTCGCCATTTGCTGGTGTTCTTTTTCCTGCTGTTGCTGCAGCTTCTGGTGTTCCTGATTTTGTTTGGCGGCTAGCTTGTCCTGCTGCTGTTGATACTTTTTGTCAGTTGCTGCGTTGCCCGTGCTCGTCGCCGTGTACTGATGAGACTGAACATCGGTCGCGTGATTGTAGTTGTTGGCATGAGCTTCGTTTGCACTTGGTGGGCGATTTGCGTTCGCTGCGTGTTCCGGACCCTTATAGGGAGCCCCGGCTTCTTTGGCAGATACAGCGCCGCCGTGGAAGTCACCCGCCTTTGACGTTGCAGCGATGGGAGGTTTGCCGTGATTGGCAGAGGCGCGCAGCTCAGGGTTGGAACGAGCCTGTTCCACATGTTGGTTTTGGGCAGCAACGGGACCTACGTGGCGTTCCCGGGCATAGTTTTCCTCTTCTCCCGACGCACGCGCATTGATACCGCCGTTCCCGCCGTTGAAGCTGACCCGGTTTTCCGAGATGTCGACTCGCGTGTTATAGGTGTTGTGAATGATCGTTTCGTTCACGTGATTTGCATAGGTGTTGTAGAAAAAATGATCATGGTCCCAACGGCCGCCTTCGTAGCCGTGACCCCAATATCCAAATCCATAGTTAATGCCGCCATAAAATCCGACGTGCGGGCCCCAATAGCCTTCGTGCCAGAAGAATGCGGCGCCACCCCAGCCCCAATATCCGGGAGTCCAAAGAAAGCCGACTTCGGGAGCCAGCACCCAGGTGCCGGGCACCCAGTAATAATCATCTCCATCCCAAGCCCAATAACCGGGCGTCCACAGGTAACCGTCCCCCGGGCAGATAGGTTGCTCATAAACCGGAAGTGCGGGCGGACCAAATGAGACAGATATCCCGATTTGCGCAAATGAAGCAGACGAAAGACCCATCAATAAGACCGCGAAAAGCAACAAACGAATTGAGATGAGAGTTCGCATCGTTCCCCCAGCTAGCAGTCCCTTGCCCACGACCTTCCACCACTCTGTGTGCCTCATTTGATGCGCCTCCTTGAGCGCCATTTCCGCATTTTCGCGCTAACCACTTTTTCTTGTCGAGCGGATTAATTTACCGCAATTCTTTCTCCTACGTTTAGAATCGCAAATTGCCTTCCAGAGTCCTCCTAAATTACTAAGTGCCTGAAAAGCGAATCGCATAGAGCAGTCTTACTGGGACACAAGCGATGAAACTTGGGCTGCGAAGTGTGTAGAAAATACAAGCAGGGATGGGAGGAGCTACGACCTTTCTGCGTACTGGAACCCATGCTTGGCAAGGCCTCCTAAGTGTCAAACTCTCTGGAACTCGTGACTTAACTTCGTTGGCGACCAAAATGCTCCTGCGCCAATGAAGGGAGAAGAATATGAGCGCGCAACTTTCCGTCAAGACAATGGTCTGTGGCGAATATCAAAGATTACTTGAAGAATGTCAGAGCGCCCTGGAGATCTGGAATGAGCGTCGTGCCGAGATTTGTCGGTCTCGCTTGATCGAAAAGAAAGCAGGCGACGAACTCCTTCGATTCCAGGCGAAGTATGCTCGCGCCTACACAGTATTGCGAAACCACGTGGGCATTTGCCTTCGATGTCAATTGGTCTCAAAAATCAAGGCTTGTAGTCCTGGGAGTATTTCGGTCGCCCTTTCCGATGGCACCCTTGACGATTGAAAGCCGACCTTCTTGTCCTGGTCGTGGAGCTCTTACTTTCTCTGTCCGGCTGCCGTGCCAAAGGACACTCAGCATAGTGATAAACGCGCAAACCGGAGAAATGGAGCCGAGTGCCTATGCTTCCGGTGAGTACGACTTACCACCCCTGTTTTGCCAGGTCCGGTTTGCTCGTAATCCAGGAGCAATGTGGCCCAAGCGCACGTACCACATTCCCACTAAAGAAATTGTGCTCTAACCGGAGGCAATCGAACCTCTGGCTAATCTCCGATCGAAGCCCGACGGGGCTGGCTACAGCACGTCGATGATGATCATTGTGATGTCATCCCCCTGAGCCATCGAGGCGGGCCGCCAGGCGCGGATCTCTTCGAGCAGTTTGCACATCAACTCAGATGGCGCGCGCATCTGTTCGCCGACAAGAACCTGCTCAAGTCTGCAGTCACCGAATGCTTCGCCCTTGGCATTTTCGGGCTCAATCAATCCATCCGTGTACAGCAGCAGCCTGTCACCCGGGCACAGTTCGATGTCGCGAACGGGATAATCAGGTTCGCGCGCCACTCCGAAAACCAGGCCGTTGCTTTCGATGCGCTGCAATCTTCCCGCACGAGAGAGGAGCAGCGGCGGATGGCCTGCGGCAGAGTATCGCGCTTTGTAATTTTCCGTGTCGATAAACAAATATGCGGCGGTGACGAACTGATCTGCCGCTTGTCCTGAAAGCATACGATTCAAGCCCTGCAACACATCTTTGGGAGAATGCGCGCAGGGCACGATGGTTTGCACCGCCGTCTTCAACATTGATGCAATAAGCGCGGCGGGGACGCCATGACCGGACACGTCGGCGACCAGCACTCCAAGACGATGATCATCCATCTCGATGAACTGATAGAAGTCCCCGGCAACCGCGGACATGGGATAATAGCCGGCCGCGATGCGCAGCCTGGGCAGCGCAGGGACGTTCTTGGGAAGGATGGAAAATTGAATTTGGCGCGCGGTTTCCAGCTCGCTCTCGATGGTCAGCAGGCGCTGCTCATTCTCGAGAGTTCGCTGCACCGCCACGTATCCCAGTGCGAGGATCCACAAAACAAGAGCGGCGGGCACGAGGTAAGCAGGCGCCTCGCCAGTTAGAGACCTGGACGCGACAGAGAACAAGACAGCGAGGGCGATCAATGGCAGGACAATCCGCAAAACACGGCTCTGAATGACGAGGTATTTTCGAGAGAGGCGAGGAATCGCGACAACCAGAGCTAAGGCGAGCAGCATGAAAATCGCGAGCAAGCTGTTGAGGACGATGAACCTGTATGGCCGGCCCGTCACCGCTTCCCAGGCCAGGCTGGAGAGACCGGCAACTCCGGCAGAAGCAGTAAGCCATAGGAGGAAACGCCGAAACCTGCCAATACTGAGTTCGACCCAGAGCAAGGTGCCAGGCACGACCAGAAAGTAGTCGATGAAAGTGCTGACACGAATCGGCCACACCGAGTCGTGAGCGAGGCCAAAGGTCGTTGCGGCTCCGGCGAGACTGCGCACGCCAGCCATCCCGATGAAGAGCCCAAACCACAGCAGCACACGAAATCCCCTGCGGCGGCCAATCGCTGCGATACAGCATGCGCACACTCCGACAAACAGGAAGACTGGCCCGAAGAATAGGACGGGCAGGTGCCCGCGAAGGGAATCGAGCGCCGGATCAAACGGGTTTAGGATGATGAAAATGGTCCCGATTGTCTGCCACCTCCGGAGGCAATCTTTTTTGGAAGTTTCGGCCTATGACGACATCATACCTAAGAATGGATTCCTCAATATGAGGATGACGAGCATGAACTCCATTGGTGCCACCGCCGCAGGGTTCCCATCAGCTCGAAACCGTCAACAAATCCCTAACCCGCCTCGAAGTAGCCTGGTCCGAAACCAACTAACTTAGCTGTCTTCTCATTCTGTTTTAACGGCCACCTTCTGCGTGCCCGCCGCAGGAGGGAAGCGGCTGCCTAGCTCGTACCACTGTCTCATTGCCTGATTGGAGTTAGACCCTGGTACGCGACCGCGCAACGGTTGATTGGCTACGCTGAATAAGGGCAAACCGGATAGCACGGCTATAGCATTGATGCGTGCTAGTTTTCAAGGTGGTTCGATCTCGTCTGTTGGCTCTCCGTGGGCGTGATTTCCTCACGGCGCACCGGAGAGCTCAGGCCGTGAGCGGCGCGATCCTAATACCCAGGAAGCACTTACGATTTGGCTTGCTTTGCACTAATAAGCACCGGCGGTTAATATGATACCGACATTCTCAGGTTCCCCTTTTTCCGGTAAGTGGAGTTGGCCATGTTTTTCCGCTCGTTGCGATATCTTCTCGTGATTGTAATCATGCACGGGACAATCTGCTCGCGTGCCGTTGTTTACGCACAAACCTCGCCGGGCCGACCGGATACAATTGACCTCTCCAATGCGATTAACCTGCATACGTTCGAGACAGCAGCCCTGGACGTATACCTCAAAGGGCCAGACGGCCAACCGGTACAAGTGGCAGCGGTGGTCACATTAATTAAGTTATCCAAGGAAGCTTACCGGCAGGAAACGGCAAAGGCGGGCCACATCCGTTTTAAGAACATTGCTGCGATGGAATACTCCGTCCAGGTGGTGGCTCCCGGGTACCAGATGGCGGTGAAGCGAGTTGAGGCGCACAAAGATGATGTCGGGGCAGTGACCATTGAGCTTCAGCAACTGTCGGCGGAAGATGCTTCCGAATACTCCGCGTATAAGGCACTGGCTCCCAAAGCACAAAAGGAAATTGGGAAAGTCCTGGAGCTGCTGCGCACCCAAAAAGTGGCCGATGCGCGGAGCCATCTCGATAAGGCCAACCGGGTCGCGCCAAATCAGGCAGAGGTCCAATACCTTTACGGCGTTTATGCAAGGCAGACGGGCAACGAGGAGCAAGCCAAGGCGTACTGGATGAAAGCCGTGGAGTTCAGTCCGAACCACCTTCTCGCGCTGCTATCCCTGGCGGACGCCTTGCTGCGTGAAAATCACGAAACTGAGGCCCTGCCGTACGCGGCGCGGGCGGTCGAGGTTGAGCCGTCCTCCTGGCGAGCACACACAATTCTGGCGAATGTCTATTTGCGCTTGGGCTCGGCCGATGAGGCAGTCCAGCAGGCAGAGCGCGCGCTCGAGTTGGGGCACGAGCAAGCCGCAATTGCGCAACCAGTTATGGCGGGAGCCCTGGCGAGAAAGGGCGAGAAGGAGCGCGCGATCTCCGTTCTGCAAAGCTACTTGAAAGAGCACCCCGCGGATACCGAGGCCATCAAGCTGCGGGACGAGCTGCAGAAAACCTCGGCCGCGGGAGGTTCGGCAGAGGCAAGCGCGCTGACCGCCGAAGAAATGTCCATTTCCACCAGCGCGGCGACCTCACTGCCGCTTCCTTCGAGTTGGATGCCCCCGGACGTGGATGAGAGCGTGCCGCCGGTGGAGCAAGGCGCGGCCTGTGCGCTCGAGGATGTGGTACAGAAAGCAGGGAAGCAGACCCAGGTATTTCTCAAAAATGTCGAGCGCTTTACGGCGAGTGAATTCCTAAAACATGAAGCGATCGACAAGTGGGGGATGGCCGGGGCGCCCGAAACACGCAAATTTGATTACGAGGTAGGGATCGAGGAACTCAGGCCCGGATCGCTCAGTGTGGAGGAGTACCGGAGCAGTGTCAATCTATCCAGCACGAATCAAGATGCGCGAGGAAGTTCGGCCTTGGATTTTCCGGGCGGCATCGAGACCAATGGGCTGCCGGCGCTCATGCTCATTTTTCATCCCTATAACGCGGTGAACTTTGAGATGACGTGCGAGGGTTTGACCCGATGGAAGGGAAGGCCGGCCTGGCAGATCCATTTCCGGCAAAGGCCGGACAAGCCCAACACCATCAAATGGTACCGGCGCGGCGACGGTCCTTCTTATCCGGTTGCGCTCAAGGGACGCGCATGGATTTTAGCTGACAGTTTCCAGATTGCCCGGCTGGAAACCAATTTGATCGCCCCGGTGCCTCAAATCAAGCTCATTGCCGATCATACGGCGATCGAGTATGGACCGGTGCGCTTCCAAACTCCTGACGTGGACATGTGGCTGCCACAGACGGCGGAAGTGTATTTCGATTGGCGAGGGCAGCGCATGCATCGGCGCCATAGCTTCAGCAATTATTTGCTCTTTTCCGTGGATGAGAAGCAACGCATCTCAGAGCCGAAAACGGAAAACTGAAAATCGCCGCGCCGAATACGGGACAGTTGTCCCCCACCACCGAATTGCACGCGCTGCTGGTAGGGTATTTACGAGACAGGTTCTAGTTCGACGAAGCCGCAGCCCAACACCTGATTAACGCAAACCGGAAGTAGAATCCCTTGCCATGTTGGCTGTCTGCCGAGACCAGGATACGTCAAAATCTAATATGCTCGGAAACTGATCTGTGGACCGGGTGCTGCTTCCTTCTGACAATCGTCGGTTCACCGCTCTTCAAACCGCAACAACTTATTCACACCTGCAGCCCCCGCAAATACGGCACGCTCGCCTTCATCTTTTCAAGGTCCATCTCGACAAAGTAGTTCTTCACCCCGCCCGTCTTCGCGGCAGTGAAAATCTTCTTCCAATCCAATGTGTCTTGTCCCACCGCCATGATCTTCTTCGTACTCGCGTTCCATCCCTGCACGTGCATCGAAATGAAGCGTCCCGGGTACTTCGTGAAATACTCCGCCGCGTCGTACCCCTCGCTGATCGTGGATACCTGGAACTGGAACTTCACCAGCTTCGGATCCAGCAGCTCCAACAGCACGTCATACGTCCGCTTCCCGTTCACCTTCGACAACTCAAAGCCTTCGTTGTGCAGCCCCTGCTGGATTCCTGCCTTTGCCGCTTCTGCCGCTAACTTGTTGTATTCATCCGCCGCTTTCTTCACATCGTCCAGCGTCGGCTTCTCCGGCCCGCTCAGGCTTGGCACGAGCATCTGCGTTAGTCCCACTTCCTTTGCCCACGCAATCCGCCCCGCCATATCCTTCCGAAGTTCATCCATGCCGAAGTGCGAACTCACGCAGCCCACTCCCGCATCGCTCAGAATCTTCTTCAGTTCCGCGCCCTTGTATTTAGCCAGTCCCGCGAACCCCGAATCCTCATACCCAACCGGCGAGCACAACTCAATCATTTGAAATCCCGCCGCAGCGAGGATCTTGATCGTCCCCGGAAAATCCTTCGCGATCATCTCCCGGACAGGCCACGTCTGGCACCCGATCGGCAAGCCCAGCGGATTCGCGCGTAGTTCCAGCGCGCCTGCGCCCAGCAAGCCCACCACCGCCGCCTGTGTCGCTGCAGTCTTGCAAAACTCTCTTCTTGAAATCTCACTCATCGACGCCTCCTTGCCCGCCTTCGCTAACAACTCCATCCCCGCTCAAGTGGGCATTTCCAAAATTGTTTTCTTCCATCCCTTGCCGCACTGCCAAAATCTTTACAACTCCCATCCGCTCCGCCGCTCCGGCCTCACAAGCTTCTGCCCAGCCTCGGAGTTAACCTTCAAGTTGGCGCGATCCCAAGCGAGTTTTTCTCCCACTTGTGTCGCCACATTTCCCAGCAGCAATGTCTCTGTCACCTTCCCTGTAAACTCGAAACTCGCGCCGGGTTTCTCTTTCCCACCTTTGCAGGCCTCCAGCCATTCCCGTTCGTTGCCGGGTGATCTCGGCAAAGTCTTGGCCGGCTGCTTGTAACTGTTCATCTTCGCGTCTGGAATCAGCTTCGGGCTTCCTCCGCTGAACGAGCAAAGAATCTTTCCCCGGTCTCCTATGAACAACAGCCCTTCCTCCTCATCGCCCTCTCCCTTCAGCGGACGCCCTTCTTCCAGTTCCTCCGGCCGTTCCGGCTTCAGCCCACCGTCATACCAGGTAAATTTCACGGGCGGCATGTCGCCACGCGCCCCAAACTGGTAGCGCACAATCGAAGCTTGTGGGAAAGTTTCCGGAAAGCGTTCGGTGGAACTCGCTTCCACGCTCACCGGCGCATCCAGCTTCAACACACGGAAAATCGTATCGAAGCTGTACGAGCCCATGTCGCCCAGCGCCCCGCATCCGAAGTCGACCCAACCCCGCCAGGAAAACGGCAGGTACACGTGATTGTAAGGGCGTTCCGGTGCCGGCCCCAGCCACAAGTTCCAATCCAATCCCTCTGGCACTGCTTCCACTTCCTTCGGCCGATCCACTCCTTGTGCCCAGTAAGGACGGCTCGACCAGTTCTTCACTTCTCGCACCGGCCCGATCGCTCCATCCCATATCCATTCGCAAAGCAACCGTGTAGCTTCCGAAGCCTGGTTTCCCACGGCAATCTGCGTCGCCACGCCGGTTTCTCGCGCGATTTCCGCCATCCGCCGCGCTTCATAAATCGTGTGCGTCAAAGGCTTCTGGCAAAACACATGTTTGTGTTTTTTCATCGCCGCGATGGACACCGCCGCATGCAAGTTGTCCGTAGTGCACACCACTACCGCGTCCAGGTCCTTCTGTTTCTCCAACATTTCTCTGAAATCGCTATAAGCCGCGCAGCCGCGAGATTCGCCAGAGCGCTTTTGTGTCCCGTTGTATCCGTCCACAATCTTCTGGCAAGGCTCGCGCCCCGCCACGCCGCTGGTTACGTGCAGAGCGTGCGTCAATTCAAGCGGCTCGTCCGGACTCAGCCAGTCCCATCCGCTGTCCACGCCCAGCAATTTCCGCACGGAATCGCGAAACTCGTGTGTACCCCATTGCGGGTAGTTCGCCGCGGATTTATTGCAATCGCACACCGCCACGCCCTGCACGTCGGGCTCTTTCAAGAAATGCAGCATCACGCGCAAGCCCTGCGCGCCGACGCCGACAAACGCAATATTCACTTTGTCGCTCGGCGGAACATATCCCACTCCGCCCAGCACTCTCCGCGGCACAATTGTCAATCCAATCGCCGCGGCCGCCGTTTGTCCAATAAACTTGCGCCGCGATACTCCGCCCTCATGCAAACTCCCAGCCTTTTCCCGATTCTTCACTGGCCCTCCCTGACCGCAGCCCACACCAACTCCGACCCCTTCGCTGCTCTCTGTCTTTTGCGTTGATTCATCTCCGGCCCAACAACCCATACTCTATTCCAAACTCTCCTCCGCGTCTGCAATTCTTTCCATCTCCCCAGCCCATCACCTCGTAGAAGCTCAATGTTAAAACGATACAATCATATGCAATTCCAAAAGCGCGGAAGTGCCTAATAGATTGCCCCCACCTCGAATCCCGGTTTGCTCCCTTAATTACGGCGTACAATTCCTTTTATGAATACACGACCCCTGACAATGCTGGCTGCCATGGCCCTTGCAACGGTCATCGCTACTCTGGCTGATGAACCATGGGTGGTCCGTGAGGATGGCGCCGGTCCAGTCAATATAGGCATGAGCCTCCCCCAACTGAACGCACTCCTCACCGAGAAATTTGTGGTGCCGGCCGCGAAAGATGATAGAGCCTGCTTCTACGTGACTCCAAAGAAGCAACGCAAATTGTCATTTATGATTTTGGATGGGCGGCTTGGACGTATTGACGTGGAGAAGGCTGGCGTTCAAACGTCGACTGGAATTCAGGTTGGTGACTCAGAAAAACATGCCTTGCAAATATACGGCCGTCGACTAAAGGTGGAACCACATAAGTACATCGATAACGGTCATTATCTAACCGCCAAGTCCGACGATGGAAAGTTCGGCATTCGATTTGAGACAGAAGATGGAAACATAACTAGGTATTACGCGGGACGATATGAAGCCATCCAGTACGTTGAAGGCTGTCTCTAATAGACCAAACAACTGCCCCGGCAAAATTCGCGATTGAGTTGTTGTCTGATATGCTGAGTTCTCTGGTTTGAGGCTACACTGATGGTCGTAGTTACCATCTCCGAATTCAGAGCTAAATGCTGCGCTCTGGTTGAAAGAGTGCGCCGCACTCACCAGCCCATTCGCATCACTCGCCGCGGGAAACCCATCGCTGAAATTGTTCCTCCGAGCCCCACGGTAAGCCGCGCCAAGCTGATCGGTTCCATGAAGGATTCCTGCGAAATCCTCGGCGACATAATCTCTCCCGCCAACGATGAAGACGAATGGGAAGTCCTCCGCGATTAAAATTTCTGCCCGCCCCGTCATCTGCTCCTTCATCCTATGCCGCACCTGAGAACTCGCCACTTCTCTGCTAAACTGTTCGTTTGAACCATCAACAGAGAACCTCACCATGACCATCATCACCATCGAACACGCGGGCCAATTCGACTCCCAGGAAGTCACCATCCGCGGCTGGCTTTACAACCTCCGCGAATCCGGCAAACTTCTCTTCCCCATCTTTCGCGACGGCACCGGCATCATCCAGGGCGTCTGCTCCCTGAAAGAAAATCCCGAAGCCTTTGAGGCACTCAAAGGTCTCACTCAGGAATCCAGCGTCATCGTCACTGGGAAGATCCGCGCGGAGCAGCGCGCCCCCGGCGGCTTCGAAATCGGTGTCAGCAAAATCCAAATCGTCCAGAAAGTTCCGGACTCCACGCCCTTCCCCATCCAGCTAAAAGAGCACGGCGTCGATTTCCTCCTCGACCAGCGCCATCTCTGGATTCGCACGCCGCGTCAGGCCGCCATTCTCCGCATCCGCGCCGAAGCCGTCCGCTCCGCTCGCGAATTCATGGACTCGCAGGGCTATACACTTACTGATGCCCCCATGTTCACCCCCGCCGCTTGCGAAGGCACCAGCACCCTCTTTGAAGTGAACTACATCGATGACCAGAAGGCCTACCTCACCCAAAGCGGCCAACTCTACATCGAAGCCACCGCCATGGCTCTCGGCAAGGTCTACACCTTCGGCCCCACCTTCCGCGCCGAAAAATCCAAGACCCGCCGCCACCTCACCGAATTCTGGATGCTCGAGCCCGAAGCTGCCTACGCCGAACTTCCCGACATGATGGATCTCGGCGAAGGCCTCGTCAGTGCCATCGTGCAAGGCGTTGTCAAGAACAAGTCCCGCGAACTCGAAACTCTCAAGCGCGACATCAAGAAACTCGAAAACATCAAGCCGCCCTTCCCCCGCATCACCTATGAAGAAGCCGTCGCCGTCCTGCAAAAGCACGGGAATCTCGCGAAGTTTGGCGACGACTTCGGCGGCGACGAAGAAACCATCATATCCAACGAATACGACCGCCCCGTCATGGTCCACCACTACCCCACCGCCATCAAAGCCTTTTATATGCAGCCCGACGCCACCCGCCCCGACCTAGCTCTCTCCTTCGACATGCTAGCCCCCGAGGGCTACGGCGAAATCATCGGCGGCAGCCAGCGCATCCACGACTACGATCTCCTAGTTAAACGACTGAAAGAAAACAACTTACCAATAGAGTCCTTCCAGTGGTACCTGGACCTCCGCCGCTACGGCAGCGTCCCCCACGCAGGTTTCGGCCTCGGCCTCGAACGCACCGTCGCATGGATCACCGGCACCGAGCACATCCGTGAAGTCATCCCCTTCCCCAGGATGATTTACAGGGTATATCCTTAATACCGGGTAGATTCGGCAATTCGCGTAGTTCCTGCGTCCGCTGCAGTTCAAATTCAATGTTGAGCGTCCGAGTACGCTGGCTCTTGACGAGAATCGCTTTCTTCTCGCCACTTGCCACTCGTCACTCGCCACTTTCAGCAAATAGAGAACAGTCATGTCCCAGAAAATCCGCATTATCGGCGTTCCCATGGACCTCGGCGCCAGCCGCCGCGGCGTGGATATGGGGCCCTCCGCCCTTCGAGCTGCCGGACTGCAAGCCCGCATCAAGCATCTCGGTCTTCAAGTCGAAGACATCGGCAACATCATCGTGAAGCAACCCGAAGAAATGCCCGTCGGAGAGAAGCGCGCCAAGTATGTGGATGAAATCGCCGACACCTGCAAGGAACTGGGCCACGCCGTGCAAAAGTCCCTCGAAGAGGGCTACATGCCTCTCATCCTCGGCGGAGACCACTCCATCGCCGCAGGTTCCACCAGCGGCGTCGCCGCCCATTTCCGCAAGGAAAAAAAGCAGATCGGCTGCATCTGGCTCGATGCCCACAGCGACATGAACACTCCCGAAAGTTCGCCCTCCGGCAACGTCCACGGTATGCCTCTGGCGGGCATCCTCGGCTTCGGCGTTCCCGAACTCCACGACCTCTTCGGCTACAAGCCCAAAATCGAACCGCAAAATGTAGTCCTGGTCGGCGTGCGTGATTTGGATTCCCACGAAAAAAAGTTCATCAAGAAACTGGGAGTCAGAGCTTTCACCATGCGCGACATTGATGAGCGCGGCATGCGCGAAGTCATGGCCGACGCCCTCAAATACGCCATGGACGATACCGAAGGCGTCTCCGTCAGTTTGGACATGGATTTCCTCGACCCCAGCGACGCCCCCGGTGTCGGCACACCTGTCCGCGGCGGCGTCACCTACCGCGAAGCGCACCTCGCCATGGAAATGATCGCCGACAGTGAAGCCATGGTCTCCATGGAAATTGTCGAAATCAATCCCATCATCGACGAACACAACCGTACCGCCCTCCTC
>Ga0181538_10004674_pt1 | contig 12638 bp, 8 predicted proteins | sample PEATcosm2014_Bin_40_FD_119773 | JGI IMG/M metagenome (GOLD analysis project Ga0181538, IMG submission 119773) | Peatland microbial communities from MTU Mesocosm Facility, Houghton, MI, USA - PEATcosm2014_Bin23_30_metaG | ecosystem: Environmental > Terrestrial > Soil > Wetlands > Peat | place...
AGAGGCTTCGCTCAGGATGACAGCTTCATACCTATATGGAAAGACAAATACAGGGGTCCTTCGACTGCGTTTGGCGCAAGTATGCGCCAAACTCCGCTCAGGATGACAAAGTGCAGGGGGTAGGATGACGGCGAAAAACTAACAACCGCAGGTTCCTTCGGCTTCGCTCAGGACAGGCTCTTCGACTCAGCCTCTCGCGATGGGGCTGCGAGAGGCTTCGCTCAGAATGACAGCTTCATACCTATATGGAAAGACAAATACAGGGGTCCTTCGACTGCGTTTGGCGCAAGAATGCGCCAAACTCCGCTCAGGATGACGGCATTTGGGGGTTTGCCGGGATGACGGCGGGCGTGGGGTGGGGTTAGGTGAGGCGGGCGAGGAGGGCGGCGACGGTCTCGTCGGGGGTGAGGCTGGCGGTGTCGAGGGTGAGGTGGGCGAGGCGGAGGTAGATGGGATGGCGGAGAAGGAAGCGGGCTTCGGCGGCGGCGGGGTCGGCGAGCAGCGGGCGAAGCGACCCCGGGGGGGGGGGCTCGGCTGAGGCGGGCGCGGGGGTGAGGGCCTGCATCATACAGCGGTCGAAGAGCGTGGGGAAGGGCGCGTCGAGGAAGATGGTGGCGGTGGCGGGGGTCTGCTCCAGAAGGAGGCGGTTGGTGAGGACCTCGGGCGCTCCTCCGCCAAGGGCGAGGACGAGGCGATCGCGGCTGAGAGCGGAGGCGAGGGCCGCAGACTCAAGCCGGCGGAAACGGCGTTCGCCGTGGGTGGCGAAGATGGAGGGGACGGTGAGGCCGGCGCGCGACTCGATGTAGGCGTCGAGGTCGAGGAAGTCCCAGTTGAGGCGGGCGGCGAGCAGGCGGCCGACGGTGGTCTTGCCGGCGCCCATAAAGCCGGTGAGGACGAGGCGGCGGAGATGCGCGGGCAGGGTCGCGGAGGGGTGGGGTCCGGCGGCGGACTGGGCGGCGGGTTGGGCGTTCATTGCGGCTCCTTCGGAATTCAGCAAATGCAGCAAACGGGAGAAGCAGATTCCTCCGCTACGCTGCGGAATGACAAACGAAAAATGCTGCGGAATGACAAAAAGTACACGTACAAGCAAAAGCCGCGACCATTTGTGGGGGTCGCGGCTCAGCGGAGGTGGTGGATGCTCTGTAGGGCGATCTTTTTTTATCGATACAGAGCTGCACGCAGGCCCGGCTGACCCGCTCCCTGCCACCAAGGGCAGGGATAGGTAAAGTAGGTGCCGGATTGGAACGAGCGTGCTTTCATCCTGATTATGAGAGTACACGGCGGAGAGATTGGTTGCAACAGGATTGATGGAAAGTTGTACGGGGTGATTCCCATCCGGTCAATCGATGGGCGCGTCCGGGTCGATGTAGTCGTCGTCGATGGAGGCGAGGGCGGAGTCTTCCTGGAGCTTGGCCTGGATATTCTGCCAGACGCGGTCGCTGGGCTCTGCGACGGGCTCGAAGAGGCTGCGTGCGGTCTCGGCGATGATCTCGAGATCGCTGACCAGGGCTGCGCAGTCGGGGTTGGCGGCGAGGAACTTTTTGAGGCGCGGGTCCTGGCTGACCTTGCCGTCGACGGTGGCGAAGAGATCGGGGAGGATGTGTTCAAACTCCTCGGGCTTGAGGGAGTCGAAGTCGATATTGACGGGGAGGGTCATTTTACGGACTCCGCGGGCGCGGACGGCAGGGGCGACTGGGGCAACTGGCTGGGGTTGCGGAGCAGTTCCCGGAGCCGGAGCCGGGCCTTGTGCAGTTGAGATTTACTGTTGCCAATGGAGCAGTCGAGCATGGATGCGATCTCGTTGTGTTCGTATCCCTCGACATCGTGCAGGACGAAGACCATGCGGTAGCCGGGAGGCAGGGCGGCGACGGCGCGCTCCAGAGCGACGCGGTCGACCGAGCCGGCGAGGACCTGGTCGCGGCTGCCGAAGTCGCGGCGCGGGGTGTCCTCGTCGGAGGGGTTGATGGTCTCCTCCAGCGAGACGAGGTTGAGGCCCCTCTTTCGCAGTTGCATGAGGACGAGGTTGACGGTGAGGCGATGCAGCCAGGTGGAGAAGGCGGATTCGCCGCGGAAGCTCTCGATCTTGCGGAAGAGATGGAGGAAGGCGTTCTGGGTCATGTCTTCCGCGGCACTGACGTTGCCCAACATGCGCAGGCAGAGGGTGTAGACGCGGCGCTTGTGCAAGTCGTAGAGCCTGGCGAAGGCCTCTCCGTCGCCGCGCTTGGCAGCTTCGATGGCCTCGGCCTCGCCGGCGATGGGCGGGTTGCGCTTGAAGAGGCCGGGATGGGGTCTTGGGGGTGGGGGTTGCGTCATCAGCTGGCCTTGGCAGTTCATTGGTGCCGGCTCCGGGGTTCGGGGAACGCCCAGACTCTCGCCTGATTCAGCCTAGCGCATCCAGCGGGGTTTAACTACTTCGTGGGTTGGATGCGGGGGAGTGGGGGATGGTTGTGCGGGGGCGGTGCGCAAAGAGCGGAAAAACAGACAACGACGAAATGCGGGGATTCTTCGCTGCGCTCAGAATGACAAACGAGAATTATGTTCAGGATGACGGCGAAAAACAAGCAACGACGTGAAACAAACAAGGACAAATACAGGGGTCCTTCGACTGCGTCTGGCGCAAGAGCGCGCCAGACTCCGCTCAGGATGACGGCGAAAAACCGCGACGATTACGAGCCGATGAAGCGGGCGTAGAGGGAGCGGGCGAGGGCGATGTCGGTGGTGCCCTGGATGATGGCGCGGCCGTCGGCGAAGAGGGTGAGGGTGAGCGGGCCGCGGCGGAAGCGGAGGAGGAGGTCGTTGGAGCGGAGATCGGTGATGTCGGCGTGGGCGGCGAGGCGGGCGCGCAGGGCGGTGAAGTCGACGGGGCGGTGGTGCTCGTGGATCTGCACGGAGTCGCGGCCGCAGAGGGTGATGTGGGCGCGGTCCTGGCCGGCGAGGTGGGTGAAGGTCCGCTGGCCGCAGACTTCACAATCGGGGCGGGGAGTGGAGGCGGAGATTTCGGAGCGGTCGATTGATGCGTTGCCTACGGAGTTCCAGAGGTCGAAGGAGAGCAGGGTGCGGCGCATGAGATGAGGCTGGCCGGTGAGGAACTTGAGGGCCTCGGTGACCTGGATGGAGGCGGCGAGATTGACGGCGGTGGAAAGGATCCCGGCGGTGTCGCAGGTTTCGACGTTGCCGGTGGGGGGCTTGGGGAAGATGCAGGCGAGGCCGGAGGTGGGTGGTACAGCTTCGAGGTTCGAGGTTCGAGGTTCGAGTGGTGCAGGGAGGATGTTCATGGTGGCGGCGTAGGCGCCGATGGCGGCGGCGTAGATCCAGGGCGTGCCGCGCTGGACGGCGAAGTCGTTGATGAGGTAACGGGTCTCGAAGTTGTCGGTGGCGTCGAGGATGATTTGGACGCCGGAGGGAATGAGTTCGGAGATGTTGGCTGGTGTGAGATCGGCGATGCAGGCGTGGACGGCGACGCGGGAGTTGAAGAGGGCGATGTGGCGGCGGGCGGCCTCGGCCTTGGGGAGGGTGTCGCGGGCGTCGGCCTCGTCGAAGAGGACCTGGCGCTGCAGGTTGGAGGGCTCGACGAAGTCGCGGTCGATGAGAGTGAGGGCGCCGACACCGGCGCGGGCGAGCAGCGATGCGGAGGCCGCGCCCATGGCGCCGCAGCCGACGATGGCGACGTGAGCGGCGGCGAGGCACTGCTGGCCGCGAGGGCCGATGCCGGGAAAGAGGACCTGGCGGGAGTAACGGTCGGCGTCGGCGATGGGGTCGGCTGTGGGACTGGCGATGGGCGAGTTATCTTCCGGCGAGAGTGGTGTGGACACAGGGCAACACTCGTTTAAATGCATCGTTGTTCGTAGTATAGGGAATTGCGGAGGAGAGTTCATTCGGGTTTGCGCCGGATTGTTTTATGGCATCCAAGATGGAATGGATTTGAGGTGTAGCTAGAGATTATTGCCGGAGAATTTTTATGGTTTCGGCTGTGAGCTATGAGCGATGAGGGTTTTCCAGGTTGAGGAGAGAGATTGTTGCGCGGTTGGCTTGATGCAAGGAGCGGAAGAGCGGAGGCGGGAGGGAGCGGATGGTGTGTGCGCCTGCTCGCCGGCGTCGTTGTTCTCGCGGGGGCTGGATTCTGTTTCGGGCAGAGCGCGAATACAACGGCAAATTCAACTGCAACTGCAAATTCAACAACAACAGCGACGGCAACGGCAACGGCGACGACAACTGCGCAGGCGGAGGCGACGGCGAGCCTGGCGGCGTGGAAGGGGCTGCGGGTTGATGCGGTGGAGTTTGAGGGGGTGAAGTTTGGGGTGGGCAACCCGCTGCCGGGGCTGCTGGCGCAGCAGGCGGGCGAGGCACTGGAACCGGCCAAGGTGACGACGAGCGTGCGGCGGCTGTTTGCCAGCGGGCGGTACAGGGACATTCGCGTGGAGGGGGTGCGCGAGGGCGCGGGGATGCTGCTGATCTATGTGGGCGTGCCGCGCTACTTTGTGGGGAAGGTAACGATTGCGGGGGTGAAGGACGAACGGCTGACGTCGCTGCTGGAGTACGCGACGAAGTTGCAGCCGGGGACGGACTTTAGCGAGGCGGCGGTTCCGGCGGCGACCGAGGGAGTGCGGCAGGCGCTGGCCAGCAATGGGTACTACGAGCCGGCGATTGCGGTGAAGACGACGGTGGATGAGGCGGGCGGCCAGGTGAATGCGGAGTACACGGTGAGTGTGGGGCCGCAGGCGCGGGTGGGGAAGATTACGGTGGGGGGCAACGATCCGGGGCTGACGGCGGAGGAGGTGCGCAGCAAGGGACGGTTGAAGCTGGGCAGCAAGGTGACACGCGAGACGACCAGCAACGCGTTAATGCGGCTGAGGGCACAGTACGAGAAGCGGGACCGGCTGGAGGCGACGACGTCGTTGCGGACCGAGAGTTACGACAAGGCGCGCAGGCAGGTGGACTACACGTTCCGGGCGAACCAGGGGCCGCTGGTGAAGGTGGTGGTGGAGGGCGCGAAGTTCTCCAGGGGGCGGCTGAAGCTGCTGTTGCCGATCTATCAGGAGGGGACGATCGACAACGACCTGCTGAACGAGGGGACGTACAACATCAAGGACTATCTGTTTCAGGAGGGATACTTCGACGCGACGGTTGCGGTGAAGGTGGTGGGCGCAGACTCTGCGACGATCGCGAACACGACGAGTCCGGGCACAGGCACAAACGCGGAGATGGCGCAGGAGAGCGTGGTGTACGCGGTGGTGAAGGGGGTGAAGCACAAGGTCAGGTCGGTGACGATTGCGGGCAACCACTACTTCGACACAAACCTGCTGAAGGAGCGGATGCGGGTGCAGAAGGCGGACGCGTATTTGCGCACGGGGCGCTACTCGCCGGCGCTGATGAAGGCGGATGAGGAGTCGATCCAGGCGCTGTACCGGGCAAATGGATTCGACCAGGCAACGGTCTCGGCCTCGATCACTGACAACGACACGGCGAAGTCGGGGAAGAAGCTGAAGGAGGGTGAGATTGCGGTGGTGGTGACGGTGGCGGAAGGACCGCAGCGGCGGTTCGGCGCGGTGACGCTGGAGGGCGTGAATGCGGGCCGCGAGAAGGCAGTGCGGGCGCTGCTGAACGCGCAGGAGGGCCAGCCCTTCTCGCTGATTACGCTGTCGGGCGACCGGGACGCGATCTTTGGCTACTACCTGAGCCACGGCTTCGAGCAGGCCAAGGTGGAGGTGAAGCAACAGGCGGAGAGCACGGATGCGGAGAAGACGGATGTGGCGCTGAAGGTGACGGAGGGCGAACAGGTGTTTGTGGAGCGCGCGCTGGAGTCGGGGATTGTGCATACCAGGCCGGCGACGGTGGCTCGCCAGGTGACGTTCCATGCGGGCGATCCGCTGGATGAGAGCGCGCTGCTGGAGACGCAGCGCAAGCTGTATGGGCTGGCTCTGTTCAACGAGGTGACGACGGCGGTGCAGAACCCGGACGGGGACGATCCACAGAAGAATGTGCTGCTGCAGTTGAGCGAGGCGCGGCGGTGGAACGTGACGTACGGGTTCGGGATGGAAGCGGAGACGGGCACGCCGGAGAATGGGGTGATCAATCCGGCGTCGGCGATTCTGCTTGGGCTTTCGCCGAATGCAAGCTACTCGCAGGAGGGCAAGACGGGGGTGAGCCCGCGGATCTCGCTGGACGTGAGCCGAATCAATCTGCGCGGGACGGACAACTCGCTGACGCTGCATTCGTCGTACGGGTTGCTGGAGGAGGTGGCCATGCTGACGTTTTTAAATCCCCACTTCTTCGGCAGTCCGCGGCTGTCGGACAGCGTGTCGGGCGGCTACTCGAATGTGCAGAACATTACGACGTTTCAGGCATCGACGTTGCAGGGCGACTACAGGATTACGCAGAAGGTGAAGCGGACGGACACGTTCATCTACAACTTTGAGTTTCGCCGGGTTGCGGTGAACCCGGCAACGCTACAGGTTTCGGCGAACCTGATTCCGCAGTTGTCGCAGCCGGTGCGCGTGGGCGGGCCTGGGATCACGTGGTTCCACGACCGGCGCGACCCTGGGCCACTGGACGCGACGAAGGGATCGTACACGTCGGTGCAGGAGTTTTTTGCGTCGTCGAAGTTCGGCTCGGAGGCGAACTTCAACCGGACGGACGTGACGAATTCGACGTATTACTCGTTTGGCAAGCATAAGTATGTGCTGGCACGGAACACTCGGCTGGGGTTCGAGACGACGTTTGGGCCGAACCCGAACATGGGCAGCACGAGCTGCGCGGGTGCGCTGCTGGAGACCAATGCGACCTGCAATGCGGTTCCACTGCCGGAGCGGTTGTACGCGGGCGGGGCGACCTCGGACCGCGGCTTTCCCATCAACGGAGCGGGGCCGCGCGATTTGCAGACGGGCTATCCGGTGGGCGGCAACGGGGTGATTGTGAACAGCACGGAGCTGCGGCTGCCGGCGGCCACGCTTCCATTTCTGGGAGACAGTTTGAGCTTCGTGCTGTTCCACGACATGGGGAATGTATTTGCGCGTGTGTCGGACATGTTTCCCAGCATCGCGCACTTTCACCAGCCGGACCAGGAGACGTGCGCGAATGTCTCGAACGCGTTTGGGACGTGCAACTTCAATTATTTTTCCCACGCGGTGGGGGTGGGCGCGCGGTACAAGACGCCGGTGGGGCCGATCCGGCTGGACTTCAGCTACAACCTCAATCCGCCGGTTTATCCGGTGATCTACGACTTCAACGGGAGCCTGCCGTATGAGGGGCAGGCGAGCCACTTCAACTTTTTCTTCAGCATTGGACAGGCGTTTTGAAGCGATGAGCGATATGGGACACAGATCGGGCAGAGGGAGCAGGCGATGGGGATTGGCGCTGGCGTGTGTGCTGGCGATTGCGATGTTCTGTGGAGTGGCTTGCGCGCAGCAGGCGGCGTCAGAGAAACAGGGAGGGAACGCGAATGCGGCGAGCGCGGGGCAGCGGGTGACGCTGGACCGCGTGGTCGCGGTGGTGAATGGGGACTTGATTCTGGAGAGCGACCTGGACGAGGAGGCGCGCATGGTGGCGTTTCAGCCAATTCGCGTTCAGGAGGCGGCGACGCGGGAGCAGTTGATCGAGCGGCTGATAGATCGCGATTTAATTTTGCAGCAGATCCGTTTGCTGCCGCAGGTGGCGATTGAGGATGCGCAGGTGGATTCGGAGCTGCGTGTGCTGCGTAAGAACATTCCCGCATGCGCGGAGTATGGCTGCGAGACGGACGCGGGTTGGGAGAGGTTTGTCGCGGCGCAGGGTTTTACGGTGGCGGAGTTGAGAGAGCGATGGAGGCAGCGCATGGAGGTGCTGCGATTTGTGGAGGCGCGCTTCCGCATGGGGATCCGCATCTCGCAGGCGGAGATGGATGCGTACTACACGGGGACGCTGGTTCCGGCGTATGAGAAGGAGAAGGTGAGTGCGCCGGCGGAGGCGACGATTGCGGACCAGATTCAGGAGATATTGCTGCAACAGCAGGTGGACAAGCTGCTGGACGACTGGCTGACGTCGCTGCGCGCGGAGGGAAGCGTGAAGATCGTGAAGCCGGGAGAGGAGCTGCCATGAGCGCGGACGAAGAGCAGCCCAATGGCGAGAAGCTGAACTCTGCCGGGGAGCAGGCGGGCGGGGAGACGCTGTTGCCGGCGAAGCGGAGGCGAAGCATTGCGTGGCATGTGACGCGCGCCGGAGCGTGGGGCATCGGCGGCGGGCTGGTACTGCTGATTGCGCTGGTGGGCGGGATTACCTGGTTTACGGCTACGGCGTATTTTCAGCGGCGCGTGGCGCGGGAGATTGTGTCGGTGCTGGGGAATGCGACTGGCGGGCGGGTGGAGGTGCGCGGCGTCCAGTTCAGCCTATGGCGGCTGAAGATCGAAGTGGATGGGCTGGTGGTCCACGGGACGGAGGGGCCGGGCGAGGCACCGTACATGGCGGCGGAGAAGGTCGAGGTGCGGGTGGGGATTTCGAGCTTCTTCTCGCACGCGACGGGCGCGGGGCTGAGGTCGCATGTGGGGCTAAAGCTGCTGCGGGTGGAGAGGCCGCAGATGCACCTGATGGTGGACAAGGACGGGAAGACGAATGCGCCTACGCCGAGACACCCGTCGCCGAGCAAGGGGCCGGTGGCGGACACGCTGCTGGACATGCGCGCGAAGGAGGTTGCGCTGGTGGATGGGGTGGCGCTGGTGAACGATCGCGCGATTCCGTTCGATGTGGCGGCGCGCGATCTGGACGCGGAGGTGCATTATCTGCGGGCGACGGACCGCTATGGAATTGCGCTGGGGGTGAACGATCTGCGGACGCGGGCGGAGGCGCAGGCGGAGGCGCGGTCGAGGCTGCACTTCGACGCGGAGCTGGGACGCGACGCGGTGGAGTTGAAGGGACTGGAGTTCGATTCGGGCGCGATGTCGGCGCTGCACGCGACGGGGACGCTGACGCACTTTGCCGAGCCGCAGTGGCAGGGCGCGGTGAATGGGACGCTGGAGCTGAAGCAGTTGACAGTGCTGACGGACGCGGAGGGGTTCACAGGTGGGTCGGTCGATCTGGCAATGAGCGGGCACAGTTGCGCGATGAGGCCGGTGGGAACGCAGACGGCAAAGCCGCGCTTCTGGCTGCGGAGGCGGGCCGGGGCGAATGCGAAGGCGAGTGAGGCGACGCTGGTTCCGGTCGATTCGGAGTGCAGGGAGGGTTATCTGCTGGTGGGCAATGCGAAGCTGCACAAGGCGGGATTTGTGAACGAATACGTGATCCTGCACGATGTGGACGGCGGCGCGAAGGTGCGGATTACGCCGAGCGAGTTGCTACTGACGGAGATGAGCGGATTTCTGCCGGGGGGCGGGTGCGCGGCGGGCGAGCTGCGATTCGCGGATTGGCTGGGTGATGCGTCGCATGTGACGCTGACTTCGACGGTGACGCGGATTCCTCTGCGCACGATTATGGAGGTGACGGAGACGGGAGGCTACGGCGACCTGGGCTTCGATACGGCTGTGACGGGGCCGGTGCTGGTGGAGTGGATCCAGCGGCCGGTGAACGTGGCGGAGACGGTGATTGTCGACGGACAGCTCGTCTTCCAGCCGACCGGAGTGTCGCGCAAGGGGGCGCTGAACAATGTTCCCGTGAATGGCGTGGCGGACGCGCGCTACGAGGGCAAGCATGAGGTGGTGAACATTCGCCATACGACGTTGCAGACGCCGGGGTCGACGACCGAGGCGAGCGGAGTTCTGGGGGTGGAGGATGGCGACCGGTTGACGAACCTGAAGGTTGATACGACGATCCGCGATTTGGGCGAGTTCGACCAGTTGCTGCATACGCTGGGATTTGCGGAGAACGGGAAGCAGGGGGCGGCGGCGATTCCGGTGGCGCTGCATGGAGGGGTGACGTTCCACGGGACGGCGATGGGACCGGCGCACGATCTGGATGTGAAGGGACACGTGCAGGGCTCGGGGATCGAGGTGAAGCTGGGCTCGGGTCTGGGGATTGGCGAGGACACGGTTGTCGATTCGGCGGTGGGGGATGCGGAGTACTCGTACGACGAGGGGCTGGCGATTGCCAATTCGACGATCCGGCGCGGAGGCGCGGTGCTGAATGTGGCGGGGAGCCTGCGGCCGCGCAAGACGGTCACGCGCAGAGGCGCGGCGGATTATCTATGGGACGAGGGATCGAGCGTCGAGGCGACGTTGAGGCTGGCGAACGCGGAGGCTGCGGACGTGCTGCAGACCGCCGGACAGCAGAAGAAGATTGCGGTGACGGGAAGGATTGCGGCGAACGCGCAGGTGCGTGGGACGCTGGACGATCTGGATGGGACAGGGAAGATTTTGCTTGCGCGCGGCACGGCGTATGGGGAGCCGTACGACTCCGCGGCGGCGGAGCTTGCGGTACGCGGGCAGGAGATTGACGCTAGCTCGGTGTTGCTGATGATGCATGGAGCGCGGATCGCGGGCGAGGGCGGATACGATGTGCGGTCGGGGCATCTGCACGGGCACATCGAAGGCGACAATCTGGTGATGTCGAAGTTTCAAACGATTGCCAAGACGAGTCCGAATGCGGATGGGACGCTGACGTTTGTTGCCGATGCGAATGGAACGATGGAGCAGCCGGGGTTGAAGGCGACGGCGACGCTGGCCGGGGTCAAGCTGGACGGCAAGCCGCTAGGCGAGATTGCGGCGCAGGCGCACAGCGAGGGAAGCGAGCTGTTCTATACAGCGCAGTCGACGCTGGTGGGGGCGAAGGTCGACGCGACGGGCGAGACACGGCTGACGGGGGATTATGAGACGCAGGACAGGCTGGAGTTTTCCGGCTTCGATGTGGGGACGGCGCTGGAGCTATTCATGCCGGGGAGGATGAAGGCGCAGTCGTCGATTGGCGGGGTGGTGACGGTGAGCGGGCCGCTGAAGAAGCCCACGGGACTGAGCGGCGCGGCGGAGCTGAGCGACTTCGACGTGAAGCTGCAAGGCGTGGAGCTGAAGGCCGCGGAGCCGTTGCGCGTGAGTTTGAAGAATGGGATAGCGACGCTGGAGCAGGTACACATCGTCGGGCAGGACACCGACATGCAGGCCAGCGGAACGGTGCAGGCGTTCGGCGCGACCGATCCGGCGGGCGGGCGGCTGGATGTGAAGGCCAGCGGAAGCGTGAGCCTTGCGATTGCGCATACGTTCGACCCGGAGATTCTGTCCAGCGGGAGGGTGGAGTTCACGGTGGCGGCGGGCGGGCGGACGGGGAAGCCATCGCTGACGGGCAGGGTGAAGTTCGACCAGGTGAACGCCGCAATGGAGGGGATTCCGAATGGGGTGAGTTCGCTGAATGGGACACTGGTGTTCAACGAGGACCGGCTGGAGGTGGAGAACCTGACCGCGATGACGGGCGGAGGGCAGTTGAAGATTGGCGGCATTCTGACCTACCGGGACGGGATCTATGCCGACCTGACGGCTACGGGCGATGTGGTGCGCGTGCGGATGAATGGGCTGAGCGCGACGGGAAACACGAACCTGCGGCTGCAGGGCGGGCCGGAGAGTTTGCTGCTGAGCGGGAATGTTCTGGTGACGCGCTTTGGGGTGGGGCCGGAGGTGGACTTCGCGTCGTTTGCCGCGGCCGGAGCCGTGAGTACGCCGCCGGACCCGAGTGCCGCGTCGAACAAGGTGCGGCTGGACGTGCATGTGACCAGCTCGCCGCAACTGGACTTTCAGAACTCGTATGCCAAGCTGGCGGGAACGGCCGACCTTACGGTGCGCGGCACGGTGGCCGAGCCGACGATTCTGGGGCGAATCCAGATTTCGGATGGAAGCGCGACGTTTGCCGGGACGAAGTACGAGTTGCAGCGCGGAGACATCTACTTCAGCAACCCGGTGCGCATCGACCCGACGATCGATGTGAACGCTACGGCGCGAGTGGAGACGTACGACATCACGGTGGGCTTACAGGGGACGATGAGCAACCTGAAGGCGGCGTATCGCTCCGACCCTCCGCTGAGCGAGGCGGACATCTTCGCTCTGCTGGCGCTGGGGCGAACGCAGGAGGAGGCGCAGCTCTACCAGGAGCAGGAGGTGCAGGCTGGGGCAAATCCCACGAACAGCGCCCTGCTGGGCGGCGCGCTGAACGAGACGGTGAGCAACCGGATCGGCAAGCTGTTCGGCGGGGGAAGCGTGAAGATCGACCCGGCGTTTGTGGGGACGCTGGGCAACTCGGCGGCACGGATTACGGTGCAGCAGCAGGTCAATCGGCAGTTGTCTGTGACTTATGCGACGAATGTGAACTACACCGCGCAGCAACTGTTGCAGGCGCAGTACGATCTGACGCCCAACGAGTCGATTGTGGCGACGAGGGATGAGTCGGGCGTGTACAGCGTGGTGTTCAAGATCCGCAAGCGGTATAAGTAGCGGGTATATTGCCGATGGGCAGCGAATCACGCCACGAACGAAATGCGGGGATTCTTCGCTTCGCTCAGAATGACAATAAGATGGAGGGATGGGGAATGTTTGGCGGAGCGAGCGGCTGACGCTGGAGACGATCAAGTGGGAGCACTCGATCTTTGCGCTGCCGTTTGCGCTGACCGGCGCGGTGCTGGCGGCGGGCGGATGGCCGCGGCCCGCGGTGCTGGGATGGATTGTGCTGTGCATGGTGTCGGCGCGGTCGGCGGCGAT
>Ga0181538_10004675_pt1 | contig 12638 bp, 10 predicted proteins | sample PEATcosm2014_Bin_40_FD_119773 | JGI IMG/M metagenome (GOLD analysis project Ga0181538, IMG submission 119773) | Peatland microbial communities from MTU Mesocosm Facility, Houghton, MI, USA - PEATcosm2014_Bin23_30_metaG | ecosystem: Environmental > Terrestrial > Soil > Wetlands > Peat | place...
GGTGCGAATCAACAACCTGCCGCCCGCCTGGCGGGGAAGAAAACTGGTGCAGCTTACCGACGTTCACTTGGGGCAGATCCTGCGCTCCGGTTTCGCCGCGCGGTTGGTGGCGATGTCCAATGCCGAAGGCCCGGACTTGGTGGCCATCACCGGCGACCTCTTTGACGGAGGAGATGGAACTCTCGAGCAGTTGGTTGCCCCGCTCAATGCTCTTCGAGCGCCGCTGGGGACCTTTTTCGTGACCGGAAACCATGAAACGTACCTGGGGGTGGAGCGCGCATATGCCGCACTGCGCACAACTCAAGTCCAAATCCTGGCCGACCAACGCGTGGAGATCGAAGGCCTTCAGTTGATCGGTATAAGTTATCCCGAGAGAGGGCATTCCTTGGATATGAGGCGGACGGTCGCGGAGCTTCCGGGCTTCAATCCAGCCCTCCCCTCGATCCTGCTCTACCACAGCCCTACCCACGTCGCGCAAGCGAAGGAAGTGGGAATCAACCTGCAGCTTTCGGGCCACGCCCACCACGGACAGATCTTTCCGATCCAGTTTATTTCGCGGTTAGTCTATGGGAAGTACTACCACGGGCTGCACATCGAACGAGACTACACTCTGAACACGTCGAGCGGGGCGGGCACTTGGGGCCCTGCTATGCGCACCGGGAACCATCCTGAGATCGTTGTGATTCGGCTGGAATGAGACTGGTGATACAGTAGGGGCGGTTCGCGAACCGCCCCTACACCGAGCTTCGATCAGAGCGGTCGAACGCGCGGCCAATCAAGCTCGAAGCCTTGAGACACCAGGCCGTTCTGAAAGTCCTCCAGAAGCTTGCGGCTGTTGCGAAGGGCGCGAGGCGGTTCGCCCAGCTTCAGCGCCTGTGCGGCCAGCGCACCGGCGGCCTCTCCGATATTCCATTCTGTCGGGTGCAAGCGGTAACAACCATTCGTGATGTGCGTCGTTCCAATGTTCTTCGCCGCCGCCAGCAAGTTTTCTGTGCGTTGCGGCAACAGCGCTCCGAGAGGAATCTGGTAGGGCAGCGAACTGATGTCGATGTAGTTGGTGCCTCCCGCTGAAGGGTGCAGATCAATCCGGTACGCGCCCACGCCCACAGAGTCCTGGAATTTCTCTGGCGTGACCTCGCGGAGAGATTTCCCGGTTAGCTTCATCCGCATTTCCGTCCCCACATGCTGCTCGAGAACCGTGAATTCAGCGCGGATCCTGCGTGACTCGCGGACGTAAGGCGCGGCGGCAAGGCCGTCCTCCGTTCCCACCACGTCGTTGCGAAGTCGAAGCCCTTTCCAGCCGTACCCGCCGTGGGGAAGCGGAGACTCGGTTTGCATCCAATAGAGCAATGAAAGGCTGAGCTGCTTTGCCCTACCGAGTAGCTCGAGGCGCCGGTCTGCCGAGGCAGTCACCAGATCTCCGCCCCAATAATCGTTCTGAGGCCAGTTCACAAGCGTGATGTCGCTGAGGTAGGCGCCGGGGGTGAAATTGGAGCGATCCGCAATGCGGCGATAGACCCACAGATTGTGATCACGATCGGCGTCCGGTTGCGGATTGGGAGTGAAGTCAGCTTTGATCGGCCGCAAGCTGGTTGGCTCGCAATACGTCCAGCTCAGCAACGGCCCAGGCCAGGGCGGCGCCAAGTTGGGCGCGTATCCGCGCCAAAAGTCGTAGTCCCGCGGCCGCTCGATGGTGTGATCCTCACCCTCGAGGTAGTCCATGGCAAAGCAGTAGGTGAAGGACTGGCTGTTGGCCGGCTGGGATTTCGCCGGAGCGTGCAACTCGCCGGTGTCTGCTTGGGATTCCGCCCCGGTGACGCATTCCGTCTTCGTCAAGGCAGCCAGGTCTCCGAGTTCGGTGGCATCGAGAAAGTACTTCGCGCTGATGGCGCGGATAAGTCCGCTGCGCGTGTCGCGCACGGCAACGCTCCTTACCCGGTCCCGGTCCGTTTCGGCGCTCTGCGGAACGTGCTCCAGGAGAATAAGTAGTTGGCCGCTGCCCACGTAAGGAGCCAGAGCCGCTTCCAGCACCGCGACGGAGACGCGAAACTCATGGGTCAATCGCGAGACCGAACTGTTTCCCGGATTCAGGCCGGCGCGGGCGCGAGCTTGCGCCGTCAAGGGATAGTTCCGCCGGTAGTATTCGCGGACCGACTCTCGATAGGCTCGGTAACTGCGTGTGCACCCGAACTGCTCGATCCAGGGATGCTCATCCGGGGGGACTGCTTGGGCCGTGAGTTGTCCTCCGATCCATCGAGTCTCTTCCGTCAAGATGACGCGCCTGCCGTTTCGCAGGGCAGCGAGTGCAGCCGCGTACCCTCCCGTGCCGCCTCCGATCACGGCGATCTCACACTCGAGTTCTCGCGCTTCGGCCTGGGAACCGCCGATTGCAAGCACGGAGGCCGAATATAGTATGAAGTCGCGGCGATTCATAAAAGTCTAATAATCGACGTAGCGCCGATAACCTCCGAGGAGGAAGAATCGTCTATCATAGAGCAAGCGAATCCTGCGCGACGGACTGGCACGCCGGCTCGCGGCGCAACTCCAACCGGAGGAATAATCATGAAAACGCCTCTCGTCATTTTGCTTTTTGCGGCGTCTGCTTTCGCTCAGATCAATCCGATTGTTTCCCAGGCTGAGGGCGCCTGCGGCCCGCTCAACGTCCGATTCGACGCACAAACCTTCCAAAGTTTACCCACTGCAGGACCGGAGCGCGGCAAGGCCTTGGTCTATGTGGTAGAAGATTTCAGAAAAGCTCCGGGCCTCGACCCCACCATCCGTGTCGGGCTCGACGGCGCTTGGATGGGTGCAACCCGCTCCGACTCCTATCTCTTCTTCTCCGTTGATCCGGGCGAGCATCATCTCTGCACAAGCTGGCAGTCGAGTTTGAAGCGCCTGTCGAGACTGGCAGCGTTTTCTGGTTTCACAGCTCGGTCTGGAGACGTCTACTATTTCCGGGCACGCATCACGTATTCGACTTACGGCGGCGGGTCTGCCAACATGGACCTCGATTTGGAGCCGGTCAATCCCGACGAGGGACGATATCTGGTTGCCTCATTTCGGCTCAGCAGCTCGCATCCGAAGAAATGATTGTCCTCGCCGTCTCTTCACCGCGTGCAGGACGCAACTGAGAGCCCCCTCACCCGACCCGAGCCGTCTGACGACAACGACGTCTCGAGCCACCCTCTCCCCCAAGGGGGAGAGGGAAATGTCTCAGTAGCCCTCCCTATCTGCCGATCTGCCCACCAGCCTACCTGCCCATCTGCCCTATCAGTCGCCGGCGTTCGTAGGCCAGGAAAATCGCCTGCACGGCGGTCAAGAGAACCGCGAAAGCAAGCACCAGGCAAATACCTGCCCTTACGGTTGCGACCTTGGCCACATAGCCAATGGCAGGAGGGAGGATTACTCCCGCGGACAAGCCCACGGCCATGAGGATGCCGAAGACTGTGGCGAACAGCTTGGGGAAGTAGGTGCTGGCAGTTCCCGCCGTGGTGGGGAATACCGGCGCATAAGTCAGACCGCAGATTACGATGCCCACGCTGGCCACGACGACCGAGTTTGCGAGGACGACCACACACAGCCCACACACCGCGCCCAGCGCCGCGCCCAGCAACAGCTTGGGCCCGCGCACCCGCTTCACCACCTGGCTGGCAGCAAGGCGCCCCACCATCATGGCAACCCAGAACATCGTCAGGATGACTGCGGATCTCTGCGGCAGAGCGTGGAGGTCTCGCTCGAGAAAGGTCCGGCTCCACCCGGCGGTTGAGATTTCCACGGCGGAATAGAAGAACAGGACGAGAGCCAGAATTATCACCGCAGGGTCACGGGCTAGGCGGCGCACCTCCCGCCAATCAAACCCCCCGCCCGAACTGGCAGGCGGGAAGGTCTGCGAAATGGCAACCAACGCAACTCCAGCCACCATTACGGTGATCAGCCAAATGGTAAGAACCAGGCCCAGCCGTGCCGCCAGGAAGGCGACCAGCCACGGGAAAAATATGGCGCCGACGCCAAAGAAGACGCCTGCTAGATTCAAGGGGGAGGACGGATTCTCAGGGTAAAGATCGGGGATGAGGGTGTTGGAAGCGCTCATGGCAGAGGCGCCACCCAAACCGAGCGCAATGAGGAGTGCAGCCAACACCGCATAGCTGGGAGCATAGGCGATTCCAACCAGTGCCGCGGCGCAAAGCAGGAAGCCTCCGGCCAGGATGGGTTTCTTGCCGAAGCGGTCAATCAGCGGTCCGGCCAGAAACACCATGGGAATCTGGGGGAAATAGAGGAAGCTGAAAAGTGCGCCGCCGCGCGCCAAATCAAAGTTCAGCCGGGCGCTCAGTTCAGGAAAAGTAGCGCCCAGGAAGGAGGTCATAACGCCAAAGGTGAATAGTCCTGCGCAGGCTGTTCCCATCAAGTACCGAGTGGCTGTCCGATTCGACATGGTCCACAGATTACTCAGATTTCACCGATCAAGCAAGGCGTCCCTAATCCATCGGTAACGACGGGCTGGGCTGGTAGGGGAGAGGCGGCGGCGCCTCGCCGCTACACCGGCGGGTTATCGACGGATTAGGGAGGCATGCGAAGGAATGCTGCCGCCGCCCGCAGCCGATCTGCCTACCTGCCCATCTGCCTGAATTCACCTGGTCTGTGAAATCTGAGCAATCTGCGGATCATCTTCAATTCGCTTTTTCTTCGCTTGGCAAACCCCTCCAATATGAGTAAAAGAGAGGGCGCGAAAGGAGTCCCTATGCATCCCCTCGACCCACTCCTCAAACCACAGTCTATCGCGGTGGTCGGCGCGTCGCGCAAGCCGGGCTCGATCGGCCGACAGATTCTGCACCAACTGGTTGAATTCGATTTCCGAGGCATGCTGTTTCCGGTGAACTTCCAGGCGGATTTCATTCACTCGATGAAAGCCTATGCCTCCGTCAGCGCCATACCTGACCCCGTGGATTTGGCGATTATCGTGGTGCCGCGCGACTCTGTGGCGGAGGTTGTGGACGATTGCGGGAAGAAGGGCGTGAAAGGCCTGGTGGTGATCACGGCGGGGTTTTCTGAGACTGGTGAAGAAGGCAGGAGGATGGAGGCCGAACTGGGCGCGCAGATCGGGCGTTATGGAATGCGCATGATCGGACCCAACTGCATGGGGTTGATCAACACCGAGGCGGCGGTTCACATGGACTGCACGTTTGCGCCCACGCTTCCGCTTTCCGGGCGGATCGCGTTCATGTCGCAGAGCGGAGCGCTCGGAGTAGCCATCCTGAACATCGCCCATCAGCTCGACCTCGGCTTCTCCTACTTTGTAAGCCTGGGCAACCGAACTGATGTCTCGCCCAATGAGCTGCTGCGTTACTGGGAAGACGATCCCAACACTGACCTCATCCTGATGTACCTGGAGTCGATCGGCGATATCAAGAGCTTTATGCAGATCGCTCGCCGGATCTCGAAACGGAAGCCCATCCTGGCGGTCAAGTCGGGCCGGACCGCCGCGGGAGCAAAGGCAGCCATGTCGCACACCGGAGCGCTTTCGGCGCTCCAGGGACTCGACCTCGCTGCGGACGCGCTTTTGGAACAATCCGGAGTTATCCGGGTGAATACTGTGGAAGAGCTTTTCGACTTGGCTATGGGTTTTTCGAAGAACCCGCTGCCGCGCGGCAACCGCCTGGGGATTTTGACCAACGCGGGGGGCCCGGCGATCATGGCTACGGATCGGGCCGTTAACCTTGGACTGCGGATTGGTGAGCTTTCCCCGAGGACTCGCCAGGAGCTTCGCCGCCTTTTGCCGCCCGAGGCGATCGTGCAGAACCCCATCGACATGACTCCTCGATCCGACCGCAGCAAATATGATGCTTGCGCACAGATACTCCTTGAGGACGAAGGGATTGACTCGCTCCTGGTGGTGTTCGTTCCTCCCATGATGATCGATGCGATGGAAATCGTCGAAGGCCTCGAGGCGGTGCGAAAAAAGTGCGACAAGCCGATCTTTGGCGTGTTCATGGCCCCCGACGAATTCTTCCAGAAGCTGAACGAGAAGCATCCCGGCCACATGGCCATCTACTTGTTCCCCGAGTCGGCGGTGCACGCTTTGGCGGCGCTGGACCGCCATCGGCAGTGGCGCGAGAAGCCTCTCGGCAAGGTTCGGAGGTTCGACGTGGACCGCGAGGCGGCCTTGGAGCTGCTCAACGAGGCCGGCCGCCAAGGGCGTTCCGAATTGACTCCTTTGGAAGCACAAAGGCTCGTCGAGTGCTATGGCATTTGCGCGGCCCGATCGACGTTCGCAATGGATGTGGAAAAGCTTGGTGGAGTTGCGCAACAGGTGCGCTACCCAGTCGTGCTGAAAGCCGTTGCACCCGGCCTCGTGCACAAGACGGAGGCGGGCGGCGTGAGGCTGGACATTCATACGCCGGAGGAGTTGGTAGACGCCGCTCAGAAAATGACGGACGAAGTGAAGCGGCGTCTCCCGCCCTCGGCTGTCCCCGAGGATCATTTGGGCTTTCTGGTGCAGGAGTATGTGCGCGGCGGGCGCGAGGTCATCGTGGGCATGACGCACGACCCCAAATTCGGGCCGCTGGTAATGTTCGGCTTGGGAGGCATCTACGTGGAGACTTTCAAGGATGTTGTCTTTCGGGTGCCGCCGATCACCGATCTCGAGGCACGCGAGATGATCCGTCAGATCCGTGGCAGCCGCCTTCTGGAAGGAGTGCGCGGCGAGCCCGCTGTCGACTTGGAAAAGCTGACGGAAATCCTGGAGCGCTTCTCTCAACTCGTCGAAGATCTGCCCCAACTCGCCGAGATGGACATCAATCCTCTGATGGTTTTTCCTGATGGCGAGGGTTTTCGCGCCGTCGATATCCGCGTGCGCTTGGCAGAGAGCCGCTAGAGAGAACTTACCACAAAGTGTGTCATTCCCGCGTAAGCGGGAATCCATGTCTTCCGGGCCGACGATGGCCCCCCGCTTTCGCGGGGGTGACAACCCATGTGATTCTCATCCATTGGGTAGGCCACCCGCCGAAGATCGCTCGGAGTGAGCGCACCTGCGGCCTTCGCGGCCCGCTTTCCAGTTTCCAGTTTCTAGTTTTTAATTTCTGATTTCTGATCTCCCGTTTCCCCTGCTGGTTCCTCTTCTATATCTTTCGCGAATACCGCGTAGCCGGGGTTAGGCGGGAAAAGTTTGGCCATTACAGTCATGCGGCGGCGCAACTGCTCGAGGGGCAGGTGTTGAGGTCCCACGCGGATCTGGACGTCGTGCCACAATCCGTGCATGTATTCAGCAAGGGTGCTCACCAGGGAGACGTCTCGGTAGGGCTCGTACTGAAGCCGGCTGCGGCGCCAGGGACGAATGGCCAGAAGCGCCTGCTTGGCCGTCAGAGATTCCTCATCGATCTCGCCGCGTACTCCGTGGCGAAGTTCCTCTTCCAGGAGTTCATCATAGGCGGCGAATTCCGAAATGGTCAGACGCGGCCGCAGCAATTCGGCGACGCTGGCCAGGAACTCGAATCCCGTATCGTGGGCGTCAACTTCCCGGCAAGCGAGGATGAGATTGGTTCTTGCACTGGTCTCGACCCACGCAGCCGTGTGGGATTCCCCTTTCGGCTTTGCTGTGCAGATGGCATCTCCTGACTCCAGGCAAGCGATATAAGGGACGATCAGAATTCGAAGGGGGCCGATCCGCTCCGCGATCTTCGCCGGCACCGCTTGCGCCGGTTCTCGCACCATCGTGCGATCCTCGGCGGGGGTCAGCGTGGTCATGGAGTGTATTTCCCAGCCGTGGGCCAAGTGAGAGAGCGGCACGAAATTTCCCAGGATGTACTCGCTGATGGGGGTGCCGTCCGCTGCTGGAGTTTCCGCAATGCTCAAGTTTCACCGTCCCGCTTACGCTGCAATGCCGATCAGGAGGCTTGGTTGCCAGAGAATATTCTGAGCAATTCTGCTTCGTCTGTCCAGCGGCGATTCAACCTTGATCGGCGAATCCAAAGAGCAGCCCCTCATGAACCCGCCCTATTTGGACATCGACCAAGGTGTTGGGCGGAAGGTTTGAGCCGGCGAGGACAATCTTCAGATAATTGCTGCTGAGCGACACGCGCTCACCGCCTTGTGATTCATCCAGTGTGAGCGTGGAGAGCTTGGAGCCGACTTGCGCCTGAAGAAAGGTCTGGCGCTTGCGAGCGAGCAGGGCGCGGATTTCATTGGCACGCTCGTGGGCCACCCGGCCATTCACCTGCTGGGGTGAGACCGCAGCGGGCGTTTGCGGCCGCGCCGAATACGGAAAGATGTGCAGATAGGTGAAAGGCAGCGATTCGATGAATGCGGCGCTGGCGGCGTGGTCCGGGCCTGTCTCGCCTGGGAAGCCCACCATCACGTCCGCGCCGATGCCGGCATTGGGGATTTGTTCGCGAATGGCGAGGATGCGTTCGGCATATTGTGAGGGCCAATACCTTCTGTTCATAAGGCGGAGGATCCTGCTGCACCCACTCTGCAACGGGATGTGGAAGTGCTGCGCCAAACGGGGCTCGCCCGCGGCCAACTTGATGAGCGAGGGAGTAACGTCCATCGGTTCAATCGAGCTTATGCGGAGGCGAGCGATGGCAGTTTCGTTCAGCAGTCTTTCAAGGAGACTCAGAAAGGTAATGCGGCGGTCCAAATCGCGCCCATAGCTTCCCAGGTTAATCCCGGAGAGAACGATCTCTTTGTAGCCGCTCCTTTCCAATTCGCGGACCTGTTCGAGGACTTTCGCGGGCGCCAGGCTGCGGCTGCGCCCACGGACGGAGGGAATCACGCAAAAGGAGCACCGCGCGTTGCACCCGTCCTGAACCTTAAGCGTTGGACGTGTGCGGTCGTCAGGAAATACGGGAGCGAAATGGAATTCCTCACTGATCTCGCCCACCAGAACCAGGGGCGGCTGAGGAGCCTTTGTTTGCGCAAGTGGAACGGGAAAGCCGACTTCCGACTGATTGGAATTCGCTGGGATGGCTTCGAGTTGCCGAATTTGCACAAGGTCGGTTTGCCCTGCTGCTTCTGACTCCTGACTTCTGACTCCTGACTCCTGATACACGTCCGAACTTATCAGGCCCGCAATAACATGCTTATGGGAATTCCCGACGACCCAGGTGACACCGCCCAACTGAACGATTTCGGAAGGCGACCGCTGCGCGTAGCAACCGGTTACCAGAATCCGGCAGCGCGGGTTTGCCCGGTGGATGCGCCGGACCAGTTGCCGAACCTCGGCATCCGCCCTGCCGGTCACCGTGCAGGTGTTCAGAATCGCCACCTCGCTCGCGGCGACGTCCGCTGCCTCTTGAAGCCCCAATTCAAGCAATTGCTTCTTGATCGCAGCACCGTCGGCTTGGCTCGCGCGGCATCCGAAATTGAGAATCTGGAACGTGGCCATAATCGGAGGTCGAAGGGCGGCGCTACAGTGCCCTGCGGCGGCCTGACTGACGCGGGACCGCCATCGCTATCCCAAACAGACCTTTAGGATTACACACTTTGCCCCGAGGTTGCCAGGCGGGAAGTCTGAAACGTGGAATCAGGCGGGGCTGGCGGAAACCCGCCGTTGCTGGAAACACTCCCGGCAATACACGGGTCGGCCCTGAGTCGGCTTAAATGGAACGGTCGTTTCTTTGCCACACTGAGTGCAGGTGGTCGTGGTTTCCACCCGATGGTGGGTTTGGCCGTTCAGGGATTGACTCCGCTTCGCCTTGCAAGTGCGGCAACGCTTGGGTTCATTCTTGAAGCCCTTGTCGGCGTAAAAGAGCTGCTCCCCGGAAGTGAAGACAAACTCCGACCCGCAGTCCATACACGTCAGGGCCCTGTCCCGGTACTCCATCGGTGCACTCCTCCGCTCGAACAGGGCCCCACCCGCTAGGAACAAAGCAAGGGTCCGACGCCGCGAGGCCTGTGTCGTTCCCCTTATCGCGCTGCTTCTGAATCCCTAATCCTGTTCGTGCCTGGCCTTCTTGCGTGCTCGCTTGCGAGCTAAGGCCGCTTTGACTCGCTTCTTCTCACCAGGTTTTAAGTAAAACGAATGTCGTTTGATCTCTTTTATGATGTCTTCCTGTTGCACCTTTCGTTTGAAGCGGCGAAGCGCGTTTTCCAAGGACTCTCCGTCCTGAAGTCTTACTTCAGCCAAACGATCAACACCCCCATTTCAAATTGAAATAATGAAATCGCAATAGCTACAATACTCCAGTCATTCTGACCGATGGGAAGGGGACAAGTCAAGGATATTCTGGGAAGATCAAAACCTCAGCGGGCCTTGACCCTTTGAGCAGCTTATGTTACGGTCAGCCGCGAGCCCTTGTCAGGTCGCCGCACACTCGGTAAAGCACATGGCTGAACTGATTAAAATAGACCAAGCACGACTGGGATTCCTGCTGGAATACGCGGTACGCATAATCATCTCGGGCAAGGTTGTGGCTTTTCCAACCGACACCTTTTACGGTTTGGGCGCTGATCCTTTCAATCTGGCCGCGGTGAGCGAGGTGTTCCGAATCAAGCGTCGCACCGCGGACCGGCCTCTTCCCCTGTTGGTGGCGTCCATCGATCAAGCGGCGGATCTGACTCACGACCCGCCTCAGCTCTTCTTTACCCTGGCAAAGAAGTTCTGGCCGGGCCCCCTGACTTTGGTGGTTCCCGCCTCTCGCCAGATGCCGCTGAAGGTCACTGCCAACACCGGCAAAGTGGGCCTACGCTGGCCGCGCGCACTCCTGGCTACGGCCTTGATTGAAGCTTCGGGGCGGCCTTTGACGGGAACCAGCGCCAACCTTTCGGAACTGCCCGCATGTTCCACCGCAGAAGAGGTGGATCGTCAGATCGGCGATCTTCTGCCCCTTATCCTGGATGGAGGTCCCACCCAAGGAGAGCTGGCCTCAACGGTGCTCGACTTGACGGGCGAACGTGTGCGCATCCTTCGACCCGGCGGAGTGCCGGAGTCCGATTTGAAGGAGTTTCTGGGCTGATTCACTTGCGTGTTCGCCATGGAGTTCTCGGTATCCTGCTGCTGGCGGCGATTTCTCTAGCCTACTGTGAGAGATCGCTCTATCGGGCTATCCGCGAGCAGGCGGCGCGAGACGAAGCCACGCCCGCTGATGCGATCGTGGTCTTCGGCGCGGCCGAATATAACGGCGCGCCCTCGCCTGTTCTCAAAGCCCGGCTCGATCATGCCTTCAACCTCGAGGAGCACGGCCTCGCGCCCCTGGTGATCACTACCGGCGGCAGCGGCGGCGACCGCCAGTTCACCGAGGCCGGCGTGGGGCGCGATTACCTGATCCAACGCGGCGTGGCGGATGCCAAAATCCTGGCGGACACCCGGAGCTTGACCACTTATGACAGCGTCAAGGCTGTAGCCCTGCTGCTGCGCCAGCGCCAAATGCGCACCTGCATCGCCGTGAGCGACGGCTTCCATCTTTACCGAATCAAACTGATGTTCCGCACCCTGGGTGTCGCCGCTTATGCCTCGCCGGATCCCGACAGTCCCATCGAGGCCGATTCCTATCTCCGCACGCTCTACTCGCTGCGAGAAATGGCGCTCGCAAGCTTGTGGTATGTGGGCGTCCGGGAGTAGTTGGCGTTGAAGGCGTAAGAAGAGACTAACTGGCCGGTCGTGCTAACCGTAGCGGGCACGGGCGCGGTACGCGAGGGCGAGTGTTTCGAGAAGTTTTTCAGGTTCCTGCGCGTCTTGCGCGGTCAGGTCAAGACGCCCGGAGATGCGCTGCACGATCTTTCGCGCCGCGTCGCGCCGGACAATTTCGGCGAGTTCTTGGCGGCGCAGGAGGAACGCTTCCACCAACTGGAACTCTCCCGGCGTGAGGCGCAAAACGTCGAATCGCGCCCCGCCTGAAGGGGTCGGTGATTCCCATCGCAGCCCGCCATCCAACACGGGAGCTTTTTCATGGACCACCACCGTCCCCGCCACGTAATCGCCCAGGCGCTTGCTCTTGGCGCTGAGCAGGGCGCTGATGATCGCTACTCCATACAGGACCGGAATACTGTCAATGATGCGAAGCAGGTTGCGCGCCACCGCTTCATACACCGTGATCGGCCGGCCGGATTCCTCGATGACACGCAGGTTCATCAGGCGCTTGCCAGGGGTCTGGCCATTCCAGATCGCTTCGAAGATCGCGAAGTACCCGGATTGGAGGAGGAACAGGAGTAGCGCAGCAAGGGCGGCCGCCCAGACGCCGCGCACGGGCTTGTGCAGCCCTCTCAACCCTGCGGCGTAGACGCTTCCACCCAAGATCGCCGAGCCGACGATCTGAAGCGCGGTGTCGATAGCCAGCGCCAGAAATCGACTGCCGATTCCCGCCAATGGGAATTCGAGAGGAATCTGTTCGGGTGTTTCAATAAGCAAGTTATCCATGGTGAATACCGAGATTCGAAAACCGAAATTCGAAACTGGAAAATGGAAACTGGAAAATGGATAATCGACAACCGTGCCTGTCATTCTGAGCGAAGCGAAGAATCCCGGCAGTTTCTTTGTTCCGGAGCTACGGAGACTCTTCACTCAGAGTGACAGAGAAGACCAGGATCGCCGCAGTGATCAAGTATCGTATTTCGAGTTTCGAATTTCGAGTTTCGAGTTTCGAGTTTCCAATTTCCAACCCATGATTAGCTCACGCTGGATCGAAAAACGCAAGCCGTACTGGGAC
>Ga0181538_10004678_pt1 | contig 12632 bp, 5 predicted proteins | sample PEATcosm2014_Bin_40_FD_119773 | JGI IMG/M metagenome (GOLD analysis project Ga0181538, IMG submission 119773) | Peatland microbial communities from MTU Mesocosm Facility, Houghton, MI, USA - PEATcosm2014_Bin23_30_metaG | ecosystem: Environmental > Terrestrial > Soil > Wetlands > Peat | place...
AAGCTCGCCTTGGGTGTCGGTGCCAAATTGCTCGTTCTTGCGGTAGTTCTCCAAGTAGAACCCAAACTTGGTGGTGTGGTTGCCGTGCACCCAGGCAACGTTATCCTTCCAAGTGACAATGGGGTTGGAGTTGAACCAGGGACGGTTGCCGGCGTCTTCGTTGGTGCAGAAGCCATTGCCGCCGCAGAGCTCGAGAGAAGGAAGCAACGGGTTGCTGTCGTTATTCGAGAACAGGTGCGCCATGACGAAGTTGCTGGGGCGATTGATTGACATGGCCACGGAATCGGCGGCCTGGTTGTAAAGAAAGATGTGATCAGTGGTGTAGGCCGCGACGAATTCGTTGGTCAATGTCGGCTTGAAGGTGTGGGTAACATGGAACACCGCGCTCTCACCGGGCCCGCCAAAGGGCGTCTTGATGGTGTCGTAGCTTGCCCAATTCCAAAGCGCAGGGACCGAGAGGGTATTCCAGGTGTCCTGCGTGTAGCGGAAAAATGTCTGAGTCTTATCGCTGATATTTGCGTCAATACGGATTTGCTCCTGGCGCCAATTGGTGTTATTGGGCGAGGAAGCGAGCCAACCGTTTTGGTGTCCCGCCGGTCCGGTGTTGGCCAGGGGAACCAAGCCATTCAGAAGGTCGACGCCGTTGGCGAACGCCTGCGCGTTGAAGCCGGGCACGGATTGCACGGTATCGTAAGTGATGAGATTGCCCTTGGCATCCTTCTGACCCAGATTAGGTAGCGTGCAACCGCTGGCGACGATCGAGTTATAGTTACCGGATGTCGGATCGCACTCGGAAATGTCACCCGTGCGTTGGAGCGCCGTTGGCACACCAGCGCTAATTGTCGACCCCTGGCGATAGCGCCGCCAATCCTCAGACCAGTAGAAGAACGCCTTGGTCTTGCTGGTGTTCCAGTGGCCTGGGATGTAGATGGGCCCGCCCAGGGTATAACCCCAGTCGTTCCACTTGAGAGGGGCCCTCTCTGCAACGGCGCCGATGCTGGCCCGGTTAACAAAGAAGGGGTTGGCATCGAAATCGTCGTTGCGGACGTACTCGAACGCGTCGCCGTGGAAATCCTTGGTGCCGCCCTTGGTGGCGAGTTCGATGTTGGCGCCCGCGTGCTTGCCCATTTCCGCGCCGTAGTTGGAGGTGGAAATGCGGAATTCGGCAATAGTATCGAGGTTCGGATAGGTGTTGAAAGTCGAGGCCGAACCCTCGTCAGTGTTGTTGCCACCGTCAATCTCCCAGTTGGCGTATTGCATACGATTGCCATTGAAGGAGATGCTGTTGTTCCCAGCCACGCCGACGTGGACTGCGTCCAAGCCGTTGTCGGGTGCGGCCCCGGGAACCAGCAGGGCCAGCGTGACCCAGTTGCGGCCGTTCAAATCCAGGTTTTGGATCTGGGTGCTGGTGACCACTGCGGAAACCGCGGCGGTCTCGGTCTGCACCTTGGGAACGTTGCCGCTTACCGTGACCTCCTGCGTCATCTGGCCTACGGTCATCTGTAGGTCAACACGCTGGATTTGTCCTACTTCAAGAGTGATGCCGGTGCGCACCAACTTCTCGAAGCCTGATGCTTCCGCCGTAATTACGTAATCGCCGATGGGGACAGCCGTGACTGCAAAGAATCCGGCTGAATCACTCATGATCACTCGCTTAAAACCTCTTGCGGGGTTTTCGATCGTGACCTTGGCATTAGGAATCACGGCGCCGGTTTGATCGGTCACAGAACCGTTAATCCGCGCGGTGTCCTGAGCCAAGGCGCTCAAGCAGACGGCCAAGAGGGCCGCCGCCAGCAAAATGAAACCTCTTCTCATTGCGTCCTCCTCTTTGGAACCTAAAGTGGTGAAGGCTCTCGGAAGAGCCACGGGCCAGCGAACGTCGAAATGCTACTCACCCTTAGAGACGAACTAACCCCCAACCAGGCTTATCGACTTTCGCAGGTTGTTGCGACTCCTTAGAAGTTTGACCCAACGCTAAGTCTTGGCAAGTGGAACTGGACCGGTTTAGTGGCCCAGGGCAGAAGGTGCCCACAATTGTGACCACCAAGAGCCCGCTTATATCACCGGCCCTGATGTTTGTCAAGCAGTTTTTTTAAATAGATTATTTGTGCGGTTTTTATGATGTAGGGCTGGGTACTCCTTGGGAGGCCGGTTAGGCGCCAGGGGCGGCCACGAGGGCCGCCCCGGCTGGCACTCCTCACTCGGCACTGCTGCTAGAACATCAGCTTCAATCCCAACTGCATGATGCGCGGCGAGCGTGCGTAGCCGATCTCGCCGTTGCCGATGTTGTTGGGGCCGGTGCAGGGTTCGCCCGGAGCAGTCAGCCCGCTGCACCAGACGCTGACGCCGCCGAATTGAGTGTGATTGAAGGTATTGAACGTCTCCCAGCGGAATTGGAGCGAAGAGTGCTCGCCCCCAAACCAGGGAGTCGAAAAGTTCTTAAGCAGCGCCAAGTCCCAGTTGTTGACGCCGGGGCTAGTGAGCGCGTTGCGTCCCATGTAGCCGAACATGCCGGGCTCATGGTCAGCACGCAATTGGGGAAAGGTGATCTGGCTAATCATCGACGGATCGACCCAACTGGGCGTGGGACCGTAGGTGGGATCGTCGTAGACCCCCTTCTTGATCTTCACCGGACCCAGCGTGTTGCACATCGATCCGCCGCCCACTCCCGTAGCATAGCCCAGCCCGCTCACGGGATCGGTAATCCCGCAGGTAATGAAGCCCACGGGTTCGCCGGTATAGAAACTGGGGATGCCGCTGACGGTCCAGCCTCCGAGCGCCTGCCGGGTTACGGCGCTATTGGCATGCTTAAAGAACGGCATCTCGTAAATAACGCTCATTTCCACCACCTGGGAGCGGTTCAGGTCGGAAGTCGCCTTCCACCGGGACAAATCCGTGTTGTCGTCGATGCCGGTGGCAAAATAGGTGGAGGTGGAGTTGTCAATAGCGTGCGCCCACGTGTAGGCGGCTTGGAAGGTGAGGCCATGACCCACGTCATGGCGCATTGAGACTTGCAGAGCGTTGTAATTGGAAACGGCGGTGTTTTGCTTGCCGGTCATCCAGCCGTAGCCGCGATAGGGAACGAAAAACACCGTCGAATTCCCCCCTGGTCCGATCAGCGTGTTCTCGATGTCGCAGTTGCCGTTGTTGTCGCAGCCCACGGTGCCGGCCAGCGATGGAATGTTCGCGGTTCCGCCCCCCAGGGGCACCTGGTTGATGTTGATGGCAGTCGCCAAATGACGGCCCAAGCTGCCGACGTAGCTAACGCTCAGGATGTTATTGCCTGGGAACTCGTGCTGCATGCCGAAGCTGAATTGCTGCACGCTCGGCCACTTCTGGTGCATGGGGATTGCCGTGTACCCACCCGGACTGATGGGCTCCTCGGAGGGCGAGTTGATGGGTTGAATAGCGCTGTAACCGTTAAGGTTGTAGGCGGTCGGCCCCAGGGAGACGGGCGGATTGCCTTCGCCGCCCTCGGCGTTGGACTCGTTGCCGTTGCCCATTTCGTAATAAATGCCGTAGCCGCCCCGGATCACCGTTTTGCCGGTCCCGAACGGGTCATAAGCAAAACCTAAACGCGGAGCGAAGTTCTTCTTGGCGCCGTAGAAGCAGCCCTTGGGAACACCGTGGGTGCCGCAGGCGTAAAGGCCGTTGCCATAGACAGTGTAGTTGTCGCCGGTTCCTGGCACCAGCACCGGGCCCAGCACCGGGTCGTTCACCAACTGCGCCTGGTCGGCGGCATTGTATTCGCTGGGAAGGAAGGCCGAGTCGATGTTGGTGGCGGAAACATCGTGAAATGGCTGGAAATAATAATAGCGAAGTCCTATATTCAAAGTTAGTTTCTTCGTAACCTTCCAGTCATCTTCAACATAGGGCTCGATTTCATGCCCGTTCCAATGCCCTTTCGGATAGCCGCCGAGGGCGGCGCCATTCAGGTTGATCGTGCCCTCCTGGTAGGAAGCGATGGCGCCCAGGTCCATATCGGCCAAGCCGTTGCCGGTTGTAAGCGGACCCCAGCCGAAAGACAGGAAACCCTGGGTGTTGGCGCCAAACTGCTCGTTCTTGTGGTAGTCCTGGGCGTAGATGCCGAATTTCATAGAGTGATTACGATGCATCCAGCCGATGTTGTCCTTGAAGTCCACGATGGGATTCGAGTTGTACCAAGGGTGGTTTCCGGCATCGGCGGTGAAGCCGTTAAAAGAAATAGAAGGTAGCAGCGGGTTCGAAGCGTTGGCGGAGAACAGATTCTGCACCGTCCAGCCCGCGGGCTTGTCGATCGAGTGGTCAGGCGAGGATTCGCCGGCTTGGTTGAACAGCGAGATGTGGTCCACCGAGTAACTCACCACGAACTCATTCATGAGGTTCGGTTTGAAAGTGTGGGTGAGGTGAAACACGGCGCTCTTGCCGGGGCCCAAAAAGGGCGTCTTGATAGTGTCGGAAGATGAGCCCGTCCAGAGGGCGGGAACCGCAAGGGTGTTCCAGGCATCCTGCGTCCAGCGCACAAACGCCTGCGTTTTGTCGCTAAGGTTCTGGTCAACGCGAATCTGCTCTTGCCGCCAGTTGGTGGCAGTGCTCGAGGAGACGACGTACCCGTTTTCGTGGCCCTGGGGGCCGGTGTTCGCGTAAGGAACGAGGCCATTTAGCAATATCTGTGCGTTCGGATCAACTGTCACTTCGTCGTTGGGGTAGACGTTTCCCGTCGTCCGATCGACCGGCAGCACACAACCGGAAGCCACGACAGCATTGTAGTTGCCTGAACTGGGATCGCATTCGCTGAAATCGCCGGCCCTTTGCAGCATCGTGGGCACGCCCGCACCCACCGTCTGCCCTTCGCGGTATCGCCGCCAATCTTCCGACCAATAGAAGAAGGTCTTGGACTTCGAGGTATTGTAGTGGCCGGGAATGTAGACGGGTCCGCCCAAAGTATAGCCCCAGTCGTTCCACTTCAGCGGGCTCTTGGGCGCCACGCTGCCGATCGAGGCGCGGTTAATGTCCCAAGGATTGGAGTCGAATGCGTCGTTGCGCACGTACTCGAAGGCATCGCCGTGAAATTCCTTGGTGCCCGACTTCGTGGCAACCTCAATGGTCGCGCCAGAGTGTTTGCCCATGTCCGCGCCGTAGTTGGAAGTCGAAATCCGGAACTCGGCGATCGTATCGAGGTTTGGATAAGTATTGAAGGTGCCGGCAGAACCCTCATCGGTGTTGTTGCCGCCGTCGACTTCCCAGTTGTTGTACTGCATGCGGCCGCCGTTGAAGGAGATGTTGTTGTTGCCCAGAACGCCCACGTGCGACGTGTCCAGGCCGTCGTCCGCCACGGCCCCCGGAACCAGCAGCGCCAAGGTCACGAAGTTGCGGCCATTGAGGTTGAGGTTGGCAATCTGGGTTCCCGTGACGACTCCCGAAATCGCGGCAGTTTCCGTCTCAACCTTCGCCCCGGCGGCCACGACCGTCACCTCCTGGCTGACTTGACCCACGACCATGGTCAGGTCCACGCGCAGCGTCTCCCCCACGCCGACCGTGATGCCGGAACGCAGCAGTTTCTGGAACCCCGGCACCTCCGCCGTAATCACGTAGTCCCCGATGGGAACCCTGGGCGCCGAATACTCGCCAGCGGCGTTACTCACCAGGGATCGTATAAAGCCTTTATCGGGGTTAGAAACCGTAATTTTGGCTGCCGGTATCACAGCTCCTGTTGAATCCTTCACCGTACCAACCAGGTTCGCCGTGTCCTGAGCCCAAACGCTGGCGGCGACGGCCAGGAGCGTCAACGCCAGGAGAATCAACGTGCGTTTCATGGGGTCCTCCCTCAAGGCAGAAAGATAGCTAGACGAAGAGTCGCCAGTCTTGGCAACTGAATGCGCTTGATATCACCGGCCAGCAGGTTTGTCAAGCACCCTTAAGTACGGTGTTTTCTGAGGGCTCTTCGTCCGGGCACGCTTCTTTGTCCGGTCTTTTGTTTTGGGAGCCTTGAATCTCGGATCTTGGCTTTACTGAGCCTCGAGAGCCTGATTGAGCTTAGGGGTTAACGAGAAAGGTACGGCGTGGCGCGGTGGCTCACCGCAGTGTATACTTTGCTTTGCTACCGCGGCCAACTTAGAACTCTTCGAACGGGGAGACTCCTATGAAACACTCTCGACGTTTCTCAGTGAGCAGATGGGGCTTGTTGGTCTTGGCACTGATGTGCGGCCCCTGGATGGTCCCTGCGCAAGGCCAGCAGCTCACCAAGCGGTTGGTGGGCGATTATGGCTATTGGAGCCGGACGCAGACTCCTCCCTATAGCTCAGCGCAAATACCAATGTCGAAGCTCACTCACATTAATCACGCTGGTGTGAACTTCGACGCCAACGCCAATCTGGTGGTGCCTAAAGGGTTCCTGGAGCCCGAACTGATCGAGAAAGCGCATGCGGCTGGGGTCAAGGTCCTGCTGCTTCTGGGAGGAGATTTCGCAGCGCTCGAAGCCACCCCCGCTCTGATCCAAACCCTGGTGAACAACCTGCAAGTTTTTGAGGATGCGCACGGCTACGACGGCGTCGACATCGACTGGGAATACCCCAGCACCGCCCAGGATGCTACCACGTTTCTGAGCCTGTTTGCCGCGCTTCGCGGGGCCTTTCCCAGCCCTACTTTTGTTCTTTCTGCCGACGTCGCACCGTGGGGCGGGAGTCCCCCCTGGGCAGGCACCGGATACAATTTCCCCAACGTGATGAACCTGGTCGATTACTTCAACATCATGATGTACGACTGCGCCGGCCCTTGGACGGACGATGCGCAGCTCAATTCGGCGATTTTCCCTGACCCCTTCAATCCCGCTTCCTACAATTGCGAGCCGGGCGGCTCGGTGAAGGAAGCCATCGATATCTACGTCAACGACATCGATGTTCCCCTTGCCCAACTCAACATGGGCACGCCGTTTTATGGCTACCTCTACGAGAACGTCAGTGGCCTGTGGGCGTTCTGCCCCAACTCCAACTGCTCGAACACTATTTCGGAGAACTACGGGACGTTCATCAAACAGCGCATCAACCAGAACGGTTGGCGGACCTATTACGACACCCATTCGCTGGTTCCTTACATGCTGAGGACCAATGGCAAGCCGGGATTCATCACCTACGACGATGCATTTTCGACGTTTTACCGGGTGGCCTACTCGGTGTGGCGAAGGGGTCTGGGCGGGAGTTTCATGTGGTCGCTGGATGCGGACTACGATGGCGAAACGCAGGACCTGCTCGATGCGATGTATAACGCCAGCCTGCCCCAGACGAAGTGAGCAGGAATGCAGGGTCCGGGGCGGTGTAGTTGCCCTATTTCGCAGCCTCTCCCGCGGCCACTACTCCCTTTGATTCCATCTGCTTCATGATCTCGCGGATGCGCGGCGCAAATCGGCCTTGCGGATCGGCTTTCAGGTAGTCCTGCATTTTGGCGTAAGCCTTATCGAAGGCATTCTCTTTTAGATAAACATCTGCCAGTTTGACGTTCAACTCAGGCGGAGGGCTGGAGTTTAGGGACTGGGCCTTGAGATACTGCGATTCTGCCGCGCTGTACTGCTTCAACCCGTACCGGGCCACACCTGACTGGTAATAAAACTGCCACGAATCCGGCGAGAGCCGCACTCCCTGCGCGAGGAGCGGCAGGGCTTCGCCGAAGCGCTTCTCGGCATTCAACAATTGTCCGAGCTCAACGTAGGCGTCCAAATAGCCAGGATCACACTGCAGGGATTTCCTTAGTGCTGTCTCGGCCTTCGTGTAATCTTGCTGCTGACTGAGAACCATGCCGAGGTCCGTCTGGGCTCTGGCATAGCACGGGTAGAGCTCGACGGCCCTGGCCAGGTGCACGCGAGCTTCGGCGAGCTTGTTCGCTGCCAACGCCTTCTCGGCCTTCTCGTACTCGCGGCGGGCCTCCTTCGGAGACTGGGCGTCGGAAAGCGCGGGAGGCGAGGAATTGGCCTGAGGCGCCTTGCGTGCCGGATTCAAAACGATAACCACGTTGTAGTTGCTGGCGCCTTCGCCCATATTGATTTCCTGCTGGTAGGTCTCGAAGCCTTCCGCGCGCACCGTCAACACGTAGTCCCGTTTGGGAACATGAAGGAAGTAAAACTCGCCCGCCGTACTCACGGGCTGCTCAGCCACCAATTCGTGATCACCGGTTTCGAGCCGCACCTCAACTCCCGAACTCAAGGCCACGCCTTGGTTGGTCCGAACGTTGCCGTTTAGGTTAGCGTCCTGCTGGGCCGCGGCACGCGTCAGCGCCAGAAGCATCAGGAAACCGCAAGCAGCAGGCTTAAGCCTAACGCGGCACACGGGAACCAGGAGATCACGAAATACGCACTCGCAGCCTACGCCCGCGTCTCTCACCATGGAATGCAACCCCTTAAGCAAAAGGTTATCACGGCCTTGGCGGGCTGTCGAGCCACGGGTAAACCTCTAAGGTTGGCCCCCGGCGGCCACTCGGAGCCACTACATCTTCACGTGCCGGATCGGCCGCTCCATGGATCGAGCGGCTCTGCCCTATGCTCTCCGTATTCCCCTTTGCTCCTCGATCACAAGGAACTGGTCGACGTCGATATCTTGCAGGCGGTCCACCTGCCCGCTCGGCCAGCGCACTTCAATCTGGTCAACTCTTTTCGCTTGCCCCAGGCCGAAGTGCTGTCGCAGGTCGCTTTGCGAAATATAGCTCGAGGCGCTCAGCACTTCGCGGACTTGCCGGCGCTCGCCGCTGGTGACTGCGACGCGGGCGCCGATGGCGGACCGGTTCGAGCGCGTGCCCAGCAGTTTGACGCTCAGCCAATGATGGCCGCTGCGGTTTTGGTTGAGCAGCAGCGATGGCGGTTCGCTCATATTCAGAATCAGGACGTCAACATTGCCGTCGTTGTTGAAGTCGCCGAACGCGCAACCCCGGCTGGAGTGCGGCTCGAGCACGGCCGCCCCGCTCAGATCCGACACCTCTTCAAAAGACCCATTGCCCAGGTTTCGGTACGCCACCCGGGGCGTTTTGAACTTGTACTCCGGAATCACTTTCTCGACTTCGGGATACACGGTGCCGGTAACGTGAAAGATGTCCAGCCAGCCGTCGTTGTCGAAGTCCGCAAAGTCCACGCCCCAGCAGACGTACTTCGTGTTCACCGCCAGGCCGGCGGCAGAGGTAACGTCGTCGAAGAATTCACCCCGGGAATTGCGGTAAAGGATGGGCGTGTCGCTACTGAAGTGGGGCAGGAACAAATCCAAAAAGCCGTCGCCGTCGTAGTCACCGACTCCCACCCCCATATTGGCTTCCTCCTGCCCGTCGCCGCTGACGGCGCATCCGGCCTCCATCCCTGTTTCAGTAAAGGTGCCGTCGTGGTTGTTCCGGTAAAGGAGATTGGGGGTCGAGTCGCAAGCAACGAACAGGTCGGGCCAGCCGTCGTTATTGAAGTCAAAAGCCACAGCCGTGAGGCCGTAGCGCGTGCCGGCCTTCAGGATTCCCGCCTTGGCGCTCACGTCCGTGAATGTTCCGTTGCCGTTGTTGTGATAAAGCGTGCAGGTCTCTTGCCGGAGCCCCAAGGGACCGCAGTTGACGGGCACATCCAGATATTTGCAATACCGGCTCGAGCCGCCAACCGGGGTCTTAGTCAAGTCCATATCAATGTAACGGCTCACAAACAGGTCCAGGAAGCCGTCGCGGTCGTAATCCACGAAAGTGCAGCCACTTCCAAACCGAATTCCGGGCTCCAGCAGTCCTGCCTTTTCGGTGACATCCGTGAACGTCCCATCGCCGTTGTTGTGGTAGAGGACGTTCTTGCCGTAGTAGGTGAGGAACAAGTCGTCGTGACCGTCGTTGTCGTAGTCGCCGACACATACCCCGTAGCACCATCCCGTCCGCGTGAGCCCCGCTTTCTGGGTAACGTCGGCGAAGGTGCCGTCGCGGTTATTGTGATAAAGGCGGTTTGTGGACTCGTCGCGGGAGGGGAACCCTTCCAGACGAGTACCGCTAGGCACGAAGACATCCAGCCAGCCGTCGTGGTCGTAGTCGTAGAAGGCGATGCCCGGCCCGTTCGCTTCCACGATGTAGCGCTTGACGTATTCTTCGCCGTAAACGGTGGGAACAGTCAACCCCGCCCGCGGCGCAACATCCGTAAACGTGACCGGCCAGGGCCTTCCCGAGAACTTAGGGCGTGGGGCAGGCCTGACGCCACGCGACGCCATTCCTTGGCCACTCAGGCGTGCGCCAGCGGCACCTAGCAACCCAGAGGCGGCTGCAGATCGAAGAAATGCCCTGCGGGTAATGTACATCTAGTTCCCAATAGAGGCTGTCACTCTGGAGGCGCGTCGGTCTGGGGCTGGGCGATATTCCCGAGAATGCCGGTACGAATACGTTGGCTGCTGCGGCGCACGTCGTCGTGAATCTCTCGATACGCAGCAAGCTCTTTCACCGCTTCCTGACCGCGTCCCAGGCGGCGATAGGCGAAGGCTAGCTGGTAGTGAGCATTGGCGTTGGCGGGCTCGAATTTCACGGCCCGCTCCAGCGGCGCCACGGCCTCCTCTGGCCTCCCCGCAGAAACCAGCGACTTGCCCAGGCCGATGAGCGCATCCGCAAACTGAGGGTCGACGCTTAATGCACGGTTGAAATGCTCGATGGCGTCATCCCACTGCCGGGCCTGGCGCGCCATCTCGCCCAGTTCGTACTCGGCTCCCGCGCTGCGCGGATGAAGTTTCAGCTCTTCTTCAAACTCCTGCCGCGCTGCGTCCAGAGCGTTGGACCCGCGCTCGCCCGCCAATAACAGCTCTCCCAGCTGGTAATGAATACCGCTCAAGGCCGGGTTGAGCGCCAACACCTTGCGGTACTCCTCGGCAGCCTCATTGAACTTTCCCTGGATGACCAGAACCTCCGCGTTGAGTTGGTGTGCCTGGAAGGACTCGGGTGCGACCGTGAGAAGCCGCTGTGAAGCTTGCGTTGAAAGATCGGAGTAGACGTGGCTGCTCAGGTAGAGTAGGTCAGGGTCATCGGGAAAGTCTCGGTTCAACTGACGAACCAAGTCGACCGCCCGTCCCGCATCGTTCGCAAACATGGCGCAGCGTAGAGCCTGAGTGCCCATTACGCGCTTCAATTGGGAGTCCGGGGTGCGCGCGTAGTCCTTTTCAAGGTAGGGCATGGCCTCTTTGCAGCGGTCGCTCTGTGCCAAGCTCAGGCCGAGAAAGAAGTGAGCATTGAGCAATGATGGTTTCAGCTTCAGCGCCTCGCGGGCCTGCTCCACAGCATCCTCGAAGCGCCCTACCGAGTAGTAAGCGCTCGCCAGGTTGGCATGAATCTCGCCTATCTTCGGCGCAACCCTCTCGAGCTTTTGAAGACTCTCGATGGCTCTTGAGTAGTCGTGCTTGCGCAAAGCCTCCTCGGCTTCGGCGGCGATTCGAGCGTTATCCTCCTCACCGCCCGAGGATACCTGGGCGCGCCCTGGACTGCGCGCAAGGGCAAGCACCACAAGGAGGCAAAGCACGGACCCGATCAATCCCGATTGACCTGAAGCGGCGCCCTTTAAGCTCTTCTGCCGCGGCCTCAGACGTGCCAACATCACTCCTCCACTTCTCAGTATAGGATCGAAAAGCGGAACTCGCCGGTTTTGTTTGCGATCTTTGCGCACTTCGCGGCTTTGCGCGAAACCGTTTTTCCTCCACCGACCTGTTCGCGTCACAGGTTACGCAACCGCAGGCCGGAGCGCTGCCTTCACGCTCGCGATGGCCACCGTCGCCGGCCCCAGCCCCGCCGAAGTAGCTTCCAACCGGATTTCGCCAGGCTCCTTTTGAGACTGCACGATGACCATGCACAGCCCGTTGAAGGCGCGGCGTTTCTGGGCCTTATCCGGCTCATGGCTGCTCGGGTCCCCGTTACCCACACCGATGATTTTTCCGCTGCCCGAAACATGAAACAGGATCTCGTTGTCGGCAACGGGAACCAGGCGGCCCTGGCTATCCAGCACCTGCACCTCGACCAGCGAAACGTCTTCGCCGTCCGCCCCGATCTGCGGCCGGTCCGGCCGCAGAAGTATCTTCGCCGGCCCGCCCGTCGTCTCGCGCTTATCCACCAATACTTGCTGGCCGCCTTTGTAGCCCCGGGCTTCAATCGTGCCGGGCTTGTACGGCACCTTCCACTCGACGTGCGAATTGCGGGCCACTTCCTTCGTTCCAAGACTCCTGCCGTTCAAGAACAGTTCGACTTTCTCGAGGTTACTGTGGCACCAGACGTCGATCTCCTGGCCCTCTTTGCCGGGCCAATTCCAGTGCGGGAACAAGTGCAGAACCGGCTTGTCGCTCCACCACGCTTGATAGTAATAGAAGTTGTCCTTGGGGAAACCGCACGTATCGATGATCCCAAAATGGGAGTTGATGCAGGGCCACTCGTACGGCGTGGGTTCGCCCCGGTAGTCAAAGCCGGTCCAGACGAACCCGCCGGACAAGAAACGCCGCTCGGCGTAAATCTTCCACCATGTTTCTCCCGTCGCGGCCCAGGGGGGGAAGTTCAGATCGTAAGCGCTGACATAGCCTTGCTCCTTGTCGTTCACGTAGATGCCGCGCGTCGAGACGGTGCTGCCGGTTTCCGTGCCGATCGTCGGCTGCTTGGGAAATCGCTGATGAAACGCGTCGATCTCCGGGCCGTGCTTGTAA
>Ga0181538_10004687_pt1 | contig 12618 bp, 14 predicted proteins | sample PEATcosm2014_Bin_40_FD_119773 | JGI IMG/M metagenome (GOLD analysis project Ga0181538, IMG submission 119773) | Peatland microbial communities from MTU Mesocosm Facility, Houghton, MI, USA - PEATcosm2014_Bin23_30_metaG | ecosystem: Environmental > Terrestrial > Soil > Wetlands > Peat | place...
CTCCGGCAGGGAGCAGGTGGGAGTTACGCAGGGCAGGCCAGAGTTAAATCCTGCTGGCACTTCCGCTGGCACTCGTCTGTGGAAGTTAACCAAACCCTACAGTTCCAACTGGTTAGGTTTGGAGGCGGAGGTCGGAATCGAACGGGGTCAGGGGATTTTTTCAAAATCCACTACTCCGCAGTTACCACCCCACCACCAGAGGCGAACAGCCTCATAACTAACGAACGCCAATAGAATCAGGCATTTCTGTGTGTTTGTCAAGCACCAGCGATTACGCACCCAATACCAATCAACTACTCACCAATTACTCATTCATCACCCATTCACTGGCACTTTCACTGGCACTCAAATTGTCGGATTTACTGCCGTCATATGGCAAAGGTGTCAACCAACTATCAACCCTTGGTCAATCAAGGCCAGCCGGTGATTCTCAAAATCGTGGTGGTCGAATCAACGCCCAATACAAGGGGGAATAATTTTTCAACGGAAACGCAAAAAGATTAAAGAGCGGTGACCAACGGCGGTCGGAAAGTTAATGCGGCGCATTAACCGCCGCGTTTTACTTTTTCCGCCGCCGCTCTTCTTCGAACAGCATCTGCGCAAAGGTTTCAGCATGTGGGTTAGGGCGTAATGCCGAAAGCCCGATCATCACGGCCGCGCTGGGCAGCTTCGGCGCAAACGGCCGGGCGACGAGACTCCGCGGCATGATGTTGATGCTGCCCTCGGTCAGTATTGCCGCAGCACGATGCGCCTCCAATTCCGTGAACAATGTCGAGAGGCCATCATTCACAAGCGAAACGAAGCGCGGCAAAATTCCGAACGGTTTAAGCAGTGCGCGAACGCGGGGCACGTATTCGGGATAATTGCCCTTCGCCAGGCCGAGGAGGGGGAGACCGCGCAAGCGCATGGGCGGAATTCGCTTTAGCTTTGCCAGCGGGTGCGTCTCCGGCATGATCAAAATGACCTGCAAGCGGCGCAACTCGGTCCATTGAAACTCTGAAATTCCCTTCGTTAAGGAAATGTCGGGACTGATCACCAGGTCGAGCCGCCCTTCGTTGGCCCGTTCGTTGATTTCCCGTGACGAAAGATCCGTCAGCTCGACGCGCACGCGTGGAGCGGCAGATTGAAATTTTTCCAAAACGACCGGCATGATGCCGTCGTTCATCGAAGGAGCGTAGCCGATGCGCAGAGTCTCGCTTCGCGCTTCGCCGCGCACGCGTTGAACCGCCTCGTTAGCACGGGCGATCACTTCCCGCGCTTCTTCATAAAACAGATCGCCCGATTCGGTGAGTTTCACCGTGTTTTGGCCGCGCACAAAAAGCGGCACGCCCAGCTCTTCTTCCAGGTCCTTCACCTGCCGACTGAGCGCGGGTTGAGTGAGATGCAGAATTTTCGCCGCACGATTGAATGATCCGTGGGCAGCAACGGCGACGAAATAGCGCAGATGGCGAAGTTCCATAGGCCAAGTGTGGTTCATACCAAAAGTATGAGCGAGCCAAAAAACAAAGCATTAGCCAGTTTTTTACGCCGTGTATATTTTCACAAAAAATAAACCAACAAAAACAAACCAACAATAAGCCACTCAACAAAAAAGGATTCAGCCATGTCATCACTCGATAAAAATTCTGATTCCCGCTTAACTCCCGAAAACTCTGCCCTGCTTCTCGTCGACCACCAAACGAGTCTGTGCAGTGGTGTTGCGGATCAAGGTCAACCTGAATTCCTCAGCTGTGTCGTCGCAATTTGTGAGATAGGCAAAGTTTTCAAATTGCCGACGGTGATTTCGACCAGCTTCTCTGACGGGCCGAACGGACCTCTCATCTCCGAGGTCGCGGATTTGTATCCCGATGTTCCGGTCGTAGGTCGCCCTGGGGAAATCAACGCCTGGGACAACCCGGATTTTGTCGCGGCCGTGAAGGCGACAAAACGAAAAAACCTGATCATTGCTGGCGTCTCCACAGAAGTATGTGTCGCGTTTCTTGCGCTCTCGGTCGTGAAGGAAGGCTATAGTGCGTATGCGGTGATTGATTCATCGGGGACGTGGAACAAGCTCGTGGCTGATCTTGCGATCGCTCGGATGGTGCAGGCCGGCGTGGTGCCCATGACCTGGCTCGCAGTCGGTGCCGAACTGCAACGGGACTGGCGGCGTCCGACTGGTGAACCGCTCGCCAAGGCCATGGGCAGTCATTTGCCATTTTACAGCTACGCAAGCGGTAACCTTCGCGCGCGTCAGGGAAAGAAATCGAAATAACCGTTTACCGACCATCAATCGAATCAAAATCACCTAAACAAAAAAAGGAAACGTAATCATGAGTAACAACAAGACCGGCCTCAAAGCCCTGCTCCGCCCCGAAGACAGCATCGTCGTGCTAATCGACCATCAAGCCTATCAGTTCGCCAATCTGCACAGTCACGAGCCGACCATGATCATCAACAACGTCCTTGCTCTGGCCAAGACGGCGAAGGTTTTCAACGTCCCCACGATCCTCAGCACAGTGCTCGAAGAGCGCGGCGGCTATATCATCAAGGGGCTTCAGGATGTCTTTCCCGAGCAAAAGCCGATCAACCGCACGTTCATTAACGCGTGGGAAGACCCGAAAGTAACCGACCTCGTGAAGAAGAGCGGGCGCAAGCAGCTCATCCTCGCCGCGCTCTACACCGAAATATGCCTCGCGATGCCGGCGATTCAGGCGCTCGGCGAGGGCTACGACGTTTTCATCGTCACCGACGCCTCGGGAGGCGTCAGCGTGGAAGCCCACGATATGGCCGTGCGTCGCATGGTCGAGGCCGGTGCAGTGCCAATCACGTGGATGGCCGTGCTGGGCGAATGGCAGCGTGACTGGGCGCGCGAGAAGACCGCTGCGGGCGTCGCGGGCGTCGTCCTTGAGCATGGCGGTGGCAGCGGTGTCGCCTTCGCTTGGGAAATGCAGCTCTTGGCGAGTGCTCAACAAGCCAAGAAGTGAGCGCCATGAATAGCCAACCCAATTCAAAACCCATCGACTATAATGGGTTGATGCAAGCAAACCTTGCCCGCGTGTTCGGCGAACGCGACGCGGGCAAGCGCCTCAAGGCGATCCGCGAGCTTTATGCCGAAGCCGCCGTGCTCAACGAGCCGGATGCTTCCGCCAAGGGGCCTGCGGCGATCAACGAAGCCGTGACTTCGCTCCTTGCCAGCCTGCCACCGGGCTTCGTCTTCCGCTCAATTGGTCCCGCCATCGGTCATCACAATATCGGACGCCTGAAATGGCGGGCCGGTCCGGTTGATGGTCCTGCCGCCGTCACCGGCATGGACATCGCTCATTTCGAGGGAAACCTGATTCATTCTCTCTTTGTGTTTCTTGAACCAAATGATGCCTGAAGCGGCATAAACAAAAGAAGTTGGTATGCCCAACAAATCCACAAGCGCGCCACCAATCCGCATAGGATATTGTTTGTCATTGACCGGCCCCGTGGCAGATAACAGCCGGTCGGCGCAGCTTGCCCATAAAATTTGGCGGGAGGATATTAACAGCCGGGGTGGATTGCTGGGCCGTCCCGTCGAACTCGTCTGCTATGACGACCATGCAGATGCCACTCTTGTTCCCGGCATCTATAAACGACTGATGGATGAGGATAAGGTTGATCTCGTCATCGGTGGTTACGGCACAAATACGGTGTTGCCGGCAATGAAACCAATCATGGAGCGGCAGCGATTTTTCATCGGGCTTATGGGTCTTGGCGTTAACAACACCCTTAACTATCCCGGCTACTTTGCGATGATCCCCACCGGCCCGAACCCGAACAGTGCGTTGACCGAGGGTTTCTTCGAGCAGGCATCGCTTCAAAATCCGAAGCCGACCACGGTTGCACTGATTGCTGCGGACGCTGAGTTCTCCAAAAATCCGATCATCGGAGCGAAGGAGAACGCGAAGGTGTATGATTTCCGGGTGGTGTTCGAGCGCAACTATCCGCTGTCCACGACAGATTTTGCGCCACTGCTCGACCAAGTTGCAGCAGCGGCTCCCGACCTATTATTTATCTGCTCGTATCTTTCCGATTCGATTGCTTTAGTCCGGGCGATCAATTCTTGGAAGTATCGTCCCAAGATGGTTGGTGCTTCCATGATTGGCCCACAGAGTGCGGCGGTGAAAACAAACCTTGGCCCGCTGCTCAACGGATTCGTCAATTACGAGTATTGGTTGCCTGTGCCCAAAATGATGTTTCCCGGCGTCATGGCGTTCATGGAAAAATACCAATCCCAGGCATCGTCGGCGGGAATTGATCCGCTCGGTTACTACATGGCACCTCAAGCCTACGCGCAGATGCAAGTCGTGGAGCAAGCGGTGACCACAACGGGTAGCTTGGACGACGATGCTCTGATTGCCTACACCCGACAGGCCACTTTCAACACAGTGGTGGGCGAGGTTAAGTTCGGCGAACGTGGCGAGTGGGCGCATCCCCGCGTAGTGCAGGTCCAGTTCCAAAACATCGCAAGCAACAAAGTCAGCGAATTCAAAGACCCCAGTAAACAGGTTGTCGTGGCTCCAGGCGAATTTGCATCGGGAAATCTAATCTACCCCTACGCCAAGGCGAGGCGCTGAGGCGTAATCCAACCCAACATTTTGTCGCGACGCCAATCGAAGCATTTAATCCATGAAAGCACTGATCATTACCTCCCGCATCCTGCTTGGCCTCACCGCCATTGTGGTTTTGGTGCATAAAATTTATCAGCGCGAAAAAGTGGACGACGTGATGCAATGGCGTGATGCAGTAAAATTCCCAATTCCAAAAATATCTATGGTGTTAGCTGCATAAAAGCCGATTGCAATTCTCAACATTGTGTCTAGCGCGACGTGTTTAGATCGCTTTCGCTCAAGCTTTTTTTGCTTCCAAACGATGACTGATGAGCCTGTCGAGTGAAGCCGCGCCCGCGCCGTGAACAATCACGATGAGTGCGAGGCCGATGGCGAGCAGATGATATTCAAAGCCTTCGCCTTTTTGCGTTCCAAACCAGTTCATGAAAAATCCGTTCGCAGCGTGAACAGTTAAAATCGCAACGACCATGTTCGTGGCGATGCCGAACGCGGCGACGCGGCTCAAGCAGCCGAGAATCAAACCGATTGAGCCGGCGAATTCCGCCGCGATTGCCAGAAACGCCAGTGGCGCGGGAATGTGCATTGACTGCGTGAAAAAATTCATCGTGCCGCTGAAGCCGTAGCCGCCGAACCAGCCGAGCGCTTTTTGCGCGCCGTGCGGGAACATGACGATGCCGAGCGTGAGCCGCGCGATGAGTGGCGCGAAACTGTTGTTGGTTTTGACGATGAGTTGCAATGCTTTCATGGTTTTTTTGGTTGAGTTTTTTGTTTTTGTTGAAGGTGAGGTTTAGTTTCAGACGTTCAGGAAAATGTGTTCGCGCGCGAAACGCACTTTTGGCGCGCTGGCATATTTGTCCGTCGACAAACGATAACCGAGCGTGGCGATGACGGCGCTGGAATAGCCCTTCGCCTTCAGGCCGAGAATTTCGTCGTATTGCGCGTGGTCGAAACCTTCCATCGGGCAGGCGTCAATGCCGAGCAGTGCGGCGCTCGTCAGCAAATTGCCGAGCGCGATGAAAGCCTGATTGCGCGCCCAGGCGTTGCGCCCGGCTTCATCCTGACTTTGAACGATTCCGCCGACCAGCATTCCGCGCAGCGGAGCGAGTGCTTCGATAGGTGCGCCTTGAACTTCTGCGATGTGTCTTATGTGCGCATCCACGTCGGCTTCGCTGAGATTATTTTTCGCGGTGAACACGACCAGATGCGACGCGTCGGTGATTTGCGCCTGACCATAAGACGCCGGACGTAATTTCGCGCGAACAGCCGGATCGGTTACGACAACGAATTTCCATGGCTGCAAGCCGCCGCTCGACGGTGTCAATCGCAGCGCCTCTTCGAGCGTCGTCCAGTCGGACACGCTGATTTTTCGGTTTGGGTCGAATTGCTTGGTCGCGTAGCGCCAGTTCAATTGATTGATCAATGTTTCGGATTTAATGGCTGTGTTCATAATTTTCAGTTCTTTGGTTTTAGGTTGCAAATCATGGGGCGAGTTGCCATGCAACTCGCTTAATTGATCGATCAATGTTTCCGGTTTGGTGGCTGTGCTCATATTTTTTCTTTTTGGTTTTGGTTGGTTTATTTTTCAGTTCAAGTCGAACAAAAGGACTTGCGACGGTTTCTCGGCGACGAGTTCAATCGCCGATTCATTGTCAATCGCGGCGGCATCGCCGCCGGAAAGCGTCTTGCCGTTCAATTGCACTTCGCCCTCGGCGACGTGAACCCACGCATGACGGCCTTTGGCAAGTGGCTGGGCGACTTTCTGCCCGGCGTCCAATTTCGCCAGCCACAAATCCGCGTCCTGATGAATTGCAATCGAGCCGTCACGTCCGGTTTTGCTGGTTAGCAAATGCAATTTTCCGGTCTGCGCGTCGCGTAATGATTTTTCTCCGTAACGCGGTTTCACACCTTTGGTGTCCGGCAAAATCCATATTTGCAGAAAACGAACCGCCTCCTCTTTCGACGGGTTGAACTCGCTGTGTTGGACACCGCTGCCGGCGGACATATATTGCAGTTCTCCCTTGCGAATGACGCGACCGTTGCCCATTGAATCTTTGTGCTCCAACTGGCCGTTTAAGATGTAAGTCACGATTTCCATGTCACGATGCGGATGCGCGCCGAAGCCTTGTTCCGGCATCACAAGATCGTCGTTAATCACGCGCAAGCTGCGAAAACCCATCCATTGCGGATCATAATCATCTCCGAAACTGAAAGTGTGATATGTATCGAGCCAGCCATAATTGGCGTGCCCCCGTTCACTTGCTTTTCGTAACGTCATCATGTGATGACGCTAGTGCGGGATTCGGATTCCGTGAAATACCATGTTTCTTGCCTGACAATAACCCTTGGTTATGCTCGAAACATAAAGGGAGGGGCGGCGTAAGCGCGAAAAGCCGTGCGCCAAATCGTATCAAGGAAGTTCTGCTAGGCTGGCATACTTTATGATGACAGTGAATGTTGAACTGCTCAAAATTTTACGGCAGGCAAAGGCCCTGATGCGTTGAAGTCGGTCGAGACGCTGACCACTCGCCAGCGTTTCGCCTCGGCTGCGCGCGTCGTCTCGGCCTGACCTGCAAATTCAACTGCGTCGCTGCCAATCAGAAGATGTGCAGGAAGATTATTGCTGTCAGCGAGACGAAGGATGAGTTGCGCCACTTTTGCGGGATCACTGATTTCATTGCCCCAATAAGACGCCAGTGCCTTGACCACCGCACCCACTGACGGTTCATATTCCGGGAGTAAAACAGGAGTTTCTTTGTTCGCGCGAACACCCCAGTTCGTCCTCATTCCGCCAGGTTCGAGGGCGCACACCTTGACGCCGAAAGGAGCGACTTCCTGTGCAAGCGACTCGGTAAATCCACCAACCGCCCATTTGGCTGCATGATAGCCGGCACTACCGGGACGGGCTAGACGACCGCCCACTGATGAGATTTGCAGGATGCAGCCGCTTCTTTGTTTGCGCATGATTGGTAGCGCAGCACGGGTCACGTTGACGACGCCATAAAAATTTGTGTCCATCAGCGCCTTGAATATTTCGGAACTCAATTGCTCAAAGGGAGCGATGTCGCCGTATCCTGCGTTATTCACGACGACATCGAGTCGTCCGAAGGCTTCCACGGCCAACTGCACGCATGCTTGTGCCGCTTTCTCGTCTGCCACGTCGAGTGGAGCGGTGCGAATTTGATTGCCATATTTCTTCACCAAATCCTCAAGGCGGTGAGGGTCGCGGGCGGTTGCGACAAGGCAATCACCCGATGCGAGCACAGCTTCAGCGATGTTGCGGCCTAAACCGCTTGCGCTGCCAGTTACCAACCAGACTTTAGATTTATTTTTCATACGTTTTTCCTTTTTAATTGTGATTCAGTGATTATTCCCACGCCGAAGGCAGCGGAATCATGAGTTCCGGCTTGCGAACCGGCTTTGACGCCAGCCAGAGCTTCCCGCCAACTTTTGTCTTCCGCTTGTTCTTTGGTTTGTTGTTACGTTTCATGCTGCCACAATATCAAACTGCTATTGATGCTTCCAATACGACTTTACTATCGCATCAATATCTTTATGGTATCGGTATGGAATTGCGACATTTGCGGTATTTTGTGATGGTTGGCGAGGAGCAGCATTACGGACGTGCCGCACAGCGGCTTCACGTCGCCCAACCCGCTCTCTCCCGCCAGATTCAGGATTTGGAGGAGGAAATCGGCTGCCGATTGTTTGACCGTCTGCCACGTGGAGTGAAAATAAGTGCGGCGGGAAAGTCATTCTTGGATGATGCGCGCCGCATCCTTCAGCAAGTGAGTGAAGCGGCGGCGCGGGCCGGACGTGTAGCGCGTGGCCAGTCCGGGACATTGCGGGTCGGGTTCACTGAAAGTGCATCCTGGCATGGTGTGGTTCCAGATTCGTTCCGGCAATTCCGTCAATGGCAACCAGACGCGGAACTGCAACTAAATCCTTTAAGCTCATTGGAACAGGTTGAAGCCATTCGTGCTGGCCGGCTGGATGCGGGCTTTGTGTTTAACATGCCGAAGGGAGACCGTGAAATAAATCAAGTCCAGGTCGAATGGCACAATGTGGTATTAGCCGCACCCAAGGGGCATCCGCTGACAAAAATAAAAAAACTCCGACTGCGCGACATGGTTGATGCAGATTTCGTCTGGTTTCCGAGACGGCAAAGCCCTGCCTACTATGATCGTTTGATGCACGAATGCTTCCGTGGCGGCTTGAAATCACCACGCATCGTTCAAGAAGCAGCGGATCAGGCAACCCTGCTTAGCCTTGTGACGTGCCGGCTGGGTGTGGCGTTCGTCAGCGAACCTACACGCTGGCGATGCCCCGAAGGCGTGGTTTTGCTGGCGGTAATGGATTTGAATCTGCCGTTACCTTTTTCTCTCGTCTGGCGGAAAAACAATGATTCACCGCTTCTTGCAAAATTTGTGGCTGACGTGCGGCTTTTACCAGAAGTTGTGGCATTAGCTAAAAGTTAGGGCTTGCTGCCGCAAGGCGGGTGCGACACGGCTGCCCACCAGTTCGATGGAGCGCAGATGCTTCGCCTGCGGCAATTCGGCCACATCCATCTGAAAGGAAATTCGTGAGATGCCGCCCAGCACCTCACTGTGGTGCAGAATTTTTTCCGCGACTTCTTCGGGGTTGCCCACCAACAGCGCGCCATGCTCGCCCCGCACGGCGTCGAAATGAGCGCGCGTCACCGGCGGCCAGCCGCGTTCCTTGCCGATGCGGGTAAAGGATTTGGCGTAACCCGGAAAAAAATCGTCAATCGCCTGTTGCGTCGTTTCGGCGACGTAACCCAAGGCGTGAACGCCGACTTTGAGCTTGTCGGGCGCATGTCCCGCGCGCCGCCCATATTCCCGATAGACGTCAACGAGCGGACGGAACCGCCGCGTCTCGCCGCCGATGATGGCGATCATCAATGGCAGTCCGAGCATCCCGGCGCGGGCGAACGACTCCGGCGTCCCGCCGACGCCGAGCCAGATTGGCAGCGGATTTTGCATCGGTCTTGGATAAACGCCTTGCCCGGTGAGTGGCGCCCGATGTTTGCCGGACCAGTGGACAAATTCGTTTTCACGGATGTTGAGCAACAAATCGAGCTTTTCTGCAAACAATGAATCGTAATCCTTGAGCTGCAAACCAAACAACGGAAACGATTCGGTGAATGAACCGCGACCGACGACCATCTCCGCCCGGCCTTGCGAGAGCAAATCAAGGGTCGCAAAGTTTTGGAACACGCGCACCGGATCGGCGGCGCTCAAAACTGTGACGGCGCTGGTGAGGCGGATGCGTTGCGTCCGGGCCGCCGCCGCCGCGAGAATGACCACCGGCGCGGAATCGAGGAATTCCCGGCGATGATGTTCCCCGACTCCGAAAACGTCCAAGCCCACTTGGTCGGCAAGTTCAATCCGCTCGACGAGATTGCGGATGCTGTCCGACGTGCTGACCACGACGCCCTTGCCATCGTCAGGCAATGCCGCCGCGAAGCTGTCAACGCCGATCTGCATCGTCTCGACGCGCTTCTTCGAGACCGGCTTTCCGTGTTCGGCCTCACTTCGCTCATTCGCTTCAAGTAAATCTGTCATGGTTAGAGGATACCCCGACGAAAGCGCACCGAGGAAATACCATGTTTCTTGCCTGACAATAACTTTTGGCTATGCTCACGGAAATGGAACTGCGTCATCTCCGCTACTTCGTCGCCGTCGCCGAGGAGGAAAATGTTTCCCGCGCCGCGTTGAAGCTGCACGTCTCGCAGCCAGGCATCAGCCGCCAAATTCACGACCTCGAAGATGAAATCGGGTTTCAACTTTTTGAACGCAGCGCGAAATCCGTCAGATTGACCGGGGCAGGAAAAGTTTTTTTGACCGAGGCGCGTGTCGTTCTTCAACACGCAGACGACGCGGTGAAAAAAGCCCGTGCCGCCGCTGGCGGAACAAACGGCGAGATCAACGTCGGCTACGCACCGTCGTTGACCATCCAGATTTTGCCGCAGGCTTTGCGGAAATATCAGGAAAAATTTCCGGGCGTGCGCGTGGCGTTGCACGATTTGTCCACGGAAGAAATGCTCGCGCAGCTTGGCGAAAAGAAATTGCATGTCGCGCTCACCGTGCGCCCACCGGCGAAACTGCTGCGCGGTCTGAACTTCGAGGAGCTGGCGCGTTACGAAGGGTGCGTGGCCGTCGCGCCGAAAAATCCGCTGGCGAAATTGAAATTCATCTCGCTGGAGCAGATTTCGCGCGAGCCACTCATCGCCTACAGCCGCAAGGATTATCCTGAATACCACGCGATGCTGGAAAAACTTTTCGCGCCCGTCGGGCGCAAGCCGCGCATCGTTGGCGAACACGACGGCGTGAGCAGCATTATCGCGGCGGTTGAGGCCGGGCGCGGATTCGCTCTGGTTCCAAGCTGTGTTGCAAGCATGGTCGGACCCCGTTTGAAATTGCTTTCACTAAAGCCTGCGTTGCCCGCCGTTCTTGTCGTCGCGATCTGGCGCAAGAAATCTGAAACCGAAATGGTGAAACATTTTGTCGCGGCGGCGAGACAGGATTCCTAGTTCAACCTCTTCTATGGAACTGCGTCATATACGATACTTCGTGGCCGTTGCCGAAGCATTGAATTTTACTAAGGCAGCTTCGCGCCTGCGCGTGGCGCAACCAGCCTTGAGCCGTCAAGTGGCAGATTTGGAGGACGAACTTGGCGTTGATTTGTTGAAGCGCACTTCACATGGCGTCGCGTTGACCGCCGAGGGGAAATTGTTTTTGGAAGAGGCGCGGGGAATTCTTCAGCGCGTGGACGAATCCGTGACGAAGGTTCGCGCATTGGCTCGCGGCGAATTTGGCGAACTGCAAGTTGGCTATGTGCCGCCGCTGGATTTGCATATCCTGCCGCGTGCGCTGGCGGAATTCCAAAAGACGACGCCGGGTGTAAAAGTAGTGCTGCATGATCGGGGCAGCGACGAACTCTGCAATGAGTTGCGAGACGGAACGTTGCATCTTGCCCTCATGATGCGACCCAGCGAGGAGTTCACGACGGGAATAGAATTTGAGGAAATCGGTCGCTATCCGTTCTTCGTCGCGATGGCGTCAGGTCATTCATTGACGAGGATGAAGGCAATTTCTCTCGAAACGCTTGCGAAGCAGCCTTTGGTTGTCCTTGACCGCAAAAGAAATTCAGAATTTCACCGGATATTGAAACGTGTTTTCACGCCCCTGCATCCCAACATTGCCACGGAAAGTGACAGCGTAAATTCGCTTATCACGGAGATTGGCGTTGGAAAGTGCGTGGCGGTTGTCAGCCAGCTTTTTAAGGAGGCGATCGGCAAGAGACTTGTGTATCGCAAATTGATCAACACTGATGTCGCCATGTGCGTTGGCATCGCGCGAGCCAGAAACGGAGACTTGCCTCCCGCCGGGGAAAAGCTTTGTGCCACGATCCGAAAGATCGGCAAGGGCTAGCAGCCATCTCGTCAACTGTTGAGCAAAGCGACTGTTCAAGACCAAGGAGATTGGCGCTAGCAAGTGACAAACCAATGGCAAACCGATGCAATTGACAACGTCCTTAGAGTCAGTTTGAATGCCTCATAAAATAGGGATTTTATGAAACTTTCAGTCCTCGAACAATCATCGCTTTCAGAAGGCAGCTCCGCCGCAGAGGCCATTTCCAATACGGTCGCTTTAGCTAAAGAGCTTGATCGCTTGGGTTACAGCCGCATCTGGCTTTCTGAACACCACAACCTGAACATCCTTCAGGGATCAACTCCTGAAGTCTTGCTGGCAGCTATTGGTGCTCAAACCACCCGTATTCGCCTGGGTTCCGGTGGCGTCATGCTTCCCAATCATAGTGCCTATCACATTGCTGAGAACTTTCGCACGCTCGAGGCGCTTTATCCGGGGCGCGTGGACTGTGGAATCGGCCGCGCCAGTGGCGGCGATAGCTACTCACGGTCATTGCTGATGCCCACTCCCGATGCCTGGGGAGACTTTGGCGATCAGGCCGATCAACTGGCGGGCTTTTTTCACGACACTTGCAAGCGTGCTTTTGCCATGCC
>Ga0181538_10004688_pt1 | contig 12616 bp, 13 predicted proteins | sample PEATcosm2014_Bin_40_FD_119773 | JGI IMG/M metagenome (GOLD analysis project Ga0181538, IMG submission 119773) | Peatland microbial communities from MTU Mesocosm Facility, Houghton, MI, USA - PEATcosm2014_Bin23_30_metaG | ecosystem: Environmental > Terrestrial > Soil > Wetlands > Peat | place...
CGTTGGCCGACCGGTCGTTCGATGTCGTATTGCACGTGGGGGGCATCAATTTCTTCGACCAGCCCGCATTGGCCGTGAAGGAAATGCTTCGCGTCGCCAAACCCGGAGCACTGATTCTGATCTCGGATGAAACAAAGCTCGTGGTGCAGAAGAATTATCAGCGTAGTCCATTCACGCGGTCGTATTTCGAGGACGCCCCGACGAACTTTACTCCTCGAGACTGGGTCCCCGGTGGGGTCAGTGATCCGACCTACGAAGAGGTTTGGGGCGGGAAGGGGTATATCCTGACGTTCAAGGCCCCTGTTTAGTATCGCACTGTGCACGATGAAGGGGGAACTGAGTCCAGGCCCCCTCAGTTCATCTGCCGCTCGCCTTGCATGGCGTAACCTTATCGGTTACATTCCCAGCACGTGATCAGGAGCTTCCGGCATAAGGGTTTGCGGTTGCTGTTCGAAACGGGCAACAGCCGAGGCGTTCAATCGGTTCACGCGCGGAAACGCACTGATATCCTGGATCTCTTGAACGCGGCGATGAATCCGGGCGATATGAATTTTCCCGGTTCGCTGCTCCATCCGTTGAAAGGCAGCCTCAAGGGATATTGGGCCGTCCGCGTTTCGGGGAATTGGCGAATCATTTTTCGCTTTGAGAAGGGCGATGCATTGGACGTTGATTACGTGGATTACCACTAGGAGCCGGATATGAAAGATCGTCGAGCCCCCACACATCCCGGAGGAATTCTCAGAAGGCTCTATCTTCGGCCGCTGAACGTTTCCACCATTGATCTGGCAAAGGCCGTTGGAGTGTCGAGAAAGACGATATCCAAGCTGATCAACGAACGGGGGGCCGTGACGCCGGAGATGGCGCTGCGGCTTTCCATTGCATTCAAGACTACTCCGCAGCTCTGGCTCAATCTGCAACAGAACTACGATTTGTGGCACGCCCAGCGAACGGCCAAGGGATTGAAGAACGTTCGAAAATTCGCCGCGTGAGGGTGAGCAGAACCAACGGGTCAGGTTATCGCCAGTCCGCGAATTCGCAGATAGTCGGAGATTCCTCGGAAGCCGCCTTTGCTGGCGGCTTCCTCAATCGCTCTTTTCTCGTCGGGCGACAATCGGATGTTAATCTGGACATTGCGCGGCTGGGTTCTGGACGGCAAGGGAGGTCTCTTTCCAGATTCCAGCATGAATGCAGCGGCGGTGACAGCCAGCGCTCTTGCCTCGGCGATGCACTGCTCCACGGTGTCCCCGGTTCCCAAAGTGTCCATCTCCACGCACTGGCCAACGTACCGATCGTCCTCACGCCAGAAAGCGAAACGATATTCATCCACCGCGCGCCTGGCTTTGGATAGAATCTTCTTGTCGAAAGGTCGGTCATTCACAACGTTTTTGCGCCTGTTTGACATATATAAAATCGGCCTTTCCTCGATGCACGGGGATGACAAGGGGTCGGAGCTCTCCCGGCTTCGTAAAAGTATGATGAGAACCGTTTACACGCGCCAGCGTCCAGCCATGCTGTTCCAAATATTTCCTGAGTTCGGCGAATCGAACTGGACTTGGCATGGGGTTAGTATAGCGTAGGTATATACATGAGGGCAAGTCGCTTTTTTCAGGCCAATTTCAGGGGAAAGTTCAATTCTATCCGGTTACACCGGCGGGGCTAAGCTGGTCAGCCAACTACGGGCACTCCGTTCACGTATGGTGCTAGACCTTGGGGGTGACGCCGGGCAAACGTCGCGTAGTTTTTCTCAAACGGATCACTACCCTGAACACGATCAAGCCACAGTTCGCAACCCCGGAGGATTTCCTCAACGAACTCTGCAAGCTCAATTAGCAGTGCTTTGCCGCCAAACACGCAATAGTGGATGTTGCAATTCAGATGCCCAGGCTCGATGAACATGATGTGGCTGTACTGGTCATTCGACCGTTGACTGCGCCCTTGGTGGAGCATGGCACAACGGAAGCCATAGCACGCTTCGCCGGACAACGGATTCTCCCTGTGTCGATTCTCCTTCAGCCTTGGGCGAACCCACGTCTCATACCAGGCGGCATAACGCTGACCGGAAGCACGACCGTCGTCCGAGCCCAGCGCTCCGGCTATGTCTGGGATAGACAATGCGCTGAGAAGGGCTAGGTAGTACAGATCAGCATCCAATGCCTTTCGGGTCTGGGCAATGAGCGTGCGCATAAACGCGCGTAACACTGATTCGACTGGCTGTCAAATCGAGCAAATGCGGGCTATCGCTTATAAGATAGAGTCCGTCACCCCCGCATTTTTGCAAACCGACTTTATCCGCTATAACTTCTTCCGCCGGTTTCGTAGGAACGATTTCGCATGAGCATTCTGGTCAACGCAAAAACAAGAGTTATCTGTCAGGGGATCACCGGTTCGGCGGGGGGGTTCCATACCAAGGGATGCCTGGATTACGGAACGAAAATGGTTGGCGGCGTCACGCCCGGCAAGGGGGGGACGAAGGATGCCAACGGGTTGCCGGTGTTTGATACGGTCCGGCAGGCCGTGGATGCGACGGGGGCGGATGCGACGATGATTTTCGTGCCGCCGCCGTTCGCGGGGGATGCGATCATGGAGGCGGCGGATGCGGGGATCGCGGTCATCGTGGCCATCACCGAGGGGATTCCCGTGCTGGACATGATCGCGGTGAAGGCGTTTTTGAAGGACAAGCCGAAAAGCCGTCTCATCGGTCCGAACTGTCCCGGGATCATCACGGCGGGGGAATGCAAGATCGGCATTATGCCGGGATATATCCACACGGCGCCGAAGGACGCCAGGAGCGGCAAGAAGGTGGGGATCATCAGCCGGAGCGGCACGCTGACGTATGAGGCGGTGTGGCAATGCAGCACGCGCGGGATCGGGCAGACCACGGGGGTCGGCATCGGGGGCGATCCGGTCAAGGGCGTGAATTTCATCGAGCTTCTCGAATTGTTCGCCCAGGACGCACAGACGGATGGGATCATTATGATCGGGGAGATCGGCGGGACGGACGAGGAGGCCGCGGCCGTGTTTGTGAAGCAGAACGTAAAAAAGCCGGTGGCGGCGTTCATCGCGGGACGGACCGCCCCGCCCGGTCGCCGGATGGGCCACGCGGGCGCGATCATCAGCGGCGGCGAAGGGACGGCGGAATCGAAGATCGCGGCGCTGAAGGCGGCGGGGATCGCGGTGGCGGATAGCCCGGCGACGATTGGGCAGACGATGGCGATGGCGATGGGCGTGTAGCAAAATTCGAAATTCGAATCAAATTCGAAGCTCAAAATTCGAAACAAAGAGAACTTCGACATTCGAATTTTGAATTTGATTCGTCATTCGAGTTTCGAATTTCTGGTTTCCAACCATGTCCGATGATCATCTCAATTCCACCCGCATCCGGCAGATGGCGGCGTTGCGGCGAGGGGCGATCCGGACGCGGTCGTATTGCGTGATCGCAATGGGCGGCTGCGTCGTCGGGGCGGCCCAATGCGTGTTCGAGGGCGTTCGCCGCTGGCCGACGCCCGCCGGTTTGCGGGGGATTCTGGTTTGCGGGCTGTTTCTGTTGAGTGCGGCGGCTCTGATGGTGTTGGCAGTATTTTTCCTTCGGCTGGCGCGGCGATTTCATCGCCAGGCGAAGCAATCGGCGATTTTGCCGCCCCAGGTTCCGCCGGATTTTTCCAAGCTTCAGGATGGCAGCCAGATCGTCAAGAATCTGGAAGAGATGTAAATCCCACAAACGGTTGCCTTATCCGCAAAATTTCCGATTACAATCCTCGATCGGCCATGACTTCGATTGAACTGCGGCACATCGGCAAGCGCTTCGGTTCGACGGTTGCGCTGGAGGACGTCAATCTTCAGATCGTACCGGGCGAGTTGCTGTTTCTGCTCGGTCCCAGCGGATGCGGCAAGAGCACCCTTTTGCGGATCATCGCGGGATTGCTGGAGCCGAGCGGCGGAAGCATTCTCTTCGACGACGTTGACGTGACCCGGCTGGGGACGGAACAGCGAAACGCGGTGATGTGTTTTCAGAACTACGCCCTGTGGCCGCACATGACGGTGCGGCAAAACGTGGGGTTCGGGCTGAGCGTGCGGGGCGGCCCAGCGGACGGGCGGTCGGCCCGCGTCGCCGAGGCGCTGCGCATGGTGCAGCTCGAAGCCTACGCGGACCGAAAGCCCAATGCGCTGTCCGGCGGGCAGCAGCAGCGCGCGGCGCTGGCCCGCGCGATGGTGGTGGCGCCGAAATGCCTGCTGCTGGACGAGCCGCTTTCAAATCTCGACGCCAAGCTCCGCCTGGAGATGCGCGGCGAAATCCGCCGGATTTGCAAATCGGCCGGATACACCACGATCTACGTCACCCACGATCAGAAGGAGGCGCTGTCGATCGCCGATCGAATCGTGCTGCTGCAAGACGGCCGGATCGTTCAGATCGGCTCGCCGGCGGAGCTTTATTACCATCCGAAAAGCGCCTTCGTCGCCGATTTCATCGGCCAGACGAATCTGCTGAACGGGACCGTCGAGGAAACTCTTTCCGATGGCGTGAGAGTGCGGACGGAGGTGGGGACGTTGAAGGCCGCGGGCAACGCGGGGAAGGATCGGCGGGCCGTTGTCGTGAGCATTCGTCCGGAGCGAATTCGCATTTTGAGCGGCGGCGCCGCCCGATCGCCGGCGGCAAATCATCTGGCCGGGAAGGTGATTGAAACAATCTTCCTCGGGGAGGTTTCGGAGCATTGGGTGGAAGTCAAGGGTCATCGACTGAAGGCAAGCTGCTCTGGGCCGATGCGTGAGGCGTCGGGAGACGTGGTGCTCGAGATCGACGCGGGGGATTGCGTGGTCCTTCCGGAATAGTCTTCGATGCGCCGATACGGACTCATCCTGGTATTCATCGTATTGCTGGTTGCTCCGCTGGCGGTGCACGCGATGAAGCACGCGTCGGCGGGAGGAGGCGGGTCGAGCGGGCTGCGGCTGGTGATCATCACGCCGAACGGTCAGGAAATCCGCAATGAATTTCGCTGGGCGTTCGCGGACTGGCACAGGCAAAAATACGGCCAGGCGGTCGAACTGGAGTTTCGCACGCCGGGCGGCGCCAGCGATATTCGCCGGCAGCTCGACACCATCTATCGCGCCATCCGCGATGCGCACGGCGGAGCGCTTCCGCCGGAAGATCAGGTGGACACCGGGATCGACATGGTGTGGGGCGGGGGGGATTACGAATTCGATTCCAAGCTGAAGCCGCTGGGCATTCTGCATCCGCTGGATTTGGATGCGCGGTTGCTGGCCGAGGTGTTTCCGCAGCCGGCGCTGGCGGGGGTGAAGCTGTACGATCAGGAGCAGGGCAAATCCGGCCGCTTGCTTCCCCCGCGATGGATAGGGGTTTGCCTGAGCAGTTTCGGGATCATTTACAACCCCGACCTTTATCGGGCGATGAAGCTTTCGCCCCCGCGCACATGGAGCGATCTTGCGGACCCCCGGCTCTTCGCCGGCCTGTCGCTGGCCGATCCCACGCACAGCGGGTCGGCCGGCGTGGCGTACATGATCGTGATTCAACGCGCCATGGCCGATGCGGAAACGGAATTTCTCTCTCGTCCGGCGAACACGGGAAAGCCGCTGTCGCAATTGAAATCCTCGCCGCAATATCAGGCGGCGCTGGACGAGGGTTGGAAGCGTGGGATGCGGGAGCTAGTTCTGATCGCGGCGAACGCGCGATATTTCAGCGATTCGGGGGCGCAGCCGCCGAACGACGTCGCCGGGGGCGACGCGGCGGCGGGGATGGCGATCGACTTCTACGGCCGGGTGACCGAGCAGACGGTGGGATCGGATCGGGAAACGTTCATCGCGCCGCGGGGAGCCACCGCCATCACGCCCGACCCAATAGCCATTCTCTACGGGACCCATGGCCGGCAGCTCCAGTTGGCCGGGCATTTCATCGAGTTTCTGCTCAGCCCCCAGGGGCAAAGGCTATGGATTCTCAAACCCGGCGAGCTGGGCGGCCCGCGCGTGCTGGCGCTTCGCCGCTCGCCCATTCGCCGCAGCGTTTATGCCGATCGCGCCGGATGGGCGGATGATTTGAACTACTTCGAAAGCGCCAGCGGATTCAATCAGCGGAGCGATTTCAATGGGACGTTTTCGGAACTTCCGCCAATCTGGGCCGCGGCATGGATCGACGTGCGCGACGATCTTCAGGACGCCTGCCGGCGAATCCTGCGGGTTCCCGATCCAACCCGCCGGGCGCAATTGCTGGCCGAGCTTTCGGACATTCCCGTCAGCCGGGCGGACGTGAGCCGGGAGATTGACCAAGGCCGGAGGATTGCCGCGGACCCGTTGCAGGACCCGGACGTGTGGAAGGCCCGGCAACGGCTGAACTGGGCGCGGCGATTCGCGGAGCACTATCATCAAGTCGCCGAAGAAGCGGTGGGGGGTTGACGTCATGTCACAAATGCCAGATCGCGCCCGGCACCGGCTGATCTCCGTCGGACTTTATGCGTTCTTCGGGCTCTTTTTTCTCTGGCCGATCTATCGCATCCTCGTCCGCGGGTTCGTGACGCGAAGCGGGCATTTCACGCGGCAGTACGTGGGGCTGATTTTCAGCGATCCGGAGCTTGTCCGCGGATTGGTCAACGCGATCTCGATCGCGGCGGTGGTGACGCTTTTGAGCCTGCTGATCTCGATGCCGCTGGCGATCCTGAGCGTTCGGTATGAGTTTCCCTTGCGGGGATTGCTGGGCGGAATGATGCTGGCGCCGCTGGTGCTGCCGCCGTTCGTGGGTGCGATCGGGATTCGGCTGATCCTGGGCCGGCTTGGGCCGCTCAGCGTGCTGGCGGGCTACGGGCATGGGGCGGGGTTCGACTGGCTGGGGCGATACCGCGCACTGGGGATCATCGTCGTCGAAGTGTTGCATCTGTATCCCGTGCTGCTGCTGAATCTCCAGGCATCGCTGGCCAGCGTCGATCCGACGATGGAGCAGGCCGCGGCCAATCTGGGGGCCGGGCGATTCACCGTTTTCCGGCGGATCACGATGCCGCTGATTCGGCCGGGCATATTCGCCGGTTGCACGCTCACGCTGATCTGGAGCTTCACCGAGCTGGGCACGCCGCTGATGTTCGGATTCAACACCATCACGCCGGTGCAGATATTCGAGCAGGTGACGGACGTGGCGGACAACCCGCTGCCGTTCGCGCTGGTGGTCGTCACGCTGGGGGTGGCGGTGGGTTTGTACCTGGTTGGAAAAGTGCTGCTGGGGCGATCGTATGACACGGCGGCGACCAAGGCGTCGGTGGCCATGACGCCAAAACGATTGCGGGGATTTTGGGCGATTCTGGCGTGTTTGCCGTTTGTGTTGGTGCTGGCGCTGGCACTGCTGCCGCATCTTTCGGTGGTGCTCACGAGCCTCAGCGCGACTGGGCAGTGGTATCGCTCGATCCTGCCGCAACAGTTCACATCGTCGCATTACCTGGCGGCGTTGACGGACGATCTGGCGATGCCGTCCGTGGCCAATTCGGCGATCTATGCCTCCCTGGCCACGGCGGTGGCACTGGTGGTCGGCCTTGGCGTGGGAATCATCGCGGTGCGCAGCCGATTGCCGGACCGCGGCGTCATCGACGCCCTGGCCATGCTTCCGCTGGCCGTGCCGGGGCTGGTTCTGGCGTTCGGATACCTGGCCATCAGCGTCACGCTGAAACAGAAATTCGGCGAAAAACTTCCGATCTGGCTCAACGTTCAGGAAATGCCGGTGGTGTTTTTGGTGATCGCATACGCGGCCAGGAGATTGCCGTACATCGTGCGCTCGACGGTGGCGGGGTTGCAGCAAACCCCGGTCGATCTGGAACTGGCCGCGGCCAACCTGGGCGCATCCCGCGCAACCGTCCTGCGGCGAATCACCATCCCGCTGATCCTGGCCAACCTGATCGCCGGGGCGCTCCTGGCGTTCGCGTTTGCCCTCCTGGAAGTGAGCGATTCGATCATCCTGGCCCAGAAGGCGGCGTATTTCCCCATCACCCGGGCGATCCTGGAATTGTCCCAACGCCTCGGCGACGGGTTGTACATCGCCAGCGCGCTTGGCGTCTGGACGATGCTGCTGCTGACGGTCACGCTGCTGGCGGCGAATCAACTGCTGGGAAGAAGGATGGGGGCGGTGTTTCGGGTTTGATTTTGGCCTTCGGCCACGGAGATTTGATAGGGGGCCAAAACGATTGTACAATTTAACTATCTGGTTGGTTAAATTATGAACCGTTCAGCGATTCAAGGTCCGGCCGATCCGCCGAGTCGAAACAAGCAGACTCGGGCCGCGATTTTAGCGGCCGCGGCGGCCATATTTGCCAAGTCCGGGCTGGCGGGCGCGCGGACCGACGCGATCGCGGCCGCGGCGGGGGTCAACAAGGCGATGCTTTATTACTACTTCAAGAGCAAGGAAGGATTGTACGAAGCGGTGGTGGAGGACCATTTTTGTGAATTCAACCGCCGGGCGCTGGAGGTGCTCAACGCGCCGGGGTCGGCGCGGGCGGTCTTGCTGCGGTACGTGAGCCTGCACCTGGACTTCATTAGCGCGCGGCATCAATCGGCGCCGTTGTTCCAGCAGTTGACGATGACGGGCGGCAAATTCCTGGAGCGGCTGATTCGCAGGTATTTCGCGGCGCGAGGCGCGGCCCTGGGCCGATTGATCGAGCGCGGGGTGCGCAGCGGAGAATTTCGCCGGGTGGATCGGTTTCACGCCGCCATGTCGATCGTATCCCTCATCGTGTTTTATTTTTCCGCGGCCCGGGTGTTGCAATTGTTGGGGTACCCTAATGCTTACAGCAAGGCGAATTTGAAACGGCGAAAACGGGAAGTGCTCGATTTCATCCGCCACGGTCTGTTCACGGATTCGAAAGTTTGTCCGCCATGAAAAAACTCAGGATTCCCATATCGGTTTTGGTTTTGGCGATCGTGGCCGGCGGCATTTATTACGCCGCCGCGCGGCAACCGGGCGAAATCATTTTGACCGGCATCGTGACGACGGACGAAGTGATCGTCAGCCCGGAAATTCAAGGCCGATTGCAGCAACTGCTGGTCAAGGAGGGCGACGCGGTGACCAGCCATGAATTGCTCGCGGTGATTCAGCCGCAGGAGCAATTGGCGGACGCGGCGTATTACTCGAGCAACCAGCAGCAATTTGCCGCCCAAGTGAAGCAAGCCGAGGCCGACCTGGAAAATGCCCGGCTGATTTATCAGCGTTACGAGCCGTTATACAAGCACCAGGCGGTTTCGGAGCAGGATTACGACCAGGCGAGAACCGCGTACGATGCGGCGCTAGCGCACGTCGAATCGTTGAAGGAACAAACCGAAGGCGCCGCGGCGCAAAAGGAAAAGGCGATGGTGCAACTGGGTTACACCAGGATTTTCGCTCCGTTCGACGGCATCGTCGATACCCGTGCCGCGTTGCAGGGGGAAGTGGTGAATCCCGGGCAGGCCATCGTCACGCTCATCAACCCGGACGATCTTTGGGTTAGGGCCGACGTCGAGGAGACTTATATTGACCGCGTTCGTCTGGGGGACAGGCTGGAGGTGAAGTTGCCCTCCGGCGCGGTGCGGCAAGGGACGGTGTTTTATCGCGGGGTGGACGCGGATTACGCGACCCAGCGCGACGTGAGCCGCACCAAACGCGACATCAGGACGTTTGAAATCCGTTTGCGCTGCGACAATCGTGACCGGCGCCTGGCGGTTGGAATGACCGCGTACGTCACGTTGCCGCTGGAAAAACCGTGACTCATGTTCGACATTGAAGTTGAAAATTTGACGAAGCGATTCGGCGATTTCACGGCCGTGGACTCGCTGAATTTTTCGGTCGAGCACGGCGAAGTATTTGGTTTGCTGGGACCGAACGGAGCGGGGAAATCCACGCTCATCCGCATGTTGACGACGCTGGTGCCGCCGACTTCGGGAACGGCGCGCGTGAACGGTTTCGACATCGTCCGCCAGGCGAACGACGTGCGCCGGTCCATCGGGGTTATCCCGCAGGCGATGACGTCCGACCTGGATTTGAGCGCGGAAGAGAACATGAGCATTTTCGCCAAGCTCTACGGCATTCCGCGTGAAAAGCGGCTGCGGACGATCAAACAACTGCTCAAGGAAGTGGACCTGGACAAATGGGCGGACAAGCCGGTGAAAATGTTTTCCGGCGGAATGCGGCGGCGGTTGGAAATCGCCCGGGGGTTGGTGCACGAACCCAGCCTCTTTTTTCTGGACGAACCGACGACGGGCCTGGACCCGGTTTCACGAGTCGCCGTCTGGGAAATGCTGACGCGGCTGAAAGGCCAACGCGACCTGACGATCCTGGTTACGACGCACTACATGGACGAGGCGGACAAGCTGTGCGACCGCATCGCGATCGTGGACCACGGTAAGCTCGTGGCGCTCGATTCGCCGCTGAAATTGAAGGCGTCCATTCCGGGGGAAAACATCCTGGAAGTCAGTTTTTCCGGCGCTCCGCAAGATTGGCTGGAGACGTTGAAGTCCCTGCCCGACGTGGCCGAGGTCAAGGCGGATGACAACGTTTACCGAATTTCCTCGAACAACGGCCCGCGCACCACGATCGCGCTGATGGAAGCGGCGCGGAACGCCAACGCGACGATCAATTCACTTTCCGTGCAAAGCACGACCCTGGACGACGTTTTTGTGTATTACACCGGGCATCAATTGCGCGACACTTTACAAACACCAACGGCTTCAAACAGCCCGTTCATACTCCAGCGAGCATGAAAGAGAAGAGGATATGCACCGAATTTTGGCCATCGTCGAACGTGATTTGAGGCGGTTTCGGCGCAGCCCGGTTTTGATGATCGTTTCAATGATCATGCCGCTGGTGCAACTCATCGTGCTGGGCTACGCGTTCGGGGGGAAAATCAAGAATATACGGCTTGGGGTCGTGGATGAAGACCACGGCGTGCCGGCAATCAAGTTGAAGGAAATGTGCCAGGCGGTCGCCGCCAACGCCGCCACGTTCGAGACCGTTGCCTACGCCGACAAATCGGCGGTGCTGAGGGATTTGCGGGAGGGCAAGATCAATGGCGTGCTGAACATTCCGCCGGAATTTTCGCGCAAGGTTCTGGCGGGCGCTAGTCCGCACATCGCGATAGTGGAGGACAATACGGATCAATTTTCCTCCTCCGCGCTGGAAGCCAGTTTCGACGGCTTGCTCGTGGCGTACAACGCACCGGTTGTTGGGCCGCGGGAGACGGCTGACGTGGCTCTTTCCGTCGTGGAGATTTATCCATACGTGCCCTACATCCAGTTCCTGCTGCCGGGCATCATCGTGCTGGCAATATTCGTTTCCGCGATGATTGGCGGCGGCATCATCTTCATAGACGACAAAGCGCGCGGCCTGCACGAAGGCTATCTCGTCACGCCCATCGGCAAATTTGAACTGATTTTGGGATTCACGCTGGCGGGGGCGGCCAAGGCCATCATCGCCGGCGTTGTTTTAATCACCCTTGGATCACTGATAGCGGGAATTCCCGATCCGTTCAATCCCCTGCGAATGGCCAGGATGTTGTTGATGGTGGTGGCAACGTCGATGGCATTGATCAGCATGATGTTTTTGATCATGGTGCGCGTGAGCGACCCACTGGTGCCGCGCGCCATTTTTGGAATGTTGAACACCGTGTTGTATTTCCCCAGCGGCGCGGTCTATCCCCAGCAATCGTTTCCGGGCTGGATGAAGGCCATCGCCGTGGTTGATCCATTCACCTACGCCGTGCATGGGTTCAAGGAACTGGTCTTGAAGAACACGGGCCTGATGGCCGTCAGCTTTGACCTTGCTTTCCTTGCCGGTTTCACCGTCCTGACGCTGGGCGCGGCCACCTTGCTCTTTCGCCGGACATTGTAATGCGGTCTTAACCGGTCTAATCGATCGTCGTTCCGGCGGGCTGGTTCTTTCCGATCGGATTTCCGCTGCCTTTGATCGCCAGCATCCGGTCCAGGGCTATCGACGCCCATTTGCGAGTCTCGGCATCGACCTTGATCTGATTCACAACCTTGCCGTCCACCAGGTTCTCCAGCACCCAGCAGAGGTGCGGCATGTCGATGCGGTACATCGTCGTGCAGAGACATTGGCAATCGCTCAGGACGATGATTTTTTGTTCGGGGTGCCGGTGGGCGAGGCGATTGACCAGATGAACCTCGGTGCCGACGGCCCATTGGCTGCCGGGGGGGGCGGCGGTGATTTGCTGGACGATGTAGGCGGTGCTGCCGGCCAGGTCGGATTTCTGAACCACGTCCCAGCGGCATTCGGGGTGAACGATCACCTTCATGTGCGGATATTTGGCTCGGACCTGGTCGACATGCTCGGGCCGGAAAAGTTGGTGGACGGAGCACTGGCCTTTCCACAAGACGAAATTGGCCTGCTCGAGTTTGCGGGGATCGTTGCCGCCGAAATCCTGCGTGGGGTCCCAAAGGATCATGGAATCGAGCGGGTAGCCCATGGCGAAGGCGGTGTTTCGGCCAAGGTGTTGGTCGGGGAAGAAGAGCACCTTGATTTGCTTGTAGGTCGATCCGGCGGCGCCGCCTTGCAAGGCCCATTGCAGGACATTGCGGCAATTGCTGCTGGTGCAGACGGCGCCGCCATGTTGACCGACGAAGGCCTTGATGGCGGCCGAACTGTTCA
>Ga0181538_10004689_pt1 | contig 12615 bp, 10 predicted proteins | sample PEATcosm2014_Bin_40_FD_119773 | JGI IMG/M metagenome (GOLD analysis project Ga0181538, IMG submission 119773) | Peatland microbial communities from MTU Mesocosm Facility, Houghton, MI, USA - PEATcosm2014_Bin23_30_metaG | ecosystem: Environmental > Terrestrial > Soil > Wetlands > Peat | place...
CGTGCCGAGGATGAGGATATCGTTCATGCTTCTCCCTCCGCACCTTGCACCACCCAGCCGCTAGCGAGCATGCGCCGGACCGCCTCAGCCTCCTGCTCGTCGAAAAAGGGACGGGAAAGTAATATTCTCGCCCCCATTAGCCAATTTGACTCCGGCAAAACTCTGCCGTGCGGCGAATGCCTTCCTCAAGGTCCACCTTGGCCTCGAACCCGATGAGTTCTCGGGCCTTCTTCACGCTGGGTACCCGCAGTTCGACGTCAGCGTATGACTTGTTGGTGAACCGGATGGATGATTGGCTGCCCAAGACCCGTACGACCGCTTCCGCCAGGCCAAAGATGGTCACCACCGCCCGGGAGTTGCCGATGTTCAAGCTCTCGCCTACCGCGCGCGGGTGCGTCATCGAAAGCAGCAGGCCTTCGATGAAATCATCCACATAGCACCACGCCCGGATTTGGTTGCCGTCGCCGTGGATTTGGATTTCCTGGTTCTTTAGCGCTCGGAGAATGAAGGTGCGCAGTGCGCCTTCGCCCACCTGGCCGGGGCCATAGATGTTGAAGGGGCGCAAGGTGACCGTCGGCATCCCAAACTCCTGGTGGTACGCTTTGGCCAGGTGCTCGCCGGCGAGCTTGCTGACCGCGTAAGTCCACCGCGCTTCTCCCACTGCGCCAATCGCGGTGCGATCCGCTTCATCGGCGCGAAACGCGGAGGTGCCAAACACTTCGCTGGTGGAGAAATCAACGAATCTCTCCAGGTGCTTCAAATCCTTGGCCGCCTCCAACGCGTTGGCGGTGCCAATCATGTTGATGCGCATGGTCTCCGTGGGACGTTGGATGACCGTATCAATGCCCGCGATGGCGGCGCAATGCACCACGATGTCCGCCCCATCCATCGCTTGGCCGAGCGCCGCCAAATCGAGCACGTCGCCCTTGACCACATGCAGCCGCGGGTGGCTGGCATAAGGACGCCCACTCAGCGCGTCCCGGCGCAAGTTGTCGTACACGACGATGTCATTGTCCTCGATCAGCCGCCCGATGAGGGTCGAGCCGATGAAGCCAGCGCCGCCGGTGATAAAGATGCGTTTGTTAGTTAGGTTTGCTGTCATGCTAGACTGGGTTGTGCCGGGTTTGACCTCGCCCCAGCACGCTTCCGGGTGTGGCGCCAATGGCGAAACTTGCGAAAGGGATATCCTAGAAAGACCTTGCGCCACAGACACAGGCGTTCGCCGAACCCGGTCATGTCGAACCGGGTTTCACGCGGCACATACCAGTTGTTCAACTGGGTTCGCTTGACCAGCTTGTAACCGTGCCGCACCAGGTGCCGGTGTTTGTCAAGGGATTGGCCTTTGTCTTCCAGCAGGACCAGCCCGGGTTCGTGCTTCTCCAACGTAAATCCGCGCAGCACGTCCAGCTCGGTTCCCTCGGTGTCGATGGAAACAAAGTCCACCTTTTGGCCGGGGCCGGCGCGCTCAATTACTTCGTCCAAGGGCAGAGCCTCGGTCTTTTCCGCCCGTTCGTACTCAATATACAAATCCTCCAGATTGGGCTCCAGCGTGGCGAAGCCATCCAGGTTGCCGGCAGGTATGTGGAGATCCATCACCCCTCGCTTTTCGGGCGCGGTGCAGGCGGCACAAATCACTTGCGATGCTGGGCGGCGGCTCTTGAGGGTCTCATAAAGCCGCCGTTGCGGCTCGACCAGGATGCCCCGCCAGCCGTTCTGCTCCAGCAGCCAGGTCAGCGACCCGTCAACCGGATCATTAGCGCCGACTTCGATGAAGAAACCCTCATGCCGGCAGCTAAAATACTGCCACACGAGGTTATCTTGAAAGGCGGCAAAACTCACGCTCCACCGTAAGCTAAGAGCAAAAACAATGGCAAGAGCATAGTTAGAGCGAGCGTGGCTAAAGACTGAGATAGAGCTGCGCCACTGCTGCGGCCATGGTTTGGAACGAAAATCGTTCTGCCACCATTCGATGAAGCTCTTCCGGCCGAGGTGCGGCAGCCGGGGGCTCGCGGACCTGCTCGCTCATGGCTGTCGCCAAGGCGGCTACATCCTCAGGCGCTATCAGCCGTCCATAATTGCCGGCAGCAAACGCTTCCGGAATCCCGTCCAGCGCCGAGGCAATCACTGGTTTTCCACAGGCAAATGCTTCCAGCACTACCCCCGGAAAGGCCTCCGTTCCTACCTGCGGATGGACCAGGCAATCCAGCGCATTCATTGCCGCAGGCATGTCCCGGCAATAAGGCGTCAGCCAGGCCTTGCCGGTCAAGCCAAGGCAAGCGATGTCCGCTTCCAGTATCTGCTTCATGTTGCCGCGCCCCACGATCAGGAAACGCGCTCTGGGACTTATTTCACTCACACGCGCTGCCGCCAGCAAGAACTCGCGCTGCCCTTTGCCCCTCGGCAGATCATAGCCGCCGATGGTCGCGAAGGCAAAATGCTCTGGAGCCAACCCCCACTCCTTGCGCTGAGCGGCTGCCTCGATGGGGCGGAACCGCTCCGTGTCGATCCCGCCATGGATGACATGAATTCTCGAGTGGTCGCCTTTTAGGGGCGGACGGGAGCGACGCTCGGGCGTGGGCGAGTTCGGCTCATAAACTCCCTCACGCAGCACTTTGGCCACGAAGTGTGACACCGCGATAAGCGCGTCGCACTGGCCCAGCAGAAACCGCCGGCTGAACCACGAGCTGGGGCTCTTAGCCAAATGCCGGGTCAGTACGATCTTGGGACGACGCCCGGAAAGCCGCGCGGCCAGGATGGTTGGCCACAAATCGCGCCCGTGGTGGCCATGGACGAGCTGAATGCGCTCGCGTCGGATCAAGTTTGCCGCGCTGAGGATGAATCGCAGCTTGAGCGGTCCCTCGGGCGGCGTCGCATGGAACGGCACCCGGAGGTGGCGTGCAACCCGGGAGAACTCGCTCCCATCGGGCCCGGCGAGGCACACGCTCTGGCCAAACGAGCACAAGCCGGCCGCCAGCTTCACGCACTGGTCATCCGTGCCGCCGCCGGTAAGCCGCGAATTGAGCTGGAGGACGCGCATCAACTCTTGCCCCCGGGGTCTTTCTTGCGTGCCGAGACGATGAGCGTCCGTCCGGTGAGAACAGTCCACGAGTTATGCATCTTGGCCAGGTCCTCCACCTGGTCCGGCAGCCAAAAATACCGGCGCCGGCGGCGGCGGAGGTTCCGCCTTTGGGAGAGACGCAGGATAGGTTGCAGCAGTCTCGCCCATAAAGCAGAGGAACGTTGTATTCGGTCCGCTCGGACGGCAATCTCCACGAAATCATTGTCCAACAGTGCATGGGCGATATAGAAGAACGGAATTGGAGTGATATGCCGCTGCCCCGGATAGAACTTCGGCTCATCTTTCAATGGCAGGGGGTCAAAGTAGGTGAACAAACCACGCGTCAAGAACACCCAGCGCGATTTGAGCGAGACGACGTTTGGGGTCGAGACCACAAACAGCCCGCCTGGCTTGAGGACGCGCCCCGCCTCGCGCAGCGCGTGCCGGTAGTTCTCAAGGTGCTCAAATACCTCGGTGCAGGTCACAAGATCAAACGTGCCCTCCTTGTACGGCAGTCGGTCGAGGTTCAGGTTCGCCTGGCCGAACGGGACATCCGTGAGGGTCAATGCCGCAGGATTATAATCCACGGCGCAGGATCTAAGGTTGGGGTATCGCGTGCGCAAGCGCTTGATTAGGTCCCCCGGCCCCGCCCCCATGTCCAGGTGTTCCACCGGAGGTCGGTTCGCCGTGAGGTCGAAGACCGCGGCCGCCACGTAATCCACAATCATCAGTTCGCTCATAAAGTCATGGTTCTGTCACCGCGGAATCCGCCCGAGAAGGAGGAGGGGGCTCCAAGTGTTGCTGCACCCCATTTGCACATCGAATGGCGCCTTCCTTGATCGCGGCCGCCAGCAAGTCATCGTTGGACGGCAAGGCCGCCCGGCTCGCAGGCGGATGCCACAGATGGTAACACAGCGCCCAGCCGCGCACGTCCAATCGGCGCACTCCTGTGTTCATCAACCTGACCGCTAGCTCTGAATCCTCCCTGCCCCAGCCGACGAAGGCCTCGTTATAGCCATTCACGCGCATCAGGTCATCGCGCCAGATCCCAAGATTGCAGCCGCGGATGCCCCGTAGTCCAGCGCGTGCACGCAGCAGCGGGAAGGGCCAGCGAAAGGCATGCTTCAGTCCACCGTACTGCCATTGCCAAAGGGCGCGGCGCCGATCCTGCTTGAACCCATCGAGGCCAAACCAGGCTGCCGCCCGCTGCTTGACCAGCGCTCGATGCCCTTGGATGAAAGCGCCCCGGCGGCTGAGCCGTCGGTGGTCGGCGATGAACTGCGGATGCGGCAGAGTGTCGCCGTCCAGGAATACCAGGTATTCGCTCCGCGCCCGGGCGATGGCCTCGTTGAGAATGCGGGCCCGGCGGAAACCCTCGTGGGGCTGCCAGACGTGTTCGACGCGCAGGCGTTGCGCCGCCGACCACTTGGCGAAGACCGACCGCACCGCCTCGCCAGAACCATCGTCGGCCAGCAGAACCTCCTCGGGCGCGGAGGTTTGCCTCGCGACCGAGGACAGCACGCGGCCCAGGTAATCCGGCTGCTCAAAGCTATTGATGATGAGGCCGATTCCGGGTTGCATTCAACACAGGGGTCTGGTTCTGGCTTTGGGCTTCGGCCTCCCGCACCATCGCGTAACGTGTCAGGGTCGAAAACGAACTCAGCGCGGCGATGTAAAAGCCCTGCCACCCATCCATGAAGCCCCGGCGCAATCCATAGGCCCGCACCAGTCGCCACCAGGGTCGGAAGACCAATTGGATGATCCCTGCCGAGCCGCCTCCGCTCACCCGTTGCTTAACAAACTCAGCCTGGTAAGGTGCAATTTTCGCTATCTGCCGCGCGATGCTTTCGTTGCTGTGATGAAGCAAATCCGAGCGCAGCCGGCCCACCGTCCCCTTGACCTCCAGCCGCGCGTGAGGGTCCTGGCCTGTCCAGCGCGCCGCCCCCCGTTTCCAAAGCCGGAGCACGCGATCCGGGTACCAATCCCCGTGCCGAATCCAGCGTCCGCAATAAAAGGAGCACCGCGGAAACTCGTAGGCCGCGTGCCGCGCGCTCGGTGCGGACACAACCCCGGCCATCTCCTCGGCCAGCGCCGGCGACACGATTTCATCCGCGTCCAGGTTCAGCAGCCAATCCTCGGTCGCCTTGTCCGCGGCCGAGTTCTTCTGGGCGATGAACCCCTTCCACGGCTCGCGGAACACCTTGGCGCCGTGCTCCACAGCGATGCGGTCAGTGCCGTCGGCCACTTCCGCGTTGAGCACGACAATGATTTCACTGGCGAAGCCCGCCACGCTCTCCAGCGCCCGGCCAATGCGCGACGCCTCCGCCCCGGAGACCATGCACACGGAGATAGGCAGCCTTTGTTGCGTCGCCTGCATTACTCGGAGTCAATTAGAATCATCACCAGCTACCTGCAGAAGCTAGCCGAGTAAGGAACGTGGCAAAAGCCAATTCTATGCCGGGCGGGGCGGCGGGGCATTTTGGCCGCAGCAGCAATCCTTGAGTGCAGAGGCCCAAATCCGAAACCCGAAATGCCCAAGCGTGGCTTCGGCCATCGGCATTCAGCCTTCTTTCGGGTTTCGGCCTTCGGAATCCGGATTTGGGCGGCTGACGACGGGTGGTGCTATCCAGATACGCCCGAGCTGGTGACGGCGGTCATTGTAACCTTGACAAGGCCGCTGCCGTCTCTAGATTAGCAAAGGCGACTGTGGGCGGGCGTGAGGCCGGGCGGCTGGATCGGATCGGCGCCCGGGCTGAAGGCGGGAGGTCGGGCTGCAGAGCGCGGGCCTTGGCGTGTCGGGGGTGCCGCGCCCGGGGGCAGTAGGGCACAAAGGGAGGAAGTAATAAGCTAGAAACAAGCAAGGAACATCCTAGGAACATGCTTGCAACATCCTTGCAACTATGGGGATGATCCGGTGGCGTTATGGTGTTGGCAGGGCGAGGCATGCGGGTTGGGGCCGGCCGAAGGGAATGAAGAAGGAAGAATGCAGAATGCAGAAGGGCGGAACGGGGGATTCATCCGGCAGGCGGGAGAGTAGAACCGGGGCGGCCGGATGAATCCGGCGTTCCGGGGGCAGTGTCCGGATGCGCCGAGAGCTTGTGCTTGCCTTTCGGGCGGCTTGACTCAATCTGCATGGCCATGAAAAAGCTGCGACCCTGGATACAGCAAATAGTGCTCTCGTTATGCGTGTCAGGGGCGTCTCTGGCGGACGCTGCCTCGCAGCCCAACGCAGTCGTCGCGTGGGGCTACAACGCGGATGGCGAGACCAATGTTCCACCGGCATTGGCCAACGTGGCTGCCATCGCCGGAGGCGGCTATCACAGCCTGGTGCTCCAGAGCAATGGCACCGTCGTCGCCTGGGGTCAGAACGGTTACGGCCAGACGACGGTTCCAGCAGGATTGACCAACGTAGCCGCCATCGCCGGGGGTGGCTTTCACAGCCTGGCGCTCCAGAGCAACGGCGCCGTGGTCGCTTGGGGTTACGACGGTTACGGCCAGACCTCGGTTCCCCCGGGATTGACGAACGTCGCCGCCATCGCCGGGGGTGGCTATCACAGCCTGGCGCTCCAGAGCAACGGCATAGTGGTCGCCTGGGGTCACAACGCTTACGGCCAGACCTCCGTCCCGCCAGGACTGAGCAACGTGACCGCGGTTGCCGGGGGCGGTTATCACAGCTTGGCGCTCCAGAGCAAGGGCATGGTGGCCGCCTGGGGCCACAACCTGTATGGCCAGGCCACGGTCCCGGCAGGCTTGAGCAATGTGACCGCCATCGCCGCAGGCTTCTACCACAGCCTGGCGCTGCAGAGCAACGGCACCGTCGTCGCCTGGGGTTACAATGGATACGGCCAAGTGCTGGTTCCGCCGGAGCTGACCAACGTGGTAGCCATCGCCGCGGGCGGCTATCACAACCTGGCGCTCCTGAGCGACGGCACCGTGGTTGCCTGGGGTTACAACGGCTACGGCGAGACCAATGTGCCACCGGGTTTGAGCGACGTGGCGGCCATCGCCGGCGGCCTCGATCATAGCCTGGCAATTGCGCCACTGCTGGTGGAACCGCCACCGGCAGTCTCGCTCGCCTTGGGGGGGGACACCAATCTGAGCGTTTTCGTATGGTTTGGCAGCCCCTTTAGCTGCCAGTGGTCGCTCAACGGCATTCCCCTAGCCGGGGCAACCGGAACCGGCCTTCTCATCAGCAATTTCGATCTCACAGCGGCCGGGCTTTACTCGGTTGCCATTACAAATCAATTTCGCTCTGCGATCCTGTGCACCGATGTTCGCCTCACCAATAGCCCCATCGTTCTGGTGGACGGGGTTGACGTGGGTGGTGGAGCAGTCAGCCGCACGAATGCGTCACAGATTACGATGACCAGCACGTTCGGGCCCGACGCGGAGATCTACTACACGCTCGATGGCAGTGACCCGGACTTTGCCGCCACACCCTACTCTGGAGCGTTCACGCTGACCAACAGCGCTACGATTCGCGCCATTGCCTACAACTTCGCTTACTCGGATTGGGCCGAAGCCGCGTCCATTTCCCTCCAGATCATCCCGCTGTATCCGCTCTCGGCCAGCAGCCCCGGCGGCGGCAGCATAATCACTTCCCCGCTGGCTTACGACGGCGGCATTCTGTACGTCAGCAACACCGTGGTCACCCTCACCGCCATGCCTTCCAACGGTTGGTCGTTTGCCTTCTGGACCGGCGACAGCAGCGACGCCACCAACGTCACAACGGTCGTGATGGATCAGCCCCGCACGGTACAGGCCCTGTTTGACACCTCCTTGACCCTCCTCACGAATGGGAGCGGCCAGGTGCTGCTGAATCCGGCGGCCGGGCCTTATCTCTATGGCTCGACCGTGCAACTGACGGCGTTGCCGTCACCGGGTTATTACTTCTTCGGCTGGGCTAATGCCGCCAGCGGCTTCGCCAATCCTTTGCTGTTCGCAGTAACCAACAGCACGCCCGGAATCACCGCCTTGTTTGCGGCCTTGAAGCCAAGCCAGCTTTCACTGACGGTATTGCCAGAGGGCAACGGAACGGTCCTCATCAATCCGGCCAGGAACGTTTATACCAATGGTGAGACCGTGACGCTCACAGCCGTGCCCGCAAGCGATTCCCTCTTCACCGGGTGGAGTGGAGACGCTGCGGGAGGCGTGAATCCGCTTGTCCTGGCGCTCGACTCAAACAAGTTGATAATGGCCAATTTTGCTGTGGCGCCGGTGTTCCAAACGGTGATGCAAAGCGCCGGGACAGTCACCTTTGCCTGGACTGCGGTTATGGGGCAGACCTACCAGGCGCAATACAAGACTAACTTGCTCCAAACCAACTGGAGCAGCCTGGGCAGCCCCAACCTCGCAACCAATGACATCATGAGCGCCTCAGACTCTACAGGGCCAGACCGGCAGCGCTTCTATCGCGTCATCCCATTGCCGTAGGACTTTGTGCGTGAGGTGGCGGCAAGCCGGCCTCGGATTGCCGGTCGAGTGAAATCGAGGTGCATCTCAGTTTAGGCCAATGGCTTTCGGGCTGCGCGCCAGTGCTTTCGGCTCGACATGCGTTTTTCATCCCGAATACTTGGCCTGATGCAGACGCCCCCTAAACCTGAGCAGCCGGAGCCTCCGGTCACTCTCTGGCCGCAAAATGCGCGCTCGGCCCTGATCACGGGGATGCTGCTGTGGGTCGTGCCCATGTTGGTCATCGGGGTGCTCGTGGCGTTGCGACCGACCCACCGGACGGTCACGTTAGATAGCTATCATGTGGCTGCGGGGAATTGGTGGCTGGGCAAGACTCTCTATGCCGGCCCGCAGGGCATGAACTATCTGCCTCACTTCGCGCTGTTGTTCAGCCCCTTTCATGTCCTGCCGTTGTGGCTGGGCGAAGTGCTGTGGCGGTTCTGCGCGGCGGCGACGCTCGCGGGCGGGCTCTGGCGATTGATAGGCTCGCTGTTCCGGTCCGCGCCGGAGCGGCCCTTCTTCTGGGCCACGCTGGTGACCATGCCCCTATGCATGACTTCGCTGCGCAACGGCAATGCCAATGCGCTCTTCGGCGGAGTCACCCTCCTGGCGATGGTGGCCCTCGTGAATCGGCGGTGGTGGCTGGCGCTCGGGCTAATGGCGCTGGTGACCGCCATCAAGCCGCTCGGCGTGGTTTTGCTCTTGCTTGCACCTGTCTTCTACGTACCCCTGCGCTGGCGTCTGCCAGTCGTGCTCCTGGGTCTGGCGGTGTTCCCGTTCTTGTTCGCCAGCCCAGCCTACGTGTGTTCGCAATACAAGGAAGCCTGGGGTAATCTCCAGGCCTGTGCGGTGGTCACCGAACATCGCTTCGCTGACATCAATGGTATCTTGCGGACGTTCGGCACCGCCCTCGGCCCTAGTGCGTCGAAGCTCGTGAGGGTGCTGGCGGGCGGTCTCACGGCGGTGCTATGGTGGTGGGGTGCCCGACGCTTGCGAGAGCCGCTGCCTGGTCTGTGGCTGTACGCACTGGCGACCGGTTACTTGATGTTATTCAACCCAATGAACGAAGAAAACAGCTATAGCATCCTGGCCCCCGCCCTCGGGGCCTGGGCGGCGCTCTTCTTGTTCAGCCCGGGGCCGCAAAACGCCCGCGGCCTGGGCTGGGCCATCGTGATCATGGCTTTGAGCATGGGGCTTCTGCCGAACATGGTGCGGCCCTTGTTTGGCAACCACTTCGCCCTGATCTGGCACCCCTTTATGACCCTGGTCTTCCTGGCGTTGCTCGGCTGCTTCGTCGCGCGGTCGCCCGCCCGGCAGTGCGCTCTCGAACAAGTATGAGTGCCCCGCTGAACCTAGACCTGTCCATTGTTATCCCGCTGTTCAATGAACAGGAGAGCATTATGCCGCTGTACGAAGGGCTGACGGCGGTGCTGCATAGACTGAACCGAAGCTTCGAGATCATCTTCATAAACGACGGCAGTGTTGACGAATCTTATCCTGTCCTGTGCCGCCTGGCCGAGAAGGACCGCCAGGTGAGGGTCATCAATCTGCGGCGCAACTTCGGGCAAACTGCAGCTATGGCCGCCGGGTTCGATCATTCGCAAGGGCGCATCATCATTCCGATGGACGGCGACCTGCAGAATGATCCAGTGGATATCCCGCTGCTGATCGCAAAGTTGGAAGAAGGTTACGATATTGCCAGCGGCTGGCGGAAGGACCGGCAGGACAAAGAAGTCATCCGCAAAGTGACTTCACGCCTGGCCAATTGGCTGATCGGGGTGATCACTGGCGTGAAGCTACACGACTCGGGCTGCTCGATGAAGGCTTATCGGGCGGAGATTCTGAAGGGCACGCGGCTCTATGGCGAGATGCACCGCTTCATCCCGGCGCTGGCCAATTTGATGGGGGCCCGAATCTGCGAGGTGCCCGTCACCCATCACGCGCGCAAGTTCGGCCAGAGCAAGTATGGGCTGCGGCGCACGCTCAAAGTGTTGCTGGACCTTATCACTGTGAAGTTCCTGGCCGACTTCTCCACCAAACCCCTCTATATGTTCGGCGGCCTCGGCGCCGTGCTCTTTGCGCTCGCTGTGCTGGCGGGGTTTGAGACGCTTTGGGAGAAATTCGCCTACGGGGTTTATGTGCACAACAACCCGGTCATCCTGATCGCTGTCTTCCTCGCCATCCTGGGCGTTAATTTCATTGTCATGGGCTTGCTGGCGGAGCTGATTGTGCGCACCTACCACGAGTCGCAAGGCAAACCGATATACCACATTCGGGAAACGAAGAACTTTGACCAGCCGGAGGCAGGTCTGCCCCGGGCGGATAATGAAGCGGTGAAAGCTCCTGCCTCAAAGGCCTGAGCCCGATCCATGTGCGGCATCACCGGCATTCTGGAGGCAAGCGGCCCCGTGGATCGCGAGGCGTTGCGGCGCATGACCCACGCCCTTTATCACCGCGGCCCGGATGACGAGAGCTACTACTTTAGCGAGCCCCGCGAAGGGCACATATCGGCGGCGTTCGGGTTCCGGCGGCTGGCCATCATCGATCTCAGCGGAGGGCGGCAGCCCATGTCGAACGAGGACGGCACCCTCTGGCTCGTCTGCAACGGGGAGATTTACAATTACCAGGATTTGCGCCGGGGTCTGGAGCAGAGAGGACACCGCTTCCGCACAAACTGCGACGTCGAGACCCTCCTGCACCTCTACGAAGAGATGGGACCTGAGTGCGTCAACCAGCTCAACGGCATGTTCGCCGCGGCGATTTGGGATACGCGCCGCCAGACGCTGTTCCTGGCGCGCGACCGCCTGGGCAAAAAGCCGTTGTATTACCGGGCCACGCCAACGCAATTCATGTTCGGTTCGGAGGTCAAAGCCCTGCTGCAGCATCCCTCCTGCCCGCGCGAGTTGGACCCGCGGAGCCTGAGCAAATACCTCGCCTACGAGTATGTGCCCTCGCCGCACTGTATTTTCAAAGGCATCCATAAGCTGCCCGCGGGGCACACTCTGACCTGGCAGGCTGGACAGAGTCGCCTCCGGCAGTATTGGGACCTCAAATTCTCGGGCGGCCCCGACCGCCGCACCGAGGGCGAGATTGCCGAGGAGTTGCGCGGACGCCTCAAAGAGGCCGTGCGTCTCCGGCTCATCAGCGACGTACCGTTGGGCGTCTTCCTAAGCGGCGGTATTGATTCGAGCACCGTAGTGGCGCTGATGTCAGAGCTGAGACCGGCGGCGCAGATCAAGACCTTCGCGATTGGTTTCGAGGAAAGTTCCTTTGATGAGTCCCGCTACGCGCGGCGGGTCGCGGAGTTCTACGGGACAGATCATCGCGAGGACATTCTCAAGGGCCGGGCGCTGCTCGATATGCTGCCCGAGGTGGCGGCATTCCTGGACGAGCCGTTCGCTGATGCCTCGGTGATTCCCACTTACCTGCTTTCCAGGTTCACAAGGAAGCATGTCACAGTGGCGCTAGGCGGCGACGGTGGGGATGAACTTTTCGCGGGGTATCCGACGTTCCCAGCGCAGCAGGCGGCTCGCTTTTACCGAATGCCGAGGGCGATGCACGAACGAGTGCTCCGGCCGATGGCGGAGCTGCTGCCGGTGTCGCATGAGAATTTCAGCCTCGACTTTAAGATCAAACGCTTTCTGCGAGGCGCCGGCTGGCGACCTGAGCTGCGAGACCAGGTTTGGATCGGGTCCTTCACGCCGGAGGAGCTGCGCGGCTTGCTCGCCAGCCCAGCCGAGGTCGATGATTACGAGGATATCCTGGAAGCGGAGAAGAATTGCCCCGCCACAGCCAACACGATGGAGCGGCTGATTTACCTCTATTGTAAGTTCTACCTCCAGGACGACATCCTCGTAAAGGTGGACCGTGCGAGCATGGCCTGTGCGCTGGAAGCCCGGGCGCCGTTCCTGGACTATACGTTCGTGGAGTTCGTGAACGCCATTCCCTTCCACCTCAAACTCAAGGGGTTGAAGACCAAATACATTCTCAAGCGCGCCATGGCCGGCAAGGTGCCTCCGGACATACTGGCGCGCGGAAAGAAGGGATTCGGCATCCCGATCGCGAAATGGTTCAGAAACGAGTTGCGCGGCCTGCTGCTGGACACG
>Ga0181538_10004690_pt1 | contig 12612 bp, 10 predicted proteins | sample PEATcosm2014_Bin_40_FD_119773 | JGI IMG/M metagenome (GOLD analysis project Ga0181538, IMG submission 119773) | Peatland microbial communities from MTU Mesocosm Facility, Houghton, MI, USA - PEATcosm2014_Bin23_30_metaG | ecosystem: Environmental > Terrestrial > Soil > Wetlands > Peat | place...
CTCCGTCGCCAAATGGCCATCGTATATCTCGCGGCCTCCGCGGACGAACAGCAGCTTTTGATCCGCCGCTACCTGGAAGATCCCAAGCCCGTTTTATGGCGCGGCGCGTTTCAGTCAAAACCCGGTGAAGATCCGCGCGATACCGTGGCGCGTTGCTATCCGGCTTTGATCGCTGCGCGCCGTCAGAGCTATGAAGCCCTGGCCCACTGCACCGTTCCCGTTGCCGGTTTGCGGGAACTCTCTGTTGATAACGACAAAAACGACGCATCCCCCGGTGAACGATTTCTTGAAAAAATCCGGGAGCAGCTTATGCGCCGGAAATAGCCGGGCCGCTACGAAACGAAGATGAGATACCGCAGCACTTCCGGCAAAGCACCGCTCACCTCTTTGCGAGGCGCGACCCTCCGCGGCCTTGCGCCCGATGGCGGTCTTTACCTTCCCGTCGAAATCGCCCGCCACACTCCCGAAGAGCTCGAAGATATTCGCCGTCTGCCTTTCACGGAAGTTTGCTTTCGCGTGGTGCGTCCATTCGCCACTCCAGACGTGCCCGAAGAAGTCCTCTGGCAAATCGTCGCCGAAGCCATCAATTTTCCCGTGAAGCTCGTCTCACTCTCTCCGGCGCTGCACATCCTGGAGCTGTTTCACGGCCCCACGCTGGCTTTCAAGGATTTCGGCGCGCGCTTCATGGCCCGCCTGATGGGCTATTTCGTGCGCGGCGAAGATCGCCAACTCACCGTCCTCGTGGCCACTTCGGGCGATACCGGCAGCGCCGTCGCCCATGGCTTTCTCCGCGTGCCCGGCATCCGAGTCGTAATTCTTTATCCCTCCAAACGCATCAGCGAAGCCCAGGAAAAACAGTTCACCACGCTCGGCGAAAATATCACCGCGCTCGAAGTTTCCGGCACCTTTGACGATTGCCAGCGCCTCGTCAAGCAGGCCTTCGCCGACGAAGCCCTCAACCAGCGCGCTTTCCTCACTTCCGCCAACTCGATCAACGTCGCGCGCCTCCTGCCGCAGATGTTCTATCACGTTGCCGCCTACCGCCAATTGCCGGTGGCCAGCGTCCCCCTGATCGTGTCCGTGCCCAGCGGCAATTTCGGCAATCTCACCGCGGGTCTCTTCGCCAAGCGCCTCGGCCTGCCGGTTTCCAGATTCATTGCCGCCACTAATGCCAATGACGCGGTCCCGCGCTATTTGCTGAATGGGGAATACAAGCCCAACGAGGCCGTTGCCACATACTCAAATGCCATGGACGTCGGCAATCCCAACAATTTCCCACGTCTCTTGGATTTATGCCGCAACCGCCTGGAAAATGTCCGCAAGGAAATTTGGGGACAGAGCGCCACCGACGAACAAACTCTGGAGCAAATGCACAACGTCTGGGACCGCTTTCGATATATCAGTGACCCACACACCGCGGTCGGCATCCACGCTTGGGAAGCCTACCGCAAGGCACATCCCGAGCCGTCCCAGGGGTTGGTGCTGGCCACCGCGCATCCCGCCAAGTTCGCCGAAATCGTCCAGAAGGGAATTGGCATAGCCCCGCCGCTCCCCTCCCGCCTCGCCGAATACCTCAACCGCCCCAAGCTCTCTCTCCCCATGACCACCAGCTACGACCACTTTAAGCAATTCCTTCTCGCGCACTGACGCGGAGCACCCATCTTACTTTTCATGTTCTGATTCCATATGCTGTTTCCAAAGCAGCGGCAACAATTGCTTGATCGACCAGCAGCCCTGAGTGTTCCACACGCATTCAACGTGGACATCGAATGCATTCCTCACATCCTCAACATTAGCGTCCGGCGTGAAGACTAGAGAGATGTCTGTTGTCGGCTTATTCCCCGGCACTCTTCCTCTAAAACCTCGGGTCACTTCGTCGCCACGCGCGGATCCGAAATCGCTCAGAAAGTCCGCACGATCACCTCCGAATACTGCGACACTCACAACGTCGTTGGCTGGGAATTCCCCGTTTTGTACCCCCAAGACGTACAGGCACCGGGAAACTGTGCCACCACGAATCTCTACAAAGGCAGCGAACGCTAGGTATCGATGGCCGAGCTTGTAAATTGCCTCGAACAGCCGCGGAAAACGGTAGTTCAGTTTTTCTTGTAACCTGGCAATCATTCCGCCCGGCCAATTCCGTACTTGCATTCCATAACATGCATGAGCGCTACATTGGATGTGCGGTACTCCGTAGATCAAGAAGTCCGACGGGGTGCCCGGTTTGAACTCAGGCAACAGGGCGACGACTTCCGCCTGACTCGTCTTATCAAGCTGTATCTGTCCCATCCGGCTTAAGACCGACCGAACTTTCTGCGCAAAGAAATAAGATTGCAGCCGAAACGCTGCCGCAGTGACGAGAGTGATGGAAGCAAACAGCAACAAAACAGAGAGAATTCGACGAAAGGCGACCGATTTGGGGAGTCTGGCAGGCACCTGGGTGATAATAACTCTCCAAGTCTATTAGACCCCAAGCGGAGCCAATAAGTGCCAGGTTTTCTTGGCATGATTCACAAGCGGGAACACTACTCGCAGAATTAGGACGATCTCCGCAGCCGGTCCAGCAGCAAAAACAGCGGCACGCCCAGCACCGCATTCACTCCCGCCGCCATCGCCAGATGCATGTTGAACCACGGCTCCGGTTCCGCCAGCAGAACTCGCCTCGTCAAAACCAGCACCGCCTGGTGCAGCACGAAAAACGCCACCGTCAACGAAAACCGCGCCAGGGGATGTTCCGTATCCAGCCGCGCACCAATCGAAGACGCCAGGTACCCCACCACGGTCTTCGCAATTCCGTAAAGTCCCAGCGGCACGGTCGGCCCGCTCAAGCTGTCCTGCAGCAACCCAATCGTCATGCCCAGCAGCAGACCCGTCGAAGGGTTGCGCCGGCTCAACCCAAAATAAATCGTCACCAGCAGCGGCAGGTCCAGAATATCCAGCTTCGGCAAATGTACGGGAAACATTGCTTGCAGCGTCAGCGCCACGATCGTCGCGCCGGCAATCGCGCCAGGGAAAAACTTGTGCACCTCAATGTGCGTCTCGCCGCCGCGCAACTCAAAGGTATCGTTCATGGCTTTACCGCCGCTGGTGACGCAGCCGGTGGAGTAGCGGGAGCTCCGGCGGGTACATTCGGCGCCGCCGCGCTATTAGAAGAGTCCGCTTGCCCAGGGAATTCCAGAGGTTCCTGCGTCAGCAGCACGAACACTTCTTCCAGCCGGTCCAGCTTCGCCGCGGGCATCACACGAACCTGCTTGAACGGCGTCCCTGGTCGTACCTCCAGCACCGTTCCCACTGGCACATCGCGCGGAAAAATCTTGTCCATGCCGCTGGTTACGATCTTCTCGCCCACGTTCACCGTGTCTTCCGCGGCCACGTACTTCATCGTCAGCATGAGTTCTCCCGTGCCGCCCACGGGGCTCTGGATCCTGGAATCCACCAGCATGGCGCCGACCCCGCTGTCTTTGTCCGTCAACAGCAGCACTTGCGCGGAATCCCGGTACACCTCGATCACCTTGCCCACCGCGCCATCCGGCGTAATTACTGGTTGATTGCGGTGAATGCCGTCGCGCTCCCCACGGTCGATTTCAATCGTGCGGCTCGCTGTGCCTGCGCTTGCGCCAATCACCCGCGCGCCCACCATGGCCGTTTTTTCATTCATGGCCTTGAAGTGCAACAGCAACCCCAGCCGGTCCGCTTCCGCCGCCTTGCTCTGTAGTTCGGAAATCGCCAGTTTCAGCGAGTCGTTCTCAATTCGCAGCGCTTCATTTTCCCGCACCGTGCTTTGCAGCGCGAAATAGTGGTGCCACACCCCGCTCACTCTTCCAAATCCCCAGGCCCCGCTGCGCTCGAACGGCGTCACCGCGGACACTGCCCACACGCGGATCAGCCGCCCGCGCGAATCACGCTTGATCTGCACCGCCAGCATCATGATCTGTACCAGCAGCACGCCCGCCAGCAGCGCCAGGGACCTGTGTCTTGAAGGAATCGCCACCATGTCAGATCGTTTTCCGTAACCTTAGGCTGGGAATAAACGTTTGAAATCTCTTTACTAAAAACTGAAAACTTACAACTGAAAACTGCATCAATCGATGCAAACCATGCGCAGCAATTTGAAATCGCTCAGCATCTTGCCCGTGCCCAGCACCACCGACGCCAGCGGATCATCCGCAATGGACACCGGCAACCCGGTCTCCTCGCGTATGCGCTTGTCCAGGTTCTTCAGCAGCGCCCCGCCGCCCGTCAGCACAATCCCGCGATCGCTGATGTCCGCGGAAAGTTCGGGGGGTGTGCGTTCCAGCGCCACGCGCACGGCATTCAAAATTGTCGCCACGCATTCGCTAAGCGCTTCGCGGATTTCGCTGTCGTCAATCGTCACCGTACGTGGCACGCCTTCAATCAGGTTTCGCCCCTTCACTTCCATTGTCAGCGGCTTCTCCAGCGGATAAGCCGATCCAATTTCCATCTTGATCTGTTCCGCCGTACGCTCGCCGACCAGCAGGTTGTATTTGCGCTTCAAATACTGCATTACCGCTTCGTCCATCTCGTTGCCCGCCACGCGCACCGATCGCGAGTACACAATCCCGCTCATGGAAATAACCGCGATGTCCGTGGTCCCGCCGCCGATATCCACCACCATGTTTCCGCTGGGCTCTTCGATCGGCAATCCGGCGCCAATCGCCGCCGCCATCGCCTGTTCCACCAGGTAAACCTCGCTGGCCCTCGCGCGGTACGCGGAGTCCTGCACCGCCCGCTTTTCCACCGGCGTAATTTCGCTGGGTACTCCAATCACGATGCGCGGGTGCACCAGCACGCGCCGGTTGTGCGCCTTCTGGATGAAATACGTCAGCATCTTTTCCGTGACCTTGAAGTCCGCGATCACGCCATCCTTCATCGGCTTGATGGCCACCACGTTTCCCGGCGTGCGCCCCAGCATGTCTTTTGCTTCGCGCCCCACGGCCACGACTTCGCCAGTGGCTTTGTTGATCGCCACGATCGAGGGCTCGTTCACCACGATCCCTTTGCCGTGCGAAAACACCAGCGTGTTCGCCGTTCCCAGATCGATTGCCAGGTCGGATGAAAACAGACTGAACACTGACCTCAGGTTGTATCCATTCTTGTTCATTACAACTTTCCCCCTGCGGAGAGGATCCTGCCAGGTAGGATCTCTGCGCGCCCGCTCCAAATCCGTCTAACCTTCCATTGTCGCCGGATTCGGCTCAGCACGCAAAAGCGCAACCCGCCGTTCCCCAATTTCACTTCGGCACTACGATGGAAACCTGTTGTTTCGCCGTTCCGCCGCGCCGGTTTGAACCGATCACCACGATGGTGTGCTGCCCCGGTTCCAGCGGCTCCGTGAAATGGCGGAAACTTCCGTCGGGCGAAATATTCGCCACCGGCTGCCCGTTGATGATCAGCGCCGCGCCCGGCTCCGTCTTCCCAATCAACTCAGCCACGCGCCCGTGAATCTGCGTGCTCTCGATCTCCAGCATCATTTCTTGCGTCTTGCCCTGCGCCACCAGCGTGAACTTGAACGTTTCGCTGAATTCGCTGGTCTGTTTTTTCGCGTCCGACGCGGTCACGTTCCAGAAGTAATCGCCCGATTCCAGCCCGCTCACTTCCGTGCTCGTGCCCGTCGCTTTCACTTCCTTCACCAATTTCGTGAACATCGTCGTCGGGCTGATCCGCAGCGTGTACCCCACCGCGTCATCCACCGCCTGCCATTCAAATCGTATTTGCGCCGTCTTCGGGTTTTCGGAAATGATGGGCGCCAGGTTCAGCGGCGCTACCAGTGCCGGTGGCGCCAGCACGTTCGATTTCTGCGTTGCCCCGCCGTTTGAGAAGCTCACCTTCTCCCACGGCGCCAGTTCAATCTTTTCTTGCCCGCGCTTTACTTCTGCGGAGCCCGCGGCCACCACGATCTCGTGCTCATCCTTGGCCGGATCGTTCTTCACCGTCGCACGGCTGTTCTGCTGCACGTTTACCGTGGCATCTTCCACGCTAATCGCCGCTTGCGAATCGCGCAATGTCCATGTCGGCGTCACCAGGTTTACTTCGCCCGTGTTGATGCGCACCGCGGTGTTCGCGCGATCCTTGGTCACGTTGTTCTCTTCCACCGTGACCAGTGTCTCTGCCTTCACCGTATATTCCGTGCCGTCCGCGAACGTGATGCGCGCCGCCCCGTCCGATCCCGTCTGGATCAAATCCCCTGTGTCCAGCGCAGTGTGATAGTCGGCGTCCACCCAGGTCACCGAATTCACCTTTTTCACTTGAACGCGGCCGTCCAGGTTCACGAATTTTGCCTGCGTCTGCGTGATGGTCAGCGGGTCGTTGTCAACGTTGCCGATGGCCTTATTGATTTTGTTTGTGGCAATCGTGGTCCAGTCCGGAATCGCCACGTACATCCCCGCGATGATGATCACGAACAACAGCACCAGATAGACCGCCACGGTTTTGTACGTCACCGCGTGCCAATACACCTCCACGCGATGGATCTTCGGCCCCTGTTGTGGGGTGGGTGCCGACGTCGGCCTTCGTGGTTCGATGGGGGTCTGCGTTGTCACTGGAGTGCGCGCCGCGAATGCTCCAATTTCGCAATTTAGCACACCCATCTGCATGTGCGGGCGCCGCACCGTTACCCCGTACTCAATCTACAAATAGCGGATGCGTGTCTTTTCCTCCTACCCCCTGTGTACCTCATCCTTCTGCCCTATTAGCCATCAGGGTGACGGCAAGCTGTAGGCTCGTTGCGAGCTGCTACACTGGCTCCTAAGGCTGTAGGGTCCCGGCAATCCGTCAAGAATTGGGCATCGAGCAGAATCGCTATTATGTCTCCCATCACCACGGCTAGCGGCAACTCCCAGGCGCAACCGCGTACCCGTCCTCCAGCCTATTGGATATTCCTGCCCGGGATTGTGGTTCCTGTCTGCTGCCTCTACGTGCTCATCCCGCGCGCGTTAACTGGCTTTTGGGTGGTGGTTGGCGTGTCTCTGCTCGTTCTTGTCCCCGCGCTGGCTGGTCCCCTCTGTCGGGCATTTCACTTCAATCTTGCCGCCTCGGTCTGCGGGGTAGTTGTCCTTGCATTTTATTGGGCGATTGCTTTCTTTTTCCTGATTACCCTTTGGTCCGCTTCGCCGATGATGTTTCTGTACTTTTGGTATCTCATTATTCCGCCGCTTGCCATCAACCTCGCGGCCACTTTTTCTTGCGCCCGGAGAGTTGGTTTCGAGTGGGCGCTGACTGGTGTGGGCGTGGGTTTTGTGTGCAGCGTAATCTTGTTGGCTTTGGCCCCGCGGCCCAGGTTGTCTGAACCAGCCTGGGAAAGACCTTTGGACCCCACCGCTTTGAGTTCGGAAATCCTGACCATTTCCAAATGCACCCAGGAGTTTGCTGTCTCTCACTCCCGAAGCGGTTTTCCTGAATCCCTCCAGCAGCTTGGACCGCAAGGGACTTCTTGCCTTTCCGAAGACCTCGTGGCCACAAAACAGAAAGGTTTCACCATCGTTTATGAGCCTGGCTCCAAAGACGAGAGCGGGAGAGTTCCAACCTACTCCATCAAGGCGAGCGAGACAGCTCCGAAAGGTAAGGACACCAGCAGCATCTTCACCGATGAGTCTGGGCTAATTTGGACCCGTTACGACGGGCCGCATGGCAAAGGTATCGCGATTCTTTATCCCACCGGAGAATACGAATTCCAAAAAGTTCTTAGTTGCCTGTTTGATGCCACGCTCACTCCCGGCCCTTGGCGCATCTTCGCTGGTCAATCGGAATCCGTCATTTCTGACAGGGACATATACCTCAGGCGCCGCCTCGAAGAACAATTGTTTGTTGGCAATCGGGAGCTTGTTACGGGTGGCTACAGTTATGAATACTCTTTCCTCGGTGCACGAGATGGCGCCATAGATGGCTTCACCATTCAAGTCCGCCCAGAGCGCTATGGGATTGTTGGAGTCCGCAGTTACCTGGCCATCGCCACCATTGATGCTTCGCGCCAACACACCAACGTGAAGGTCTTTGCCACCCCGCAGGACCGCCCGGCCACCGTTAACGATCCGCTGGCCCTGGGGTCTGAAGTGGGATTGTCCATAAAGCTGGCAAGCACAGACAACTAGAGGGCCGCGACTATCCGCTCGCCTTAGTTCGTTCCAGCAGGAAACGCCTTCCGCTCAAAAAACTTCCATTTATCCAGTCCCGCTGCCACCGCCACGTCAAAAAACCCCACCATCATTTCGTCCGAAGTCTGTTCTCCCCAGCGCACTGCCGCGTCCGGGTCAGGGTTATGCGGGTTGTCCCGCGAATTGTCAAACCACGCCACCGCCTGCAATTCCGTCCCGGCCTTCAGCCTCAGGGGCTCCGCCAATCGGTAGCTCATCTGCCAGTGGAAGTGGTAATGCACGCGCAGCAGTGGCTCAATGGTCTTGTCCGGCTTCACGATGTTGTATTCGAATCGCTTTCCTCGCAGGTGCATGTGTGGGAAGAAGCTCAGCAGCGTCGCATCGTTCGGCAGCGTGCCGCGAGCCTCCACGCGGTAGTCCGGCACGCCCGGCGGAATCACGAAATGATCGTTCGTTAATTGCAATGTCAGCACGCGCCGCGCGGGCGTCTGCTTCGCAAAAATCAATCCGATCCGGCTCGTGTCGGAGCCGCTTTTTCCGTTCGTCGTATAGTGCATCTGGAATACCAGGTCGCTCCCCGCGGGGACATACTTCGCCATGCCCTCGGGCCACTGATCCGGCGTGCTTCCCGGGGCGTACACCAGCAGGATGTCGCTGTCCGTCCACATGGCGTCCTGCTGGTCCTCCGGCGTCGTCAACGTTGCCGCCGTAAACGGTTTGCCCACCGGCGCGTGCCGCAGCCATTTCGATTCCGGTGGACGCACATACACCACCGCGTGATGCACGTTCTCCCGCATCCCCGGCAGGATTTCCGAGCTCTGCACCCAGCGCCCTTTCGTGAAATGCGTGGGCACAATTTCGTAGGTGTAATCCACTTCACCATCCGCCGGAATCTTCACCGGCTCCGCCATGCTGACGACCATTTGTGGCTCGGCAATGCTCCACTGCTCCGCCCATTTCTTCACGGTCGCATCCGCAGGATTTCCCGCGGGCGCATCCGCTTTCGCCCAGGCGGCCAGCATCGCAATCTCTTCCGCATTCAGCGAAGGATCATTCGAGAATTTTTCGATACCCGCTTCCGCGAACCACGGCGGCATCCGCTTCGTTTGCGTCGATTCCCGGATTGCCCCCGCGTAGCGCCGCGTCTCTTCATAACTTTCAAACGCCATCGGCGCTATCCCGCCCGCGCGGTGACATACCTGGCAATGCAGTTGCATCACCGGCAGCACATCGCCATAAAACGTTGGCGTCTTTGCTGCAACCGCGTTTTGCCCCGCCCGCATCCCGCCGCCAACAATCGCGACGATGCCGAGCAGCAACACTCCCAAGCAGGCGATCTTTGAAGTTCCTCGTGCCATTCCCGCTCTCCTCCTCCATCTTCCCACATTGCCAGCGCCACACGCGCCCCTGTGCTAGCCCCCGCGGGCTGTTCGCGACCCGGGGCCAGCCACACATCACTTGAGCATTTGAACTAAGGTTGTTACTTACGGCTGCGTCTGGCGGACAGGAATGCGATGCGCTCTGCACCATTCAGCTGCGATACCGCTGCCTGGAATGTTGTCAAACCGAGGTACGAGGAGGCAATCGTGAGAATGGCTGTCGGTTTGCCCAGCTTCGGAGAGAACGGAGATGGCAGTAATTGTTCAACAGTGCGAAGCAGGGGACCTCAGTGTACAATCTCTGCAGTTTTCGAAGTCAAAATAAAAATTCTGGATGAATGAGCAATTTTCGAGATCGAATGCAAAGAGGAGTCTCAATATCTCGCCCTGCCAAAATCATCATTAGTTTTGGCGAACTGGTCCTGCCGAACCGGCTGTGATTTTGATTCGCAATTTGTAAAGGAGTGCAAATGAACTATTCACGTCTACTGCTGGCGGCGCTTGGTGGCACGGTCGCGTCTTTTGCCTTTGGTTTCTTAGTATTTTGGCTGGTGCCGGGTCTTATCAAAGAAAGCCACAGGTATCCGGCCGTATTCCGGCCTAAGGAAGAAATGATGAAAGTTATGCCGGTTGGATTCGTTGCATCTCTCCTATCGATTCTGGTTGCCGCCATAATTTTCGCAATGATACATCCGATCGGATCGGGCATGACGGAAGGTGCGCGCTTCGGCCTGCTAATTGGCATTTTCGTGGTTTGCGCATTTGTGCTGCACAACTACGTGAACCTGAACATCGGGCTGAAACTCACTCTGATGCAGGCTGTGACTTACTTCGTCCAGTGGACTATCGTCGGAATAGTCATCGGTCTTATTTACAAACCCCTCGCAACACCATAATCGTGAAGAAATCTGTTGTCGTTTTGCGTCTGAAGCTTTGATTGCGGTCTTTAGCCTCTAGCTGAGTACGCCAAACTCATTGATATCGTGGGCAAAGTGGTGGAAACCGAGCCACCTCGCAATACGGCGGCACTTGTACCGGTCAAGGGGTGATCTTAGTTGTTGCTGCGTGGGGCGCCGCAGCCGCCCGGCGGTACGCGACCACAACAACGACCTCGGATTCGCTATCCACACCGTTCTGCCTTCCTGGGGCAAAACGCCACTCATGCGCGGCAGCGATGGTTGACGCCGTCAGCGATTTCACGCCGCGCACCACTTCTACGGCGCTCACCTGGCCTTGCGCATCCACCTGTTCGCACAAAATCACGCTGCCCTCGCTCATCTTTGCGAGCGAAGAGTCTGCCTCCGGCGCTTTCAGCGGCTCCGCTCCCCGCTCCGGCGCATCAGCCCATTTCTCTGCATAACTGTGCCCCTGTGCCGTGCGTGTGGAAGTCAGGGATCCCGGAAACTGAAACACTATCCCAATTCTCGTTTCCAAAACCTTTTCGCCGGAGCGCGCCGGCCGGAAACTCCACGTCTGCACCGCCGCCAGGGCCTTCTCCAAGAATGGGTTTTCCCCGCTTACGACCCGCACATCTCCCACCTTGCCATTGCTCTCGACCAATCCATCGAGTACCACCTCGCCCCCTGAAAAAACGTCATTGGGGTACGGCGCAGCCACCAGCGAAAGTGGCACAGGCGTTGAGCGCTCACCGATATTCGTGGCGTCCGGCCCCTCTCGTTTCGCTGATTCCGAGCCCTCCTCCCACTTGATCCCCTTCTCCAGCAGCAACGCGATGGCATAGTGAATCGGCACCGCCGCTCCCACTCCACCCGTCTGCGTTTGCATGGCATTCGCTCTAGCCACGGCGCCACCGTGCAGCCAGCGCCCCTCCACCAGCCCAACCACCTCTTGCGTCTCGCTTGACAGCACCGGCGCCCCGCTGTCACCCAACTGCACGTCATGGCTGAACAGGAAAATCTCCGTGTCCGGCCGCCCCTTTTCTAACTGCGCGAACCGGTACTCCAGCACTTCTCCCGAAGGGCGATTCTCGCGTAGCGCTTCGAATGTGTAGGGGTTCTTGATTCGCGATGGACGCAGCGCATCTGCCAGCACCGCGCGCGTCTCCGCGGGCCTCTCCGTCGCCAAACGCAAAAAATTCACCCTGAATCTTCCTTCAAAGGGATTCGGCGTGGCACGCAGCACCGCGACGTCGTGGTCCTGATCCACGATCACTACCGTGGTTTTCACCAGTCGCGGCGGCGCCATTGGCATTTGCAGCAGAATGTACGGCTGCCCCTCATGCAATTGGCTCAACACATGTGCCGCCGTGATCAGGTACCCCTCTTTGTTAATAAAAAATGCGTTCCCGTAGAAAATGTAGTGGAAGCCCCGGTCGGAAGGCGATTCGTCCACCGGGTAAACAATGGGGCAAACCGCTGCGGAAAGAGGCATCGCGCCCCCAGGCAGGTCGTTACCCCCGCGTGCCGCTCTTGCACCCACCAGCAGCAGCACCGCCCCGATCAATCCATATCCCGCTTTTCTCCCTGATCTCATCGCATGGAACCCGGCAAACGCCGCATTTCGCTTATCCCAACCAGCATAACTCTTCCCCATTCTCGCGCAATTGACCGTGAGGACAGTTTTGCCAACAAGTTTCATCTCTCTGCTACACTCATGGTCGAACTGATAAAACACGCACGCCCCATGCTGCGTTCAGTTCAGATGAAAAGTACGAAACTTCTACGGGCGCACCCTCGTATCCAGTTAGTGGCGGAGCAATAAAATGACAAAATTCTTTCGGCTGTTTCTGTTGACGGCTGCAATTCTGCTTTCTCTCTCCTCAACACTTCTTTCTCAGGCACCTCCCCCTGCATCTCCCAAATTAAAAGACGAAATGCGCATGCCTTGGCAACGTAGCGACGAGGATTTCCTGCGCCTTTGGCTCGTTGCGGGACCTTTCCCCGGGGGATTGAACACGGAATGCCTTGGCGCGCAAAGCGGCCAGGGTGCAGTTCAGCCCACCGACGGCCTGGAGCTGAAGCGTTCCGATGGAACCTCAGTGAAATGGCACTCCCAGAAAGCTTGGGATGATGTGATCCACTTTGATGATTTGCCGGGCCCTAAGGAAGACGCCATTGCTTGTGCCTTCCTCAAAGTGACTCGCCCCGCAGCCGGGAAAGCCC
>Ga0181538_10004691_pt1 | contig 12611 bp, 7 predicted proteins | sample PEATcosm2014_Bin_40_FD_119773 | JGI IMG/M metagenome (GOLD analysis project Ga0181538, IMG submission 119773) | Peatland microbial communities from MTU Mesocosm Facility, Houghton, MI, USA - PEATcosm2014_Bin23_30_metaG | ecosystem: Environmental > Terrestrial > Soil > Wetlands > Peat | place...
AGAAATAATACAAAAATCGGAAGGGCGAGGAGAATCCTCGTTCCCGCGCCGCAGTGAGCAAGTTCCCAAACGCGTAATCGGTGTCGATTAGACATGGTGTCGAGCGCTTGCTCTGAGGCCCGGCGGCTGATGGCCGGGCCCGCGCCGATGATCGAGCCCGAGGTTAGGGCGAAGCCTCAGAACTGGAAGCGGACGCCGGCCTGGAACGCGAAAGGTGTGGCGCCCGGTGAGAGTTCGTCGAGCGTGCGATAGGCAACGTTGTTGTTCTGTGTCGAGATTTGTCCGACATGTGGCAAGGACGTGAGCGCCGGGCAACTCGAGGTGATGCTGTTCGGATAAAGCACACAGGGTCCAGGCTGGTCGACAAAGGCGCTGTGATCGGGGTCGGAGTACAGATTTCCGCGATTGGTCACGTTGAACAGGTCTGCGCTGAACCGAAGCTGATAGTGATCGCCGAAGTTCACATCTTTCGCGATGCGCATATCCCATCCGAAGTAGTTGGGTTCGCGGCCGGGATAGTCGGGCAGCAGGTAGGGTTTTCCGCTGCCGATCTGAACAGTCGGGCGATCATTTGAACCGAAGCCCTGGTTGGTGACGCCGTCGCCGTTTATGTCCGTGACGATGTACGCCGGATAAGCCAGCCCGCTGTGCGCGATGAAGTTGTTGCTCCAGACGAAGCCCCACGGCAAGTTCGCGACAACGCCAGCCTTGAATTGGTGCTCCATATCGAGGCCGTCGCGGCCATAGTCGAGATTCGGGTTGAACGGATCCTGAGGCCCGAAGAAGGAATCCGTGTCGCGTTCGCTCGAAGCATTCGAATAGTTTCTCGACCACGTGTAGTTCGCGAAGAACTGGTAGCGATCGGAAAACCGCTTGTTCACGGAGGCCACGAATTCGTGGTAGTTCCCATGGCTAAAGCTGGCGAGTTCGGTGTCCGAGAACAGGGTGCAATCGAGCGGCAAGGACGGGCCGAAGACAAAGCCTCCGTTCGTCGCGCATGGGCCAAAACCCGTGGCGGCAAGGATCGTCCGCCCTTCGGGGTCCTCGCTTGCGGCTGTGCCTGGCACCGCGCCGTTGGCCGGAACGAAGTTGCGACCCCAGATCGTTGTGCTGAAACCACCCGTCCGCAAATCCCATGAATGGACGTAAATGTAATTTGCTGAAACCGTCCAGCTGCTCGCGAACGAATGTTCCACACCAACGGTGAGGTTGGAAACGCGAGGATTGCGCAAAGCCGGGTCCGAATAGGTGATGCTCGGGCAGCCCTCGGCTTGGAAGCAGAGCTGGTCGATGCCAAAAGGCAGGGACGACGGATAGATGTAAGGGAAGCCGCCCTCTGTCGGATTCCCGCTGCCAAAGGCTGGGTTTTGCGGCACTGTACAACCGAACTGAACGGGGCAGAAGAGTTGGGCGGCTATCGAGCCCCCACCGTTGGAAGCTTGCGGGAAGAAAATCGTGGGAGTTTGCGCGAAGTATAAGCCCCAGGCTGCGCGGACCACCGTCGGATGGGGATCGCCGGTAACCCGCCATGCCAAGCCAAGACGCGGACCCCACTGGCCGAAATCATTGGGCGTGCGCTGGGGGACGGGAACCGCCTTGCTACCGGCGCCCTGGCCGATCCACACTTCGTTGCCCGGAATGGGCGATTGGGGCTGGGGATTCCACGTGCCGTCCCACCGCAGACCGTACGTGAGAGTGATGCTCGGCTTGAGCTGCCATTTATCCTGCCAATAGAGACCCAGGCCAGTTTGGTAGTTCGGATAGAGCAGGTTGGCCTGAAAGACGTTCAGATTGTTCAATCCAAAGCCCTGGATGAATTCGTTTTCGTTGTAGTTGTTGAAATCGGCCACGGAGTTGAAGTTGTACTCTCCGGCGCTCCAACCCGCAAAAATGTCCTTGCGGTCGGCAAAGGAATCCACATCGCCGCCGAATTTCACGTCATGTTTGCCGAACGAGTAGGAGAAGTTGTCCTGAACCTGGAGTTTCCCAGCGTCATTGTTCGCGGGAAGATAAAAGCGCTGACCGAAGTTGCCGATGCCCGTTATCTGAATTTCTGGCACGCCGGACTGGATGGGATGGCGTTTGCGAGTCTCGCCGCTGACTTCCACTCGGATTTCATTCACCTTGCGTCCCATGACAGTGGTCAGCGAGGCGATGCCGGCAACGCCTTGATTGATGAAGTTCTCGGTGTTGCCGATGGCGTCGAAGGTTTCGGTCTGACCCTGGCCGCCTGAGAAGCCGTTGGTGTGGTTGCGAGTTCCGATGCCCACAAGGCTGAAATGATTCGCGGGAGTGAACTGATAATCGTAATGGCCCAGAAGAGTGAAGAAATTCTGATATTGGTTGCTCGAGCCTTCAAAGGCCGCCAGATTCGGCGCACCGTAACATGCCGGGAGAAGGGCTTTTCCAACCGCCGCCGCGCCGCCACAAGCGGCAGGAAGCACTTCCGTCGAACCCGGCACAGGCGGCTGGATGATCGGGCCGGCGGTTTGCAAGGACGCTTCGCAGGCGGCGTAATTCGGGGCGGAGGGCGGGCAGAACACCGTCTTCAGCGGGCCGTTTTCGCGTTGAATGTCGGTGGAAACGAATAAGAACTGGCGATCCTTGTGGATGGGGAAGCCGGCGGACCCGCCAAACTGATTCTGGTTCTCGATGTTCGACGGATTTCCCAGAGCGTCGTCCGCGGTGAGGTCGCCACCGCGATAGTACTCGTGAGCTTCGCCATGAATCTGGTTGGCGCCTGATTTCGAGACGACGTTGAGCAGGCCGCCGGTTGCGCGGCCGAATTCCGGGGCGAAGCCGTTAGTGACCACCTGAAATTCCTGGACGGCTTCGAGGGGGATGGTGAGGTTCTTGGTTTCGAGGGAGCCGAAATTTTCGCCGAAGAAGTTGTCGACCATGTCCGCGCCGTCGATCGAGAGGCCGCTGTAGTCGCTTTGCTGGCCGCCCATGCGGATGCCGCCGCGAAGGCCGGGAACGATTTGCACCGAGGGAGTCAGTTGAGCCAGGTCGCGGTAGTCGCGGCCAGGGAACGGCAGGTTTTCAACGCTCATTGAATTGACGAGCTGGGTGACGCCTGAAGTGGATGTGTCGAGGATCGCGCCGGTGCTGGCAATTACCTCCACCGTTTGCGTCTGGCCCTTTACGGGCAGCGAGACGTCGACGGGAACGGCTGAGCCGACGTTGACGATGATCGCTTTCACGGTGGTGGCGGCGAAACCGGTCGCTTCGGCGGTGAGCTGATATTCACCCGGGGCGACGTTCTCGAAATCGTAGCCGCCGTCGGGGTCGGTGGTGAGTTCGCGCTTGATGCCCGTGCCGATGCTGGTGAGCGTGAGTTTCACGCCCGGCACGGCTGCGTGCGTGGAATCGTAGACGGTTCCGCGGACAGCTCCATTCTGCAGGTTCTGCGCCCGTGAGGCTGCGGCCGCTGCGAGCGAACAAACCAGCACGAACATCAAGAACGCGCTTCGGTATCTCATCATGGCTCCCCCAGAAATTCGAAAACCGAGAAAGGAAATTCGAAAATCGGAACCCGGAATCGAAATGCGAAACCGGATTGGTCGTCGAAAAGACGACGCTGGCAAGCACACCTGTAGAAGTCTTCTTGTCGCGGCACAGTCGGCACACACAATCGGGAACGCCCCAATGCCCCGAATCGGCGCGTAGGCTAGCAGTGTGAGTTTGGGGGAGTCAAGCGCAAAGTCGATTCGGAATTTTGATGCGGGGCAGCAGTGTTCCTGCGGGCAGACGTGCCAAAGAAATTTTACCGCAGAGGCCCGCCTAACCAGATGGCGGGCAGGCGCAGAGGACGCAGAGAGAACTGCGCACGAAGCCCGGCAGCGCATCCTGTTAGAATCGACGGCGCAAATGAGACGCCGGAACTCAATCCTCTTCACTGTGCTGATTATTTTCGGCCCGCTGCTAACGCCGCGGACGCAGGACAATCGGCACGCGAACTCTGCGAATCCTTACGGCGTGCAATTTCGGAATGTGACGCGCGCGGCGGGAATTCACTTTCATCACGAGCGAGCCGCTTCCGCCGACAAACTCTACTACGAGACGATGGGAGCGGGCGTCGCGTTCCTCGATTACAACAAGGATGGCTACCTCGACATTTTCTTTGTGAACAGCGGGTACACGCCGTTTTTTCATCCCGCGCAGCCGCCGCAGCCGGCGCTCTATCGCAATAATGGCGATGGCACGTTTACAGACGTGACGGCAGCCAGCGGAATTCACGCCGACGGCACGTTTTTCATGGGCGTGGCCGTGGGCGACTACGACAACGACGGTTATCCCGACATTTATATGACCGGCTACCGGCACTCGGTGCTGCTGCATAACAACGGCGACGGCACTTTCACCGACGTGACCGCGAAGGCGGGCGTGGGCAATGACGGCAACTGGGGCACGGCGGCGGGATGGTTTGACTACGACCACGACGGGAAGCTCGATCTGTTGGTGACGAATTACGTGGCGTTCGATGCCGATCATCCGGTGCTGTGCGGCGACAATCGTCCCGGCTACCGCGCGTACTGCCATCCCGACAGCTTTCATGGCGAATCGATGCGGCTCTATCACAACAACGGCGACGGCACGTTTACGGATGTCACCGAAAAAGCCGGGCTCGTGAATAACGACGGAAAGAGCCTGGCCTTGGTTCTGGCGGACTTGAATAACGACGGCTGGACGGACATCTTCATCGCGAACGACACCCAGCGAAATTTTCTGTACTTCAACAATGGAGATGGCACGTTTCGCGACGCGAGTTATAAATCCGGCGCGGGCTTCAGCGAAGACGGCCGGCCCGAGGCGGGGATGAGCGCGGATGCCGCGGACATCAGGAACGACGGGCGGATGGATCTCTACGTCAGTCATCTGGATTTCGAGCTGAACCGGCTGTATCGCAACAATGGTGACTGCACGTTCAGCGACGACACGATCGCGTCGGGACTGGGCCAGACGAATATCCTGGACAGTTCGTTCGGCGCGCGGTTTTTCGATTGGGATAATGACGGCTGGCGCGATCTACTGGTGACCAACGGCCATATCCTGGACAACATCAAGCTCTACCATCCAGAGGTTGCGTACGAAGAGGAGCGCCGGCTGTACAGGAATGTGGGCCAGGGAAAGTTCGTCGACGCGACGAAGACGCAGGGCGCGGATTTTCGCGCGCCGCGAGTGGGGCGCGGGCTCGCGGTGGGAGATTTCGATAACGATGGCTGGCTCGATTTCGTGGTGAACAATAATGGCGAGGACGCGCAGCTGTTTCGCAATGAGGGCGCGAGCGCTCCAGCGGCGCACCGGAATCATTGGCTCGGCGTGCATCTGGTGGGGATCAAGAGCAATCGCGACGGGATTGGTGCGCGGCTGAAACTCACGGCGGGTGATTTCGTCAGCTACGATCAGGCGAAAGGCGGGATGAGTTACGCCTCAGCGCAGGACCCACGAGTTTATTTTGGGCTCGGTCAACACGCTCGCGTGGATTCGATTGAGATTTTGTGGCCGAGCGGAATCAAAGAGGTCGTGAAGGATGTATCGGCGGATCGGATCATCACCGTCGTCGAGGGAAAGGGCATTTCGGACTACCAATACCCGGCGGTGAAACGCAGCGGGGCTGGAAGATAGAAAAGACCAAGCAGGAAACGGCAAAAGATTACCACCGAGAACACAGAGAAAGGCCGGAGAAGACAAAACCGCCGGGCAGAAAGCCCCTAGCGGGGCGAGCCTAATGAAAGCACGCCCCATGTCGGGCCGGGCAATTGGACCGCAGAAACCCTATTCCTTCTGCGAATTCACGTAATGGCAGACGTCTTTCACCGCATTGTGCAGAAAGCTCGTCTGCGTGCTGTACACCGCGTCGCCGCCGTGCCGGAACACCGTGAATTCGAAACGGCCTACAAACCTCGCTTCCACCATGTAATCGGACTTCTTCGGGTCTGCCGTGAGCGAGACGTTGGGGCACTTGTCGCTGAAGTTCTTGAGAACGTCAGCGCTGGGGATGTTCGACCCGGGAGCCAGGAAAATCTTGAGCGGCCGTGGGTCGGCCTTCATGGTTCCTGCGCATGCGAGCAACAGCAGAACTGCGCCTAACAGAATCTTCCTCATGGATGTAATCTCTCCTAATTCCGCCGAACCTTCCCCACTTACAATGACGCATTTTCCCACTGAATGGTTGCAGGCTGGGAGCGGGTGTTACGTGTTTGCAACGCCCACGGCGAGGATGTCGTTCCCGCGAACCTCGAGCAGGATGCGCGGCAAGGGGCGTGGCGGCGGGCCCGCGAGAACGGCGCCATCGATAATCGAAAAGAGGCCGTTGTGGCAGCGGCATTCGAGGCCGTTTTCATCGGGACGGTAGAACACCGGGCAGGAATTGTGGGTGCAGATACGGCTATAGGCCACATAGCTGCCGTCACCCGTGCGGACCAGGATGCAAGGAGCCACATCGCTGGGGTACTGGAAGATTTTCGTGCCTCCGACCGGGATTTCTCCCGCTTGGGCGATCACTTGCGCGGGAGCGGGGCGCGAGTGGAACCACAGGCGAAGGGCGTACAGCCCGCCGACGAGGATAGCGCCAATCGATATCGCGATCGACTTCGCAAAATTGCGGCGCGTGGGTTGTGGGCTTGCGGCGGGTTCGACCATTGGATTCGCTCGCGTTCCGCTTGACGCACTATCGTAACTCAACTATGCGGATTCGGCTTTGCGCTCCAGGAGCGAGTATAGGACGGGCATCACGAGAAGAGTGATAAACGTCGAGAGGAGGAGACCGCCGATGACGGCGAGCGCCAGCGGCTTCTGCAGTTCGGCGCCCGAGCCGAGGCCCAGCGCGAGCGGGAGCAAGCCGAAGAGCGTCGCGAGGGTGGTCATCAAAATCGGGCGAATACGAATTTTCCCGGCGGCTACGAGCGCCTCGCGGAGCGGCATTTTCTCCTCTTCCCAAAGCTTGTGGACGTACTCGAAGAGAATGATGCCGTTTTTCACCACCAAGCCAACCATCAGGATGATCCCCATGAACGAAGAGACGTTGAGCGGAGTGCGGGTGATGAGCAACATGGCGAACACGCCGACAAGTGACAGAGGCGCGGCGGAAAGAATAATCAGCGCAGGCGGAAACGCGCGGAACTGAACCACGAGCACGATAAACACCGCCCCCAAGGCAAGGCAAAGCACCTTGAGCAAGTCGTGGAAAGAGGTCTGCTGGCTTTCATACTGGCCGCCGATTTCGTAGGTTGTGCCGGTGGGGAGCGTAATTCCGTCCATCATTTTCTGCACGTCGCGAATGCCGCTGCCGAGGTCGCGATTCTCCAGCCGCGCGGTGAGCGTTACCATCAGGCGCTGATTCTCGCGCTGCAACGCGGATTCGCCGTTCACCTGCTGCACTTGCGCGAGAGACGAAAGCGGCACGATTTGTTTCGTAGGCGTGAGAAGCGGGAACTGCTGAATGTCGGTGTAGTTGTAGCGGAAGGCGTCAGGAAAGCGGACGCGAATGTCGATCGTGCGGTCCGCCTCGCGAAACTGTGATTCGGTGAGGCCCAGCAGGCCGGCGCTGACCTGCTCAGTTACGTTGTCGGTTCCCAGACCCGCGCGGCCGGCCACCGTGGGATCGACGTGGAAGAAAATCTCGGGATTGCCTTTTTGAATGCCGACGAAGTCGACGAGGCCCGGGATCTTCTGGAGTTTTGGCGCAACTTCTTCCGCAAGCCGCTCGAGGGTGGTCATGTCATTGCCGAAGATCTTCAGCTCGACGGGTTCGGGCGAACCTTCGAGATCGCCGAGCATGTCCTGAAGAATCTGGGTGAACTCGACGTCGAGGCCGGGGATATTTTCCGCGATCTGGGAACGCATGTCGTCCATCACTTCCTGCGTGCTGCGTTTGCGCTGCGATCGCGGCTTCATTTTCACGAGGATATCGCCCCGGTTTTGTTGCGTGGCGTAGAGGCCCATCTCCGCGCCGGTGCGGCGCGAGAACGACGCCGTTTCCGGCATCGCGGCGATGCGCTGTTCCACCTTCTGGACCAGGACGTTTGTTTCGGCGAGCGAAGTTCCCGGCGGCGTGAGGTAGTCGAGCACGTAACCTCCCTCATCCATTTCCGGCAGGAATCCGGTTTCGAGTTGGGTGAACAGAATCACGCCGACGATGACGCATGCGAGCGCGGCAATCGCGACAATCGCGCGGTGCTTCAGCGACCATCGCACCGCCTTTTCGTACACGCGGTTCACCGGGCCCATGAATTTTGCGGATTCCTCGCGATGCGTTCGCGAGCCGAGGAAGTTCTGGGAGAGCAGCGGAATCAGCGTCAGGGCATACACAAGCGAAAGCAGAACAGACACGCCCAGCGTGAGGCATAAGGCGCGAAAGAATTCTCCGACAACTCCTTGCAGCAAGCTTAAAGGCAAGAACACGACCAGCGTTGTCGCCGTCGAACCGATCACAGGCCCGAGCAGCTCTTGCGTGCCGCGTTCGGCGGCGATTTGCTGCGATTCGCCCAGGCCAAGATGCCGGTAGATGTTTTCGATGACGACCACGGCGTCGTCGATGATGAGCCCGATGGCCACAGCCAGGCCGCCGAGAGACATCAGGTTCAGCGTGCCGTTGAAGATCTTCAGGAAGAAAAACGTCCCGATCACCGAGAGCGGCAAAGAAGTGGCTGCGACGAGAGTGGTTCTCCCGTCGCGCAGGAAGCCGAACAGAATTAAGACAGCGAGCACCGCGCCGATGATGATGGCGTCGCGAACGCTGCCGATCGAGTCTGAAACGAATTCGGCGAGGTTGTAAACGATGGAGATGTGCAGCGTCTTCGGAATGGCTGCGCCGAGATCGCGCACCTGGTCGAGCACCTGCTGCGTCATCTGCAGGATGTTCCCGCCGATCTGGCGGGAGATGTTGATCAGCGCAGCGGGTTGGCCATTCCCCGTAATCAGCGTGGTGGGGTCGCTGATGCCGAAGCTGACATCGGCGAGATCGCGGACGCGGATGGGCGCGCCGTTGTCGACCGCGACGACGGTGTTGCGGATGTCGTCGAGGTTGGTGAATTGACTCGTCGTTAGGATCAGATATTGCTGGTAGTCCTTCGCGAGGCGGCCCACGGACGTGACCTGGTTCGTGTCGCGCAATTCGTTGGCGATCTCGACCAGGGACAGCCGGTGCGCGAGCATCTTCTGCGGGTCGACGATGACCGAGACCTCACGCGTGTCGGTGGCCTGAACTTCGATGTTTCCCACTCCCGGGATCCGGCTGAAGAGAGGGCGCAGGACGTAAAACGCATCGTCGTGCAGGTCCGCGTCGGGGACGTTGCCGTTCAGAATGAGGCTCAGGACAGGAAACACTTCGGGAGTGATTCGCTCGACGCGGACTTCAGTATCAGCGGGCAAGGAGCTGCGGGCTTCACTGACGCGCGCCTGGACGAGCTGGAGCGCGTACTGCATGTCGGTGTTCGGCTGAAACAAAATGTAGATTTCCGAGTTGCCGCGGATGGTTTTGGAGTCGACGCGCCTCACGCCTGAGGTGGTGCTGACGGATTCCTCAATCGGGCGCGTGATGGTGAGCAGCATCGTTTCCGGAGCGAGGTCGCCCGCGTGCGAAAGGACAACGATGCGCGGGAAATTCAGCTCGGGATAGATGTTGCTAGGCAGTTGAAACACCGCCCAGATTCCCGCAACCGTTAGAAACGCGGCGAGCAGGTAGACGGCATAGCGATTTTCGCGGCAGAAGCGGACGATGTTCATGGTTCTTTGGGGTCGGGCTTCGAGTCCGAATCGGGCTTCGAGTCAGGTTTTGAATCGGGCTTTGAATCGGGCGCCTTGACCTCTATTTTCGCTTTGTCGCCAAGTCCGTAGCCGCCCGTCAGGATGATTGTGTCGCCTTCCTTGACGCCGCCTTCGTCACCCGGGAGAAGCTCCGCCCGGTCCTTGTTTTCGATTCCGATTTTCACCGGAACGGCCGTCGCGGAGTCACCGTTCGCCACGAACACGCGGTTTTCGCCCTCTTCGTCGCGATAGATTGCCTCGACTGGAACGACGAGAGCTTTCTGGTGCGTTTCCACGGGGATGTTCGCGTTGAGAAACACCCCGAGGCGCAGCAGGCCGCTCGAATTCGGCACGCGGATGCGAACAAGCCCCACGCCCGTTGCGGGATCAACGGAAGGAGAAATCGCCACGATGCTGCCGTCAAATTTCTTGTCCGGGACAGCCTCCGTGGTCACGGTGACGTGTTCGCCCGGACGCATTTTCGCCAAGTACTGCGCGGGGGCGTTGCCGGGAAATTCAACCAATTGCAGATTAGCCACCTCGACGATCGGCTGCGCGGCCGTGCCGTCCACCTGCTCGCCGCCGCTGATAAAACGCTTGGCCACCACACCGTTGATCGGCGAGCGAATCTCGGTGCGTGCAAGCTGGAGGCGCGCGAGTTCGAGGGCGGCTTCGGACTGCCTCATGGCGGCCTGCGCGACGCTTTCCTGCATGCGCGCGTCCTCCAAATCCTTGCGTGCCGCGATACCGCGTTGAAAGAGGTCTTCGTTGCGAGCGTGAGAAAGCTTCGCATTGTCGAGATTGGCCTTCGCTTGCTCGACGGCGGCTTCGGCTTGTTGCAGCTGGTCGTGATACGTGCGGTCATCGAGCTTCGCGACGATCTCGCCGGCGTGAACGCGGTCGCCTTCGGCGACGTTGAGTTCGGTCACACGGCCGGAAACGAGCGCGCTGACTTTGATGTCCTGGTTGGGCGGCGCGGCAGCGGTTCCCGTAAGCGTGAGCATCTGAGAAATGTCTTCGCGCGCCACCTTGGTCAGAGTAACTTCCGCCTTCGCGGAGCCTTCGGCGCCGGCGTCGTCCGCAGCCGATTTGCGCGAGCAGCCCGCCGCGACGAGCGACAGCATGAGGCCGGGCAGGAGCAGTTGCAGGTTTCGATTTCGCTGAATTTTCATCGCCCTTTCCATTTGCTTGAGCGGCGCGTCAATCGAGCGGCGCGCCTACCGCTTCTTCCAGATCGGAGAACGCGGATTGCACGGCCAGCAAGCTATCGAGGTACTGGCGCTGCACCTGATGCACATCCGACTGCGCGCTGAGAACCGTCAGGATATTCGCTTTGCCCGACTGGTAGCTGTCTTCGGCCATTTGCTCGAGTTTCTGCGAGGCGGGGAGAAGCGAATCGTGATAGACCTGCGCCTGGGTGCGTCGCGCGACCAAATCGAAATAGGCGCTCTCCACCTTCGCGTCGTTCGCGCGGCGAATCGCTGAAAGTTCGGCATCCAGGGCGCGTTCGCCGGCCAGCGATTGCGCGATCTCGCCCTGATTGCGCGAAAGGATCGGCAATTCCATCGAGAGTTGCCCGCGAGCGCCTTCCTTATAACCTCCTGGACCAGGTGAGTTGAAATCGACTCCGAACTCCACTCCGAGATTCGGGACGCGTTCCGCCTTGAGCAGCGCCGTTTCGCTCTTCTGGACTTTTTGTTCCTGGTTGATGCGCGCGATTTCGGCGTTGGAAGCGCCGGCGCGCAAAAGAAGGCCGTCGAGCGCCACATCCGGCAGCGGTGCGGCGAGAACGTCGCCCAGATCCCAGTCGGTGGTGGGAGGCTCGTTCAGCAGGGCGTTGAGATCGCTGAGCGCGACTTTTTCTTCCTGTTGGGCCACCTCCAAATCGGCCTGGGCGCGAGCGGCTTCAAGATCCGCTTGCGTCACTTCGAGCTGAGCGATGTCGCCGGCCTGAAAGCGCGCCCCGGAAATGCCATGAAGCCGCTGCGCAAGTTTCAGGACGTCCGCCTGCTGCGCCGTAGCGCCGCGCGCGTGAGCGAGACCAAAATAAGCATCGCGAACTTCGTGGCGCACCTGGCGTTCGAGGGCCGAGATTTCCATTTCCGTCGCGCCGGTTTCCTCTTTGGCGACGTCGATGCGGCGCTGGCGTTTCGAGCCGAGCTCGATCGGCGCGTCGAAGAAGAGGCTCTCGTGCGGAGTGTCCCGAGTTGCGCCGAAGAATGCCGTGGGGTTCGGTCGCTCACCTGCCACGCGCACACCTGCTTGAGCAACGGCTCGCTGTGCGCGCGCGGCAGCCAAATCCAGGTTCTGCCGCTCAGCTAGATCGAGCGCGGAAGCCAACGTCAGACGCTGCGGGTTCGAGGGCGTCTGCAACTGCTGCGCGCGAGTGGGCCCGGGAGCCCCGAGGGTTAGGCTGGCGCATGCCAGCAGTCCAGGTATCAACCTTGAGGCCGATCTCAGGCTTGGGGCCGATCTCACGGGGCAATCCTCGTTCGCGAAGGCACTTGCATCCATCGATCCCGCGGACGAACCAACGGCTGGGTTGACCCGGCGAGATCCGCTATCGCAGCGCGACACAATAGAAACGAGGCTAGCGAAGGTACATGAAAAACATCTGAAAGAGAATGCTTCGAGCCGAGCCCGGCCTTGCGTTTTCTGGGAGATTCAGTCCTTCGAAAGAGGGAGGCGGACTTCGAACCTGGAACCCTTCGCGGCTGCGCTTTCCACGCGAATTTCGCCATGATGGGCTGCGGCGATCCAGTTTCCAATAGCGAGGCCCAGGCCGGTCCCGCCGGATTCGCGGGAGCGGGCGCGGTCCGAGCGATAGAAACGATCGAAAACGTGCGGGAGATCTTGTTCGG
>Ga0181538_10004692_pt1 | contig 12610 bp, 10 predicted proteins | sample PEATcosm2014_Bin_40_FD_119773 | JGI IMG/M metagenome (GOLD analysis project Ga0181538, IMG submission 119773) | Peatland microbial communities from MTU Mesocosm Facility, Houghton, MI, USA - PEATcosm2014_Bin23_30_metaG | ecosystem: Environmental > Terrestrial > Soil > Wetlands > Peat | place...
CGATTCCGCGCGACGCTCGCAGGCAGGGAGGATCCGGACGGGCTCATCGGCGTCGAAGGCCCGCACCTGGTGGACGCGGCACTGGGGGCTCAGGTCCGCGTGGAAGCGATCCTCGTTTCAACTTCCGGCGGGCGACACATTGCTACGTTGCGGCCGTTGCTGGCCCCTGAAACCCGCATTTTGCGCACCAGTGACCGTCTGTTCGCGACCGTCGCCGCGACTGAAGCGCCACAAGGGATCGCCGCGCTGGTGCGTCCGCGCAGCTGGACATTCGACGATCTCGCACGCTGCGTGGCGCCGCTCATCGTCGTCCTAGCCGGAGTGCAAGACCCGGGCAACGTTGGGGCGATCATTCGCGCGGCGGAGGGTCTGGGAGCGTCCGGCGTGGCAACGTGTGCAGCCGAAGGCATCGGCACGGCAAATCCGATTGCGCCGAAAGCGCTGCGCGCATCCGCGGGCTCGGCGTTGCGGCTGCCGCTGTTGCCTGGCGTGCAGAGCGCGGCGTTGCTGCTGCAACTTCGCATGGCAGACATCAAAATCTACGCCGCGTGCGCTGCGGAACCGAATTTCCGCGAAACGTCGCGGAAATTTATTCCGAAGGACGACATCGATTCCCCGGACGACATCCGTCCCAATGAAAATCTTCCGCCGGTCCGCAGGCCGTGGGAGGTTCAATGGCAGGGACCCTCCTCGCTCTGGATCGGCAACGAAGGCGCGGGGCTGCCTCAGGACATCCTGCGCTCCGCAGACGCGCGCGTCACGATCCCGCAGGCTGCGACGCGCCCGGACGCGCTCGAATCGTTGAATGCCGCGTCGGCCGCTTCGATTTTGCTTTATGAAGCTGCGCGGCAGCGAAGCAATCTCGCATGAGCCTCTTCGCCAAATTCGAGCCGCAGGACGATAGCGGGGCATCGCGCCCGCTCGCTGAACGCATGCGGCCGCGCACGATTGAGGAGTTCATCGGCCAGGAGGCGCTGCTCGGCCCCGGCAAGCCCCTGCGTACCCAGATCGAGCGCGACGAACTCGGTTCGTTAATTCTGTGGGGCCCGCCGGGTTGCGGGAAAACGACGTTGGCGAGGCTCATCGCGCGGCTTTCGCGCTCGGAGTTTGTTGCGTTCAGCGCGGTGCTTACGGGAATCAAGGAAATCAAGGACGTCATGGCCGCGGCCGAGCGTTCGCGGAATTCCGGACGGCGCACCATCGTTTTCATCGACGAGGTGCATCGCTTTAACAAAGCCCAGCAGGACGCGTTTCTGCCCTACGTTGAATCCGGCAGCATCACCCTGATTGGCGCAACGACGGAGAATCCGTCGTTCGAGATCATCGCGCCGCTGCTTTCGCGCACGAAGGTGTACGTCCTCGAAGCCCTTGCGACCCCCGACATTGTGGCGCTGCTTCGACGTGGGATGGCCGATTCCGAACGCGGTCTAGGTCGCGAGCACATCGAGGCCAACGATGCGGAACTCGAGCGTATCGCGATCTTCTCCGGCGGGGATGCGCGCGCCGCTTACAACACGCTCGAGGCTGCCGCTCGCGCTGCGACGCCCGACGCGGACAGCCGTCGCGTGATTTCAGCGGAACTCTTGAATCAGATCTTCCAACGCAAGTTTCTGCTCTACGACAAAGCGGGCGAGGAGCACTACAACATCATCTCCGCGCTGCACAAGTCCGTGCGCAATTCGGATCCGGACGCGGCGCTGTACTGGCTCGCGCGGATGCTCGAAGCAGGCGAGGATCCCCTCTACGTCGCGCGCCGAATGGTGCGCATGGCGAGCGAAGACATCGGCCTCGCCGAACCCGGCGCGCTCGCCGTTACCCTCGCCGCGAAACAGGCCGTCGAATTCCTCGGCATGCCCGAAGGAAACCTCGCGCTGGCGCAAGCGGCGGTTTATCTTTCGCTCGCGCCAAAATCGAACGCCATCTACACCGCGTACGGAGCCGTCGCGGCCGATCTCGAAGAGACTCGCGCCGAGCCCGTGCCGCTGCATTTGCGTAACGCCGTCACCGGACTCATGGCCAACATTGGCTACGGCAAAGGCTACGAATACGCGCACGATGAAGCGGACAAACTTACCGGGATGACATGTCTCCCCGATAGCTTATCGGGCCGTAAGTACTACCATCCGACCGATCAAGGCTTTGAGCAACGGCTCAGGCAACGCCTGGAGGAGATCCGGCGCATCCAATCTCAGAAGAAGCCGGGAGCCTGAATCGTGCCCATTTCGAGTAGTGCACTGAAGTCGAGGGAGCGCCGCCCACAAATAGCGCGGCGCATATTGACCGCCGCGAGCCTTCTGCTGGCCATCGCGATTCCCTTTCGCGCTCAGGAAGAACGCCCACTCCTGCGCGTTCAGGATGATTGCACTGCGTTTGGCTACGCGCCAGACGGCCGGATCGCCTACTCGACGCGCCGAATCTTTCACGTCAAGAAAGCGACGTATGAGCGCGACGACATCTGGATCGTCGCGCCAAATGGAAACAAGCGGCGCTTGATCGAAGGCGAGAAATTCGTTCGCGGCACAACTCCCTTGAGTTACTCCGTGCGCGCGTTTCACTGGTCGCCGGATAGCAAGCAATTGGCCGTGGAACTTCTGATGACCAAATTCACGAATGCCCACGGCGACATCACCCAGGGAACGCAAACACTCTTGTTGGACGACACGGGGCGCGAAATCAAGGTTCCCGGAGCCGATAGTCTCGTCCCCAGCGCGACCGACGCGCAGTGGCTTTCCGACGACGACGCGATTGTGTATCTAACTCAGACTCTGGCCGCTGTGGGGCCTAACACCATCACCGAGCTCCACACGACTTCCGGCACCACGACGCCGCTTTTCGACGGCCACTGGTTTGCCGCCGTCGCATGGGACCCGCAGTTGCGCGGCGGGGTGGGCATCGAAACGCCCAATTCGCGCGCCGGAACACTCAAACTCGTTTGGCTGGACCTCGAACATCATACAATTCGCGATCTCGCCAATCTTGACGCCTACGTCGCCGGCCTCACCATTTCTCCTTCCGGACGACGCGTGGCGTATTTCATCGATCCGGAAGTTATCGAGGTTCGCGACTTCGATGTGCCACAGCGTGTCGCACGCGCCCACGTTGGGATGGGCGCCTATTTCTGGGCGCCGGACGACTCGCGTATCCTTCTGAAACGAGGCCCCGAACTCGTATCGCGGGACATTACGTGGATCGAGCTACCGCCGCTCAGCATCCCCGCGCCCCGCGCGGCGATTCCCATCCCCGAAGTGACTCCGCAGCCGATTTTTCATGATCTCGAATATCCCGAGTTCGCGATTTCACCGGACGGCCGCAACATCGCCATCATCGATCCCGGTAAGGGCAACCTGAGCGTTTACCCGCTGCCTTAACCGCGACGTTTCTAATTTCTGCGGCGAAAGCCAAGCCACAGTCATTCCGAGGGACGCTGCGTGCCGAGGAATCTCTCATTTCTTCCAACTTTAACGCAGAGAGATTCCTCGCCCGCCGCGCGGGCTCGGAATGACGCACTAATCTACTTTTTCCGCAAACTGTGCAGCTGTAACGGGTGAATGCGTCGAAGGGCGGACGAAAGGAATTACTTACTCCTGGCTTTCTTCGACGGCTTCGCGGAAGCCAGGGGCGGCTTTGCTCCCGGTTTCGGGCGCAGCGTAGCGAGCAACTTTTCGAGTGGCTGCGTGTTGATGACATCGTTTTTCTCGAGCCAGCCGCGCCGCGCCATTCCAACGCCGTAGCGCATCCAGCCCAACGATTGCGTTGAGTGCGCATCGGTTGAAATCACAATGCGCACGCCGCGCTCCTTCGCCATTCGCAAGTAGGCGTCTCTCAAATCCAGACGGCCGGGCGCTGCGTTGCATTCCATTACCACCCCATTCCGCCGCGCGGCCTCCATGATTTTCTCCATGTCGTACTCAAACGAGTCGCGACGCAACAGAATTCGCCCCGTGGGATGCGCCATAATTTGAAGGTACGGATTCTCGATAGCCGCGAGGAGACGATCGGTCATTGCTGCGCGATCCAGATTCATATACGAGTGCACCGAACAGACGACGACATCGAGCTGGGCCAGCACTTCGTCGACCAGATCAAGATGCCCGTCCTTCAAAATATCCACTTCGCAGCTCGCGAGCAGGCGAATTCCTTCGACGCGTTCGTTTGCCGCACGAATCTTGCGGATCTGCTCGAGCGTGCGCTTTTCGTCCATCCCATTCGCCACAGTTACGGCTTTGCTGTGATCGGTCAGCGCGATGTATTCGTATCCCAATGCGCGCGCCGCGAGCCCCATTTCTTCTATGGAATTCGCGCCATCGCTCGCGGTCGTGTGCATTTGTAAGTCGCCGCGCATATCACCCAACTCGATGAGCTTCGGCAGGCGATGTTCCTCGGCCGCTTCGATTTCGCCGGTGTTCTCGCGCAGCTCCGGCGGAATCCATTCCAGCTTCAACTTGGCGTAAATCTCGTCCTCGGTCGCGCTCGCGACGTTGCGCTCGCCCTTCAGCGTTGCGAGCGCGTACTCGTTCAGCGTCAAGCCCATCTTGTTCGCGCGCCCGCGCAGCGAAACGTTGTGCTCCTTCGAGCCTGTAAAATAAAGCAGCGCCGCGCCGAAGCTTTCCTTCTCCAGTAACCGCACGTCCACCTGCAATCCGTTCGCGAGACGGAAACTCACCTTGTTTTCGCCGCGCGCCAGCAACTGCTCGATCTCCGGATACTTCAAAATGTGATCCGCGATCGCCTCGACATGTTTCGCGCTGCTGCCACCCCGCGGCAACGTCACCAGCAGATCGAGATCGCCAATCGTCTCTTTCCCACGGCGCAGCGAACCCGCCGGAGTCACGGATTCAACACGTTTCCCCATCTCGCCGATATACGCGACGAGCTTCGCCGCCGCTTGGTCGGCTTCATCAATTAGAAAACGTCCGGCGGCCTTCTTGTGCACCTCTACCGCCTTCAAGATGTTCTGCTCGCTCTTCTCGCCGAATCCCGCAAGGTCGTGCAGCTTCCCGTCGCGCGCCAGTTTCTCCAACTGCTCGACCGTGCCCGCCTTAAACGTTTTCCAGAGCACTGCGACTTTCTTGGGCCCGAGGGATTGCAACGTCAGCAGATCGAGAATTGTGGCCGGATATTTCTTGAGCAGCTTCTTGCGCAGGCCGTAATCGCCCGTCTTCACGATTTCCTGGATGTGCTCGGCCATGCGGTCGCCGATGCCCGGGAGCGCGGTGAGCCGCGCCGGATCGGAGGCGAGTTCGCTGACTGGTTCGGGGAGGGAGTCGAGCAGCTCGGCCGCGCGCTCGTAGCTGCGGTAACGGCCGATCATCGCGCCGTCGAGTTCGAGCAGGTTGGCAGTCTCGCGCAGGATGCGCGCAACTTCGCGGTTATCCATGGCAGTTCGCGTCCCGCCTACTGGTTGAGAACGTAAGCAAAAAGAAGCGGCGCGACAATCGATGCATCCGATTCGATCACGAATCGCGGCGTGGACACTTCCAGCTTGCCCCAGGTGATTTTTTCGTTCGGCACCGCGCCGCTATATGATCCGTACGAAGTGGTGCTGTCTGAAATCTGGCAGAAGTAGCCCCACTTGCGGACTTGTTCACGCAGGTCCTGCTCGATCAACGGCACGACGCAAATGGGAAAGTCGCCCGCGATACCTCCGCCAATTTGAAAAAAACCAATCGAATGCTTCGGAGAGGTTGCGCGGTACCACTCGATCAGCGCGGCCATCTGCTCGACTCCCGATTTCACTACTTGATAGTTCGAGACGTCGCCCCGCATCACGTTGGCGACGAAAATATTTCCAAGCGTGGAGTCTTCCCATCCCGGAGAGAAGATCGGCAAATTTCGCTCGCAGGCGGCGATCAACCAGGAATCCTTCGGGTCAATCTCAAAAAACTCCTTGATCATGCAGCCGCGAATGAGCTGGTACATATATTCGTAGGGAAAATAGCGCTGTTTCTCTTTGTCGGCCTTTTGCCAGAGCTTCAGCACTTGTCGCTCGATCCGCCGCATCGCCTCTTCCTCGGGGATGCAGGTGTCGGTGACGCGATTCATACCCTTCTCGCGCAGCGCTACCTCTTCCGCATCGGTCAAATTCCGATAGTTTGGAACGCGCTTGTAATGATTGTGGGCAACGAGATTAAAAATGTCCTCTTCCAGATTTGCGCCGGTGGTGCAGATCGCGTGGACCTTTCCCTGCCGGATCATTTCCGCCAACGACAATCCCAGTTCGGCCGTGCTCATTGCCCCGGCCATGGCCAAAAACATCTGTCCGCCACTTTCCAGATGCGCGATGTACGCATCGGCGGCATCGCGCACTACCGCCGCATTGAAGTGGCGATAGTGATGCTGCACGAATTTTGTGATGCTCATGTCCTCACGCTCGCGTGAATAGATTTATTTGGCTGAGCCATCACGCGCCATCGTAGTCTAGTGGCGTCCGCGATTCAACAGAAACACGCGCAAGATAAATTCTCGGAGAATGTTTCGCAGGCACAAGAACAGGCGCCGCCGTCACCGGAAAGATCGCGCATTATTTTCGCCGGACAAATCTCGCATAGAAAAGTATTCCCGCGACGGACTTCGCATCGTGGATCGCGCCGCGTCCAATCAGCGCAAGCGCCTGCTTCAACGAGTAGCGCCGCGCAGTGATGTGTTCATCATCTTCCGGCTGCGCTTGCCCTGCGAGCAATCCCTCCGCCGCAAAGATCCACATTCGCTCGCGGACAAATCCTGGCGTGGGAAATACGTTCAGCATTTGCGTATAGCGCTTCGCGGCGTAACCCGTCTCCTCCAGCAACTCGCGCTTCGCTCCCGCAAGTGGAGTTTCCCCCGGCTCCTTGCGGCCCGCGACCAATTCCCACATATACTGCTCGGCGGAATGCCGATACTGCCGCACCATCAGCAGGTCGCCATTCGGAAACACCGGCATCACCGCCACCGAGCCGGGATGCGCGATGAATTCGCGCGTCGCACGCAGACCGTCCGGCTCCACCACCTCCTCGCGCTGCACGCTGAACACTCGCCCCGTAAACACGGTCTCCGACGAAATCACCTTCGCTACTTTCTTGGCCATGAACCGCCTCCTTGTCCCCGTGCGCTGCGGGCGCCGTGAAACATCAATCTGGAATGTTTCACGTGAAACATTTGGCGCGACAGCGCATCGCCATCATAACAAACCCCTTGCAGCGAAACTCGCGGCACTCCATTCGAATTCACAGACGGAAATTTCTGGATCGGACTGAGGAAGATCGCAACAACAGAAAAAACTGCCGGAATAAGTTTCGGCAACAGCTCGTCAGGAGCGGCTGATCTCACCGCTGGTCTCTGGCTCGCTGGTATGCCGGTCCCGATGTTCTTCGAACTGACTTGTGAGTTTGCCCGGGTCCGTCAAATCGGGTCGAAAACGCTGTCCGCACAGCGAACACGCATACTCGCCGGTCCATACGCGTTTGCCGTCTCGATTCATCATTACCGCAGTCAGAAAGATTCGCTTGGCCGACATACTGAAAGTCTACACCGAAGCCGGCGAGGGCATGACGACGGGCAAAAGTTGCAGACCTCATCGTCAGCCGCAGCCCGCGCGCCTTGCTGCGTTGCAACGCCTTTGCGTATACTTCGCGTGTCCTCTCCCGGCGGACACATCATGCCCATCTCCACCCTGATTGTGGACGACGAAAAGCCCGCGCGCGACGAGCTCGCTTTCCTTTTGAAAAGTTTTCCCGAAGTTCGCTTGGTCGGCCAGGGCAAGAACGGTGTCGAAGCCCTCTCACTGATTAAAGAGCATGCGCCGGACTTGGTCTTCCTTGACGTTCAAATGCCCGGCCTTGACGGTTTCGGCGTTCTTAAACGCCTCGTCGATCGCAAGGCGAAACTTCCGCATATCGTTTTCGCCACCGCGTTCGATAACTACGCGGTGCAGGCGTTTGAAGTGAACGCCGTCGACTACGTGTTGAAGCCATTCGATCGAGCGCGCCTGGCAAAGGCTATCCTGCGCGCGAAAAAACTGTTGGAGGCCGATAGCTCCCCCGCCCTGCAGCTACAACTTGAATCACTCGTGAACCAGATCGGCGCCGCGAAAACGGCGCAGCCCGTGAAACTTCTGGTCAAGACGCAGCACCGCCTGCTGCTTGTGGACGCCGACGACATCATCTTCGCGTCGATCGACGATGGCCTCATCTCGGTGGTTGCGAAGGAGGTCGAAGGCAGCTCAAACTATCGCACGCTCGATGAGTTGCAGGACTCGCTTGATTCCGAGCGCTTCTGGCGGCCGCACCGCTCCTACCTCGTGAACATCAATCACATCAAGGAAGTGGTGCCGTGGTTCAAATCCAGTTACATGCTGAAAATGGCCGACAAGCGCAACTCCGAGATTCCCGTCAGCCGCGGGCAGACCAAGCGACTCCGCTCTCTGCTCCGCATGTAGCCCGCACACGCATGGATTTTTCTCTCACCGACGATCAGCGTTTGCTACGCGACACGGTTCGCCAATTCATGGAAGCCGAGGTCCGCCCGAATCTGCGCGAGCGCGAAAGCAATGAAACCTTCGCCGCCGATGAATTGCGCCGCATCGGCGAACTCGGCTGTTGCGGCATGCTCGTCCCTGAATCCTGGGGCGGCGCGGGGATGGAAACAATCTCCTACGCCGTCATGCTCGAAGAGGTCGCGCGCGTGGACGCGGCGATGGCTGTTGCGCTCTCGGTCACAAATTCCGTAGTCGCCATGCCGCTGTGGAAACACGGCACTGACGGGCAGAAAGAAAAATATCTGCGCCGATTGGCGCGTGGCGAAATTCTCGGCGCGTTCTGTCTTACGGAACCGCAAGCTGGCTCCGACGCCGCCGCGATTGCCACGCACGCCACGCGTTTTGCGGGCGGCTACCTTCTCAACGGCACCAAGAGTTGGGTCACCAATGGCGGCCAATCCGGCGTCTATCTAATATTCGCCAAGACCGATGCCGCAGCCGGAGCAGCGGGCATCACCGCTTTTCTCGTCGAACCTGATTTTCCCGGTTTCCGAGTTGCGCGATACGAGGATAAAATGGGTCTGCGCACTTCGCGTTCGGCCGAACTAGCGCTAACCGATTGCGAGGTACCCCAAGCGAATCGCCTCGGCGATGAAGGCCACGGTCTGAAGATCGCGCTCGGAGCGCTCGACGGCGGGCGCGTCGGAATCGCGGCGCAGGCGGTGGGAATCGCGCAAGGGGCGCTCGAAGCGTCGGTCGCGCACGCGAAGCAGCGCCGCGCGTTCGGCAAACCGATCGCGGAGTTTCAGGCGATTCAGTGGATGCTGGCGGACATGCAAACCGAAATCGAAGCTGCGCGCGCTTTGGTATATCAGGCGGCGTTCCTGCGCGATCAATCGTTGACACGCGGGCAGGACGCACCTCGGCTGGGCGCGTTCGCGTCGCGAGCAAAATTGTATGCTAGCGAAATGGTGAATCGCGTCGTGTACAAAGCGGTGCAGATCCACGGCAGCATGGGCTACTCGCGCGAATCCGACGTCGAACGGATGTATCGCGACGCGCGTGTGATTTCTATTTATGAAGGAACGAGCGAGATTCAACGCATGATCATCGCGCGCGATCTTCTCTCCGTTGTCGGCGCCCAAGCGGGAGGCCGCTAGGGTGGCCACCGAAAAGCGCCAGCGCGTCCTAAGCGGCATGCGCCCCACCGGCAAGCTGCACATCGGAAATTATTTCGGCGCGCTCCCCAACTGGCTCAAGCTCCAGGCCGACGAATCCAACGATTGCTATTTTTTTGTCGCCGACTGGCACTCGCTCACCAGCGATTACGCCGACACGTCCCAGATCGCGCAGAACTCCATCGAGATCGCGACGGATTTTCTAGCCTCGGGCCTAGATCCAAACAAATCCACAATCTTCCAGCAATCACAGATTCCCGAGCACGCCGAACTTCACTTACTCCTCTCGATGGTCACGCCGCTAGGCTGGCTCGAACGCGTCCCAACCTACAAGGAAGCGCTCGATAACATCAAAGAGAAGGACCTGCACACTTACGGCTTCCTCGGTTATCCAGTTCTCCAGACCGCTGACATCGTCATTTACGGCGAGCCAAATGTTCCGCTAGTTGTCCCCGTCGGCGAGGATCAGGTCGCGCATGTGGAGCTTTCACGGGAAATCGTTAAGAGGTTTAATCGATTTTACGGAATTGAGGTTAGCGAGCTATTTCTCGACTGGTTCAACCGCTCCTATGTGGTAGGCGAGTCCGACTCAATGTTGCCGGTCGACGAAGAAAAACTCAAGAAGTTCAGCCGCGGTGTGGGTACGGCTGCGGCGTGGTCGTTCCTGGACTCCAATCCGAAATCGCTTACTGCGTCTAGGGAGGAAAAAATAGCTTCTATACGTAGAATCATCACGGAGGAGGGGCTTGAGAATGTTCGCCACAAACTCGGACCGCTGGGTGAGGAGCTGAACTCCAACGACGTTTTGCGCGAACCGGAGTCGATGTTGACCCAGACGCCGCGAATCCCGGGCACGGACGGCCGCAAAATGTCCAAGTCCTACAACAATTTCATCGCGCTCGGCGAAGACGACGAATCCATCCGCAAGAAAACTCGCGTCATGCTCACCGACCCAGCCCGCAAGCTTCGCACGGACCCCGGCGATCCCGACGTCTGCCCCGTCTTCTCTTGGCATAAGCTGTTCTCGGACGAACAGGTGCAACAGCGCATTCGCCGCGATTGCACCACCGCCGCGATCGGCTGCGTCGATTGCAAGCAGATAATGGCCGATGGCCTGATAAAATGGATTGAACCGGTGCGCGCGTGCCGCAAGGAATACGAATTCAAGCCCGGCGAAGTGCTGGAAATTCTCGACGCCGGATCGAAGAAGGCGCGCGCGGTCGCGCAAGCCACGATGGCGCGCGTGCGCGAAGCAGTTTTCGGCTGGAATAAATTGCGAGTCGGCCTCCAGCCAAGGCAATAGTCCGTGCGGGCGGGGGACGCGAAAGCCGGAGATTGAGCAGCAGTAGCATGTAGCCGCCGCCCTTTAGGGCGGCAGGATCGTCGGTCCAAATTGATGGGAGAGAACGTGGCATCACCGTACAGACTGCATCTCGAATTCTACGAAGGCCCGCTCGATCTCCTTCTCGATCTCATCAAGAAGCAGGAGATCGACATCCACAATATTCCCATCGCGCAAATCACTGGCCAATATCTCGAATATCTTCACAAGCTTGAAAAGCTGGACATGGATATCTCCGCCGAATTCATCTACATGGCTGCGACGCTGATCTACATCAAATCGAAAATGCTCCTGCCGCCCGATCCGCTCGCCGGCCCTGAGGGCGAGGAAGACCCACGCACGGAACTCGTGCACCGTCTCGTCGAGCACGAAAAATTCAAGAGCGCGGCGCAGCTTCTCAATCAGAAGCAGCAGATCGAGCAGCACGTGTGGTCGAAGCCCGACCTCAGCCTTTACGAGAGCCAAGGAACTGAGGCCGAGCTGGTCGTCTCGCTGGTGGACCTGGTGCGCGTGTTCCAGCAAGTGCTCGATCGCCGCAAGGAAATCACGCGCATCGAGCTGCGCCACGAAACCATCACCGTGCCGCAGATGATGGACCTGCTACGCAAGGAATTAATGACCTCCGCCGACGGCCTCAGCCTGATTCAGTTCTTCGAGTCCTGCGCGTCGCGACAAGCGATGATCGTCGCGCTGCTGGCCGTGCTCGAGATGGTTCGCCTGCAGGCCGTGCTACTTGTCCAAGAGACGCTCTTTGAGGACATCCGTCTTCGCAAGCACAAGATGTTCGACGTGGTCTTCGCCGGAGACGACACCATCGGCCAAATCGCCAAGGAATATGAATAGAAACTTCGCGCTTATGAAATTAACGGCAGCCAAGGAAAAACGATGACCCCTGCAGAACTGAAAGGCGGCCTGGAAGCCATCATCTACGCCGCGGACGAACCGGCAACTCTCGATCAACTCGCCTCCGCACTAAACGTGGAGAAGGTGGAGCTGCGCGCCGCACTCGATGAACTCGTCGCGTCCTACGCCGCCGAAGAGCGCGGCGTTGAAATTCGCAAAGTGGCCGGCGGCTACAAGTTCTACACCAAAGCGCAACACCACGAGGGCGTGCGTCGTTTCATCAAGGCGCTGCGCCCGCCGCTGCGACTGACGATGCCCGCGCTCGAGACGCTTGCCGTCATCGCCTACAAGCAGCCCGCCACGCAGCCGGAAATTCAAGAAATTCGCGGCGTGAACTGCGCGGGGGTCATTCAAACGCTTCTCGAGAAGCGCCTCATCACCACCGCCGGACGCAAACACGTCCTCGGCCGCCCGATCTTGTATCGCACCTCCAAAGAATTTTTGATTCGGTTTGGCCTCTCCGATGTGGACGAATTGCCCAGCCTCAAGGAGTTCGAGCAACTCGCACGCGAAGCGCTCGGCGCCGATGAAGGCATCGCTCCAGCCGAACCGAACGATTCCATCGAAGCGGTTGAACCCGAGTCCGCCCCTTCCCTGCCGGCCGAAGAATCTCCGGCTAGCGATGCGCCTCATGAAAAGGCCGCGGCCGCCGACCACTCTTCTTGACAGGGCCCCCATGCTCGAACGATTGCAAAAAATTATCTCGCGCGCCGGAATCACCTCCCGCCGCCAGGC
>Ga0181538_10004695_pt1 | contig 12609 bp, 11 predicted proteins | sample PEATcosm2014_Bin_40_FD_119773 | JGI IMG/M metagenome (GOLD analysis project Ga0181538, IMG submission 119773) | Peatland microbial communities from MTU Mesocosm Facility, Houghton, MI, USA - PEATcosm2014_Bin23_30_metaG | ecosystem: Environmental > Terrestrial > Soil > Wetlands > Peat | place...
AACCGCCTTGTTCGCTCTCAGACGCTAACCGTTTCCTTCAAAAAACACTGGATTTCATTGGCTGAAACCACAGTCGCTGCGCGTTGCGCAGCGACCGATTCTGAACGAAGTTCAATATGGTGGTGCTTTCTGACCCTCAATCGAACCGTCCTTGAAGAAAATGCGGTCGTCTAGGGTAGCCGGCCCGTCGTTCAATGCGAGCGCGCTGGCCGGTTTGACCTCGTAGTATGAACGGGGATCACCGTCCAAGCCCGGTCGAGGAACACCGCATGGGTGTTGCCAGCATTTGCGCTTCCCGTTCCAGTGGAATCCGAGCTTTTTCAAGTTGCTCCGGACCTCCTGCATAGGCGGGACGTTGAATTCCAGCCAGACCCATCTACCGACGATCTGAGCCTCTCCCCAAATCTCCGGCATTTCCGTTTTCAATTTATCCAGTAAGGCAAGCGTGTTGGTCATGCTCGCGGTATCGGCAGACATGGTTTCTCCGTTTCTTGGCATTCGCCCGCTTTTGCGGGCTGCTTCTGTTGGGTGTGCTCTCGCCGGAAGCATGAACGCCTTTTGGGCGGCGAGAGGGTGGAAGAACTGAGCTTCTAACGGAGAATTATATCTGAAACATGACGAACGAGCCAGCCGTCGAGCTGCCTGCGGTCGTCTCGGTTCCCAAGTCGAGTGTCCATCCTCTGAACCGCAATGTCAGGGGAACGCGAAAGAAAAGCCCGGCCGGTTGAAACGCCAGCCGGGCTGTATTTCGTCGCAAAACCAGGGGCACGGTCAGCGGAAAAGGAGGCTTCGTTCCTCCTCGCTCAAATTTGCCAACGCCTCCTTGATCATTTGGCATATCTCGCTGTCGCTGCTGGTCATGATGTAGTGTTCGAATTCCTTACGATCTGCATAATTGGCGCCATCGTGAATGCCTGGGCAGGCACAGGCTAAGGCGATGTCCAACATGTGGTTCTTGGCAACCGGCGTAATCGGGCTCCGTGGCAGCTTTATTGTTACCGCCTTTGGATTTTGAAAGAGCATGAAATGTTTCTTTTTGGTTTCAAAGTGATGAACAAGGACTTTCACCGTGTAAAGCTCCCTGACTTTGAACGCCGGGGCTTTTATGCCGAATTCAAGCTGTAGAAGTGAACGGTCTGTGTAATAAGTTTCATAATGCCATTAATGCCTTTCATGTTCATAGTTTACCTTGGACTCTTAGAACGTACGGCCACGCACGTCCTAACCGACTAAAGCCCGGCGGAAAAATCCCGCCGGAAACGGAAATACCTCAGGTTGCGCTCACTGAGCATACGTTTGGACAGAGCACATAAGCCAGCCGTATTCTTCCAGGACTGAGGAGGCGCGAGCCCTTAGGACGTTTAGGCAACGCACAATCTCTTCTTCGCCCATTGGGTGTCCGTGGCGGTCCAGGTAATCCTTAATACTTGCGACACCCGGGTTGCGAGGCCGACCTTCGACCTGGAGTCCGTTTGTGTTGATAAAAATGGCAGAAAGCGCCCGGAAAACGTGCGCCGTGTTGGGGTACATCACAGAATTCAGCGACATCTGTATAGCAGCCAGTAGATCCGCCACATCCTGACCTGAGACAGTGTCTCCGCGAAAAGCGTCAGCTTGGTCTCTCTGTACGCACCATAAGTCTTGAAAGTTCGCGGCCAGAAGATGGTGTCGGCGGGTTTCTTTGCGGAACACGCGTTTTACGGCCCACTGACAAACCAGAGCTACGAATCCGCCCAAGCTGCCGTTGCTCGTCCTGATTCGTCTATCGGCCCTGTAGTCTTTTATCCGATCAAAAGTGAAGTCGGCAATCATATCCCTAGCGGTCACAGAAAGCTCGCCACAGCGCCCATCGACGTAACGACGAACAATCGCATAATATTTATCGTACAGGCGGGCGAATCCCAACATCCAGATCTCTTCCTCTGGACGATGGAGACAGTATGCAATGCAATCATCTTCGGTAGTGACGCCTTGTGCGCCGAGTTGTTTTGTAAATTCGATAAATTGGGCAGTCTCAGAAACTGCTGCTGGTTCCGTTGGTGGGCTTTTGGAAGGGCTCATTGGCATTCTCCGGAAATCACCATTTTTCACGGCCTTGCTTTGCGAGGAAGCGGAACAACCAATCACGCTTGGTAACGCTTGGTAAGCGTCCCCAGTGCCCAGTTGGCGTAAAGTCGCACAAGGTCATTTACAATAAGCTGCCACAGGAGTCGGCCTCCTGCCGGGAAAAATGTCGACGAAGAGCATACTTTTTTGAGGGTCAGAGGGCGCGTCGTGACCGGATGTATTTGGTTGAAACAGAGCAGTATGAAAAAGCACATAGAAATATCACCTCCACGTGAATGGGTCATCGTTGCGCTCGTTATGCTGGTTTTTGCAGTGATTTGCTGTCTGATTGGGCACATTTCATAAAGAGGGGCACACGGCACTATCCTAATTGCTGCGTCACCACAGATGAGGCCTGGTCGTTCGGGCGTCCGGTTCCTGCGTTTGCACAAACCTCGATGGGCGTAGAAGCGCCGTTTCCTCCAGTAATGACAAATCGTCCGCCCTTGCTTTACAGCGCCGGCATTGTTTGAAACGCTGGTGAATACAGAGATTCTGTGGTATCAAAATTGAGAGCCAGGGCCGAAGCCCGGGCTCTCAGAAGTGCCCTTCCACGTAAGCCCACGTAGGAGCAACTTCTGGCTGATTCTAGCATAACGCGAGCCATCCTCACAAGGCGCCTTCGGCGGAGCGGGTAGTTTCAGTCTATGTCGTCGAACAAGTGGCCAACCACATTGCTCACCGGCGAAACCTCTTAGAAGCTCTGGTTGTCTCAGTTCCCCAAAGGAACGTGGCTTGCCGGTGTCACTCAGCCCCCATGGGAAGGCATCGGCGGCAACCGGAACCCGACTAAATTGTTGCAGTAACCCGCCCGTTACCCGTCAAACCCGTATGAACGGATCTTCGCGAGCGAATTCGACATTCCTTGAAGCAAAGCGGAGAGGAATGGCGTATTGGCTCGCCCTCTCATCCTGAAGCCAAAGTCTTGGGACGCTTCGAGCTTCGAGGGCTCCCGTCGAAGGGGTGGGGGGTGAGGCGGGATGCCCGAAAAATCGATGAAAGCTCACAAGTCTCTGGCGCTCCCGCGTAACCGGTCTGAAGCCATTTAACCCGTGTCAAACTGGTAAAGGACGTGTGTCCTTTATGTCGTAAACCCGTCCGTCGGTGAACCCGTGTTTCGCGTGAGCGATGAGGGAGGTTTTTGGGCGAGCACGGGCGCTAGCCCGCGCGCAGCCCGCCAGCCGCGTGAGCGGCAAAAACCGACCGAAGTCGGGGGTGTCGCCAAGCGACCAAACACCGATGAACCCCTTCTAAACAAAGGGTGAACTCGAAGCAGAGGCTATCCCCGCTGCGGGGAAGGGTGTGGGGATACCCTAGACGACCGCATTTTCTTCAAGGACGGTTCGATTGAGGGTCAGAAAGCACCACCATCTTCCCTTGCACAATTGCGCTATTACCGCTTGCCGCAGTTCTCCGGTCCTTTGCCGATTAGGCCTTGAATGGCGCACACTAAAACGCAAGTCTGGAGTCGATGCAATTCGCGGTCTGCAACGAGATATTTCAAGGCTGGAAATTATCGGACACCCTGGCTTGTGCCGCCCGGCTCGGCTATGCCGCGGTTGAGATTGCCCCATTCACTCTGGCGAACTCAGTGACAGATATTTCCACCGGGGAGCGCCAAGCCATGTGCGAGGCTGCGGCTCGGAACGGGATGGCAATCGCGGGCATTCATTGGGTCCTGGTGAAGCCCGAGGGGCTCTATATCAATCACCCGGACCGCAGCCTCCGCGAGCGCACGGCAAAGTACTTCTGCGACCTGGTGGATTTCTGCGCTGACCTCGGCGGCGGAGTGATGGTCGTCGGCTCCCCCAAACAGCGCAACCTGCTGCCAGGCGTTTCCCGCGAACAGGCGTGGGAGTGGGCCGCGGCCACGTTCCGCAACGCGGTCTCGCAGGCGGAGCAAAGGGAGGTCACCATTTGCTTCGAGCCGTTGGCACCGGCGGAAACGAACTTCATCAATACCGCAGCCGAAGCCCTTCAGTTCGTGCAGCAACTGCCGTCGCCCCGTTCTAAGATCATTCTCGATGTGAAGGCGATGTGCTCGGAATCAAAACCCATCCCACAGATTATCCGTGAATCCTGGCCGCACTTCGCCCACTTCCACGCGAATGACCGAAACCTGAAGGGGCCCGGCTTCGGCGATGTGGATTTCAAGCCCATCGCCGCTGCGCTTAAGGAAGTCGGCTACCAGGGCTATGTCTCGGTGGAAGTGTTTAACTTCGACGAAGGCGCAGAGGCAATTGCCAGCCGGAGTCTGGAGTATTTGAGGCGGGCGTTTGCTTGATCTGCCTCGAGCTTGCTGAGTCATGGCGAACACATTCTTCGACCCCGGCGAACAACGCGCCGCCAAGGTGCAGGACCTGTTTGCCAGAATTGCGCCGCGCTACGACCTGATCAACGACCTGCAAAGCTTCGGGCTGCACCGGTATTGGAAACGACGCGTGCTCCGGTTGGCCCACCCGCAACCCGGGCAGCGAGCGCTGGACCTTTGCTGTGGCACAGGCGACCTCGCGCAGGCGCTGGCCCGGCGCGGCGCGCATGTGGCGGGCCTCGACTTTAGCGAGCGGATGCTGGACGCGGCTCAGAGAAGGCAATCCCGCGTCCCGCACCACCCCTCACTCACCCTTCACTTCATGCGCGGCGATGCGCTGCACATTCCGTTTTCCGACAGCTCATTCGCTATTGTTACCGTGGGATACGGTTTGCGCAATCTGGCTAATTGGGAAACCGGCTTGCGTGAAATGCAGCGAGTCGCAAGTCCTGGCGGCCGATTGGTGGTGCTGGATTTCGGCAAGCCGGACAACGCTCTTTGGCGAAGTTTATACTTCGGCTACCTGAGTCTGTTCGTGCCGTGGCTGGGGCGGATCTTCTGCGGCAACGCCGGTGCCTACGCCTACATCCTCGAATCACTCAAGCACTACCCAGGCCAGTACGCGGTTGCGGCGAGAATGCGCGAACTCGGCTTGGTCAAAGTGAGAACCGTCAGCCTGCTAGGCGGCGCAATGAGCATTAACTACAGCGAGAAACGGATTGACGGAGTCTCGGAGTGATGAAGGTCGGGGAAACGCGGCTTTCCCACCGGTCTGCCACTCCATCGCTCCGTTTCCCTTGGAGCGCAAATCAGTCTTTAAGCAGGGGAATGATGAGGTTGAGGTGCATGAGTACATCGAACATTGCAGCAGAACCCTCAGGCACAACGGCGAACGGGGCCAATCTGAGCCCGACATACGGGTTTGGACCCCCAGCAACGATTTGGCGTAATCGAGGCGCCGAGCATCGTCAGCCACGGAAGTGCCTGGGCGCCAATGGCTTGCGCCGAATCATCCTTGTGAGGTCGCGATTGCACACGCTACCTCAGGTTCGGCATCGGTTCCAACTGGCTGCTGCAGGCTGCCAGGCCGTTCCTGCCGACCGCCAGGAGCACCGGAATGCGCTGGTGCCCGCAGGACTCACCTCGGCACCACCACCAAGGCGGGTAGCCACGCCAACCGGAACGCCGGATTCATCCGGCAGGCGGGCGATTGGCACTGGGGCTGCCGGATAAATCCGGCGTGCCGGTGGTGGCGTCATGATGCGCCCGCGCCCTACCTCCAAACGTGCGGGCAGGTCGAACAAGACGCACGAAAGATGTGCCCCGATGGTTCGCGGAATATACGTCGCGCTTGCCGGGCGGACGCGCCGTGGTATGATTGTGATTGCAGCCCGGCTGTTTGAATGGCGGGCTGCGAATGATGAGGTCCTTTTGCACGACAAAGCACGAAATACTTCAACGAGGTCACAAACCTATGAATAGAATCCATCGCACGATGTCGCTGATGTCTGCCTGTTGGCAGATTCTGAAGCAAGACAAGGCGTTGTTGCTGTTCCCGCTCATGTCGGGCATTTGCTGCCTGCTGCTGCTGGCGTCATTTGCCGTGCCGCTCTACGCCGCCAACCAGTGGCAGCCGCCCGGGGGCGGTGCCGCGCCGGCCCGGCAATTGGCGTATTACGGGGTGCTGTTCCTGTTCTACCTGTGTAACTACTTCGTGGTGATCTTTTTCAACGCGGGCATTATCGCCTGCGCGACGATCCGGCTCGGCGGCGGCAATCCGACCGTAGGGGACGGATTTCGGGCTGCGGCGGCGCGTTTGCCGGTGATCGCCGGATGGGCCGTGGTGGCGGCGACTGTCGGCCTGATCCTGCGCCTGATCGAAGATCGGTCCAAATGGGTGGGGCGAATTGTCGCGGGGCTGCTGGGGGCCGCCTGGACAGTGGTGAGCTTCCTGGTCGTCCCCATTCTGGTGGTGGAGAATAAGAACCCGTTCGCCGCGCTGCACGATTCGGCCGGGCTGGTGAAGAAGACATGGGGCGAGCAAGTTGCGGGCAACTTCGGCTTTGGGCTGGTCTTCTTCCTGGCGGCCATCCCGGCGTTCCTGGTGATGGTGCTGGGCATCTTCTCCGGGAATGTCGCCCTGATGGTTGGGTTTATTGGCCTGGCGGTGATCTACCTGGTCATCCTGGGGCTGGTGCAATCGGCGCTGCAGTCGATCTATCAGGCCGCGGTTTTCCTCTATGCGCGTGACGGCCAGGTGTCGGCGGGATTCGAAGCGGAGCTGCTGGGAAACGCGATGGTCAGGAAGTAGCGTCCGAGTTTAGCAATCCGGAAGTGACAAATCATGTATAAAATCATCGGAGTGGACGGCAAACAATACGGGCCCATCAGCCTTGGGCAGATGAAGCAGTGGATCACCGAGGGCCGGGTCAATGCCAAGTCGCGTGTCCAGGAAGCTGACGCGGCGGAATGGAAGACTGCGGCTGAATTCCCGGAATTAGGGCTAGGAACCAGCGGGGGCATTCCCAGCGCCGGGCTGGCGGCTCCTCCACTTCTAGCAAACCAACCATCCGCGCCACAGAGCGGTCTGGCAATTGCGAGCCTGGTTCTGGGCATTCTGTCACTCGTGTGCGTCGGACCTTTTGCCGGCATTCCCGCCATCATCTGTGGTCATATGGCGCGGGCCCGGACCAGGCGTTTTCCCGCCGTTTACGGCGGCGCCGGTTTCGCCCTGGCGGGCCTGATTATGGGCTATATCGGTCTGGTGGTCACCCTGGTCATTTTGCCCGCGATGCTCCTCCCCGCCCTGGCGCAGGCCAAGAGCAAGGCCCAGCGGATTAACTGCGCGAACAACCTGAAGCAGATCGGCCTCGCCTTCAGAACTTGGGCCATCGACAACGGGGACCAGTTCCCATTCAACGTCAGCACCAATAAGGGTGGCACGATGGAGCTATCCACGCGGGGCCGTGATGGCGTTGACAACCATCCGGAATGGATCTTCCAAGTTATGTCCAATGAGCTGAGCACGCCCAGAATTCTGGTGTGCCCGGCGGATCCCAGGAAGCAGGCGGCGCTCGACTTCCTGAGCCTGCAGGCAGCCAGTATTAGTTACCGCGTGTACTCAGGTACGAACATTGCCGATACCTATCCCGGGGAGATCCTCGCCATCTGCCCGATTCACGACAATGTGCTGCTCTGCGATGGGAGCGTGCAACAATTTACCAAGGCTCGCCTGGCACAGTTTATGGCCGAGCGCGACCGGCAGCGATCGCGACCGTGATCCCTGGGCTGCTGCATCTGCCAAACTGACTAACTACAAGGGCGCGGTGAAGCGATAGGTCCCGGAGCCAACCTCAAACAGGCTTCGGCCATCTTCCACCCGAAGGAAACTGACGCCTTCAGCATCCGCTGCGGGTTTGCCGCCCTCCTTAACCGATGCAGAATCTGCCGCAGGCACATATACGGTGGCGCTCGTGTTAGTCGGGACAGTGACGGTCAGGTCCAAGCGGCCTTCCTTGGTCTTCCAATCGCTTACGATGCGCCCCCGCACGGAGTCGTAGGAGGCTTCGGCTGAGGTCAGGCCGCCAACAACGTTCGGCTTGATGGTGAAGTGTTTGAACCCCGGAGCGGCGGGATCGGGGTTGATGCCGGCGAGCGCTTTGTAGAACCACGCGCTGATGTCGCCGAACATGATGTGGTTGCGGGATTCGCTGCCGTTCCATTGTTCCCACAAGGTGGTGGCGCCCTGCTCGATCCACCAGCCCCAACTCGGCAGGTCTTTCTGGCTGGCAATGCGATAGGCCACATCCGCGCGCCCGTTCTCCAGCAGCGCGTTCAACAGGTATTTCGCCCCGAGGATGCCGGTGTCAATGTGGTCGTTAGACTTCTCCACCGCCGCGACCAGGTTGCTAAGCACGCGCGCCTTGTTCGCCGGCTCGACCAGGCCCTGGTAGAGCGCGCAACTGAGCGAGGTCTGGCTGCCATTGCCGTATAGCCCGGTATCGGGCTGGTAGAATTTCTCGTTGAACGCATGCTTGATGCTGGTCGCGAGATCGGCGTACTTGCGGGCGTCGGCATCATTTCCCATCAAGCCGGCTGCGAGGACCACAATCTGCGCATCGCGATAATAATAGGCGGTGGAGGTGATGTCGGCGGGCGTGGCGGTCTTGAAGGGCGCCCAGTCATTAAGGCCGATGTCCACGATGCCGCCTTTGGCTTTGGTGGTAAGGTAGTCCACGTAACGCTTCAGCCCGTCGTACTGGTCGCAGAGGACCTTCGTGTCTCCGCAATACTCATCAAGGTAGAACGGGATCAGCAGGAAGGCGCTGTCCCAGGCGGGGCCGTTGCCCCAAGTGTAGCCCCAGCCGCTGGTGGGGACGATGCCAGGCAGCTCGCCCGTCGGCCGCTGCTCGTCGCCGAGGTCGTTGATCCACTTGGTATAGACGCCGGCGGGCGCGTAGTTGAACAAGCCCTGCTCGGCGGCTAGGTGGGCGTCGCCCGTCCAGCCGTTCTTCTCGCGATGCGGGCAATCGGTCGGGATGCCTTGCAGATTGCTCAGGTAAGACCAGCGCCCGGCACCCCAGATTCGGTTCAGCATCGGATTCGAGCATTCAAACTCGCCGGCAACCGGAATCGCCGAATGGATAAAGACGCCGCGCAGGGTGTCGAGCGTCGGCTTGCCGGGGAACCCGGTCACTTCCACATACTGGAAGCCGTGATAGGTGAAACGGGATGCGTGATGCGTGAAGGGTGTTCCGGCTAGGATGCAGGTGTCAGTCTGATACTGCTGGCTGGCATCCACCCGGACGACGTGTTGCTGGATGTCCGCGCGGTCGAGCATGCCATCTTTGCTCAAACGCTCGCCATACTTCATCACCACCTTCGTGCCCGCGGGTCCGCGCACGCTTAGCTCGGCGAAACCGGCGAAGTTCTGGCCCATGTCGAACACGAAGACGTTGGGCTTCGGCTCGGTGACCTTGGCCGGCTTGATGATGCGGTCGGCCTTAATGGGTGGCATCATTTGCGCGGTCACCTTGCCGCCGGGGGCGGAGACAACCTGCGCCATGGACCAGGCGGAGTCGTCGTAATCCGGCATGTCCCAGCCCGGCTTCTCTGCGCGGGCATCGTAGGTCTCGCCGCCGTAAATGCTGTCAAAGGTGATCGGGCCGGTGCTGGTCATCCAGCGGCTATCAGTGCCGATGGTTTCGATGCGTCCGTCGGTGTATTCCACGCGCAACTGCATCAGCAGCTTGGGCGCGGCGCGCCACGGGGCTTTGTGGAAGTCCCAGACTGCCTTGGTCTGGACGTTATACCAGCCGTTGCCGAGGATCACGCCGACGGCGTTCTTCCCGCGGCGCAGGGCGTCGGTGACGTCGTAGGTGACGTAGAGAGCACGCCTGTCATAGCGCGTATAGCCCGGGTCGAGGAGGTGGTCGCCGATCTTCTTGCCATTCAGGTGCAACTCGTAATAGCCAAGCCCGCAGATGTAAGCGCGGGCTTGCTTGATCTTGCCCTCCAGCGTGAAAGCGCGGCGGAGCATGGGCGCGGGCAGGGAATTGGTGTCTGTGGTGTGGGCAATCCATTGACCCTGCCAATCCTGCGGTGAGAGCAATCCCATTTCCCAATAAGCCGGCCGGCTGTAGGCGCAAGCCTTTCCTCCCTTATTCCACACGCGCACTTTCCAAAAGCAACGCTGGCTGGACGAAAGCGCCTTGCCCCCATAGACCACCTGCAAGGTCTGATCTGAAGTCACTGTCCCGGTGTCCCATAGATCGCCAGTGTCCGCATTCAGCAGGGCGTCGCTGCTCGCCACGAGAATTTGATACGCGGTTTGCGCCTGCGCCCGCTGCTTGGAATCGAGCACCCAGCTTAGCCGCGGCTGCGGGGTGTCGATGCCCAGCGGATTCTCCAAATACTCGCAGCGCAGCGTTTCGACGGTCAGGCCTCCGGCGGCGGCGGAGAGCGCGAGCGCCAACCCGGACCCGAGCAGTAGGCCGGCGAGGAGCATCCGGCTTCCTGGACCTTTCCAGCGCGCAAGCGAGTTGGAGGGGAAACCCGGAGCCCGAAGGCCGAAGGCCGAAGGCCGAGCAGGATGATGTTGTGATTCGGGTGCGCTGGCGGAAGTGGTTTGGTTCATGCGTGTTGTGTAATTCACGATCAAGCCGCGGAGTTCGTGGCACGTATCATCGTCCCCGCAGTCATGGGCCGGAACGACCGGACAATCAAGGCAATTCAGTAGCCGCGGCCTTGGCTTTGAGATGGCTTTGTTGGCGCCTTAGGGTCGCATTGCGGTCGTATTCGGGTGGCTTGTAGATGGCTATGTACACCATGTGCTCACCATATGTTCACCATCTGCACACCATACCAACGGGCTAGGCGCTGGCTTGCGCCTGGCTTTGGGGTGGCTGTGATGTCGCGTTGATGTGGCTTTGGGAGCCCTTCCCGCCATGTCATCATTCATCATTCTGCCTTCGCTCCGTGGTGGCTTTACCCACTGCTTCTTCATTTTCGAGGTAGGGACGCCGGTTGCCCGGCGCCCCCCTCACAGGTCCCGGCGGGCGGTATTCCCGCACCGGGCTCTTCAAGTCAACTCGCTCTCGCATATCCCAGCAGGTTTACCCTCGGTCGCCGGAAGTCCAGCAGCCGTTGGCAGAAACTCAGTTCCCACTGGCAGGGCATTCTCTGACCGTTCTTTTCCACAATGCGCGGTCGCGTCACTTGGCAACGTTCCAGCAGGCGGTTCAACGCCCGCCAGCTAACACTGCGGCGCTGGCTCCGCCGGTTAAGCCACTTGTGCGGCGCCAGGCAGGTCGCGTCGTAAAAGAGCTGCATTCGACGATGATTGCCGATCAGCCCATAGTAGTTCCACGTCCCTTGCAGCTTGGCCTTGAGCGCGCTCAGCGTTCGGCGCAGCTTCTGGTGACGGTGGGTTCTGATCCAGGCTCTCATCCGTCGCATTCCGCCCAGCCATTTCTTGGTGGCCGTGCGTCGTTTCACTCTTGGTTTGCCCTGCCGATCCGGTCCCCAGTAGAACTCGAATCCCAGAAAATCAAACCGCCCATTGTGCGGCCCGCCATTGGACCCAAAGCGCAGCGTCTTGGTTTTATCCGCTGCCACTTCCAATCCAAACTTGGCCAGCCGTTCCTTCAGCCCTTTCTCAAAGGCTACGGCTTCATGCCGATACTCAAAGCACGCCACAAAATCATCCGCGTAGCGGATTATCCGGCAGCGCCCTCGTTGCTGTGGTCGCACCACGCACTCAAACCACAGGCCCTGCACATAGTGCAGATAGATATTGGCCAGCACGGGCGAGACGACCCCGCCCTGCGGTGTTCCGGTCTGCGGATGGACCACTTGCTCATCCTCCTCCAGTATCTCGGCCCGCAGCCACTTGCGGATCAGGTTTAGAAAGGCTCCCTCGGCGATTCTTTGCTCCAGCATCCGCTCCAACCATTCCCACCGGAGATTGTCAAAGAACCCCTTGATGTCCGCTTCCACCACAAAGTGGTGCCCGCCAAATTGCAACTCGTCGGTCAGGGCCTTGATCGCGTCCTGCGCTCCCACGCCTGGCCGGTAGCCATAGCTGCACGGCAGAAAATCCACTTCGTATATCGCCAGTAGGATTTGGGTCACCGCGACTTGCAGTAACTTGTCCTCCAGCACGAGGATGCCCAAAGGGCGGAATTTCCCCAGTCCCTTGGGTATGTATTTGCGTCGCACCAACCGCGCTCGATACGCCTTGCGTTTGAGCCGCCCCACCAAGTCCTCCAGGTTGGCTTCCAGGTTCTTTTCATACTGCTGGAACGTCACCCTGTCCACGCCACTGGCGGCGTCCTTCCGTTACCGGAAGAAGCACCGGCGCAGAACGTCTTGGTTGAGCCACCGATACAAGTCTCGGAACCGGTGGTGCTTGTTGGATAATGCCTTCTCGGCTATGGCCCGCAGGAAGGTTTGCCAGTCTCTTTCCGTCGTTCTTACGGCGCTGGTTCTCACGGCGTCCACCGCTCGGGACGCGCTCAAGCTGCTCGATCAGCATAAAGCTCGCAACCGGATGGTGATCGCGGCGCTCGGCGGGTTAGCGACCCGACCGGAAGGTTTCACGACCGCCGACCTGGCCGAAGCGGTGCGGGGCCGAACGGGCTGGGACCCTGCGCAGTATCCGGCCCGGCGAGCGGCCTATGATCTCGCCAAAG
>Ga0181538_10004702_pt1 | contig 12590 bp, 14 predicted proteins | sample PEATcosm2014_Bin_40_FD_119773 | JGI IMG/M metagenome (GOLD analysis project Ga0181538, IMG submission 119773) | Peatland microbial communities from MTU Mesocosm Facility, Houghton, MI, USA - PEATcosm2014_Bin23_30_metaG | ecosystem: Environmental > Terrestrial > Soil > Wetlands > Peat | place...
CCCCGTGCTCAAGGACAAGCTGCAACAGTTGCAGGCCGACAATCCCGACTTGAGCGTGGTGGTCAAGGGAGCCGACGACGTGGATTATCAGAACATGATCTACGTGCTGGACGTCCTCCGGCAGTTGGACATCACCAAGGTCGGCCTCGCCACGGAAGGGGCAGGTCTATGAAACCGCCACAAATTTTTTGGACGGATACATGTCAAAAGGCAATCTCGTTTCCTGTCCGCACGCGGGCGCATCTCGAGTTTTGAACCGGGTGCGGACAATTCTCATTAGCTCCCGGCTTCAGCCCGGTGAAAAGGGTTGCCGGCCATTGGGAAGTTGTTGCACCGGCTCCCACCCGCTTGAACGGGGCGCGGCCGCGATCAGGAAAATCAAATTGATCCCTGCCACCGACCTGCTGCTCGTGCTGATGTTGGCCGGCTGTGCGACAGACCGGGAGACAATTGTGTTTAGCGATGAAATCCCGCGGCAGTCCATCAGGAATGATTCACTCCCGGCACCGCCGCCCAAAAAGTCGTTGGAAAAACCGGACCGCATCCAGATTGAGGCGGAAATCTTCGGCTGGTTATTGCAGCGTCATTTCGGAGACGACGGCTGGTATTCGGCGGTTTTCCTTCAGACTGGAGAGGCCGAAACCGAGGCGCTGATGAAACGGTTCCCGGGACACGTTCCGCCCATCAAGCCCTTGTCGCGCGTGGAGATGCGCCCGGGACGATCGCCGCTAGATCGGGACGCGGACCGTCCGGCGATGATTCTAAGTGTGGACACGCTGGACCCTGAGGATGGCACAGTTGAAGCGGTAGGCCGATGGTTTGCGGGCGATGCGGTGACGGGTTTTTACACTTTTGACTTGAAAAAAATCGGCGGGGAATGGCGTATCCAAAGCGTCAAATAAAAATTCCCGGGTGGGACCACCGCCTTGCCCGCCGAATTGCCGCGCTACAGTTTGGCAACGGCGGGTCGAAAAACATCCAACATCCACCGCCCAACATCCAAGTGGCGCGCGTTCCCTTCATTGGTAGTTGAATGTTGAATGTTGGACGTTGGATGTTGGATGTTTCATTTACAGATTCTCCGCGGCGGCAGGTTCTGCGCCCGGGGCGGGGGCCGAGGCACCCTGCCCTTTTGCGCCGGAATGGCGGATGTCCTGCGCTTCACAGAGATAGACGACCTCCTCGGCCAGGTTTTTGGCGTGGTCGGCAATGCGTTCGAGGCTTTTGGCGGCCACCATCCAGTTCAGGCAGCGGCCAATCGTGTTGGGGTTGGCCACCATGTGCTGCGCGAGAGCCTCGTGAATCTGCTTGTTGAGAGCGTCCACTTGCTTGTCGCGGGGGATGATGGCGCGGGCGGCGGCGGAATCCCAGTTCACAAACGCGTCGAGCGCGGCCTTGAGCATGTCCAGCGCCATGCTGGCCATGCGCGGCAGGTCCAGATTGATTTTCACGGGCGCTTCCCGGCTCAAATCGCGCGCGCGCTTGGCGATTTTCGACGCCTCGTCACCAACGCGTTCGAGGTTCTGGGAAATTTTCATCGCCACGGTGACCAGGCGCAGATTGGTGGCCAGCGGTGCCTTGGTGAGCAGTTGGATGACCAGTTCGTCAATCTCCACTTCGAACTGGTCAATGACGCGGTCGTTTTCCCGGACCTGCTGCGCGAGGTTGGAATCACGCTGGACGAGCGCCTGCACGGCCTGGTTCACGGCGGTCTCGGCATGGCTGGCCATCAGCAATAGCTTTTGTTTCAAACCGTCCAGTTCCATCTCGAAGTGAGTTTCCATATTTTTCAATTCTTGATCTTTGTCTTAAACCTGATCTTGGTTCTCATGCTGCCACCGCCACGACGAATTGCAAACGGGATTAAAATCATGATTGGGATTAAGATTTTAGCCGAACCGGCCGGTCACATAATCTTCCGTTCGCTTTTGCGACGGGCTGGTGAAAATTTTCGCCGTCGGGCCGAATTCGATCAGTTCGCCCAGATAGAAAAACGCCGTGAAATCGGACATGCGGGCGGCCTGCTGCATGTTGTGCGTCACAATCACAATCGTGTAATCCTTTTTTAACTCCAGAATCAAGTCCTCAATCTTGGCCGTCGCCAGCGGGTCGAGCGCGGACGCCGGTTCGTCCATGAGCAGCACTTCCGGTTGCACGGCGAGTGCGCGGGCAATGCACAGGCGCTGCTGCTGTCCGCCGGACAAACTGATGGCCGGCGCGTGCAGACGGTCCTTGACCTCGTCCCACAACGCGGCCATGCGGAGCGACTGTTCGGTGCTTTCGGCGAGCAGCTTGCGATTGCGGACGCCGTTCAAGCGCAGACCGACGGTGACGTTGTCAACGATGGACATGGTCGGGAACGGATTCGATTTCTGGAAGACCATCCCGACACGGCGGCGCACCACGACCGGCTCGACGTTGCGCGCGTAGATGTCCTCGCCGAACAGCCGGATTTCGCCCTCCACACGCGCCTCGGGCGTCAGCTCATGCATCCGGTTGAGCGCGCGCAGGAAGGTGGATTTGCCGCAGCCGCTCGGCCCGATGATGGCGGTGACGGCGCGGGCGGTGATGTCGAGCGACGTGTTCTTGAGCACGTGGTTGCCGCCAAAAGACACCGAGAGACGGCGCACGGTCAAAGCCGGGGCGCCCGCGGATTTCTGCTCCGGCTCGGGGCTGGTTGTCGGGTGGGTGGTCGTGGGCATGGTGGTTTCCGTTTTCAAATGCGCTGGCGGAAACGGTCGCGGGTGAGGAAACGCACGCCGATGTTGACGGCCAGCACGAGCACGAGCAACACCAGCGCTCCCGCCCAAGCCTGCCGGTGCCAGTCGTCGTAGGGCGAGATGGCGTAGATGAAAATTTGCAGCGGCATGGCCGAGATGGGTTCGGTCAATTTGTGCGCCCAATTTTGATTGCCCAAGGCCGTGAACAGCAACGGCGCGGTTTCGCCCGCGACGCGCGCCAACGCGAGCAGGACGCCGGTGACGATGCCCTTGAGCGCGGTGCGCATGACGATTTGCACGATGGCGCGCCACTGCGCGATGCCCAGCGCCAGCGCGGCTTCGCGGTAGCCGCCGGGCACCAGCTGCAAAACCTCCTCCGTCGTCCGCATCACGAGCGGAATCATCATCATGCCCAGCACCACGCCGCCGGCCAGTGCGGAAAAGCCGCGCATGGGCACCACCATCAGCGCATAGACCACGATGCCCCAGGTGATGGACGGCACGCCGTTCAACACGTCGGCCGCGAAACGAATCCACCAGTTCAATTTTGTTCCGCCATATTCGGAAAGGAAGACGCCGCCGAGCACGCCGACCGGCACGCCATAGAGCGCCGCTTGCGCCAGCAAAATGAATGTGCCGACAATGGCGTTGGCCATGCCGCCGCCCACTTCGCCGACCGGCTTGGGCAATTGGGTAAAGAACGCCAGGTTGATGGAACCGAAGCCCTTGCTGATCAGGTGATAAAACACCAGCACCAGCGGCGTGACGACCAGAATCGCGCACGCGAACGTCAGCGTCTGGACGACGGCGTTCTTGAAATTGCGCCAGCGATGGTTGGGGGCGGTCATCGGATTGACGATTGACGATTGACGATTGACGATTTGACCCGGATCGGGCGGGAGTCGCGCCGTCTTGGCCCAATCGTAAATCGTAAATCGCAAATCGAGAATGGCATGTCAATTCTGGGGTTTGACGGGCGGGCCGGCGAACGTTTTCAACAGCAGTTGCGCGAAGATGTTGACCACCACGGTCACGCCGAGCAGCACCAGGCCGAGTTCGAACAACGCGCTGGGATACAGGTTGCCGGTGGCTTCGTTGAATTCACTGGCAATAACGCTGGCCAGCGTGTAACCGGGCTTGAACAATGACGCGACGATTTGCGGCAGGTTGCCAATGACCATCATGACGGCCATCGTTTCGCCGAGCGCGCGGCCCAGCCCCAAAATCACCGCGCCGAACAAGCCCTTTTTGGCGTAACTCAGCACGGCGATGCGCGTGACTTCCCAGCGCGTCGCGCCCAACGCGTAGGCCGCTTCGCGCTGCAAGCCGGGCACGGAACGCAGAATCTCGCGCGAAACGGACGTGATGATGGGGATGATCATGATAGCGACGATGATGCCTCCGGCCAGCATGCTGTAGCCGTAAATCGGGCCTTTGAAAAAGGGCAGAAAGCCAAAGCCCTTTTGCAGCCACGGAAACAAATAGTCGCGCAACCACGGCACCATCACGAAGATGCCCCACAAACCGAGGATGACGCTGGGCACGGCGGCGAGCAATTCGATGAACATGATGAGCGGCTGGCGCACCCATAACGGCGCGAGTTCGGTGAGATAAACGGCGGTGGCGATGCTGATGGGCACGGCGATGATGAGCGCAATGGCCGACGAAACGAGCGTGCCATAGATGAACGGCAGCGCGCCGAACACGTCGTTGACCGGGTCCCAATCGCTGCTGACCAGAAAGCGCCAGCCAAATTTTTGCAGCGCCAACTGCGAGCCTTGCGTGAGTTCGCGAACGATGAGCACGATGAGGGCGAAAACGACCAGCGCCATGACCAGCGTCAGCCATTTAAAGGCACGGTCGCCAAAGCGGGACCCCCCACGCGTTTGCATGGTAGCCGGTCGCACTGGAGCGGACTCATTCACGTTTCAATTTCTCCATCTTACTCATCCCGAAGGTAGGGCCGACCTGCCGGTCGGCCTGGTCGCGCGGCAGCGCGACCCTACCGTCTGCTTGAAAATCAAAAGGACGAAGAGCGGGAGGAACTGCGCTCTTCGTCCGGCTCACGCTCATAAAACTACCGGGCAGCGGAGCGAAGTCATCATCTAATTGTGCCAATCAGGTCCAATACCCGGTTTTGAACGTTGTCCGGCAAGGGCGCGTAGTCGAGCGTGGACGAGATTTTCTGGCCGTCCGTGACCGCCCACTTCAAAAAGGCGACGAGTTTCCTGCCATGTTCGGCGTTTTTCTGCTGCTGATAAACCAGAACCCAGCTCGCGCCGGCGATGGGATACGCCTTGTCGCCCGGCGGATTGACCATGGAGAACCGGAAATCATCCGGGATTTTCGCGGTGGCCAACGCGGCGTTGACGGAGTCAGGCGTAGGGGAGATGAAATTGCCCGCGGCGTTCTTCACGTCTGCGTAAGGCATTTTATTCTGGTCGGCGTAGGCCAGTTCGGCGTAGCCGATGGCGCCGGGAAGTTGTTTGACCTGTCCGGCGACGCCTTCGCTGCCCTTGGCGCCCAGGCCAATGCCGGCCGGCCATCGCACGGACGTGCTTTTGCCCACCGTGTCCGCCCAGGCGGGGTTGACGCTGCTGAGATAGTCCGTGAAGATGAACGTCGTGCCGCTGCCTTCGGAACGATGCACCGGAATAATTGGCACATCGGGCAAATCCACGCCCGGATTCAACGCCGTGATTTTCGGATCGCTCCATTTGGTGATGTTGCCGAGATACATGTTGGCGATGACGTCGCTGTCCAGTTTCAATTTTGGATCGCCCTTCAAGTTGTAGATGACGGCGACGCCGCCGGCGACGACGGGCAGGTGCAGAATTTTGCCCGGCGCGTTGGACATAGCCGCATCGGTCATCGGCGCGTCGGAAGCGCCAAAGTCCACGGTCTGGTTGAGCAACTGTTTCTGCCCGCCGCCGGAACCGATGGATTGGTAATTGAAGCGGACGTTGGGGTCCAGCTTGCCATAGGCCTCAAACCATTTGGTGAAGGCCGGATAATCAAACGTCGAGCCGGCGCCATTGATCAGGATTTGGGCGTTGGTCTGTGCGGCGAGCAAGGCCACGCCGCCCACGACCGCGAGATTACGTTTGGCTTTGGTGATGGCCAGAACTATGGCCACCAAGCCGCCAATGCTGAAGATGGGAAGAATAATATTTTTCATGGTTTGACGGTGTAATTATATAAATGCGGCAGCAGAATGAAACGATTCAGTTACGAACAGGCGGCAGGATTGTTACGATTGGGTGACAAATCCGGCAACCCTCCGGCCATCCGGCTGGTGTTGTCTACTACGGGATTCTGATCGGCATGTTCCTATCCGGCGGACCGCCAGCCGACGATCTCACCGTCCGGCAGCCGCACGGCATTGGTTTCACCAAAGGTGGATTCGTCGGGCCATGAACCGCCACCCTCCAGATGCACTGTGGTGATTTGGTTTGTTTCAATGACCACCGGAGTGGTTACAAAACCATAGCCGTTCGCGCGGGCGATGACAAGGTAGCTGCCAGCCGGCAACCCGACTCGAGTGGGGCTTCCTAGGTCCAAGCCGGAGTCATTATGCACGCGTTGTAAAAGGTTCCCGTCCGCGGAGAAAATCCTGTAGTCCGAGTATTCGCGGCGGTAGGGATCGCAGCTGTTAAAATCGGCATTTACTTCAAAGGCGGAATAAACCACCAGCATGCCGTTGGTTGAACTGATGGCCGCCGGTTGGTCGGGAACCGGTCCGACGGTATCAAGTGTAATTCCGCTTTTACTGGTGGCACAACCCGCCAGCAGAACACCAGCGGCAACGATGTTGGATGTCAAAAATGTTTTCACAGCGTCTTTCAGCTTCTGCCACAGTTTTGCCCCGGATTAAAGTTTCTGAACGAATTTTAATTTTGCATTCAGCCTGATTTAATGCGGAGAGGTGCCGGATTCAACTCACAGCAATGAACGAAACCTGCCCGCCATGTTCATCGCGGGCAACTCCGGTGGCGTGCGGATCAAGCATTGGTTTGCCATCCACTAGAAACCGGTATTGGTGGTGGCCATGAGGCAGACAGACCTGGATGAACCACCAGCCATCATCGCGTTGCTCCATCAGGATAGGGTGCCAGTGATTAAAATCGCCCCCTAGGTGAACGGTCTTTGCCCCGGGCGCCGGACAGTAGAAATTGATCGGCTTGATGGAATTCTCTACGGAATAAATCCCATCGCTGGCTTTGTCATGCGTGGTGTTCATAAAAAAGACTTTCTCATTGATGCTTTCTTTCCATTTTTGATTTGTTTTCATTTTGATTTCCTTTGGATGGGGTGAAATTTGTCCGGCGATCATGCGGGGAGCGGGACAACGGCTGTTTGCCATCAAATGATCCACGCAGGTCCCCGGCGCAGCGATCGGGTTGCGAGCCATTGGCCCGATGAACAGGCCACGCCTCCGCCGGTTCCGCCAGCGGATCTGGTTGGACCGAGAAGCGCACCATGTTGGCCAGGTTCAGGACACCGATTCCGCCGGCGCGGAGCCCGAAGATCAAACTGCGTTCTTTGAGGAGGGAATAGATTCTCAGCAACCGGTCCGGTGGCAACCCGGCAACGATCTCCATCCAAAGGAACAAGCGTTGCCCATTGACCATTTCGATATCAAGAAACACCGGAAAGTCACCCGACGAACGCGGTTGAACCCGTCGTTGCCGGTCGTAAAGAAACTCCTGGAACTCCGTCTCGGTCAGCTCCAACAAAGCTCCGATTATGAAGGGAAAATCCCAAACTGAAAGCCGGTCGGTAATCATGTCGATCCGCGTGATCAGGGGAGGAATGAACGTGGTTACCGAATGGTTGCCGGCAATGGTGATTTTGGCCAGGGTGAGTATTTGGGCCGGGTTGAGTTCATTCAGAGTGCGATTTACCAGATCGGGATCGTTTTGGGCGAACGTTGCGATGGAGCCATCGACACCATGTATGCAGATTTGCAGGCCCGGACCTGCACTCTTCGCAAGCTCCTCCACGGTCGCGTGATTGTGGGATTTCACAGTTTTACCTCCAGCACCGAATTGAGTGAGCCGTGGGCATTCATCACGTTGTTGCAGGCCCGATCGTCATGAACCCATTCGCTGTCCACGATGAATTTGTATTCGTAACGGCCCGGCGGCAGCAGCAGCCGCTTTTCCCACAGGCGATTTTCACCGTGCCGGATCATGGGCAGGCTGTGGGGAACCCACCGATTGAAGTCACCGCACAAATAAACCTCCTCTGCCTCGCGACCATTCAAAACGAAAGCCACCTCCCGTTTAGGAGTGGTGGATGAAGCACCGCTCGGCCTTACCGTATCCTTGGCTGTTTTTGACATATGAATCCTTTCACTGTTTTCGGAATCAGGCTTTTCACTTGCCGGCGCAGCGTACATGCCGTTCGCCCTCGGAATCGCTTGCTGTCCTGACTCTCTTATCCGTCCGAACTAATTGACCATCTGAAGATTAAGGCTGCCTGAAAGCTGAATTAAAATTTGCCCCGAACAAAAGTGGTGAAAGTTTCTGAATGAATTTTAATCAAGGATTTACGCCCTCTTAATCAACGTTTGGTCTATTCTTTTGTCGAAGTTACATCGTTTATGCGAATCCTGCTGGTGGAAGACGAAAAGAAAGTGGCCGACATCATCTTGCGCGGTCTGAAGGCGGAGCGCTTTGCCGTGGATGTTTATCACGACGGCCAAAGTGCCTGGGAAGCCGCCAATACTTACAATTACGACCTCATCATTCTGGACTTGATGCTCCCCAGACTGAGCGGCACGGAGATTCTTGAAAAAGTCCGGCGCAAAAATCAGCAGGTGCCGATCCTGATCCTCACTGCGCGCGACGGCATGGCCGACAAAATTAAAAATTTTGAAACGGGCGCGGATGACTATCTCACCAAGCCATTTGCGTTCGCCGAACTGCTTCTGCGCATCAAGGCATTGTTGCGGCGCGGACCGGTCAATCGCTCCAGCGTGCTGCGCGTGGGTGATCTGGAAATTGACCGGCTTTCGCAAAACGTCAGGCGCGCCGGCAAAAAAATTGAACTCACCGCCAAGGAATACTCGCTGCTCGAATATCTGGCGACGCATCCGGGCCGCGTCTTTTCACGCACCATGATCATTGAACACGTTTGGGACCAAAGTTTTCAGGGATTGACCAACATCGTGGACGTCTATGTGCGGCATTTGCGGGAAAAAGTGGACGACGCGTTTTCCGTCAAACTGCTGCGCACCGTGCGCGGCGTCGGCTACAGCTTGGACGACGGGACGCAGACATGAACACGCGCTCCATCAGCTTCAGGTTGGTCGCCTGGTATGCGGGCTTGCTCGCCGGGATTTTTTTGCTGCTGTGCGCGGTGTTGTATCTCGACTTGCGGCATTTTTTGGAAAACGACCTGCGTGAATCGCAGTTCCGCCGCGCGCGCCAGATTGCCAATACTTTGCTCGCTCATGTTAAACAGACCGGCGAGGCTGCCGTCGCCAGCCAGACGAAAGACTGGTATGAGCCGGAAATCAACGACCGTTTCATCCGCATCACGCGCACCGACGGCACGCTGGTTTATGTTTCTGAGGCGCCCAAAGACGGCAGTTTCGATCCGGCGGAAGTTCCTCTATTCCCGCCGGCGCCAAGGCCGGAATTCTCGCGCAAACTGAAATTGTCGGGCGGCAACACCCTGCTCATCGCCGCGTTGAATTTCAAATCCTCCGGCAATCCTGATTACGTTGTGGAATTTGGCGCCTTGCTCGATCCGGTGGAAACGATGCTCAACCACGTTTTTTTACAACTCGCTTTGGGCCTCCCGCTGGCGGTCGTCATCATCACGGTCGGCGGCTATCTGCTGGTGCAACGGTCCTTGAAACCAGTCGAACAAATTACGCGCGCCGCCGAGCGCATCACGCAGCACAATTTAAGCGAACGTCTCCCGGTTTCACACAATGGCGATGAATTGGAGCGGCTGTCCATTTCGCTCAACCGCATGATTACGCGGCTGGACGACGCTTTCCAAAATTCAAAAAGGTTTGTCGCCGACGCCTCGCACGAATTGCGCACGCCGCTTACGATTCTGCGTGGCGAATTGGAAAATATCGCGGAAGACCCGCGGTTTGATTCTGAATTGCGCAACCGCGCCGGCAGCCTGTTGGAGGAAGCCGAACATTTGAGCCGGATCGTGGAGCAATTGTTCACACTTTCGCGGCTCGACGCCGGCGAAGCGCAAACCGAATGGGCGCGTTTTGACTTGAGCGAACTGGCCAAAACGACCGCCGACCAAATGGGCCTGCTGGCCGAGGACAAAGGCATTGCCATGGTTTGCGACGCGAATCAGCCGATTCTGGTCGAAGGCGACCGTGCACGGCTCAAACAAGTTGTCGTCAATCTGCTCGACAACGCGATCAAATACACGCGCGCAAACGGCAAAATCCAACTGCGTGTTCACGGTGTCAACGGCCATGCCGTGCTCGAAGTGGAAGACAATGGCATCGGCATCCCGCGGGACGCGCTGCCGCATATCTTCGAGCGATTTTACCGCGTGGATCAAACTCGTGCCGACGGTTCCGAAAGCGCCGGACTCGGCCTGTCCATTGTCAAATCCATTTGCACCGCGCACGGCGCGGACGTGGAGGTGCAAAGTGCCGTTGGCAACGGCAGTTGCTTTCGCGTCAAATTGCCTTTGTCCAAAGGCTGAAAAAAGTTCCATCCATGAAATTCACAATTTCAAATCTCGGGTTTGACCTCAAAACCGGTCTGTTGGGAACCGTAACGGTCGTTTCCCTCGTTGGCCTTGGCGCGTTTTGGGCGTCACGTCATGCACGTGCGCAAACTCCCGCGAGCGCTGATTTAACCGCCGCGCCGACGGCAGGCGTGGCGAAAGTGACGCGCGAAGACCTTTACAAAGAGGTGACAATTTCGGCGGAGTTCCGTCCTTATGAAGAAGTGGAATTACACGCAAAAGTTTCCGGCTATGTAAGCAAGATGAACGTGGATTTTGGCGACAAGGTCAAGGCCGGGCAGCTTATGGCCACGCTCGAAGTGCCGGAATTGCAGGATGAATTGGTCAATGCGCGCGCCATGGAACAGAAGGCGGAGGCGGATTACACCAACGCGCACTTGATTTACACACGGCTGCAATCGGTCAATAGAGACCATCCCAATCTCGTTGCCCAACAAGACCTCGATACCGCCGAGGCCAATGAGCTGACCACTTCCGCCGCGATTGCCGCCGCCAAAGCCAATGTTGAAAAATTTCAAACCATGGTCAGTTACACGCAGATTACCGCGCCATTTGACGGCGTCGTCACCCACCGTTACGCCGACCCGGGCACGCTCATCCAGGCCGGCACCTCGTCGGACACACAAGCCCTGCCGCTCGTGCGCGTTTCGGACAATTACCGGCTGCGGCTGGATTTTCCCGTCACGGTGGATTACGTCAAAGACGTTCAACTTGGCGACTCTGTTGCCGTGCGCGTGGATTCTCTCAATGACAAAACGTTCACCGGCACGATTTCCCGTTTCACCCACGACGTGGACGATAACACCCGCACGATGATTACGGAAATCGAAGTGCCCAATCCGAATCTGGAATTGATGCCGGGTATGTATGCCACCGTGGTCTTGAAAGTTGAAAAACGCCTTCAAGTGTTGGCCGTTCCCACCGAGGCGGTGGCCGGCGGCAAGACGCCCACGGTTTATGTCGTCAACCATGACAATCAGATTGAAGAGCGCGCCGTCAAACTGGGTTTGGAGACACCGGACAAATACGAAGTTCTTTCCGGCCTAAACGAGGGTGATCTGGTCGTTATCGGCAACCGCGCAGGATTTCAGGTCGGCCAGAAAGTCGAACCGAAGCTCATCGAGCTTTCCATGCGCGATGAAAATTGAAATCAACCCATTCAACGACCGTGCGCGTTACACGCAACCGATTATTTTCATGCGACTCAATAAACGGTCGAAAGCGATGAAACCGGTTCCTCGTTTTTTGCACACAACATCCATCGGAAAATTTCGCCGCACTGCACTTTTTTTGAATTCATGAATGCTATTTTGACTTCCGCGCAATTAGAAATTCTACGACGGCTGGATGCCTGCACGCTGGCCAACGCCATCGAAACTTTTCACGAGCGGCTGCGCAACGAAGGTTTTGCCGATAACTCGGTGCGCTGTCTATTTCCACGCCTCACGCCAATGCTTGGCTACGCGGCCACGGTCAAGGTTCGCGGTTCCGCACCGCCAACCGCCGACCACCGTTATCCTGACCGGACCGATTGGTGGGATTACATTCTTTCACTGCCCGCGCCGCGTGTGGTGGTGGTGCAGGATGTAGCCACGAAGATTGGCCTCGGTTCGTTGCTGGGCGCGGTGCATGTCAACATTCTGCACGCGCTGGGCTGCGTAGGGGCGGTGACGAATGGCGCGGTGCGCGATCTTCCGCCGGCGGAGAAACTGGGTTTTCAACTTTTTGCCGGAAGCATTTCCGTCTCGCACGCTTACGTTCACATTGTTGAATTTGGGACGCCGGTTGAAATCGGCGGGTTGAAAATCCAGTCCGGCGATTTGCTCCACGGCGATTTGCACGGCGTCCAATCCGTACCCCTCGACATTGCCGGGAAAATCCCCTTGGCGGCGGCGGAAATCATCGCGCGGGAGCAGGAATTAATTACGCTTTGCCAGTCAAAGGATTTCTCGATTGAGAAATTGCGCGCCGCCATCGCCAAAGATCGGCCTTGAACCATCTCCATTTCCATCATGTCTCGTTTTGCCATTCGCTATCCATATCTGATCATTGTCATCTGCCTGATCACCTGCGTTGTCGGGGTGACGAGTCTGGTGCGAATGCCGGTGGACTTGTTTCCGTCCATCAAGATCC
>Ga0181538_10004703_pt1 | contig 12589 bp, 16 predicted proteins | sample PEATcosm2014_Bin_40_FD_119773 | JGI IMG/M metagenome (GOLD analysis project Ga0181538, IMG submission 119773) | Peatland microbial communities from MTU Mesocosm Facility, Houghton, MI, USA - PEATcosm2014_Bin23_30_metaG | ecosystem: Environmental > Terrestrial > Soil > Wetlands > Peat | place...
CAGGCGTAGCTATGTACCGAGGGCTTCACGCGGCCTGACGCCGCCGACGGTTTAGCCCGCTCTGGTTCCCTCACCGCTGGTTACCACCCCCACAAGCACTTCAACTGCCGAACACAACTGATTTGCAATTCGGCGATACAGCAGCTTGCAAATCTGCGCTACGCCCTGTCGGCTCAAAATACGTCACCGGACTGACGACTGGAAGCACTTAGGGCGAGTGAAGGGTATTCAGCAGCCAGGCAAGCGTCCTGTTCACACTTCTGGGGCGGTGCCACGGAGCATCGGTTACGGTAACGTTAACGCAGGGCAGGAATTGGCGATTTGTAGCTGTTTCTGATGCCGAAACGGGTATTCTGCCGGATCGCCACCTTGTCTTGGGCCAGTTCTTGGTGCCACTGCCCACGTCAACGGCAGCTCGGGTTTTAGCCGGAAGTGAACGGCCGGCGAGCACCGCTGTCTGAATGGTGGGGCACAGAGTTTAGTAGTAGTGTACCGCCGAATAATGGGCTAACCTTGGCGTCTAATGGAAATTGAGCGATGAAAGGGCTGATTGTGATCTTCTTAGCGGCGGGTGTCCTGGCAAGCGCCTCGGCGCAGTTGTCTGGTCCCAGCGCGCTGACGTTTTAACGGCTTAAACTCCAACTCATAAAATCATGAAATTACTCCTTACTAGAATCAGTGTTCCACTTTGCGGCGCGGCGATGGTTCTGTTGGCGGCCGGTTGCGCCTCCAGCGGCGTCAAGAACCCGTCCGGGGTTTCCGTCACGCACATGAACGCGGACGAGCAGGGGTTCGTAGCGGGCACGGGCGTCGAATCGCAGGACATGGTGATGGTCGCCGACAAGATGTCACGCAGCATCCTGGCCATCCCGCAGATCGCCAGCGCGGCGACGCCGCCGACCATCGTGCTGAATCCCGTGGAGAACCAGACGCGCTTTCCCATCAACAAAGACATCTTCCTGACGCGCATCCGGGCCCAACTGAACTCGAAGGCGATGGGCAAGGTGATGTTCCTGGCGCGGAACCAAATGCAAGCGCTGGAGCAGGAGCGGAACCTGAAGCGCCAGGGCGCCGTCACCGCCAGCGCCGATCCCGGGGTTCAGGAATTCAAGGGCGCGGATTATTTCCTCACCGGCTCGCTGCAAGGGATGTCCACCCGCACGACGGCGGGCACGAGCGATTACATCCTGTACGATTTCCACCTCATTGACGCGCGGACCAGCGCTATCGTTTGGGAAGATTCGGCGGAGATCAAGAAGCAGGGCCTGGAAGACGCCGCCTATCGCTAAGCCTCAGCGCGGGGCAACGAGATGAAATCACTCTGGCAGCCGACGCTGCTGGCCTTTCTTTTGACGGTGGCCGGCTGCGCCACGACGAAGCACCAGGTCGTGCTGACCGGCGACATCATGGTCGATGCGCCGAACGCCATCGCGAACGGGCCGCCGCGCGACCGGGTGCTCTGGGAGTATCGTCTGGCGTTGGGGGCGATGCGGCGGGGGCAGTTCGACCTGGCCAAACGAAACCTGGACGACGCGCTGCTGACGCTGGGCGGAATTTATGGCAAGGACAAGAACGCGAAGGAAGCCCGCAGCTATTTCCATGCGGAGGCCAAGAAGACGTTCATCGGCGAACCCTACGAGCGATCCATGGCCTACATTTACCGCGGCATACTCTATTGGATGGACGGCGAACCCGATAACGCCCGCGCCTGTTTCCGCAGCGCCGAATTCGAGGATAGCGACGCCGAGAATCACGAATACGCGGGCGATTGGGTGTTGCCCGAATACCTCGATGGGCTGGCCACGACTAAACTCCACGGCGACGGCTCGGACGCCTTCAAACGCGCGCAGGCCATCGCCAAGGGGGTCACGCTGCCCCCTTATCTTTCCAACGCGAATGCCCTGTTCTTCATTGAGTTCGGTCCCGGCCCGACCAAGTTTGCCACCGGCCAGTACGGGGAGGAGCTGCGCTTTCACACCGCGCCTTCCCCGGTGGTATCGGCGGAACTGAAGGTTGATGCCTTGCAGATCCCCATTGCGCCGACGGACGACGTGAACTTCCAGGCCACCACACGCGGCGGGCGCGTGATGGACCATATCCTCGGCAACAAGGCGGTTTTCAAATCCACCACCGACATCGCGGGCAACGTGGCGCTGATCGGCGGGCTGACGACTGCGGCAGTGAGCCGTGATCGCACGGCGCAGGAAGTGGGCCTCGGCATCGCGCTCGCCGGGCTGGTCAGCAAAGCGGTTTCCGCCGCCACGACGCCGGCCGCCGACACGCGGTCGTGGGACAATCTGCCGCGCTACCTGAGTTTCGTGAGCCTCCCGCTCCCGGTCGGGCAGCACGTCGCCACCATCCAATTTCACGATTCCGCCGGCCAGGTTCTCTCGTACCTGACCAAGACCATCACGATCAACATCACGACGACCGACCGCGACAAGGTCGTGTTCGTCAGCGACACCTCATTAACACCGCAAACGTTATGAACAAATCAATCCTATCATTCCTCGCCGCCGGTGGCGCCGTTCTGCTGGTCGCCGGTTGCAGCACTCACGACCAAGGACCGTATCTGCCGGAAGGGGTCAAGACCCCGGCTTACGAAGGCAGGGAGCCCGTGGTCCTGATGGATCCCGGCGTGCAATATTCGGTCACCTGCGTCAGCCTCCAGGAGAAGATCCTGCCGGATGGCCGGCTCGAGGTGATCGCCCGCCTGCGCAACCGGGAGAACCGCCGCGTCGAGGTGCAGGCCAACTGCGTCTTCAAGGACCAGAATGGCTTCTCGACTGGCGACGAAACGCCCTTCACGATGGTCATCCTGACCGAGAACGCCACCGAAGACGCGCGCTTCGTCTCCATGAATAACCTCGCGAAGAAATACACCATCCGCGTCCGCCAGGCGCGATAGCGCGCTTTGCTACAAGGATTCGCGCGCTTGAGGGTAGGGCGCGCCGGGGACAGGGCGCTACTGCGAAACCTGTCAGATTGCTCTCGCCGTTGTGGCCAAAGCACCGGCTTAGCACCACGAAGAATAATTTGAGAAACCCCTTGACGCCGAATACTACCGTGGTAATATTACCCCGGTAATTGAAGTGGCGTTATGCGCGGTCCCAAAATTCATCGCCTCGGCGACCTGCAGCTCCGCATTATGAAAGTGCTCTGGGCCAGCGGGGAGGCGACGGTCGCGGCGGTGCATGAAGCGGTGGGAGCGGAGGGCGATCTGGCCTACACCACGGTGGCGACGATGCTGCGCAAGATGGAAGCGCGCGGATTGCTCCGGCACCGCCTAGTGGAGCGGAGCTTTGTTTATCGGGCGGCCGTGGCGGAGGAGGCGGTGACGCGGGGCATGGCGGATCATCTGCTGGAGCGGCTGTTCGAGGGCAGCCTGGCGGATATGGTGCGCCATCTGCTCAGCAACCGTGAGGTGAGCCGCGCTGAGCTGTCCAAGCTGGAGAAACTGATTGCGGAACGAAAGCGGGGCCGATGACAAGCGCATCCTTGGCGATGGCATGGCTGCAACTGCTGGCGCTGCTGGCAGCCGAGGTGGGGCTGATTGCGTTCGGGGTGGCATTGCTGTGGCAATGGAGCCCCACGGCGGCATGGCGGCGGACTTTCTGCCAGGCCGGCATCACGGCGGTGCTCGTGGTGACGTTCTGCGAGCTGTCGGGTTCGGCCCGCGCGCTGAGCGGCTGGGCGGCGAGCGCGCTGGCGTGGCGGAGGGCCGATAACCTCAGACCCCATGAGGCATACGCTGTGATTAAAGTGGGCCAAGGAATTGACACGAGTCCTTCCACCCCATCCATCCCGATGAATCGCCGGGTAGTGGGGCGGGCGTCTCGCCTGCCACCAGGGCGTCTCGCCCTCGGACTTTTCACGACGGGCGAGACGCCTGGTGAGGCAGGCGAGACGCCCGCCCCACTATTCCACTCGCCCGGTTCAAGCGCACGAACCGAGTCCGGCGGTGACGAGGTGTCCGCGTCCCGTCGGCCAACCCCGTTCAGGCAGGCGTTCCCAGGCAACCCCACTGCCACAGGTTCACGGTTACCCGACTCGGTATCCGATTCGATGGGGGTCTTGTGGCTGTGGCTCGTATGGGCGGCGGGCGCGGCGGTGGCGGTGGCGCGAGCGTGCCTGGCGCAATGCCTGTTTATGATATTCCAGCTCCGCCGCCGCACGGCGACCGGGCGGGCATTGGCGGAAAAGGTTCAAGCGCTGGGCCGGGCTCTGGGGATTAGGCAGCGGGTGCGAGTGCTCGAATCGGGGCGGCTGACTAGTCCCATTGCCTTTGGGCTCATCCGGCCCACAGTGGGATTGCCCCCGGATTTTGCCATGCGATTCGACGCCGCGAAGCAGGAGGCGATGCTGGCGCACGAATTGGCCCACCTGGCGGCCCATGATCCCTTCTGGTGCCTGCTGGCGGACGTGGCGATGGCGGTGCTCTGGTGGCATCCCGGCGTGTGGTGGCTGCGGCGGCAGTTGCACCTGGCCAGCGAGATGGCGGCTGATGAGGCGAGCCTGCTCGTGGCCGATGGTCCCCGAGTGCTGGCGGAATGCCTGGTGGAGCTGGGCGCGCGCCTGACTGGCCCGGTGCTCGGACAATTGCGGGTATCGGGGTTTCGCTCGCACCTGGGGCGGCGCGTGCAGAGGTTGGTGCACCTGGAGGGGCGCGCGTGGAGGCCGCCGCCGCGGTTTGGCGCCGCGATGATGAGGATTTTTGGGCCGATGGCCATGACGGTCATCGTCGTGTTATGCACGGCCTGGGCCGCCCCCCAGGCGTTAACGACAGGAGACAGTATGAAAATGATGCAAATGAATTGGAAACGGTCGTTGGCCACATTGGCGCTGCTGGGCGCGTTCCATGGGCCGGAAGCCAGCGTCGCCCTGGGCCAGCCCGAACCGGCCGCGCTTCCTCCGCCCCCAGCGCCGGAAGTCGCGCCCGCACCACCAGCCACCCCGGCCACCCCGGCCATTCCGAGCGCGGACTGGGCGGCCACAGCGGCCCCAGCCGCCCCCGAACCAGCCGCGGCGCCTCCAACAGCGGCAGATGCTATCCGCGAGCGTTACGGATTTCGCCCGCCGCTCAGACCGATCCGCCAACCACGACAACCAGCGCGCGGGATCAAGACAGAGGCGAAGTTGAAGCAGATCGTCTTGCCGGAAATCTCTTTTGACGGCCTGCCTCTGGGTGAAGTGCTCAAGGCGCTCCGCGACGAATCCATCAAACGTGACCCGGACAAGGCCGGCGTCAATTTCCTGATCAATCCCAATGTTCCGGCCGTCGCCCGCGCAGGCGTGGTTAATCCCGCTACTGGGCTGCCACTGGCCGCGCCCGCCGAGCAATTGGATCTCGCGTCGGTCAGCGTCAAATTCAACCTCCCGCTCCGCAATGTGACGATGAAGGACGTGCTGGATGCCATCGTGATCGTGGCCGACCATCCTCTCCAATATACGTTGGAAGACTACGCGGTGGTGTTCTCGGCCAATCCGGAGGCCATTGCCAACCCCTCGGCCATGCCGGCCCCTCTGGGTGTGGTACCCGAGCCGCCCAAGCCTTTAAGTCCCATGCCCGACCCTTTCAGGCCTGCGCCAAGCCTTCGCCCGATGCGGTTACCGGCGCCGCCGAGTTCTCCCGGCAACAAGCCGGAAGCGAACCTCAAGGCTGGCAAGCTCGCGGTTGAACTGGCTGATGTGAAGCCGCAGACATTCAACATCGACTTTGGCCCGGCCTCCCCATCCGAACAAGTCGGCCCGGCGGCGCTTGGTGGCGCGGACGATTCTTGGAACAGCGTGGCGGTGCCCTCCAACGACCAGAATTAAGGCGCAGGGCCGGATGTTCTGCGGCATTGCCCTGTATGCCGTTCTGCGCCATTGTTGGTGCATGGGCAAACGACGTGAGGCGCGCGAGCGCGCCGTTCAGTTTTTATTCCAGCACGATCTGAACCCGCCGGCGGACCTGTCGGCAGCGCTGGAGCATTTTTGGGAGTCGCAGCGGGCAGCGGCTATCGCCGAGGACAAGGGGGCGGCTACGTGGGGCCAGCCGGTGGAATTGCCGCCGCCCACACCCGAGGAGGCAGCCATTCGCGAGTTTGCCGATCCGCTGATCCGCGGCACGCTGGAGCACCGGGACGAAGCGGATACCGTAATCAAGCAACACGCGAAGAATTGGGAACTGCATCGCATCGCGGCGGTGGATCGCAATGTCCTGCGGCTGGCCATTTATGAGATGCTGCATCGTGAGGACATCCCGCCGGTGGTCAGCATCAACGAGGCGGTAGATATCGCCAAGAAGTTCTCCACGCAGGATAGCGGCAAGTTTGTGAACGGCATTCTCGACAAGGTGAAGGGGGAACTGATGCGGCCGGCTCGGATAGTCAAATGAGGGCCGAATTGGGGGACACCAGGCTGCATGGCATTTGCTGATCTACATCTGCATAGCCGTTTTTCCGACGGCACTTATGGGCCGGAGGAGTTGGCCGCGCAAGCCCGGCGGTTTGGGCTGGCGGCCATCGCGTTGACGGACCACGATTCGGTTGAGGGCTGCCCGGGGACGGCGCAGGCCTGCGAGGCAGCGGGCATCGAGTTCATCCCGGGCACGGAACTGACCGCGGAGCAGGAGGGAAACGAGCTGCACATCCTGGGTTACTGCATGGACACGCAGAATCCCAGGCTGTTGACGGAGATCGCCCGATTCCAGGCGGTGCGGCAAAACCGGATTCGCGAGATGGTGGAAAGGCTCAATCGGATGAGGGTGCCGCTGTCGGCCGATGCGGTATTCGCGCTGGCGAATTGCCGCGCGCCGGGCCGGCCGCACGTGGCGCGGGCGCTGGTGGCGGCGGGTCTCTGCCAGAGCCTGAATGAGGCGTTCGAGCGGTTCCTGAAAAAGAACCGGCCGGCCTGGGTGCCGAAGTTCAAAATGAGCGGAGAGAAGGCGCTCGAGTTGATCCACCACGCGGGTGGGGTGGCCGTGTTGGCGCACCCGGGGTTGAATCGCACCGACGAAGTAATTCCCGGCATGGTCGAGGCCGGCATGGACGGCATCGAGTGTTTCCACACCAAGCATTCCACAGCGACGACGGCGCGTTACTTGGAGCTGGCCGGCCGTTTTCACCTGCTGGTAACGGGCGGCTCGGATTGCCACGGGCAGAACAAGGGCAAACCGCTGATCGGCACGGTGAAGGTGCCTTATCATCATGTCGAAATGCTCAAAGCGCGAGCGGCGGAGATCAAAACCGCGGCCCTTTCGCACGCAAGCCTATGAAGCTCCCGCCAGCCGACACAGGGAACTGACCTCCGTCAAGGATCACGCATCACGCATTAACGCAAATGGGATTATTCGCCAAGTTTAAGGCCGGCCTGCAGAAGACGCATGGCAAGCTGGTGCACGAAATCAAGCGCATCGTCACCCGGTCACCCAAGCTGGACGCCGCGGGAATCGAGGAGCTGGAGGCTGCGCTCATTGCCGCCGACCTCGGCATGGCGATGACCAGCCAGATCGTCGGCGCCGTCAAGCAATCTTATGAGACACAAGGCAGTGCGGGGATGGAGGTCTTTGCCGTCGCGCGACGGGAGGTGGAACAGAGCCTGGCATCGAACCAACCCGAACTGCGCAGGGCGCCGGAAGGATTGACGGTAGTGTCAATTGTGGGCGTCAACGGGACGGGCAAGACTACGACGGCGGCGAAGCTGGCACACTTGGTGCAGTCGCGGGGGGACACGGCATTGCTGGCGGCGTGCGACACCTTCCGCGCAGCCGCCATCGAGCAGATCAAGCATTGGGGCCACCGGCTTAAGGTGGAGGTGATTGCGGGGGCTTACGGGGCGGATGCGGCGTCGGTGGCCCACGACGCCGTGGCCGCCGCGCAGGCGCGCAAGGCGCATTACCTGATCGTGGATACCGCGGGCCGGCTGCATACAAAGCATAACCTGATGCAGGAATTGCAGAAGTTGCATCGGGTGATGGGCAAGCAACTGCCGGGAGCGCCGCATGAGGTGTTGCTGGTGCTGGATGCGACGACTGGCATGAACGCATTGAACCAGGCGCGCGAATTCAACAAGGCTGTGCCGCTGTCCGGGTTGATCGTCACGAAGCTCGACGGCACCAGCAAAGGGGGGATGGTGGTGGCGATCCAGAAGGAGTTGGGATTGCCCATCAAGTTCATTGGCCTGGGGGAGCATGCGGATGATCTGCAGCCGTTCGACGCGAAGCAATTCGCCGGGGCGCTGTTTGGGGAGTAATGGCGCTGAAACAGTAACGGACATAGATGAAGGCATCCTGGTGACAAGGAAGACGGCGCAATTGCGCATGGAACGCCGTTACATGCGTGTCGCTCTGCGGCTGGCGCAGCGGGGGTGCGGCGCGACTTCGCCCAATCCTATGGTGGGCGCGGTTCTAGTGAAAGGAGACATGATTATCGGGCGAGGCTGGCATCACCGTGCAGGGGAACCCCATGCCGAAATCGAGGCGCTCCGCGACGCGCAGCGGCGGGGCTACAACGCTAAAGGCGCGACGCTTTACGTGACGCTGGAGCCGTGCTGCACCCACGGCCGCACGCCGCCTTGCACCGAGGCCATCCAGGCGGCCGGGATCAGACGAGTTGTAGCCGGCGCGATTGATCCGAACCCGCAGCATAGCGGCAGGGGATTCCAGATCCTGCGCCGGGCAGGAATTACGATTGCCCACGGCGTGATGGCCGCAGAATGCGAGCGGCTCAACGAAGCGTTCAATCATTGGATTGTCCGGCGCACGCCCCTAGTCACCGTGAAAGCGGCCATGACGCTCGATGGCAAGATTGCCACCGCTTCCGGTGAGTCGAGGTGGATTACCGGTGAACAGGCACGAGCTTATGGGATGAAGCTGCGGCAAAGCGCGGATGCGATCCTGGTGGGCGTCAATACAGTGCTCGCGGATAATCCGAGCTTGACGGTGAGGAAGAAGAGAGCAGCAGGTCGCGAGGCGCAGGTTGGCGTGAGCGGGCACAAGTTGCGCCGTATCGTGCTGGATGCGCGGGGCCGGACGCCGCTGGAGACGAAAATCGTGAGCGATGAATGTGCGGCCCTCACGACGATTGTGGTGGGTAAGCTGGCAGCGAACAGGCGCGTAGCGGCTTTGGCGAACCGAGTGAGGGTGCTGGTCGCACCGAGTTCCGATGGCAAGATCAACCTGCGCTGGCTGTTGAAAAAGCTCGGCTCGGAAGACGTGACCAACCTGCTGGTCGAAGGCGGCGGAGAAGTCAACGCTTCGTTCCTGCTGCAAGGGCTGGCGCAGCGCGTCACGTTCTTCTACGCGCCAAAGATCCTAGGTGGAAACGACTCACACCGGGCAGTCGCCGGCGAAGGGGCGAGGACGCTCGCGGAGAGCCTGAATTTGGCCGCTGTGGAGTGGCGGCGGCTTGGACGCGACTGGCTGCTGAGGGCTCGAGTTGCAGCCCGTTGATTCTGGCTTCGGATTTCGTGCTTCTTTCGAGTTTCGGCCTTCGGCTTTCGGATTTACTATGCGGCCATGTTTACCGGAATTGTTGAAGAAACGGGCACGGTCGAGCGGATCAGGCCGACCGCGAACTCCATTGAGCTAACCGTGCGCGCAAACCGCTGCGGGCAGGGGCTAAAGGTGGGCGCGAGCCTCGCCATCAACGGCTGCTGCCTCACGGCGGTGAAGCTGGCTTCACGCGGCAAGTCCAGGCTGGTGCAATTCGATCTGCTGAAGGAAACCTGGCAGCGCACAAACCTGCAGTTTGCCAGCGCCGGATCGCTGGTCAACCTCGAGCGACCGTTGCGCACGGATGGCAATTTGGGCGGACATTTCGTAACCGGCCACATTGATGGCCTGGGCACAATCACGCGGTGGGAACGTATGGGGCAGGACCACGTGTTGGACATTGCCGCTCCACCAGAGGTCATGCGCTACGTGGTGTTCAAAGGTTCGGTGGCCGTCGATGGCATTAGCCTCACGGTCGCCGCCGTGCAGAAGAGGACCTTTCGCATCTGGATCATCCCGCATACCTATGAGGTCACGGCCCTGCGCGAGCGCAAAGTGGGAGATGCCGTCAACCTGGAAGCCGATTTGCTCGGCAAATACGTCGAGAAGTTTGTGACCGCCCGGGCGCACCGTTGAACTGCCGCCTTGGCTTCTCTGCCAGTCAGGCGTGGCCTTGGCAAAGCGTCACCACAACCACAACAGGTACCATTTCCTCTTCTTCGGTGGCGACTCCACCTTTAGCGGCTGTGGCCTGTCCTCCTTTTGAGCCATTGAGGCGGGCGCGACCTCGCGGACGCGCGTTAACGGCACGAAATGCTCCTCGCCCTTGGCGTCCTTAAACTGGTAAACACCCTCTCTGAGCTGCGGTTTGGTGGCGGTGGTGATCTCCGTGCCATTGCTGAGTCTGATCACATAATGATGCGCGCACCCGGTCAGGGCGATCATGCCGATGAGAATGAGCAGGGTTGTCTTCTTCATTGTATAGCAAGCAGAATATGAGACTTCCGGATAGATTCTCTCAAGAGCGTTCTGAGTTATGATCAGTCCTCCGGCTTTTCCTCCGAGCGGGCCAGGAATTCCATCTTCCCTCGCTTAGCCACTTCACGCAAACAGGCTTGAATCGAACTGGAGGTGCCTAGATAGGGTGGGTCAAAGAGAGCCAACAGGACGGCTGCACGGCTGCTTCTCTGCTTGAGCCACAGGTCAATCCAGCTCTTGACCTCGTCGGGCAATGCTTCGGTGTGGTGAATCGAAATGATGACCAGGTCGGCCGAAGCCGCTTCCCTGGCCGCAATCGCTCGCAACTGAGCTGTGCGCAGCTCAGTCAGGAGCCACATTTCCCTGGTGAATTTACAATTCCGCCCCAGGCATCGGATCAGCGTCTGACAAAACTCGTCAGCGCGGGCGCCCGTCGCTGAATCTTCATGCACCACTGAAACGGCGAATCGCTTTGACTTCTGCCAAAGCGGCCATACCTGCAGCCTTGATAGTATTGTTTCCATGAAAACAGACGGTGCTTCTGCGCGGAATCGTCTGCCCCAAATGAGGGTTCGGCAAGCGGAATCAGTCGGAATAAGTCGGCCACAGACGCGGCGAATTGGAAAATCAATTGGCGGAGGGACCTTTTACCAGGCGTGCCTCGTTGATTTCCAGGTAATTGGCCATCGCTTCGATGCCGCTGATTTGGGCGCTGACGCGCTTTAGGCCAAACTGTTTGGTGATCCTGTAGTGGATCAACTCCTTGCCCAGCGCTACAATCTCAATATCTGCAGCCTGCGTCTTCCAAATCTGGCCCTTGGCCAATGGCTGCCGGCTACGAGATCTCAGTTTCATCCCCGAGTTTGACAGCGAAATGCCTTGGTTTGTTCATTTCAGCGCTCTTTTTCGATCGCTTCCGACCTTGCCGCCAAGCGGCAGGCACTTCGCTACTCCCGACGGCCAGCACGGCCATCAGGTGGCCGTCCAGGCGCATTTTCGCATTCCTGAGAGTGGCAGCCCGCCTGCTTTCCTATCGGCAAGAACGCCCGCATTCAGGCATGAGAGCAACAGACCCCGACGATCGGCGTAGGATGAAAGCCTGCCAGATCCTCATTGGCAACTGCGAAGAGTCGCTCAGCGACTTCTTCGAGGCCCTCTTTCGCGAGGTTTGCGAAGGCAAGGCGGCACTCCGATGCACCCGAACACGGCAGGTTAGTGAATTTGTCCGGCAGGGCTGCGACGTTGAATTTGATCTGGTCATCCAGGTCCCCCATAACCTGCTTCCTGCCGTGAACGCGCCCACGCCCCTGGGCTTCATTGGTGAGGGAATCCGGGCCATCCGCGCCATCAAATCCAAACACCTTGTGCCCGTGATCGCCATAGTCGCACCGGAGGAGCGCGCGAGATACGAACCCCTGCTCCTGGAGGCTGGCGCCGATTGCGTCCTTGAGCTTCCCTTTGAGGGTGAGGAACTCAGTTCCGCCGTGGCCCGGCTGCTGAAGTTCCCAGCACGGCCGGAATACCTTCGATCAACGCGGTGGTTCTTTGCCGGCGTCCTAAGGCGCGGCCTCCAACGTCTAACCCAGGCGTAAACGCTGCTATTTGACCCGTCCAACCCGCCTGCCTTGCCGAACGGACAGGGGAGTTGGTGCGCATAGCAGGACTTGAACCTGCACTTCGTACCCCGGGACATCGTCGGACATAAGTGCCTGATAATCAACATCTCAAAACATCGTTGGACAAAGGCGATGTTGTTAGTATTGTTGTCAGGTATGGCTAGTTTGCGCAAGCGCCCAGGCAGTAATAAGTGGGTCTGTTGTTTCACACTCCCAGATGGGACGCGTGATCAAAAGAGCACTGGCAAGACCGACCGGGACGAGGCCATGCGAATCTGCCTGACCTGGGATGAAGCTGCCAAGCGAGCACGGGATGGGAACTTCACTGAGGCTCAGGCACGGAAGGTCATCAATGAGATCGCCGAACGTTCCGGGATGGGCGCAATCGAGTTCTCGACGGTCGAGAAATTCCTCACCGAGTGGTTCGCTGGGAAAGAAGCAACGAAGGCCCGGGGAACGATCGTGCGATATCGGCATACCGTTCGATCCTTCCTAAAGTTCTTGGGCAAAAGGGCTTCAG
>Ga0181538_10004707_pt1 | contig 12577 bp, 17 predicted proteins | sample PEATcosm2014_Bin_40_FD_119773 | JGI IMG/M metagenome (GOLD analysis project Ga0181538, IMG submission 119773) | Peatland microbial communities from MTU Mesocosm Facility, Houghton, MI, USA - PEATcosm2014_Bin23_30_metaG | ecosystem: Environmental > Terrestrial > Soil > Wetlands > Peat | place...
CCTCGCCCGACTCGTCGAGACGTACCGCGCCCCCACCCAAACCTGTTGCCTCTCGCACATCACCACCCAACTTGCCGCCCTGAAACGCGGCGCACCGGTGGATCTCCTTTTTCAATCCGTCGCCGGCACCCAAACCGCGAATTGCAGCTTCGGCATCACACTCGCAATGCTGCGCGAAGGTCACGAACAGGTTCTCGAAGATCACCGCCAGCGCGATGTCCCCTGGAAAGGGACGAACGCAATGTACTTCGAGACGGGACAAGGCAGCGCCCTCTCTGCCGAAGCCCATCACGGCGTGGACCAGCTCACGCTCGAAGCCCGCGCCTACGGCGTCGCCCGCGTCTTCGAGCCGTTCCTGGTCAACAGCGTCGTCGGCTTCATCGGTCCTGAATACCTGTACGACGAACGCCAGATCATTCGCGCCGGCCTGGAGGACCATTTCATGGGCAAACTGCTCGGCCTGCCCATGGGCTGCGATGTCTGCTATACCAACCACGCGGAAGCCGACCAGAATTCCGTCGACAATCTTCTCCTTCTTCTCGCGGCCGCTGGATGCAACTACTTCATGGGAGTTCCCTGCTCCGACGACGTGATGCTCAACTATCAATCGACGAGCTATCACGATGCGCTCGCCGTCCGGCGTCTCTTCAAGCTGCTTCCCGCGCCCGAATTCCTGTCGTGGCTTGCGGAGATGGGAATCTACCGCGACGGCGAGCCCGCCATGCTCGAGGCTCCGGCGCGGCGTCAACTGATGCAAGGCCTCGAATCGTCGCTCGAAGGGATCTCCTGAAATGGCAGGCGATCCGAAATCGCCTCTTGCCGCGTCCGACCTGCCCGAAATCGTGCGCAAGATTCGTGAGCGAACTCCGGCGCGCATTCTGGTTGGCCGTGCAGGCGCGGCATACCGCACAGCCACTCAGATGGACTTGCGGTCCGCACACGCTGCCGCGCGCGACGCAGTCCGCGCCGAACTCGTTCTCGACGCGGCACTCGGCCCAGATTTCGCAAAGCAATGGAGCCTGTTCGAAGTCGATACGCAAGCAACCTCGAAAAATGAGTTCCTAATGCGGCCCGACCTCGGCCGGCGGTTCAGCGAAGCGGCGCGTCAGGACATCGCGAAATGCTGCCCGCCAGGTTGTGATCTTCAAATCGCAATCGGAGACGGCCTGTCCGTCCCCGCCATTACGTCGCAAGTCCCCGCGCTGCTGCCCCTCCTTGCTGAGGGCGCCACATCGCGCGGCTGGACGGTTGGCCAGCCATTTGTGATTCGTCATTGCCGTGTGGGAATCTTGAACGAGATCGGCGAGCTTCTTAGTCCTCAGGTGGCTGTGCTTCTGATCGGCGAACGCCCCGGTCTCGCCACCGCCGAGAGCCTCTCAGCCTACATGGCCTATCGTCCGCACGCCGCCCACACCGACGCGAACCGAAATCTGATTTCGAACATTCACGTCCGGGGCGTCCGCCCGCAAGCGGCTGCTGCGCGAATCCTAGATCTGGCCGCGCGAATGATGGAAGCAAGCACCAGCGGCGTCGAAGTGAGAGAGCAAGGGCCGTCTCTCGAAGGAGGGATATCGGATTGACTCCATTTGCCCTGCTTTCAAGACCAAGCAAACATGAGATTTTCCGCGACGAGGGCCTAACACGTGCGTTAATGGACATCGCTGGCACTTCCGGCAGCGGTGTATTCAATTCAGGAGCGCGGGTCAGTTTGAGCGAAGACTACGCAAGCAAACCTCTGGACGCCGGCGCTCGCTACGCGGAAAGGCGGTCTGTGCCTCGTTACCCCTTCGTCGCAAATGTGGAGATTTATGAGCCTCTGGGTCGCATCCGGCTCGACGGACAAACGTCCGAAATCAGCTCAAACGGTTGCTACGTCGACCTCATGAATCCTCTGGAGAAGAACACAGTCCTTCAGTTGCGTATCGTACGCGACGGCCAGTCGTTTCAAACCTGGGCGCGTGTCGCGTACGCTCAGCCGAACTTGGGAATGGGGGTGGCGTTTTTCGATACGCTGGAAGAACACCGAAGGATCATCGCGGACTGGCTGGTTGATCTCTCGCTCCAGCCCAAAACCTCATAGGAAAACTAGTGTGCTGCGCTCGCGCTTCGCAACGCCGAAGAGTAGGCCAGGCTGGCGTTCAGGCGCTGGTCCAGGACGGCCCCGGCATACCGTGAGCAGGTCACCAATTCCGCCTTCGACCATTGCGCCAAGGATGGAAGCCTCTCGGAACAGAGATTTTGCATTGCCTTCAGGAGCCTGTAATAGACCCTTACTTCCTTCAGCCAAACGTTCCGCTCTCGCGGAGACGGACACAGTTGCTCGGAAGTCCGGGCGAGCACCTCGAAATCGTCCGCGCCGATCGCGTCAGCTGGAATACCCGTGGCTGTTTGCAGGCTGGCGGAAAGAGGCTGTTCTGCGATGCTGATCCAGATGGACCGCCATTGCGCTATCCCAAACTGGAGCAGCGCCGCCACTGACAGCACGAGAATGAGGGCTGCGATCATAGGTCCTGTCCCTAGTAGAAGTTTGGTCACTAGACGCGCCGCGAACAATGGGACGGTAGTACCATCAGTCGAGGGCCTAACTTCCTATCCGGTGAGTCACTTTGAAACATTGGCAAAATGGGTCCAACGCAAGGCTGCGGGGCTGCTCTCGTGAATAAGCCGGAAGCTCACGCGAAGAGTGATTTGCCGGCCCGCATTGAAGAGTATCAAGTCAAACTTGCCAAGCTTCAGCGCCGCGAATGGTGGACGTGGGGCACGTCCGTCGTAATCATACTGTGCCTCACCGCTGGCGTGGCTTCCCTGTCGATTCCCGCTTTTAGTCAAGACAAGAACGTCCTCGAGTCAGTCATCGGACTCGTGTTTCTTATCGTTTTGTTTGGCATCTATTTGACGTATGAGAAAATCTTGATCAATCGGCTCCGGCTCGAGCTAGCGCACAACCAATCCAGCTCCGCGCTATGGCGCGACCTTGCTCTGATCGACCCCCTCACCGGGCTCTTCAACCGGCGCTACGCCGAGAAGCGCCTAAAAGAGGAGATTTCGCGTTCCCAGCGCAAAGGCTATCCGCTGACCCTCGTCATGTTTGATCTGAACGACTTCAAGCGCATCAACGATCAGTTTGGCCACTCCGCCGGCGATATAGTTCTCAAAACGTTTTCGGACTGCCTGAGCAAAGCCGTCCGGGAGGCCGATCTCGCGGCGCGCCTCGGCGGAGACGAGTTCGTAATGCTCCTCACCGAGTGTGATGCCGTGCAGGCGGAAGCAATCGTCAACCGGCTCCGCCCGCCGGAAGTGAGCCTCGACGGACAACGGGTGCCAATTCGGTTTGCCGCTGGATGGAAACAGTACGAGCAGGGCGTGCAGGCGCATGACATGCTGAACGAAGCGGACAAGGCCTTGTATCAGGACAAGCAAAGAAGCAAGAGTGAAACGGTTTCCTCAGCGAAGTAGTCCAACAAAGCAGACGGAGCCCGAGGACAGCGTGCCGCAAACCGCGCAACGACGAAGTGAAAGAGTGCTGCTGGACGTGCCGCTCGTTGTGCGCGGCGAGTTCGGAGACAAGCGCGGATTCCGCGAAGAGACCTTCACGGTCACGCTCAGCGCTCATGGCGCGCTGGTCATGCTGGAGACACCCGTCGCGTTGGGACAGAAAATTGTCGTTATGAATCCCAAGAACTGGGACGAACGCGAAGCTCGCGTAGCCTATTTTGGGCAGCCGCACGCGGGTCTTGCTCAGGTGGCGTTCGAGTTCACTCGGCCGGCGCCGGAGTTTTGGGCGCTTGATTCGCCCCCTGCGAATTGGAAACTTCCGGGTTAACCCGCGTTTCGCTCGCCGTTTGCCTCTTAGCAGAATTGAATCTTCCCCCCGCGGTCTCCGGCGAAACTCCGAGTCGTGGACCGCCCGTCGAACCATCTTGCATGGCAGCACCCGCTGAGCTATACATGCTTCTGGGCAGAATTCAACTCACTGAGGAGAGTGCGCCAATGTCACTTCGTTCTTTTCTTGCGGTCGCGGCTCTTGTATGCGCGAGCACTGCGTCCGGGCAGATGATGCCGCAGAAGGCTCACGCCGATATCGTCAACGCGCAGGGTGAAAAAATCGGAACGGCTGCTTTCTCGCAAACGGACCCTGGAGTTGCGATCAAGGTCGACGTTTCGAGCTTGCCCGCAGGGACACACGGCATTCATATCCACACTGTGGGCAAATGCGAAGGTCCCGATTTCAAGACCGCGGGCGGTCACTTGAATCCCGATATGAAGAAACATGGAACGGAGAATCCTGACGGACCCCACGCCGGAGACATGCCGAATTTCGAAGTTGGCAGCGATGGGCAAGCTCATACGACGATTATAGCCAAGGGCGTCACGTTGGGTTCTGGTCCGAATTCCCTGTTCCACGACGGTGGGACGGCGATCGTCATCCACGAGAAGGCGGATGACTATAAGACGGACCCCAGCGGAAATTCCGGCAACCGGATCGCCTGCGGCGTCGTGCAAAAGTAAAGCGCAGCATCGAGAACGGGTCCCGGCCCGAAGCCACTACGATGCGGCTTCAGTCTCCTTGTATCTCCGGGCGCTAGTAGGTCGGTGTAAAACTACGGACTGCCTCTTGCTCGTCGGCATAGTCGGGAAACACCGTGTGGAGATTGGTAAGGTGCAACACTTCCTGCGCCCGCGGGCTCAGGTCGACGGCCTTCAGTTCGGCGCTATTCTTCCGCGCAGTGTAGAGCCCGCGAACCAATTGCCCCAGCCCGGAGCTGTCGAGATAGGAAACGTCGCGAAAATTCAGGAGCACTCTCCGCCTGCCGTCGCGAAACAGATCGACCAGCAGCTCGTGTACGGCTTCGCCTTCAATCAAAGTGAACCGCCCTCGTACATCCACGATCGTGATCTCACCCAGTTGCCGTGTGCTCGCACTGAAACCCAATATTCCCTCCCGGAGAACACTATTATTCTAACTCAGGCAGCACAAAGTCTGCATTCGGGTTAGATGACGAAGCACGGGTGCGCGGAATGAAGAAAGCACTTCTTGAACGGGATTGCGGGAAGCCAGAACTGCTAGGACGCGAGCTCCGATAGCCAGGTGTCGAGGGTTTTCAACTGGTCGGCTGGCGGATCGACGAAAGCAATGCCCATTCCCATTCCTTCCTGGACGTAGATAACTTTCGCCGGTGTTGTGAAGGCTCCCAGATCACGCGTGATGCTGATTCTGATTTTGGTTCCGGATGGTAGCGTGTTGAGGATGTCCACGTAGCACCCTTTGCGGCTGATCTCGGAGACTCGTCCCACCAGACGCATGTCGCTTACGGGCTCCACCAGTTCTACGGTGGCGATGAACTCATAGCGCGGCACCGTGCGCTGCTCGCGGTACGGCGGGCCAACGTTCGTTGTCGAATCAAACGGAGTGCTCACAAACTAGCTCCCGCTTCAGTGTCAGCTTCCCACAGCTGAAACGATCAATGCCAGCCCGCCCGAAGCAGATGACGCGAAAAAGAAAACCCTCCGATTCGAGCATGACCGTCCAACAGTGTATTACAAGGTAACCATACGGTTTCACGTTCTCAAACGCTCGCGTCGCTGAGAACAACAGGGTCGCGCGGGTTCCTGGTTGAGCCCCGCGACGGACGTCGCGGGAGCTTTGAAAGCCGCCGCAAAACCCGAGTCCGCCTCTTCGAAAATCGGCCTGTAGCGGACCACACACAAGTCCGGAAATACCGCGATCGTTTCGGATAAAACGGCGTCTTTGCTTCTAATTGCAAGCACAGCCCGGGCAAGATCGAGGTGGGCTTACTGGGTACAGGACCACGTAGTACCGGAACCATCTATATCGTCGAACAGAAGTTGATTCATTATCCAAAAAGCACTAATCTGGCACCCGGGAATCGTTGGTTCAAAGAGGAACACACAACGCATAATGGGCCTACCCCTAAAGCCAGGTGAGCAGCTCCGCGAACTTCGAAACCGCCTAGGCGTCACGACCCGGGAAGTGGAAGAATTCAGTCGCACCATCGCGCAGGATTGCAGTAACGAAGAGTTCTATATTTCAAATGCCTGGCTCACGCAGCTCGAAAACAAAACCTCAGTTCCCAGCATCTATAAGCTATTCAGTTTGAGCGTAATCTACCGGACAAAGTTTAACGACCTCCTGGAAGTTTTTGGGGTTGACCTGAACGCCAGCGCGCGCTATCAACTCGCGCTCCCCCTGCAGCATACCCACTTGGCGTCCCTTGAGTCTCTTGACCCGGAAAAGGCGATCAGTTTCCCAGTACGCTTCGACAAGGGCTTCAGTCTGGATAAGACCAGCCTCATCTCACGGATGGTCGAGGTCTGGGGCGAAGTGCCTGTTGCGCTGATTCAAAAGCTCGACGTTCGCCACTGCCAGTACGGCTACATCGGGTTGGAAGATTACACGATGTACCCGCTCCTGCGCCCTGGGTCGTTCGTGCAGATCGACAATCGCGCCGCCCGCAGCCCGGCCTCCGACTGGCGCACGGAGTTCGACCGCCCGATCTATTTCCTGGAACTGCGGGATGGCTATGCTTGTTCCTGGTGCGAAATGCGGGGAGCCCAGATCACGCTGATTCCTCATCCGCTTTCAGCATGCAGCATCCGGCAGTTTGCCTATCCGGACGAGGCCGAAATCGTAGGGCAGGTAACGGCTGTGGCTATGCGCCTTGTATCGACCGGGGAGACTTCTGCAGACGCTCCTCCACGATTGCCAAAGCGACCTTGAAGTTCGAAAACAAGAACTCCGCTGAAAACGGATCCGTTTCCACTGGAACCGCCACTCGGTAGGGCTCCAGCCCTTTCCAGACCGCGACGAAATCCTGTGGGCGGCTTTGCGAACTTGCCATGTACCCTTGCATTTGGTCCACCAGTTCCTTCACCGGCGCCGCGATGAGTTCGTGGAACGTCTCCCGGTGGCAGTTCGCCAGCGCCTCGCAGGCCACATCTGCCGAAAACTGCGACGCCAGCCCGTCGTGGTAATACAGACCTGTGTTGTAGTCTCTTGTTGACGCCAAATAGATGAACCGATCCAAGGCCCGCGGGATTCCGCCCAGAGTCCGCCGGCGCAAATCCTCCGCAGCCCTTTGCACGTCCATCCGTTTGAGAGTAGCAGCCACTCAGTCTCCTTATTATGCCGCGACGTGTGGGCCAGGCGAGTTGGGACGCAACACTTCGGCCGGGGTACGCGGGAGAAACGCAAGCGAGCGCTCGAAGACCGTGCATACCTTCGCCGCGGCCGTTATCGCAAATCCAACCATTCGCGGTGCAGCGTACGGTCCGCGAACATAGAAAGTGGCTTGGAGCACGCGGCAAAGAATCAGCAAAGACGCAAAACTCAGCGCAAGACCAATTTCAGTACGCACATCGAGCCGGGCGTAGAATCGAGACTGTCCAGAGTGGAAGTCCTTCAGGCTCAGCACTTGTCTCCGTACCTGAGCCACCCAGGAAAGCGCAATCCGCTTCCGCTCACGTAGAAAGAGCCGTTGGACTCCGGCACCGGCCTTCGACGACACGAAACCCCAATCATCTTGTGCGAATACGCGTTCGACCAAACCCGCAGGAAGAAGTCCAGTCTGGAGGGAGTTGAGCGCCTGGCGAGCCTGCACGAGCGCTTGCGCCCCACCTTCTGCGCGGGATTCCGTTCTGCGCGCAAGGAAAAAGAGCAGGACGAGAAGTCCTACTCCCAGCGCAAGAAAGAGAATCAGTTGGATCACGACCCAGCCGCCTTCCCCAAGCGACCGCGCATCCGGCCAAGCACGGTTCTGGTCCACTTGGCCAGAGAGTCGTAGTCCGCCTCCAGTTGCGCGCTTGCCTCAGGCCTCGGGTTCGGATATCGAGACCATAAAGCCAGCGACCAGATCAGTAGAGATACCGTGTATGAATACGCAGACATCGCCGAGAAAACTGCCTGAAAGGACGGTCCCAAGTAGGACCTCGCCGCGTTGCCCATGACTATTGTTGCGACGCAAAGCCCATAACCGAGAGCGATTCCTTTGAGGTTTTTTCCAATCGGCACGCCGTAGTAGAAGACTACACCCAGAGTCACCGCGAGCAGAACCGACTCGGCGCTTCGTAAATTCCTCTCGACCTCCACGGATGTCCGTAGCGAGGACGCGCCGTGCTCCAAAGCCCACTGAACTGTAGTGAACCCCACGACCGATGCAAGAACGAACAACCCGACATTTCTCGCGAGCCTCCGCGGTCCGGGGTATGACTCCAAGGCCCTCTCAAGAATCTCCAATACAACTCCGTAACCCGCTATCACGCAAACGAGCTCCCAGGCCCAATACCAGTATTGGTACAAAGAATATCGGACTTCATACACAATATAGCCGGAGACGGAACTGATAAGAACGCATGTAAGATAGGCGGCAAAGAAGGGATAGTCTTTGACAACCCTGTTCTTTATGCAGCGGACAAGGATTACGGACTCCAGCAAAATCGTCGTCCACCACACGATTAGAGTCAGCATCATCCGCCCCATTTCAAATTACTCGGCGGATACTAACACAAGACATAGGGGGAGAAGATGTTTTTTCTCCCCCGCTTGCTAAACCAAGCGATTAAACAGCGCTGCCCATAACATGCATGGGGATAGGCTGAGGAATCGGGCCACCTCCATCGGCTACATAGGTTGGTGCGGAGGTTGCGCTGTGCATGGGGATAGGCTGAGGAATCGGGCCACCGCCGTCGGCTACGTAGGTTGGTGCAGGGGTTGCGCTATGCATGGGGATAGGCTGAGGAATCGGGCCACCTCCATCGGCCACGTAGGTTGGTGCAGGGGTTGCGCTATGCATGGGGATAGGCTGAGGGATCGGGCCACCTCCATCGGCTACGTAGGTTGGTGCAGGGGTTGCGCTGTGCATGGGGATAGGCTGAGGAATCGGGCCGCCCCCGTCCGCAAAGTGGGCGGAAACGGTCTTTGTTACGTTGATCGTGTGCGTTCCGCCTGCCGACACTCCCAGTGCGACCAAGACAACGCATGCTAGACACACCGCTCGTTTGCTCATTCGTTTCTCCTCTGATTTTCCGTCTGGGCCCAGAAGGCCGTGCCGCACTCTAGTGAAGTCGGATGTAAGGCCTCTGGGGGACGAAGCTTTGCTCGGTATTCCGAGCAGGGATACCCGGCTTTGCGGCTATTACGAAGCAATGGAAATTGGACTCAGCTGCCATTTTTTGACACACGATGTCGCCGCTTGCGAGCACGCCGACTCAGCTCACGCAGATCTGCTCCACAAAGAAACGTGGGATAACCAACTTGAAACTCCCAGGGAATTTACGGCTGGAGTTTGCGGGCGATTCCCGGTATCTAAGGAAGAGGCAATCCGCAGACCTTCTATGACAGACAACGGAATCGGTGCGCCTGACTCTGAGGCGTTCCGCGAACATTTCCGCAAATTGGACCAGCGCCAATGGTGGCTCTGGTCATCCACCGTGCTCGTTCTGATCTTGCTGACCGTGGCCGTCGCTTCGTTCGCCTTTCCAGCCATCCTGAGCAGAGAACAGCAGACCTATTCGTTCTATCTAAATCAAGCGGTGCGGGCGCTGGTGGGGATTGTGCTGCTCTTTAGCGTGTATCTCGTCTACCAGCAGTACCAGATCATCCGGATGCGAAACCAAATCGCCGACCAGATTCAGTCCCTCGCGAAGGTGGAGACCTTGACCGCGGAAGTCTTCAAACTGGCGGCGCTGGACCAACTGACGGGTCTCTATAATCGCCGCTCCGGGGAGCAGCGCCTTGCCGAAGAGATGAGCCGCGCCGTGCGGCACGACCGGCCCCTTACTTTATTGCTGATCGACCTCGACAATCTCAAACACATCAACGACCGGTTCGGCCACGCCGCTGGCGATCTCCTCCTAAAAATGTTTGCGGAAAGATTGCAACGCGCGATTCGCGGATCGGACCTCGCGGTGCGGGTCGGCGGAGACGAATTCATGGTCCTGCTCCCGGAATGCCGCGCCGACGAAGTGAAGCACGTTCTCGCCCGCCTCGAAGGACTTCGCATCGAATACGAGCGAGAGAAGATCGACTGCCGCTTCTCGCGGGGCTGGACCGATTTTCGCCCAGGCGAAACCGCGCCGGAACTCATGAAGCGAGCCGACGAAGCGCTTTACGTCGACAAGCGTGCCGGAAAGAGCCGAACGGGCGGGCTCCAGACGAAAGCCGTGCCTCAGTCAGTCGCCTAAGTAACTCGCCCTCTTGGCGTAGCGTCTCGCCCGAAACGTTCTCCACAGGAACATTTCCCCAAATTCCCCTTGCGCACGCCGAAGGCGATTCGTAAGATACCCGCGTGTTGTAAGAAAAGGCACCCATGCCCAAAGAGAAACCCAAGGTCAATATTGGCGAGGTCATCCGCTCCTACCGGAGCGATCGAGGCCTTTCGCAGGGAGATATCGAACGTCGCACGGGCCTCCTCCGTTGCTATTTGTCGCGCGTCGAGAACGGCCACACCGTTCCGTCTCTCGAAACGCTCGCCAAGATTGCCGAAGCCATGGAAATCAGCCTCGCGGACTTTTTCCCGGGCAGCGACACGCCCCAGGACCGCGAGACTCGCAAAGTACTCGGCGAGCTTTCCGAAGAGGAAATCCGCTTTCTCGCCGAAATCAAGAAGTACTCCACCACGCTTTCCGACGACGACAAGAAACTCGTCCTGGCCATGATTCGCAAAATGGCTACGATTATTCCGCCTCCGCGCAGCGGCAAACCGGTCGCAGCCGCGCGTCGTCCCGAGTTTTGATCGCTCCCATTTTCGTTGCGCGCAGCTGAACGGCACATCTCGTTGGCTACCACTTCTCCGCCTCGATTCGATACAATAGTTACGATATGACGCATTCGCGGCACAAGACTGTTGGCGTGAAGGTCGGCAAAATCCAAGTGGGCGGCGGTGCGCCCGTCGTCGTGCAATCGATGACCAACACCGATACGGCCGATATTGCCTCGACCACGCAACAGTGCTTCGAGCTTGCTCAGGCCGGTTCGGAATTAGTGCGCATCACGGTCAACGTCCCCGAAGCGGCCGCCGCGGTGGCGGAGATCAAGAAGCGCCTTCTCGATTCAGGCTGCGACGTTCCCATCATCGGCGACTTCCACTACAACGGCCACGTGCTGCTGACGAAGTATCCGGACTGCGCCGTCGCGCTCGACAAATACCGCATCAATCCTGGAAACGTCGGGGCCGGCCAGCGGCGCGACGAGCAGTTTTCCACGATTTGCAAAGTCGCTCGCGATCACGATAAGCCCGTCCGCATCGGCGTGAACGGCGGTTCGCTGAACCAAGAGCTCGTGATGCGGAAGATGCAGGAAAACACCGATCGCGACCTCGGCAAAACGTCCGAGGAAATCATCAACGAGTGCATGGTGCTATCAGCGCTCGAATCCACGGAACTCGCGCTCGAATCCGGCCTGCGCAAAGACCAAATCATCATCTCGTGCAAGGTTTCGCGGCCGGGCGATCTCATCGAAATCTATCGCGAGCTGGCCCGCAATACCGACCAGCCGCTCCACCTGGGCCTCACCGAAGCGGGCATGGGCGCGAAAGGCCTAGTTTGGTCCGCCGCCTCGATGGGAATTCTGCTCGGCGAAGGGATCGGCGACACGATCCGGATTTCCCTCACGCCGCGGCCCGGCGGCGATCGCCGCGAGGAAGTCTACGCCGCGTGCGAGCTCCTGCAATCGCTCGGCCTTCGCACGTTCGCGCCTAGCGTCACGGCCTGCCCCGGATGCGGCCGCACCACCAGCACGACGTTTCAGGAGCTTGCCGAGAGCATTCAGGACTACATCCGCAACCAAATGCCTGAATGGAAGCGCCATTACGAAGGTGTGGAGGAGCTGAAGCTTGCGGTGATGGGCTGTATCGTCAACGGCCCCGGCGAGTCGAAAGCCGCGAACATCGGCATCAGCCTGCCCGGAACGGGCGAGGCGCCGCGCTGCCCCGTTTATATCGACGGTCAGAAGTTCGTCACGCTGGAAGGCACCTACGACGAACTCTCCGCCGCATTTCAGGCTCTGCTCGACGACTACGTTTCCACGAAATACCACAAGCGCGAATCGCCGCTTCCTGCCACCACCGCGCCCCATTCGAACGGCGCCAAGAAATCCTCCTTGCGCGTCATCGCGTAGTTCGTCGTAACAGGCAACGCATCATACGCAACACCCTGCGCTCCCGCGGGCTGCAAACCGCCGATTCTGCGGTAGACTCAGCGAATCTTGGTCGAGAGCTTCGCCCGACGAATCATGGCCCTTTCCCTTCCATCACAGCCGGGGCTTTGCCATGGCCACTGACGCATCAGTGTCAGCTGCGCCGCCCGTGTCCGCTCCACATGCTCCCCCGCCCATCGAACCGCGGAACTGGCGCCTCGGATTCTGGAGCCTGATCGCCACTCAGTTTCAGACCGCGTTCAACGACAACGCACTGAAGTTTCTCGTGATCTACATTATCGTCGCGATGGACCTCTCGCCCGCATCCCGCGACCGCCTCGTTCCTCTTGTCGGCGCGCTGTTCGCCCTTCCCTTCATTTTCTTTTCCATGGCGGGCGGTTTTCTCGCCGACCGTTACAGCAAGCG
>Ga0181538_10004710_pt1 | contig 12573 bp, 8 predicted proteins | sample PEATcosm2014_Bin_40_FD_119773 | JGI IMG/M metagenome (GOLD analysis project Ga0181538, IMG submission 119773) | Peatland microbial communities from MTU Mesocosm Facility, Houghton, MI, USA - PEATcosm2014_Bin23_30_metaG | ecosystem: Environmental > Terrestrial > Soil > Wetlands > Peat | place...
CTTGCTTGCCCTCCCAGACTCACCTCGCGGTTGTCTGAGTGACTTCGCTTGAGCCCCGGACGCTGCACCAACCGGAAAAACTTCAGAACGTGTCAAAGAACGATTATGTTTTTACCACTCTCATTTTTTACGTCAACGAAATTCATGCAGCTCTAACTGCTTATTCATCAATGGAGTGCAGCTCATGCACAGCCCGGTGACGCGGAAATTGTGCAATCGCCGGGGACCGGTTGCAAGATCTCCAGTATTCACGCTGTATTTCGCGGGTTTCTGCCCGGAAAGCCTCCGCTTTTGTTGCATGCTCACATCAGGTTGTGACTGTGCAAATCGACGTTTCACCCGCATGAATGCTCACTTTTCCGCTTCCGGGGCAGCGGTTCTCAGCCGGATACTTACTTCCTCCAAGTGCTTTCTCTACAATCCCAAGGTGAGTGGGATTCGTGGTTGGAGGCTTTTTGATGCGCAGCCTGCGTTGGGCAGCTATGGGTTGTCTCCTGACCCTTCTTTTTTCATTGGCACCGGCACTCGCGCTGGCACAAAGCTCCCGGGGGCAAAGTCCGGAAGAGAAGACAGCGAAATATCTGGAGGCGGTGCGGCATCAGCCGGGGTTGCTGCTGGCGTTTCTGCAGCAGATGCCCAAGGGCGGAGACCTGCATGTCCACCTGGGTGGCGCGGTCTATGCGGAAAGCATGATTGACTGGGCCTCGGAGAGCGCTCTCTGCGTGGACCGCAGCACTTCGAAGCTGATTTCCCCGCCTTGCGATTCGTGCGAGCCGTACAGGGACAAGCCGGCGGTGCGCTGCGCTTATCAGGACCACATCCTCTACGACCAACTGGTGGACGCCTGGTCAATGCGCAACTGGCATCGCGAGGAGGAATCGGGTCACGACCATTTCTTTGCTACGTTCGAAAAGTTCGGTCCAGCTTTGGAAAACCATGTTGGCGACGCGCTGGCTGGAGTAACATCGCGGGCGGCGGCCGATCATCTGCAATACGTGGAGGTGATGCACACGGCCGACCGGGCGCAGGCCCGTGATTTGGGTAAGCAGGTTGGATGGGATGACGACTTCGGCAAGCTTCGCGACAAACTGCTGGCTGGCGGAATGGCGAACATTGTGACGTCGGTCCGCGGCCAACTTGACTCCGATGAAGCTCGCAAGAAAGAAGTGCTGCATTGCGGGACGGCGCAGGCTGCTGCGGGGTGCGAGGTTACGATCCGCTATTTGTACCAGGTGCTGCGGGGCTTGCCCCGGGAGCAGGTTTTCGCTCAGATTCTGCTTGGTTTCGAATTATCAAAGGCCGATCCGCGCTTCGTTGGCTTCAACCTGGTGATGCCCGAAGACTATTACGTGCCGATGCACGATTTTGATCTGCACATGCGAATCATCGAGGCGCTGCATAAGTTTTATCCGGCTACGCATGTGTCGTTGCACGCGGGCGAACTGGCGATGGGGCTGGTTCCTCCCGAGGGCTTGCGCTTCCACATTCGCGAATCGATTGAGCGCGGCGGTGCGGAACGAATCGGACATGGAGTCGATGTGATGAACGAGAACGACCCGATCGGGCTGCTGCGGGAAATGGCTGCGAAGAATGTGCTGGTTGAGATTTGCCTGACTTCGAATGATGTGATTCTGGGCGTCAGCGGCGATAGCCATTCGCTGCCCGTGTATATCAAATACGGAGTGCCGGTGGCGCTGGCTACCGACGACGAGGGCGTCTCGCGCAGCGACATGACGCACGAATATCTGCGGGCGGTCGAGAGCTATGGCTTGTCGTATGCCGAACTGAAGCGCATGGCTCGGGAGAGCCTGGAACACAGCTTTATACTCGGTGATAGTCTGTGGAGTGACGGGCGCGAGTTGCGGCGGGCTGCGGTTTGCGCGGATGAAAAAACTCCGGGCGATCGCGCTACGGGAAAATGTGAGAAGTTTATTGGGGCTAACGAGCGCGCTCGCGTGCAGTGGAAGCTGGAGCAGGCGTTCGCTGAGTTTGAGAAGAATTACTAGGACCCGCTTTTTGCCGGTGCGGAAGACAGCAGGTCCTTCGCTTCGCTCAGGATGACAACTTGTATTTGTGACGATGTGTATTTATGGCGATGTGTATTTATGTCCCCAGACCTGTTTACTCGCGCTGAATCCGCTGCTGCCTTTGTGCTTTCGCAGACCCGCCTGCGGCCGCAGATTGGGCTTGTGCTTGGCTCTGGCCTGGGCGCTTTTGCCGACGATCTTACTGACGCTGTTCGCATTCCTTACGCGCACATCCCGACGTTCCCGCGTTCGACGGCGATTGGTCATGCCGGACAACTCGTGGTGGGCAAGAGCGGCGAGGTTGGCGTTGCCGTGATGCAAGGGCGGGTGCATTTATACGAGGGCTACTCGGCGGATGAGGTTGCTTTTCCGACTCGCGTGCTGGGGCGCGCTGGCGTACGCGCTTTGATTCTTACCAACGCCGCCGGGGGTATTAACGTCGAGTACAGACAGGGCGCGCTGGTCGTCATTCGCGACCACATCAATCTTCAGGGACAGAATCCGCTGACGGGCTTGAATGGCGAACGTTTTGGGCCGCGGTTTCCTGACATGACTTATACCTACGCCAGGCGTTATCGCGAGATTGCGCTGGAGGAGATGAAGAAGCATTCGATTCCGCCGCGCGAGGGCGTGTATGCGGCGCTGGCCGGGCCGAGTTATGAAACTCCGGCGGAGATTCGATATCTGCGCACAATTGGCGCCGACCTGGTGGGCATGTCAACTGTCCCGGAAGCGATTGCGGCACGGCACATGGGAATGGAGGTTTTGGCAATTTCGTGCGTGACGAATATGGCCGCCGGCATTCTTGATCGGGCGCTTGTCCACGATGAAGTGCTCGAAGTGGGACGACGCGTGACGGGGCAGCTTATCGCGCTGCTTCGGGCCGTGCTGCCTCGGATTGCGGGGGAGTTGCAGAGCACTGGCTAGGAGCCGAGCTTCTCCACCCCGTCAAGCCAACACCGGGCTTGACGGGGGCCCCGGTTTGCTCGGCTTGGACGGGCCAGAGGCCCGTCACCACATGAACCCCGGCGGACTCAGTGGGCTTTGCGGGGGATGAACACGGGTTGCGGCGGATCTATCTTGTATGTTGCTGCGAAGCTGGCCTGGTTTAGGGCGAAACTGGCTCGTCCGCGCGAATCAATGTAGAGCAAGGGCTGTTTGAGCGGCACGTCGCTGAACGTCCTGACGAATGGCATCTCGAGTTCGCGTCCCGCGATCGTGACCTTCAACTTGTCGCCGCGCTGATAGCCTAGCTTCAGAAAATCTTCGGCGCTTATGTTCGTGATCAGGTTGCCGAACGGGCCATCCAGGGCGATTACCTCGCCGGTCAGACCTTTGTCGTCCACGCTTGCGGGTTTCAGATCGAGGCGGACTAACTGCTTGACCGGGGGGCCGACCTGGGTCCAATCGTCGCCACGGGCCAGGTGAGCGCCTACGGGAGAGAAAATATCCCGGCCATGGAAGGTGGAGGAAATCTTGGCTCCGACCATCCAATCGGGGTTGGTGATCTCGCGAATACTTTCGATGCCATCGCGGTCCCCGACCATCGTCATCAGGCCGTTGTCGGGCAGCACGAAGAATTGGCCGCGCTTGGATTTCACGACCACAGCCTTGCGCGAACTGCCCACGGTGGGATCTATGACTACCACGAATACCGTACCGGGCGGGAAGTAGGGCGTGGCGCCGAAGAGGAAGCGCGCGCCGTCTCGAATCGAAAAAGCATTTACCTGATGCGTGAGATCGACTATGCGGAGGTTGGGGGCGATGCCGTACATGACGCCCTTGCAGAGGGCCACCGAATCGTCGACGATGCCGAAATCGGTCATGAAGACGACGGTTGGCGGAGGTTCAACGGCAGACTGCTGCGCCGGAAGAGGGCTCGCGATGAGGAGCAATGATACGAACCACAGACAGAATATTCGTGCCGATTGTTTTGCCGGGGTTGATGTCATCCGCATAAGGTCGATCTCTCCGAAAAGGCTACTATAATCGGGGCAGCAGAATTAGTGGATAATCCATTTAACCCAGGAGAGCCAGCGATGTCCAACGTGATTCCTGAAAAATACGTTGACCTTTTCCATAAGCGCGCTTTCGCCAGTCTTGGCACCCTCATGCCTGATGGACGGCCGCAGGTCACTCCCGTCTGGTGCGACTTCGACGGCCAGCACGTGATCTTCAACTCGGCGCGCGGACGCCAGAAGGATCGCAACGTGCGCCGCGATCCGCGGGTTGCGGTGGCTATTATTGATCCTGATAATCCCTATCGCTACCTGGAGATCCGCGGCACCGTGGTTGAGATTACCGAGGACGGGGCTGCCGCACACATCGACAAGATGGCGAAGAAGTATTTGGGGGTGGACAAGTATCCGTACGGGCAGCCGGGAGAGGTTCGCGTGCTTTACAAGATCCGGCCGGAGCATACGACTGTGATGGGGTAGATGGTTGCGCAAAGATGTCCAGCCCCTAAAGGAGCATCTGGCTTCGAATAACATCGGCATCGCTAAAGCGAAGCCCTGATGCGAAGCCCTGTGTATTCGTCTTTGGCGGACGGCGCCGAGGGTTGCGGACAGGAGTGCCCGCGCCACACGAGTCACCCCTTTTCTCCGATAACCTTTCCTCCCGGAGCGAGTCCAACTCCCTATGGAACTTCGGAGGATCCTTTCCCGTATTAGACGAGAGTCGAGGGATCCTGGCTGTTTGTTTTCGGAGGAGGCGTTTATGGAAGTTCGTAAGAGTAACGGCGATGGCTTGCAGGCGATCAATGTTCAGGCCAATAGTATTTCGGCGCAGCAGGTGGTGAAGGCGGCGCACGAAGAACTCCTCCAGCTTATGCAGCAGCGTGCCGAGATTATGAAGCGCATTGGCACGGTGAAGCAGACTATCGCGGGATTGGCTAATCTTTTCGGCGACCAGGTGCTGGGCGACGATTTGCTGGAACTGATCGACCGCAAGCCCAGTGGCCGCCAGCCCGGCTTCACCAAGGCTTGCCGAAGGGTGCTGATGGAAGTCCGGCGTCCGCTGGGAGCGCGCGAGATTTGCGTGGAACTGGAACGGTATGCTCCCGCAATCCTGGCGCGGCACAAGGACCCGCTGGCCTCAGTCACAACCGTTTTGAATCGTTTGGTGGATTATGGCGAGGCTCGCAGCCGGAACAACGACCGGGGCCGGCGCGTTTGGGAGTGGATCAGCGAAAGCGAGCCGGTGGTGGATGCGATGCCTTCCCGGCGAACGGCCTGATAGCGTCGCGAGATTTCCACGAATTACGGCATCGCTGAAGCCATGCCCTGGGACGACCCCCGGCGTCGTTCAGCAGCCTGCAGACTCACTTCAGTATCAGCCCGAGCGATTGCCTTTCGCCGTCGTCTCAGTACTTTCGTAACTCTCCGTTGGGCAAACGACAGCGGTATTCTAGGTCTGATTCTCCCCCTGTTCTTAGCCAAATCCACATCAGGGTGTAGTGCGGCTTGTCACCGCGAGGCGATTGTAATGACGATGATGTTTGGCCGGTTCGAAATCCAGAGTGAGCTTTCGAAGTCCGAGACCGCCTTGATTTACAAGGCGATGGACATGGAAACCAACCAGGTCGTGGCGCTCAAGACGCAGAGTCTGGCGCCACTCGGCGAGCGTGCCGACGCGTTTGTGGAGACGCTGATCACCGAGGGCGAGAGCACGCGCGACCTCGCCGGACAGAACATTGTGCTTCTGTATGGCGCGGGCGAGATCGACGGCCAGTACTGCGCGGCCATGGAGTACATCCAGGGCAACAGCATTGCCACCATGTTGGCGCGGAAAGAAGGCTTTTCCATCTGGGACCTGCTCGACATTACGCGCCAGGTTTGCGCCGGCCTGGAGCACGCCGCCTCGAAGAATGTGACTCACTGTTCGCTGGAACCCGGCAAGATCATGGTGCAGTGGGACGGGATGGTGAAGATCCTCGGCTACGGCATCTCTAACATGAGCCTCATCGAAGCGGAATCGGGGAAGGGCCTGGGACGGCTTATGCCCTACTGTTCCCCGGAACAGATCCGCGGAGAAGCGATCGACCTGCGTTCGAACGTGTTTACCTTAGGCACGATCCTTTACGAGATGGTAGTGGGGCGGCAGGCCTTCGATGCCGCAGATCCGGTTACGCTTGTAAGCCGGATCGAAAGCGAGATGCCCGCCAGTCCGGCTTCGGTGAATTCCAAGATTCAACCGGCGGTGAGCGCGCTGATTATGAAGGCGCTCGCGAAAGATCCCGCGGAGCGTTATCAGAGCGCGCGCGAACTGGTGGACGAGCTGGAGAATTGCAAGGAAAACGGCAAGAAACCGGCTACGGATAGCAAGAAGACGCCGTCGTCGAATGTTTCCGTCAGTCGCGCAGCTCGTGCGGCGGCGGCCAGCAAGTTTATTCCGGCCGCTTCGAGTACCGCGAGGCCCGAGCCTTCCGCTTCATCATCGGTTGCTCCGGTTGCGCCCAAACCTGTTGCTCCGAAAATCGACGCGCCGGTGTTTTCGCCGGCCCATCCGCCGGCAGCCGAAACGAGAGCCGCGGCGGCGGCGGCCGGAGGGAGCGGATTGGGCTTACCCGGGACCGACTCTGGTTCGGATTCTGATTTGAAATCTGGCGCGCGATTTATCAGCGACTTTGAAGTAAGTGCTCCTGAATCCCAGGCCGGGTGCGGGCCGGTCTTATCGGCGGCGGTGGCGGAACAAGAGTCCGAGCGGCAGTCGACTCGCGTGGCCTTTGATCCGATGATGGCCGAACCGGCGGCGGGCTTATCCGGCAAAAGCTTTTCTGACCTGGCAGAGATGCCTCCGCTTAAAGAACCGGTTTTCACACCGCCGGTTGCCGAGCCGGCTGAGGCGTTGCGCCCCGAGGTGCAGGTCTTTCCAAAGAAACATCCAGAGAACGATCCGGGGAAAGAAGACAAGCCAAGGATCCAGCCGCGGCAAGTCGCGGAAATGGCATTCAAGGAAATCTCGACCATTCCATCGCGGCTGATGCTGTACTCGATGCTGGGCGCGGTTGGAGTGATATTGGTGGTTGCGATCGCGGTCTTTGTCCATGTTCACTTTGAAGACGATGGTTCGACGGCTGCTCCGCGGCCGACGAAAGCGGCAAACTCCGCCCAACCGGTTGCCCAGACGCCGGTGGCGCCACGAATCGAGAAGCCAGCTCCGCCGGTTGCGCCAGTTGCGGAAGCTAAACCGAGCCTGAAGGTACGCCCGATCGAACCGCGCAGTTCGAAGAGCAGCCGACGGGCGTCCGCTCCAGCCCCAGCCCCGGCGCCGGCCGCGATTACAGGCCAGGAACTGATTGACTCCAGCCCGCAGGGCGCACAGTTTCAGGTCGATGGAAACAGCGATCCGTCGTGGGTCACACCGTTCACTTTGATGGGCCTGAGTCCCGGTAAGCACATCATCTATGTAAGCAAGTCGGGCTATGCATCCGAGATGCGGTCGGTCGATGTTGCTGCCGGCAGCAAATCGTCTCTGCTGCTTCATTTGTCGCCGGTGAATGCACTGGTGGTGGTGAACAGCACGCCGCCGGGCGCCGATGTCATCATAGACGGCAGGTCCACCGGGCGGGTAACCCCGGTGCAGTTCGCCGTGGAAAAAGGAAGCCACACAGTTCTGGTGCGCAAGCAAGGATACCTCGATGAGACGGTCACGGCCGATCTCGGTCCCGCGCAGAATTTCCAGTATTCGCCGGTGCTCCGGGCGCTGGGCAACACGGCGGACATGCGGACCGTCGGCAAGTTGAACAAGCTGTTTGGACACGGCGGAGACAGCACGGCCGGCATGGGTTCGATCAGCATTCGCACCCAGCCGAAAGGCGCACAGGTCGCCATCAACCAGCAGGTTCTCGATAAGACGTCGCCGGTAGATGTCATGCTGGCGCCGGGGAACTACATCGTGGATGTCACGCTGACCGGTTTCAAGCCGGTGCACAAAATCGTCAGCGTCGACAGTGGCGGCAAGGCCGCAATCAACGAAATTCTGGCGCGGCAATAGCTGCGATTCGGCGACCCTCTGGTCAAACTCCTTTGCTGTAGCGGCATTCGCTTCGGTTTTCCCTGCGAAGAGCTCAAATGCGAAGTGCTGCCTAATTGACAAATCGAAACTTGTTCAGGAATGAGCCGCCAGTTCGTCCGCGGGAGGTGTAGTCTGGAAGCAGCGGCTCCCCGTCGCCTGTCACCTGGAGCCGTGCTCCGCATCACAGCGCGTGGTTCGAAGTGTATGCAGGATAGGCTGAGACAAGAGGGGTTGATATTGTGTCATTGCAGCCTACGCCGGGTAAGTTGAGTCCCGATCTGCTAAAGGCCCTCCACGCGATCAAACCGGCTCGGCTGTTCCCCAAAGGCGCTACGTTGTTCCAGCAGGGTTCTGCGGCAGCGGGCGTTTACCTGGTGGAGAGCGGCGAGGTTCGCGTCCTGCTGCCGACCGGTCCGAGCCAAAAGCAGCTTCTGCAGGTCGTCGGTCCCGGAACCGTGCTGGGGCTGAGCGAGAGCATGAATGGGGAAAAGTATCGGATCACCGCTGAAGCGGGCGACCAAACGATGGCGACCTTCATTCCGCGTGAAGAGTTGCTGGAGTTTCTGGGTGAGCACGGCGATTTCTGCATGCAGGTAGTGCGGCTTTTGAGCGAAGACTTACACGGACTTTACCACAAATTCCGTAGCATCAGTGCTCATCCGGGGCGTCCGCGGCACCGGCTGCTGGATGAGCAGTTGAATTAAGCTCTCAGCTGTCAGCTCTCAGCTCTCAGTTACCACACCGAGCCGCTGGCTTCCTGCAAACAAACTGCTGCGCGCGCTTGCAGTTCTTCCTTAGAGCGGTTTCAGCAATGCTTTGAACTTGGAGGGCACGTTCCTCAGGGGCTAAAGCCCGCATTCCTCCAGGCCTTGAACGGCACGGCTGAAGCCGTGCCCTACCCAAAACCGATTTATGAAACCAGCTTTAAGAGATTGACAGTTGAGCGCTGAGAGCTGAGAGCTGAGAGCTGGGAGCTGACAGCTAGTTCGTTTTGAAATTGACTGTGATCTGCGTCTGGATTTCGACCGGTTCGCCATCGAGGTAGTACGGCTTATATCTCCACTGGCGGACAGCATCCAGCGCGGCGCCTGCCAGGACGTGGTCTCCTCTAAGTACTTTCGGATTGATGACGATGCCCTCTTTGTTGATGGTGGCTTCGATCTGCACTGCGCCCTGGGCATGAAGCTTGAGCGCGGCTGGCGGATAGGTTGGCTGTACCTGCTTGATCAGAAGTCCCTGGGCCACGCCCTGGGAAAGTTTCACGGTTGCCAGCGAAGGCTTGGGAGGATTTGACGATGCCGAAGAGATCAGGCCTTTCAAGTTGCTATCGTCCGCGGATTCGACGGTTAACGGGCTAGAAAGCGAAGGGGCGGACTCCTCGGCTTGGGCCGGCACTTTGGTTCCCGACTTCACGAGTAGGGGAGCCGAATCGGGTTTCTTCGTTCCAGGCTCAGAGTGCGCGTTGACTTTCGCGTCGATTCGGATCGCCTGAGATTTGTCTGCGCCAGCCGACGGCTTCTCGGGCGGCACCGCAGTAGCCGTTTTGGGAGCTGGGGTTGGGGTTGCGGTACTTGCCGGGACGGTTGTACTCGTCGAAGGCGCTGCTGCCGGGGAAGACGTGGGCGCCAGAGCAGGAGCAGGTTGCGTCGAGTCCTGGGGCAAGCTTACGGGCCGCGGAGCCGGGGGTTTGCTGGACTTGCCAAGCTCGCTATAACCGAGGTAGCCGAGCGCGGCCAGAGCCAGGGCAGCAATAACTACCATCAGGATTTTTTGGAATCCGCTCGATCCCCAGGAATCGTCTTCGTCCAGGGCAACGGCAAAAGACGGGGCGCCGGTAGTGCTCACCGCATTGGAGGTTGGAAGTGGAATGGGAGCGGCCCCGTGCGACGCACTGGCGGGCTCGGATCCAAAGATCTTTAACTGCACGACCTTCGACTTAACGATCTTCGAATCGGCGATCTTCGATTCGGCGATCTTCGATTCGACGATCTTGTTCTCTTTCGCCGGCGGGGCCGTCACTTCCTTGGCCGGAGCCGGTGCTGCGGCCGATCCCGGGGCCGACGGGAAGGCGGAACTGGTACTTTGCGCTGGGACGGAGGTGGCGGCGACGTTTGCAGCCTGGTTCTTGGCTACATCATGCTTGACTCCGTCGTTCTTAACTGTGCCAGCAGATTCGGGCTGCCGCGATTCCAATGCCGGCTCGGCGGCAATCGTAGTCTTGCTTTGTGCTGCGGGCGCGGGAACGGCTGCCGGGTTATCCTCAACTCTTACCAACGCTGTCGTTGTCGGAAGCTGCGCCGCGGGCGCCTCCCGAAAGGACGCCGTCATTGGTGCTTCCATCGGTGCTTCAAATTCAGGAGGTTCGTGTGGGCTGGGCGGTGGAGCAGCCGCTGCAGAGCTTCGACTCGCCGGCGGGAATGAACTGGCGGCGGATGCGGAAGCTGGTTTTGCGGGCGTTGCCGGAGCTGAGGCACTGGCCCCGGCAGCATCAGAATTTTTCCGCAGTAGTCCGCGCGCTACTCGCAGCGTTCCCTTGGCCTGCTCGACATTGATCGGCTTGGTGAGCACAAGGTTGGCGCCGATGCGGTAGGACTTGGCGACACCCGCTTGTCCTTCGACCACAGCGATGGCCAGCGAGCTCTGATTGAAGCTGGAATTTCTGGCGCTCTTGAACAGCAGGGAAGCGTTCTGCTCGTTCTCGCAGTCCACGACGATGGCGTCGTAACGCTGCGTCATCAACTTCTTGACCGCCGCAAAAGGTTCATGAACCGGTTCCACCGCGAAGTCCAGTTCGCTGAACACCTGACTTACGACGCGAGCCAGTTTTTCATCGGAACAGAAGAGTAAAGCTTGGTAACCCATGATGAGGCCATCCTAGGTAATGACGTGGGTACCAGCAAGTTACGTGGGTAATTGAGAGGAGGTCGATGGTCGATAGCCGTTGGTCGTTGGTCGTCGGTCGTTGGTCGTTCGCGCCGCGACCTGCGATCGACTAACGACTATCGACGCTCTGCTACGGCTGCTGCAAGTCGACGAGCACAACGGTCTGGAAGGGCTGAGCCTTGCCGTCCCGGACGTAGGGCCGATAACGCCACTGCTTCACGGCGTTGATAGCGGCGGTTGCCAAGGCCGCGTTTCCCTCGACCAGTCGCACGCCCACAACCTTGCCGTTCTCATCCACGACCGCCTTGAGGACAACCGTTCCTTGTGCTGCCGCGGAGCGCGCTTCGACGGGATATTTCGGCGGAACGCTGTAGGCCAGCCGGCTTTCGGCACTCTTGGAAGAAAGCATGATCGCGCTGCTCTCCCCGGGCAGTGGGGCGCCGGACGAAGTCGCAACGGGGGCGCCTTTCTTGCTGTCACTGGGGCTGTTATCACTGGGTTTGTTCGGCTCTGGCTGGGCGGCAACCGGCGCGGCGGCGGACGTCATTATTGTTGGCGAAGCCGTTGCCGAGCCGGCATTGGAGTCGGTTGCTTGTGTCTTGTTCTGATCGGTTGGCGACGTCGAGGCAGGCGCCGCGGTTGTGGCCGGGGCCAGTTGAGTCGAACGCTTGGCGGGGATTGGCGCCGGAGCCGGGGGCAATCCCCGCCCGGCGAGGGCCAGCATGCGATCAATTTGCGGTTGAGCGATGGCTCGGAATCCCGGCTGGTACGTCCACAGGGCATAGGAGCCGCCGCCGGCGAGTGCGAGCATCAGCAACGCGCGCAGCAAACTGCGTGTTCTTTGCCGGGCTGGCGGGTGGGACACAAAGGCGGGGACGCCGGATTGAGCTGCAGGCTGATTCAGTGCTACTTTGCCCGGTCCCGCGCTTTTCTTTTGCGATTCCGCCAGTTCCGATTCTTCCAGTTCCGCTAGTACCGGATCGTCGGAGGGTCTTGGCGGGCGCGCTGGTTTCGAATTCGCCGAAACAGCGGGAGCCGAAGACGACTCTGACAAAGACGATGCTGAAACGGACGCGGGCTGCGGATTCGACTTTGGAGTAGCTGGCGTGGCGTCGATTTCGTCTACGGCGGAATGCATCTTCGTCGTGACGGCTGGCGCGGCGGCTAAAGCGGCGGTTGGAGGAACGGTTGGAGCGACGGTTGGAACGTAGGCTGGTGCGGGCTCCGCAAAGCTTGTCAGTTGCGAAGAAACGGATGCGCCGGCGGCGGCTGCCAGCGCGCGTTCTTCGGTCGGGGCCACGTTGGTCGTGGCCACATTGGCTGACTGCGGGGGAACACTCTCGTTGGTCTCAACGTCTTTTCGCACACGGCTGACGGCGGTGCGGATGGTGCTCCGAGCCTGGTCTTTCGCAACCGGCTTGGTGAGAATCAATTCCGCGCCCAGGCGAAAAGCGGTGGGCAGGCCGGCGCGGCCATCGACAATGGCGATGGGGACAGCATTGTTGCCGCTTTTTCCGCGACGGCAAACGTCAAAAATGAGCTTGGCGGCCGGCAGATTCTCACAATCGACCAACACCAGGTCGAAGCTGTGCGAATTGATCCTTTGGGCAGCGGAGGCTCCATCCAGGGGACGCTCGCAAGTTAC
>Ga0181538_10004714_pt1 | contig 12565 bp, 9 predicted proteins | sample PEATcosm2014_Bin_40_FD_119773 | JGI IMG/M metagenome (GOLD analysis project Ga0181538, IMG submission 119773) | Peatland microbial communities from MTU Mesocosm Facility, Houghton, MI, USA - PEATcosm2014_Bin23_30_metaG | ecosystem: Environmental > Terrestrial > Soil > Wetlands > Peat | place...
CGGGCATGAAAAATCAAAGTTCGAAGCTGAACTGACCCACATCGGCAAAGATAAAGCCGAAATCAAAAATGAAAAAGATGCCACTAAGGCTGTTGATGGTATTAAAAAAGCAAAATATACCATCGATTCAATCACCGATAAAACGCGCATGAAAAATGCAGCTGCTCCCTTCATGACGAGTACTTTGCAGCAAGCCGCGGTAAATCAGCTTGGCTTCTCGGTTAAAAAGACTATGCAGCTTGCGCAGCAACTGTATGAAGGTGTGCCGCTGGATGATGCATCATCTGCGGTTGCGCTCATTACCTATATGCGTACCGACTCACTGCGTATTTCAGATACGGCCCTCAAGCAAGCGCGTGATTACATCGCTAAAAATTTCGATAAAGATTATCTGCCTTCAAAAGCAAACGTCTATGGTTCTGGCAAAGCCGGCAAGGCGCAGGATGCCCATGAAGCGGTTCGCCCGATTGATGTGGATATGACTCCCGCAAAGGTCAAGCCATACCTTTCAAAAGATTTAGCAAAACTCTATGAGTTGATTTGGAAACGTTTTGTTGCGTGCCAAATGAAACCAGCTGAGTATGCACAGCGTCAAGTAGTGATCAAAGGCGGAGAATTTACTTTTAAAGTTACTGGCTCAACCCTCATCTTTGATGGTTTCTTAAAAGTCTATAATGATGAGAGTGAAGAGAAAGAACAAAAGGTAGTATTACCTAAATCGCTCAAGGAAAAAGAAGCGGTCGATTTATTGAAAGTGTTACCAAAACAACACTTCACTCAACCGCCGCCACGCTTTACCGAAGCATCGCTCGTCAAAGATCTTGAAAAAGAAGGCATTGGCCGACCAAGTACGTACGCCTCTATTTTGAGCACTATTCGTGCTCGTGCGTATACCGATCTTGATGAGAAAAAACGGTTCGTGCCAACCGAACTTGGCATGACCGTAACCAAAGTGTTAAAAGAAAATATGGCCCACATTATGGACTATAAGTTCACGGCCAATATGGAAGAAGATTTAGATAAGATCGCAGAAGGTGATCTCGAGCGTGATAAACTGCTCCGCACATTCTATAAAGATTTCCAAAAAGATCTTGAAGCTTTTAAGGGTACCGATGGTGGCAAAGGTAAAAAACTTACTGAGCCAACCGAGATTACCTGTCCTAAATGTGGCAAACATAAGCTTGCCATCAGGTTTGGCAAGAGCGGTGAATTTTTAGGATGCATGGGCTACCCTGACTGCGACTTTACTTCTAATTTCAAACGTGATGAGGAAGGAAAAATCGTACTCATGAAAACTGAAGAACCAAAAATATTAAGCGAAAAATGTCCACAATGCGGCAGACCATTGCGTGAAGTGATCGGCAAATTTGGCCCGTTCATTGCCTGCACTGGATATCCAGAATGCAAATACATTCATAAGAATGTTGCCAAAGTAAAATGTCCCGATGACCGTGGCGATTTAGTTGAACGGCGCTGGAAAGGCGGCAAGTTCTGGGGTTGTTCTAACTATCCGAAATGTAAGTTTGCAGTCTTTGGTGATATTGAAGAAAAACCGTGCCCAAAATGCAAACGGCCGTTCTTAGTTAAGAAGGTGGATAAGCAAGGCAATGTCACGTTGTTCTGCTCAGATAAAAACTGTGGGTATAAGTCATAAATCCCCGGCTATACAATACTCTCCAATGCATAATCCCGCATCTCTTTACAAATGAGTCACCAAAAGGGAATGATAGGTAGTCGAAATAGTATTTATCTAACCGTAAAGGATCTTTTATGAAGCGACTATCCTCCTACCCGTATCACATCGCCCTATTGCTTTCTTTCACAAGTGCCTCATATAGCGCTACAGACAATCTTGAATACGTAGCTTCACTCACCTCAAACGCTGACATTTCAATAACCTCCGACGACACACACACACAAAAAGAAGCTGCCTCAACAGAATCACCAGATGCCACTAAAAAACAACCATCCATCACCGATTATTTCAAGCATGTCCTTACAGCCGGTCTTATTAAAACAAGCGAAACGTATCACATCGATGAGCTGAATGCTCACATTTATTCACCCGAAGAAGGTTGCACCTTTAGCAGCACTGTCCGCAATAATAGCGATGGCATTATCGATCGCTTCAAACGCGGCATCATGGCTATACAACCAACAATCAGCATCTCAGCTGGCGCCATCTTCACCTCCGATGAAACCAATCCCACAATTCGCTATAAGCGTGCGCTCTTAAAATTTGTAGACCATCAGGATGAGCTTGCAGAAAATCCTAATATATCCTGCACCCAAAAAACCGATAGCAACGGTAATACAACCGTTGTTTTCACTTTCGTCATGCCGCTGCAAGAATTCTTAGCGCTTAAAGAAGAATATAAAAACAGCAATCCGTAAACATCCCTTGCTGTTTTAAGGAATTGTAATGAACCAAAGAATATGGGTATTCTCTACGATATTGATTGCAAGTCATCTGATGGGCAATGGGCAAAAGAGATTGATTACCTTTTATAACTATGCGCCCAATAATATTTCAATCACTATATCGCCCCAATCACCAGCAAGCGAAGCTATAGACTTTGATCTGCCAGAAGGTTCATACGCTCTTGCCTTAAATAACGATCAAAGCTATATCCTTAAAGCTAAATGGATAGCAAACCAACGAGAAACTCCTATAACCGTACGTCCAAATACCATTACTATTTCTGGACAGCAGCTCGAATATACTATTACCTATAATCGGAATGCCAACGGAAAACTCGAACTACTTCCTGGTCACATTAAGAAATGAGATATCAATATCAAAAGTAAAAGCCCAGCCTAAAAAAGCTGGGCTTTTACTTTTTCAAAATACCATCTGTTACAACTGAATATCCGCAACCACCGGACGATGGTCACTCGGATACCCATCAGCCTCAACAACGCGATAGCGTTCAACTGCAGTAATAAGCTTATTAACCAAAATATGATCGATTTCTGCCAGCTTCGTGTTATCCCATCCTGTTGCAGTTTCACGCGGACCTTCTACTCGTTCTGTTTTATCTTTTGCAAGCATAAACTGACGAGTGAGGATGTTCTTCATTTCACCTTCTATTGGTGTATTGAAATCACCCATCATAATGACCGGATAACCTGGAGTGCGCTGCTCAACATCCTGCATAACTTTTTGAGCTGAGATTTCTCGCGCTTGCCGATACATATGATCAAGGTGCGTATTATAAACGTAAAATTCTTTATTAGTTTGCTTATCTTTAAGCTTTGCCCAGGTGCATACTCTCGGCAACAAACCTGTTTCGGCGCGATGCCACGGCATCCATGTCCATGAGTTGAGTTCTGGATTAACCGAGAATGTGCCATGATCTTTTAATTCAAAAGCATCTTTTTTATACGCTATTGGCGTTGCTTCATCAGTAGCAAGCCCCCACCAGCTTGAACCGCGGCTTTCCCCAATCATATTAAAATCAGGAAGTTCTTTTTGCAGATCTTCTTGCTGATGATTGATAACCTCTTGAAATCCTATGATATCGGGCTTAATGTTTTTTAATAGTGTAGCAATAAGAGGTAAGCGATTCTGCCACAAACGTGTTTCTGCTTTCTCAGCACCTTCACGGCGTATGTTATAGCTCATCACTACCAATGGGCTCGCGCCTGCATGGGTTCCCCCAAGCAATAATGCTATGAAAATCAGACTACAAACTATCTTATTTTCCATTATTTTCTCCGGAAATATCATATTGAACACCGCAGCGCGCAAAGAGCAATGCTGACTGATCCAATTGAGCTTGCTGCCATGATTCATGCAGTCTTCTAACCGGATGTTCTACAGTTTCTTTTCCAATAAAGAAGGTGCCATAATGCATCGGAATAAATATGCGTGCACCCAAATCTATAAATGCTTGTACTGCTTCTGGTGCATCAACGTGCGAATGTTTGTGTTTGTTTTCGCCTTCATGCGTTGGCCCAATTGGCATCAATGCCACATCAATTGAAGGGAATTTTTGCGCAATTTGCTTGAAGTGTGGCCCATATGCCGTATCACCGGCAAAGTAAATGTTCTTATTATCCGCGCTGATCATCCAACCGCTCCACAACGCTTCACGGTAACTGCTCAAACTAAAGCGTGCAGACCAATGAAATGCGGGTAAGCAGGTGATAGTCATCGAACGATCATCTTGTTGTAGCGTATAATCTTCCCACCAGTTTCTTTCAATGATGCGTTCATCGGCAAAACCCATAGCTTTTACATGATGGCCATTGCCGGTTGGTACCAAAATCATCGGTTTATATTTTTCATTCAACGCGGTGAGTGTATTGGTATCCATATGATCGCTATGATCGTGTGAAATCAGTATGGCATCGATGCGCGGTAAATCTTCAAAGCGAATTCCTGCTGCCATGCCACGTTTCGTCAAAACCAATGGCCCAACCATAACATCATGCATAATTGGATCGGTCAGAATATTAAAATCATTAATCTGAATCAAGAACATGGAATGACCAGTCCAAGTGATTTTTAATTGTTTCGATGTTGCATCAGGAATGCACGTTGTTGGATTGAGTAATGCGACTGGATCACTTTTGATCTCTGATGAATAAAACATGTTCGAGATACTCTTAATCAATGCGGTGGGCGATAACAGACGCTCCGCCAAGAAGGTTAATGCTTTGCGCGCATTAATATGCTCATGCGTATCATCTGCGCCATTATAGTATTTGCCATCCCGTTGTATCGGCTGCATATACTCAGATGTCGGGTTATGCCCAACCATGACCGATGTTTGCATGAACATTAAAAGAATAATTTGATATTGAATTGCTACTTTATGCATAAAAACTCCCGCACAATTAACAGGTTGAGTGGAATAAACCACCAACTTTTTTATCTTGATCAACTAATTTATTAAAGAGTTCTATCATGTCAGGAGTTTCACCGACGTGACATACTTTTCCTTTTGAGCGTACATAATCGATCGTTGCTTGTGGCACCTGCAACACCGATTCTACTCCACGTGTAAGAATTACTTCATCCACTTGATCTATAAATTCATAAAGATCTGCTGGTTGCACTCCAGGAGTGTGTCTGGTGCCGGTTAGACTCCAATCCCATTCTTTTGCAAGCGCGTTCTGTTTACCAGCCCATACTTTAGCATCTTTAAATTGTTTAATCGCCTTGCCCTCATACAGAAACAACTTGCCCCAACTGCATACCGAACCGCTAGATGATGCATTGCGATCCATTCTTCCGCTATTTAACGGTGCAAAATAAGGTAAATGATAAGTGACGGCTTGACTTGAAAAGAGTATCGCGCTCATGAGCATGATGAGAATTATACCATTCTTAATTGCTACTTTATGCATAAAAACTCCATATAAAGTAGATAACCACTATTTTTAACATTGCGCCTCAAACAGCTCTCTTTTACAGGTATAAGGCAAAATGGGCCGAATGGCCCATGAAAAGCAGGGAAGGTTTAATCGAACCTGTAACTTAATGATAGCAAAAAAGCCGCATTTTGTAAACGCGACCATGGGTTTTACAGGGGTCAAACCTGGGGGGCCGTAAAAAACCCCCTGCCTGAACCTGGCTGAACCAGGGCTTATCTACCAGAACGATAGAATATTCTTTGGTCACAAGCATCCCCTGAGTAAGCCTCATTTTCTTCTTAACAGCAGCTCGTATTGCTTATCATGGCCAAATACAAAAAAGCCCTCGATTATTTCGAGAGCCCTTTTTTATTCATTATTAATGGGGGACATTTATTCAAATTTCTCTGAATTTTGAGTGAGCACCCGCAGAAGAGTGTCATATTGATTGAAGAGTGATCGACGCTCTCGCGCATCGCATCGCTGCAATGTTCGTTTGATCCACGCATTTTCGGTTACTGGTTTGCCAGTTTTTTTACACCATTTAAGAAATGCTTCCAATATTTTCTTATCCCATGTCTGCATTGATGATGACTCATTAACCGAAATCTCTAAATCTGAATGCACACATGTCACTGCCCCATCCAAAGAAATCGAAACCTGGCGAATAGTGTGATTATTTTTAGTTTCCATCCTATTGAGCTCTATCCATTGCTGTTGCTCGACACTCCACTGTAACCTCTGTGCATATCCACCTCCATTGAACAATTCCCATGTTATAACCATAGTATGGCCATCAGCTGACACCTTTGCTGACCTACACCAGTTATACGACTGGGGATGTCCAACCTGCTGACTGCTCCATGTTCCAGTCTTTTCACTCTTTGTATGAATCATTACTGAACTCCCACGTGACATCACTACAGTAGTACCATTGGCTGACATTATTGAAGAGTGATATTTCCCCTCAATATTACAGCGTTCCATCCATTTTTGATCACACCATTCCAGTATTTTTTTTCCATCCTTGAATCTGCCCATCACCGTATTGCCATCCGCTGATACTACGGCAGGAGCATTGCCATCTTCTATATCATCCCCAAGAGCCTCAATCCATTGTTTTTCTTGATCATGCCATCTGAGGATCTGCGTCATCGCATCAGTGGCAATCACCACCGTATTACCATCCTGCGATATGCAGGCCGATATTGGATTTTTATCGTGATACGCATTATACGTTTGGATCCATTTGTTCTTAATATCGCTCCATTTTACGATCTTTGTTTGTTCCTCAACTACCGCAATTACCGTTTTGCCATCTGCCGACACTCCCGCCAACAAGCCTATACCTTCTATCAGATGACTTTTTTTCCACGCCTCATCACGCCACTGCATGATTTGCACCCCCGTGAAATCATTCCTTGAAAAACGATCATCGCTACTCTCACCACTTGATACCGTAACTACCGTTTTACCATCTGCTGATACCGCGACTGTTTTATTGTCCTCTGACGTATGATGCATAACATCGCTTATCCATCTATTGCCCTCATCATCTATTTTCATTATCTCTACCGTATTGTTTTTATGATATACAAAAACCATACTGCCATCCCCTGATACTTCTACAAATTTAGGGGCAAAGAAAGTATGGTATGCCTGCGCCGTCTTTATCCAATTTTCTGAGCATGGCATCAAGCCCTCAATTTGACACTGAAATCCCGTTGTTATGCGATCAAATTCGATATCCTCTATCTTATTTTTGAGTATTGCCCCAAACAACGGAGATGAATCGCTCTGCAACATATTTGCTATATTGCACGCATACTTTTGTATCAATTCGTACGCCCCTAAACGATCGGCTGCATTACCCAGATCAATACTTTCCTGTATGCTTGCTGGTTCAAATATCTCTTGAGACTCTTGCTGCGCAACATCTCGCGCGAGTGCCATCCGTTCAGTCAGATCCATGTTACTAATTTCTTGCAGCGTAACAGTCGCATTTTTTTTCTTATGGAGAGCTAAAGCCCATGGGACATCCCTACGTAATATCTCCATTGCTTCGAGCGATATTCCTAACAACGGATACGGACTCTCTTGAGCTGGTTCATGTTTTACCATATCCCCTATTGCCGTAAAAAAGGGCAATTCCGATTCGGGCATATCTATCTTACGATTATCTTGCAAGGCAAGCCTTATGCGTTTTTCATTCGCCTGCTCCATCGCCTGGATATATTGCCCCCAAAATATGACCAGATAGAGTATGATTATTTTTTTCACGATAAACCTTTATATAGATACAAAAACTGCATCATAGTTTACCTCTAAAGCATATCTTAATCAAAATGAAATCAGACGGAAGCGTATCGAAGGATTGAGCGCGCGATAGTCCCAAAAAAAAGAGCCCTCGATTATGAGTCGAGAGCTCTTTATATCTGATCGGTATCAGCTGAACTTTTATTCAAATTTTTCTATGCCACTTTCAGTCAGCACGCGCAGGAGAGTATCATATTCCTTTCTAAGCAATCGCTTCTCTCGCGTATCGCACGTTTCAAATACCTGCTTAACCCATGCACTTTCCGTTACCGGTGCGCCATTTTTTTTACACCATGCCAAGAATGTTGCCAATATTTTCTTTTCCCAACTACCAAATGTATTGAAGCATGTACATTCATAAATGTTCAAGTATTGCTTTCTTTCATCCATACCCACACCAGTGAGGCAATTTAAAGAAAGCCCGACAATATTTGCAATATTTGCGCTATACTTTTTGGTTTGCCATTTCTGATCATTTGCATGCCAGTGCATACTCTTCACGGCACCGCCATTAGGCCTTGTAATTATCACCGTATCACCGTCTGGTGATACAGTTAATCCCATACCATCTACATATGCCTCCTCACTTACATGAGTAATCCACTTTTCAGATTGATAATTCCACATCGTTATCTCCAGCTGATTATCCTTTGCTAGAGCCACTACCGTATTACCATTCGCTGACATTTTTGCCAAAGTAATACTGCTATCCTTAAACTTATGTTTTTCTACCCATTTCTTTTCTTGGTCAGACCATCGCACTATTTTTCTGCCATCTCTGAATTCCGCCATTACTGTATTGCCATCGGCAGATATTGCTGCGGGTCCCTGCTTGGCGTTATTATCGTCAAGACTCTCTACCCATCTTTTTTCTTGATCATGCCATTTGAGAATCTGCGTTGTATTGGTAAATGCAATCACTGCAGTACCGCCACCTTTTGATATCAGAGCCGATAATGGCTTGCTTCCATGACGCGATTTATACGTTGTAAGCCATTTACCAGTGCGATCATTCCATTTTACGATATAGGTCTCATTATCTGATGCCACAATTGTCGTTTTACCATCTGCTGAGATGCCTGCCAGCTTTCCTTCACAGCAAATTTTATGCTTCTCTTGCCATTTTTCTTCTCCCATAACAACTGAAAACTGTGAAATTTGTGTCGACCCATTAGAAAATGTCACTATCGTTTTACGATCCGCTGACATTGCTATTGATGCTGCATCCCCCTCGTGTGTTATACCGCTGGTATTTACCCATTTATTCGTTTGATCGTTCCATGTTATGAGTGTCACATATCCATTTCGGTTACGAACAATAATATCCTTTCCATCTGCTAATATGGCTGATGAATGAATACCATTGGTGTCATAAAAGACACTGGCTTCATCTACCCAAAGATCCTTGCATATATCATAAGGAAGATTACCGGGAATGGCCTTGAGGATATCCTCAGGAATACACATCCTTGAGCTTTGATTGCCCAACTCCAACCTGCTATGCCTTCGCAAGATATTCATATACGCATCAGATCTCAATATGGCTGCTATCGATCCTGCACATTTTTCCTTTAACTCATATGCTCCTAAATAATCTATTGAGGAACTAGCCTCTGCCTCAACATATGCCTTCAAAGTGGCAATATCATATGATGCAACAGATAATTCTTGCGCAGCTCGTTGTGCGATTGATTTGCGTTCAGCAGCGGACATTTTAACAATGTCTTGAGCCGTAATTGCCTGATTTATCTTCTTATGGATATCCCAAGCCCAAGAGACATCCTTACGCAATAACGCCATTGTTGCTACTGAAACGTTTTTCAATGGAATCTCCTGATCAGGCGCATCCTGTGCTGCATCTGCTATCGTCGTAAAAAAGGGCAATTCAGATTCAGGCATAACGGTCGTCTGATTATCTTTTAGGCGTAATGTTATCAATTTTTCCTGGGCCTGCTCCTCCATTGCATTGATATACTGCGCTGAAAACACCGCTAAAGAGAGTATGATTATTTTTTTCATGTAAAACTTTCTTGATCAAATTATGATAAAAAAACATAAAGAACCGCATTACAGTATATATAAAAAGAACTATTAAATCTACGCAGAATAGCGACCCCCTGGCGGAATATGTAGGTCAGATGAGAATCACTTTATTTTCTGCGCAGCAATAACTCATACTGCCTACCATGCGGGCCTGCAACGTATCCTGCATCGGCAAAACCTGCCTTTTTTAGCGCGTGATAACTGCGTAGATTATCGCAATTGACGTGGGCCGTGATATACCGTTCATTGGAATGTTGAAAGTAGCATGCTGCCGCGAGCGCCAGAGCCTTTTGGAAATAGCCGTTGCCCCAGAAGGATTCGTTGAGCCAGCAATAAAGCTGTCCGCGTGAGGTTGAAGCATTGCGAATTTCAAGCGCGCCAATTAATGCATTATCTAGAAATACCCCAAATAAAAACGTCGTGCCATCTGCATGATATGCAATGCGCTCTTTGATGTAAATGCGCTCTGCAGCAGCTGATGATACATGCAATGCTTCTTGTATAAGCGGCGTAAATATCCGTTCATAATCATCTAGATCGCTCTCCATAAGCGATCGAATCGAAACCTCCATACTTACCCCTCCCCCTTTTTATTCCCCTATCCTTCGCACAATTTTTATTGAGTCCTACGGATCAAATAAAAATCACTCAGGACGAACGGGGAATATAGTATCCGTTCGTCCTGAGTGTTCTTGAAGCGAATGCAATGAGCTGAAAGAATGTGCGAAGGATAACGGAACGAATAAACTTCTATTGTTAAGTTCCTCGTTTTCCAAACTCCGTAAGTATCTTTACTGCCTCTTTATATTTTGCACGCACTGCCAAATCAAGCGGCGTTTGCCCTGCCCGATTGCGTATGCGAATATCAGCACCTGCTTGCAATAATAAATCAATTGCTTCCAGCTTATTGCTATTCACGGCAAGATGGAGCGGTGCATTGCCGTTATTATCACGCGCGTTGACGTCTGCACCGGCAGAAATTGCTGCCCAGAATAAGAACATATCTTTGGTGACCATTTCATGGAGTATGGTCATGCCTTTGCTATCTTTGGCATTGACGCTTACATCAGCTGCTACCAATGGTCTATGTGCGATCGCATTTTTGATGGTTTTAAATACGTCACCATAATAAAAGAAATCTTTAAACTCTCTGCCTACCGCCTGCAACGCCTCTTTGAGGACCCCGATCTGCTCACGTTTTCTGATTCGTTCTCCTTTTTTATAGGTAGCTATGCACGGCACCAACTCTTTCAGAACCTCAAGCTGATCTTTTGCAGGATATGCACTCAGAAATCCAATGATAAAATTCGGGGCAGATGCGGCAAACCACAGTGAATACAGATGATCACTCATCGGCTCACTGCGCTTCATTTTCACAATCATGGGCAGGAAATCGCGCCACACGCATTCTGCTCTACCGAGCGTTTTTGAGATATGATCATTATCGATGAGCGTAATTTTTCTGGTTGCCGGATCATAAAAAATGTTACCCGCATGAAAATCACCATGCCGCGTACCCATGGGCACTAAATGCTTACTCATGGCATAGCGTCTATAGAAGCGTGCCATTTGAGCACCAATTTCAAAATAAGTTTCGCTGATCAGACGATGCATCTGCATGCGTTCAGCATCATTTGTCTTTTGCGCAAATGCGTGCCGCAGCGAAACTACTTTATAGCCCGAAGCTACCGGCATCAGCGAAAGATGATGCGTACCTCCATGCTGATCTTTGTATGAAAAATAGGCGATCGGAAAAATGATTTGCGGATATCCTTCTTGCGCACGCGGATAGATGATCGGCGCAATTGATTCGTGGTTAGCACCAAACACTAACGATTCAATCTCATCATCTCCTGGCAATCCCTTCAGAATAAACCGGGATGATGCATGATGAGGATTCATTGATTCAATAAAAAAAAGCTGCTCAGTGTAACGCCCCTGTTCTGCAGCTTTAATATTTTTTACGTTTAACGATTGAACATCTTGAAACACCATATCCTGCAATGCGCCCATTTCATGCGCCTGCGCCAGCAACGCTTTGATAGAATATTCGGTCAAATTCCCCCATTCATCGAGCGCTGATACATTCATTCTGATGATAGCCCGCTGCGCTTGGCCATTTGTTTTGCCCCGGCAACCAACCACCGCAGTATCGCCAAGCGATTCAATCTCTTGCCAACATGGATCGTTTGTTTGTATGACAGCATTCTGCTGAGGCGCTTGCGCATATACTTTGATGATGACGTCTAACGCCTGTGCATCAATCAATCCGGCATGAGCCAGCACAACGATAAAAAATGATTTTCTGACAGTGATCCCCATCATAACCCCCCTTGGTTACTTTAATCCCTGGGGTTCATTATAAAGGAGTGGGGAATACGGATGCAATGATCGGAAGGCTATGCTCAATTATCCCTTTTGTCCCGCGATACGCCCTTACGGGCTACTAGGGACGAACGGGAAAAAATAATTTTGTATTTGTGGAAAGCTTTTTTAAGGAAAGGAGAAGTCAATGAGATTTATTCCTTCATGACTTCTTTTATAAAAGACATTGTTCATCCCCGTTCGTCCCTAGTAGCCCGCAGGGCGTATCGCGGGACATAAGGGGGATATTAATCTATCGTAACCGCGTGCCATTCGGTACCGGACTCGCAACGGTGGTCATCTGCAGATTGCCATCGGCACCTTCAGCAAGCAGCATCATGCCTTGGGATTCCAAGCCAACCATTTTGCGCGGCTTAAGATTATAGACAAAAACGCCTTGCTTGCCGATCAATTGTTCAGGCTTATAATATTTCTGAACGCCAGCAAGAATTTGGCGCATCCCTTTATCGCCGAAATTGAC
>Ga0181538_10004716_pt1 | contig 12561 bp, 12 predicted proteins | sample PEATcosm2014_Bin_40_FD_119773 | JGI IMG/M metagenome (GOLD analysis project Ga0181538, IMG submission 119773) | Peatland microbial communities from MTU Mesocosm Facility, Houghton, MI, USA - PEATcosm2014_Bin23_30_metaG | ecosystem: Environmental > Terrestrial > Soil > Wetlands > Peat | place...
GATGGCCGTCTCTGACCACGCCGCCGCACTACGCTCAGCAACGGTGTGGAGCCTCAGCCACGGCAAGCTCGAACTGATGCACAAAGACCCCGACATCACCTACCTCCACCAGCGCCAAGCGGAGACGGCGCGGGCCACGGAGCGCTGAGGTGCTGCGGGTAGTCGATCTCGTCAAGAACTACCACGTCGGGGAGGAGATAGTCCGGGCGGTCGACGGGGTGTCGCTGTCCATCACGGCCGGGGAGATGGTTGCGCTGTACGGGCCGAGCGGCTCGGGAAAGTCAACGTTCTGCGACCTGATCGCGGGGTTTCAGACCCCCGACGCCGGCGCAGTGTTCGTCAACGGCCGGGACATTGCGTCGTTCTCAGAACGAGAACACGCAGACTATCTGCGGCTCACGGTTGGGATCATCGGCCAGGACGACGAACAGTGGCTGTGGCCGTCCGCGTCGGCCCGTGACAATGCCTGCCTGAAGCTGCTACGGGATCACCCGAAAGACGCGCAGCGTCTGATTGAGCCCCTGCTAGTCGATCTCGGCCTCGGCGACCGTATGAACCAGCCGACGCGCAAGCTATCCAAGGGTGAGCGCCAGCGCGTAATGATCGCCCAAGCACTCGCGACCGACCCGCAGCTCGTGCTCGCCGACGAGCCTACCGGCAGCCTGGATACCCGCCGCAGCCGCGAAGTGCTCGGGCTGATACGCGACCTGTGCCGCCGCCGAGAGACGGCGGTACTGCTCGTCACGCACGACCCGCAGGCCGTAGCGTTCGCAGATCGCGCCCACGAACTGCGCGACGGAAGCCTGCACGACTATGAGCCGGACGAGTTCTACCTCCGGACAAGCCATGCGCCACAGGATTCGCCATGACGTCCACCGACGCGGCTGAGGCGCCGGAGCGGCGGCGCGACAATGCTCCCGCGGGGTCCCGGGTGGGCCGCCTGCGCAAGCGCGTTCGCACCGCGGTTCCGCTCGGTGAGATCGTTTTCATCTTTCGCGCGCGGCTTAAGGCGCGCGCCGTCGTCGGACAGGACGTTCTCGCGATCGTCGGCATCGCGGTGGGCGTCGCCTTGCTGTTCGCCTCACAGGTCGCTTCGCAGAGCCTAGACGGATCGGTCCGGCAACTGACACGCCAGCTGGTCGGCGGAACGCAGTACCAGCTCGACGCGCGAGGACCCGAAGGGTTCCCGGAAAGCATCGCGCGCGAAGCCGGCGCGTTGCCGGGAGTAACGGCCGCGCTCCCTCTGCTGGAGCAGCCGGCGGTCGTGATCGGCCCGCGTGGCGAAGCGTCGGTCGAGCTGGTCGGCGCAGACCCCAGGTTCGCGCACCTCGGCGGACCGCTGCTGCGCAAGCTGAGCGCTCGCCAGCTGGCGCACGAGAAGGTGATCGCCGTGCCGGATCCGGTGGCCGCCTCCATCGGCGCGAACTCCTTTGAAGACGTCAAGCTGCAGATCGGGACCAGCAGGATCGAAACGCTGCTCGGTGCGAAGCTCGGGGAAAGCGAAGTCGGAGGACTCGTCTCCAGCCAGGTCGCGCTTGCCCCACTGGCCTACGCGCAGACGCTCGCCGGAATGCTGGGCCGCATATCCCGCACCTACATCAAGGTCGCGCCAGGGCAGCAGGCGCGCGCGGACGCGGGCCTGAGACGGCTCGCCGCGGCTCATCAGCTGAACGCAGTGCCGGCGGAATTCGATGCGCAGCTTTTCGCGGTCGCTTCGTCGCCGGCGGAGCAGGGAGAGTCGCTGTTTAGCGCGATCAGCGCTGTCGTCGGGTTCCTGTTCGCGTTCAACGCGATGCTGCTGACGGTCGCGGAGCGCGAGCGCCTGATAGCGACGATGCGCCGCCGCGGCTACACACGCCCGACGATCGTGCAGGCGCTGGTGTTCGACGCTTTGGTGATCGGCGTGGCCGCCAGCGCGCTCGGGATCGGGCTCGGCGAGCTTCTGTCGATCGCGCTGTTTCATGCCCAGCCCGGATACCTGGCGTTCGCGTTCCCGGTCGGGTCGCAGCGCATCGTTGGGGCCACCACGATCGCCTTGTCGGTGGGGGCGGGCTTGCTCGCGGCGCTCGTCGGGGTGCTGGCCCCGGTCAGGCACATCCTCGCCCTCCCGCTGCGCTCCCAGGCCGAGGTCGAGCGTCTGCCGCGCGGATGGACCGCGTTCCGAGTCGGCGCCGGAATCCTTGGTCTACTGGTCACAACTCTTATTGTTCTGTTCCGTCCGCAGTCAGCGGTTGTGGGAGTGGTCACGCTTGTGATCGCTGGGCTGGCGCTGCTCCCGTTCCTTTTCAGGGGCATTGTGCGTGGGTTTGATTGGCTGCAGCGGCCTTTCCACAGTACCTCGACCCGGCTTGCCGTCGGCGAGTTGGGAGACACAATGACTCGTGTACGTTCGCTGGCTGTCGCGGCGACCGGCGCGCTCGCCGTGTTCGGCACCGTCGCCGTTGCAGGAGCGCAGCACAACCTGCAGAGCGGACTGAACGACACCGCTCGCGAGTGGAACCGGACGGCGGATGTGTGGGTGTCTGCGACGGGTGAAGACAACACGCTCGCTACCACACCGTTCCCGGTGTCGGTCGCATCGAAGCTGGCCCACCTTGAAGATGTCCGCAGCGTGAGCATCTACAGGGGCGGCTTCCTGAATATCGGCGACCGCCGCGTGTGGGTGATAGCACCAGCCCGTCAGTCAGCCGAGCCGATCCCGCAAGGACAACTCACCGAGGGAAACATCGGAGAGGCGAACTCAAGGCTCCGGGGCCACGGCTGGGCGATCCTCTCCGAAGCGCTCGCGCATGAAATGCATCTGCGGATCGGCGAGTCTTTCACGCTGCCGGCGCCGCACCCCACCCGGTTTCGCCTCGCTGGCCTGTCCACGAATAGCGGCTGGCCGCCGGGTGCCGTCGTCATCAATGCCGAAGACTACGCGCGAGCGTGGGGATCGACGGCGGCCAGCGCGCTGACAATTCAGACTACATCCGAACGGACCCCAACCGAAGCGCGGCTGCAAATAGCGCAAGCACTAGGACCGGGCTCGGGCCTGGCGGTTCAGACGGCCCCTGAACGCGAAGCTCAGTGGATCAGGATCAGCCGCCAGGGCCTCGCGCGGCTGACGCAGATCAAGACGATCGTCTTGATCGCGGCGATCCTCGCGATGGCGCTAGTCATGATCTCGCTTATCTGGCAACGCCGCGAACGGATCGCATATCTCAAGAGAACGGGCAGCACCAAGGGCCTGCTGCTGCTGTCGCTGTTTTTCGAGAGCGCGGTGCTGCTCGGCTCAGGTTGTCTCATCGGTGCCGTGTTCGGGCTCTACGGCCAGCTCGTGATCAGTCATGCGCTGACGACGGTCACGGGCTTTCCTATCACGATCAGTGTCGGGGCGCTCATCGCAATATTCAGCTTCCTCATCGTCAGCGGCACGGCGCTCGCGATCGTGGCAATTCCCGGCTATCTCGCCACCCGCATCCGGGCGACAATGGTCAAGCCCGCGTAGCTACACTCTGCGCCCGGCGGCACTTGCGCCGCGGACGATCGGCGCGCTCGGTCGTGCGGCGTTCCGTCAGGTCCGTTGGGGGCTACCCGCGGTTTCCCGTGAGATCGCGCTCTGGAGAGAGAGGGCGGCGGCGATCCCCGACGGCGCCCTGCGCCACGACGCGCTGACCGCGCTCGAGCGCAAGCGTCCAAACATCGATGGAGCCGCACTGTTCTGGACGCTGCCGAGATCCCGTTCGCACGAGCTTCTGGCGCTCCTCGTCGCCTACGAGATCCTCGCCGACTATCTCGACTGCACCAGCGAGCGCGGCGCCGACGCCGGCATCAGAAACGGATTGCAGCTTCACCGGGCGATGGTGGAGGCACTCGACCCGACGCTTGCGCTCTCCGACTACTACCTCGACCACCCTTGGTGTGACGACGGCGGCTACCTCCAGGCACTGGTGGAGAAGTGCCGTGAGACGGTCGTGCGGCTCCCGTCTTACGAGCACGTGCGGCCGCTCGCGCTCCGCGCGGCCCGGCTCGCGCAGGTCCTCGCGATCAACCATGAGCCCGACCCGGCGCTTCGTGACGCGGAACTCCGCGCGTGGGCCGCCAGGCACCATCCGGCAAGCAGCGAGCTCGCGTGGTTCGAGTGGACGGGCGGCGCGAGCGCCTGGCTGACGATCCTCGCGCTCGTGGCGCTCGCCGCCGACGCCGGCCTGCGCCCGGTCGACGCGCAGGCTGCCTACGACGCATACCTGCCGTGGCTGTCGCTGGCAGGCACGATGCTCGACAGCTACGCCGATGCCACGGAGGACCAGGCGAGCGGTGCGCACAGCTACATCGCCCATTACGGGCACGAGGGCCACGCCGCTCAGCGGCTCGGCACGATCCTCGCCTGCGCCCTGCAGGGCGCGGCGGCTCTGCCGAATGGGGAGCGCCATGTCGTTCTAGCGAGCTGCATGGTCGGCATGTACCTGTCCAGGGACAGCGCTCGAACACCTCAGAAGCGCGCCACCACCATGAGGATCGCCGCCGCCGCTGGGCCACTACCCGAGGCCCTCGTCCCGGTCCTCAGAGCATGGAGGCTCATCTACGGACAACGAGCCGACAAAGAGGACCACACGGCGCCCGGTGCGACCGGACGGCGCGTCACGATCCCGCGGCGAGCTGGCTTGCCCTTAAGCGCGCCGGCGCCAGCGCTAGTCCAAACCTTCGCTTTCTGGCGTGACCCCCACGCATATCTCGCGTGGTGTCGCGACCGCTACGGCAGCAGGTTCACAATCCGGCCCGTGGGGATGCCGCCAATGGTCTTCCTGTCAAAGCCACAGGACATCAGGGCGATCGTCCGCGCTCCAGCGAACATCCTTCACCCAGGGGCGGGAGCGGCGGTCATATCGCCCCTTGTCGGCGAAGGGTCATTCATGCTCGCCGAGGAAGAAACCCACCTGCGCGGGCGCCGCGCGATCCTGCCGGCATTCCAGCACCACCGCGTTCACGACCACACAGAAATGGTCAACGACACCGTGAAAAGAGAGATAGCCATCTGGCCACGCGATAGGGCGATCGCGATTCACCCTTATCTTCGCGCCCTGACGCTTCGCATAATCCTGAAGACCATCTTTGGGCTCGAAACCGCCCCGCTACGCGAGCTTCACACGCGGCTACTGGCAATGCTTACAATTACAGGCAGCCTGGCGCTGCAAGAGCCCCACCTGCGACACCTCCAGCCGTGGCGGCACCACTGGCGACGGTTTTTGGCCGAGCGCTCTGCCGTGGACCAGATCATCGGCGATTTGATCGCTAAAGAAGCCCACGCCCCAGCCCGCGAGAGTGGCCTGCTCGGGATGCTGCTCGATACGGCCAGCGCGCAGGGGGAGCACGCAGACCCCAAACAGACCCGTGACGATCTGATGTCGGTGATCCTCGCGGGCCACGAGACGACCGCCTCCGAGCTCGCCTGGGCGTTCCAGCTTCTCGCGCACCACCAACACGTCACCGCGCGCCTTGCTATGGACCTCGACAGCGGCGACGATGCCTACCTGAAGGCGACTGTGCACGAGGTTCTGAGGCACCGGCCGGTCTTCTTGTTCACGATCCCACGAGTGGTCCGGTCCCCCATCGAGATCGACGGGTGCACCTTCGCGCCGCCGGTGCATCTCATCGGGTGCATCCACCTTATGCATCACGACCCGATCCTCTACGAGGAGCCAGGCCGCTTCCGTCCAGAGAGGTTCCTCGCCCGCGACCCGCCAGCTGACCTATGGATGCCCTGGGGCGGGGGCCGCAAGCGCTGCCCCGGCCATCATCTGGCTCTGCTCGAGATGCAGCTCGTCCTCAAAGCGGTCCTGTCCGAGATGCAGATCCTGCCGGTCGCCGATCGCATCGAGACGGCCAGATGGCGCAGCGTCATCGTCACCCCAGGCCGCGGATCGCGTATCATTCTGCGCAGGCGATCAGGAGCAAAGCTCCAGCAGAGGCCGCCTCTAGCGAGGCCATCGCGCGCCTGGTTATAACTCAATGTTTACGGTGAGTTATAACAGCCGTTTCGTCTACCGGAACCGCTCGACGAGTCATCATGCGCTCGATGGCGCACCGGAACCCGAGGTGGCTCAGGAACGAAGGAGAGGGCCCACGCTGCATGATGCAGCTCCGCCGCTTCGGGACGGGTCGAGCGTCCGCGCATTCCCCCCTTGCGCCGCTCGACCCGCCCGTGCGTCGTCGTCTCCGCCAACCGCGCAGCCGAAAGGAGCCTCAGAACGATGGCAAGCGACTCGCAGCCATTCATGCTGCCGGTGACACCAGCGCAGGTCCAGCTGATGGCTCAGGCCGCCGCAAGCCATCAGCACGGCGGCGGGATGCTGCAGCTGCTCTTGGCGCTCGCGGGCACCTTGGAGGGAGTCACCACGCACGACGTCGAGGTCGACCCACGCTTTCACGAAAAGAACGTCTCGCAATCACTTATCCAGGCGCTCATCGTACTCGCTGCGTTCTCAAACGATCGCGAGCACGCCGTCACGCGGATGGGCAGGGAGATCGGCATGAGTACATCGACGACTTGGCGGTATGTAAGGACATGGGTTGCGCTCGGCCTGCTGGAGCAGGACCCGGATACGCACCGCTACCGTGTGGCCTCCTTCTGGCGATAGCGGACCGGGAGACGGCGGCGATGGCTACGAGCAGCCTCACGGCTGACGCGGCGCACGGCGCCGCGCGCCCGTGAGCAATCGGGCCCCCTACGCGGGACCACGCGCACGACCGTGGCTGTCTGGGCCTGAACTGCAGCTCACTGACCACACCGGCTCCCCGGTCGACGTACGTAAACTCGCTGGTGAATCACCGCTTGCGATCTACTTCTACCCCGGCGCTGCCTGCTCGTTCGACGACGGATACGACAGCCCGAAGCATGACGAGGCACAACATCGCGCCTTCACGGCGCATCACGCAGATTTTCTCGCCCGTAACTGCGTCGTCCTCGGTGTAAGCAGCCAACCGCACGAGCAGCAGCACGTCGCCGCAGCGCACACAAGCATTGAACACCTACTGGTGTCCGACCCTGAGCTGCTGTTCGCGCGGCACTTTGACCTTCGTACATTCACCGTAGACGACATCCGTTTGTACTGCCGAAGCATGATGGTCCTCGCCGGTGAGCTTGCGCACGTCTTCACGATGGTGCGCACCCCCGAGGGCAGCCCGGCCCAGGCGATCACATGGATGCGCAACCAGGGGATCTAGTGCAGCTCATGGCGACCCAGCAGGAGCCACCATCCGGCTCGGGACCACCCGGCGCACTTCGCGCCAAGGGTATGCCGCTTCCGCCGAGCGCCACCGACGGCCCGGGCGGCATATCGCGAGTGTCCGACAAGTATCACGCACGGGCGCTCTGCGACGAAATACTCAGGCCCGACCGCGTGTATCCGATAGTCGGCCTGAGCTGCCACTCGGGAACGGTTGTGCCTGCTATGTCACCCGAGCGTGCTCGCGAACGGGTGTGGCCGAACGTGCCGATCTACATCATCGAGCCGCGCGAGTCGCGCACGCTGAAAGAGCTCCTGCCCGCCAAGCTCGACGTCTTCAACGGCGCCGTGCGGATCTGGTTCCCAGGGGTCGATGCCGACAGCGAACCGTGGTGGCACCCACTCATTTACGAAATGAGCGGTGTCTACGGCGACGAGGCGCTGGATCGGCTCGTCGCAGAGTTCGCGCACAGGCGGCCGGAGTCAATCGAGGAACTCTCGCCGACCGAACGGGCGGTTGTGCGGCTGCGCTCGTTGCCCCGACCCGCAGCGGTCGAGGCTGGCGAGCAAGGCTCGGGGCTACTGGTGCCGCTCGCCACGCGAAAGGACCTACGCCGGCTGATCGTCGATCTGCGGCGGACAGAGCGCGACTACCCGATCGTGGTGCTCACCTTCGGCGACACCGAGACGGCGACGGTGTTTGGCACGGACGCGGTACGCGCGCGTCTCGCCTCTTACATCCCCGTATACGTTCTCGGCACTCTTGATCTGTGCAGGCGGTTGCCGCAGGCGTTCAGCCAGCAGCTCGCGGTGGACGGTGGTGATGCGAGGGTCTTCTGGCCGGGCGTGAGCCCTGAAAGTGATGCGGCCGAGCATCCCTTGGTGGCGGCACGCAGTGTCAACGACCACCGCGACCCGACGGACCGGCTGATCGCCACGGTCGAACTCAGCCGTCCAGGTGTGCGGGTTCACGTGCTCGAGCTGCAGGAGCGGCTGGAGCGAGTCGAGCGGCAGGCCGGCGAAAATCTGCGCGAGCTTCGGAACACTCGCAGCGACCGCGACGCGGCAGCCGCACGCGCCGCCGACGCTGAGGCGGCGTGGGAAGCCGCCGAGCGGCAGCTTCAAGCCCTGCAAGCTGTCGGGCTCGATGAGAGCGCTCTCGAACTCGTCGGCGCCATGGACACAGACGCAAGGCTTCACTGGCTTATCGCCCGCGAATGGCTGCGCGCCCTCCCCACGGCGGCAGACCGCGAAGAGTACCCCATGAAGTACGTGTTCGGCTCGGGGTTCATCGAGTCCGTGCAGGGGCTGGTCGGCACACCACTTGAGAGAACCGCGTGGGTCTGTGCGATGGTCGCGTCCGCCCGCGCGAAGGGGATGCCAGGGATCGAGCCGCATCACCTCCGCTCGGATCGCGGCGGCGCGAGCGAGCAAATGGTGCGCTCAGATGGAGCAAAGGCGTGGATCTGCAAGCTCAACGGCGACGGTGCGTCTCGGCTTCACTATTGGGTAAGGCAGGACGGCATTGCCGAGTTTGCAATGGTGACCGTCCACGACGCGATCGGGCAGCGCCTATGAGTACCCACGACGTCACGCCTGACCCGCCAGAGAAGCCCGATAAGGGCGTACCACATCTGCACGATCCGCGCTATTCGCAGTCGCTCGCACGCGGGCTTGCGATTCTCGGATGTTTCTCGCCCGAGCGCCCACGGCTGGGTATCGCCCAGATGGCCGACGAGCTCGGGATGTCGCGCTCGACCACGCACCGCTACGCGATAACTCTTGTTGAGCTCGGGTATCTCGAGCAGGACCACTCTCGCAAGTACCGACTAGGTCTTCAGGTGATCGACCTCGGAAGGTCCGCGATGGGTGCGATCGGCATTCCATCCGATGCCCGTCCGATCCTTGAACAGCTACGCGCCGATGCCGGGTACACGGCGAGCCTGGGCGTTCTCGACGGGGCGGATGTCCTGCTAGTCGAGCGCGCTCGAAGCACTCGCCGAGGGAATTATCTGATCCCCGCCCAGACAGTCGGCTCCCGCCTCCCGGCGTACTGCACGGGCATTGGCAAGGTTCTGCTCGCTTACGTGCCGGGCGGCGATTGGAGATCGCAACTCGGGGACTCTCGACTGACCAAACGCGGCCCGAACACGATCACCAGCAAGAGGCAGCTGGAGAGAGAACTCGCGGATATCCGCGCACGCGGCTACGCCACAAGCGAGGAAGAGTTTTCGCCGGGTGTATACGCAGTCGCTGCCCCCGTCTGTGACGACTCTGGCGAGGTTGCCGCTGCAATGAGCGTGACGGCTCACAGGTCGATGGTGTCGCTCGACACGATGGTCGAAGTCATCGGTCCACGACTTATGGCAAGCGCCTCTCGCATGTCAGCCCGACTGGGAGATCGCGCGACCGGCGTGTCGGCGGCAGGTTGAGGGCAACCGATGCCGGGGGATATCGAAGAGTCCACGGACGGTTGTCCGGTGACCGGGAGAACGCTCGTTGCCCCGCCCGCGATCGTGGCCGAGCTTCGCCTCGGGCTACTAGATGGATACCTCCGCTCAGTCGCCGACGAATTGAGCGCGATCGTGGACGAACTCGAGAATGATCTCGGTTCGGGTGACATGCCGTGCCTCTCCGGGAAAAGGGTCCGCCTCCGGACGATGACCCTCGCGGTCGAAACGCGGCTGACGCTCTATGAAACAGTGGGCTTCCCCGGTCAGCCACTCACCGAGAAGATCCTCGATGGCCGCGCTACCTGTGCCCTCGCTGTCGGGGTACTAACCTCGCAACGAGATACTTACGTCGCGCGCCTAGCGCAGAACAAAGTCCCGGAGCGTGAACGGCGACAGGCACTTGACACGGTGCGACTGCTTAGCGAGTTTCTGCGAACAGCGTCATCGGCGGCTAACCAGTCTCCGCGGAACGCGTATGGCTGCTAGCCCGGCGCCGTCGCCACTCATCGTTCCGCCGGAGATCGTAACGGAGCTGCGGAAAGCTCTCCTGAAAGACCTAAAGGATGTCAGCAGCGCGATCACAGATCTCGTGCAGGAGCCCAACCTGCAGCGCCGCGCTTCCCGATACCGCGAGCTCGCTGTCCGGTTCGTCATCCGTCAACAGCTGCAGGAAGCGGCCGGCTGGCCCGACGATCCTCCGCCCGACACACAGCTCATGATCCGCGGCCACGAGTCACACGCCCTCGTGATCGAATGTCTAACCGCACACCGCGACGCACACCATGCAGTTCGGGCCTTTGAGGATATGAGTGAAAAGGATCCCCCCGAGAGGCGCGGCAGCGTGGAGTGGCCACAGAGGTCCGAGCATCAGCAGATGCCGGATCGGCTTCTCGCGCTCGAAAACTTCTTGGCGGCAAACGCCCCTCAAGCCAGTGGGAGCGCCCCAGGGTGAGCGGACCAGGCCCGGCAACACCGGCAGGTGTGCAGGAACGGGAACTCGCGGCCGCGTTCGCAGCCCGCGTAGAGGTGCTGCGCCACCAAAGGGGTCTGACCAAGGAAGCGCTCGCGATGGCCGCCGGGCTAACGATGTCATCGCTCTACAGAATCGATTCAGCACCACGGAAAATTCACCTCGGGCTGATCCAGCGTCTATGCCGGGCGCTCGACGTAACCCACGACGAGCTGCTGCGGGATCTGCCTCAAATCACAGAGCGGTGGACCAGAACACGCCGCGTAGCCTCTCCGGGAGCTTGGGCGGGAAGCGGAGCCTTTGGCGACAGGGGTCGACGCGATGGCAAGTAGCTGGGTTGGGGCTGTGCAAAACATGCACCACGAGACCCCGCCAGGCGCGGGCCGGCTCGCGGTCCGATCCGTCGTGTCGCCGGTCGATCGCTACGGGAAGCAGCGGTCTTGGGAGACGGTGCGTAGCGGGTCTGAGGGAGCCTATATGAGGATGGCGCGCACGCCCGCGTCAACCGCGCCGCCGTGTTTTCATCATGCGGCAGTTCGCGCGACGCAGAGGGAGGCGGCTCGGTGACACCTGACCGTACAAAGCAGGAACTGGCCGTGAGGGGGACCCTCGAACGCTTTGGACGCGCCAAGCGTTTGCGGCTTGAGGTTGAACTCCGGGATCGGACCCTCATCGCTACTCCAGTGCGGTTCGCCATCTGCGACGACAAAGTCATTTCTCGTGTCAACCCTGGCGCATCGGAGGTCGTAGAAAGGCTCAAGGACCGCCCCGCAGTGAAACTCGCCGCCTGCACGAGACGAGGCAGGCCGGTGGACGCACCGCTGCTGTGCAGAGCCCGGCTTCTGCCACCCGATGATGAAGATGTTGCCGAGGCGAGAATTCGCGCGAGCTCCGGACTCATCCGACGCTTGGTCGCGCGCCTCGACCGACGTCAGCCAGCTTATGTTGAGCTGACGCCCTTCACCAAGCCGAAGCCGGTCTCGGAGCCGATCCCCCAACTCGAAAAGCCCAGAGTTCACGACGAAGAACCAGGTGTAGCGTGAGGTCTGCGGCCGGCCCTGCGAGCCTGGCGCCCTCAGCAGCGATGCGCGCCGTCGACGCTGCCACCAAGCTCGAGCGGGTTTCGTGTGCTCGCTGTGATGACTCGTGGAGTCGGGTCGGCAGCCGGGCTCCCTCGGCCGGGCGCGCTCATACTCATCGGCATCTAGGCGTGACGTGTGGGGTCGGCTCACCGAAGGCCAGGAGAATGAGCAAGCGGCCGATTGTCAAAGTTGCCGCTTGCACGATGCGAGGCAAGCCGGTCTGCGATCACGTCGAATGTGCGGCACGAATGCTGTCGCCCGAGCAGCAGGAGGAAGCCGAGGAAGTTCTGCGGCGAAGATACGGCCTCTTCCGCCGCCGCTCCAACCTTATCGCGCGCAGCGATCACACCTATCTCGAACTGACGCCGCTGAGAGCCGACAAGTTCGTTCCCGAAGATGACGCCGAGGCCGCGGCGGTCAGAGCGATACACCAAGTCCGCCGCGAGTGGAACCAGCCACCGTCGCCGGGTGCCGCGTGAGCGCCGCTGTAGGCAACACGCGCGAGCGCGATCGCAGCGAACGCGGCAGCACGCGCCGACGCAGGCGACCGCCCCGAGCGCGCGCTCGTCATCGCAGTCCTCGACCGGCCGCCAGGGCGATGAGGCTCACGCGGAGGCAATCGCGGACCGAGGTCGCTGGCGTCCTCGCACGTACGTGAAAGCCCTCCGAAGAGGTCGAGTTCTGCATGAGTCGTCTGTTCCGGCATCCGGTAGCTTGTTGCGAGCATGCCAGCAGAAGGACCAGGGACCACCGTTCGTTGGTTCGTCTCAGCCGCAGACCAAACTCTGCGGCGCTCTACCCCCCCCCCCCCCCCCCCCCCCCACCTGCGGCGCCCCCCCGGGCGCCCC
>Ga0181538_10004717_pt1 | contig 12561 bp, 7 predicted proteins | sample PEATcosm2014_Bin_40_FD_119773 | JGI IMG/M metagenome (GOLD analysis project Ga0181538, IMG submission 119773) | Peatland microbial communities from MTU Mesocosm Facility, Houghton, MI, USA - PEATcosm2014_Bin23_30_metaG | ecosystem: Environmental > Terrestrial > Soil > Wetlands > Peat | place...
GCCGCAACCGCAAAGTTTCAGACGGAAGCCCCCCGCTTGCTCAACGGTTCGCCGCAAAAAAATCCGGACACGGAGCTGGCCGGAATCATCAAGGAAGTGGTCCGCCTCGCGCGGGAACAGGGACATCTGACCTACAACGACATTAACGATGCCCTGCCGGAAAACTGCGCCACGCCGGAGAGACTGGACGAACTTTTTGCGCAGCTCCGCGCGCTGGAAATCGAGATCGTGGACCAGGCGGAGGTGGACCGCGTCAAAACCGCTGGAGCCGACGAGGACGACACCGACCGGCTCGATATTCTCGACGACCCGGTGCGGATGTATCTCAAACAAATGGGACAAGTGGCCCTGCTGACGCGCGAGCAGGAGGTGGAAATTTCCAAGCGCATCGAAGTCGCCGAGAACGAAGTCCGCAAAATCATTTACAGCCTCGGCTTTGCCGGCAAGGAACACGTCGCGCTGGCGGAAAAACTGCTGGCCGATCCGCCGCGCGAGCGGTTCGACCACGCCGTGCTCGACAAAAAAGTGGACGGCCGGGACGCCCACCTGCGCGCTCTGCGGCGGCTCATTGTCCGCGTTCATGAAATGGATCAGGAGGTGGATGCCAAATACAACGTCTGGCGGGACGCGCACGCCGCGGCCAGACGCCGCCGCGCGCTGGCAGCGTTCAAGCGGGCCGATCAAAAACTCCAGGCCGTGTTCCCGAAATTCTGCTTCAAGCTGAAGGTTATCGAGGAAATGACGCTCGTGGCCGAAAACATTCACGACAAATTGCAATACAGCCTGCGCGCGCTCGCCGATGCGGAAAATCAGCGTGAATCCAGCGCGCAGCAGCATCTGGTGGAAGCCGAGCGGCAAAAAATCAAGGCGCTGGAGGAATTCGTCCGGATGCCGCATGAAAACTTCCTCAAGCTCTTCAGCCGCATGCGCGAATTTTCCACCCAGGCGCTCCAGGCCAAAACCGAAATGGTCGAAGCCAACCTCCGCCTCGTCATTTCCATCGCCAAAAAATACACCAACCGCGGCCTGTCGTTCCTCGACCTGATTCAGGAAGGCAACATGGGTTTGATGAAGGCCGTGGAAAAATTCGAGTATCGCCGCGGCTACAAATTCTCCACCTACGCAACCTGGTGGATCCGGCAGGCCATCACCCGCAGCATCGCCGATCAGGCGCGCACCATCCGCATTCCGGTGCACATGATCGAAATCATCAACAAACTGATGCGCTCGCAGAAACGCCTGCTGCAGGATTTCGGGCGCGAACCGACGCCGGACGAAATTGCCGACGACCTTCAGATGCCGGTGGACCGCGTGCGCGCCGTCCTGAAAATGGCGCAGCAGCCGATCTCACTCCAATCACCCGTCGGCGATAGCGAAGACGCGGACTTCGGCGACTTCATCGAGGACAAGGGCGTCGAAAGCCCGCTCGACATGACCAGTTTCAGCCTGCTCAAAGACAAACTGGGCAACGTGTTGTACAGTTTGACCGAACGGGAACGGAAGGTTTTGGAGCAACGCTTTGGTTTGGTGGATGGCAGTCCACACACGCTGGAGGAAGTCGGCCAGAATTTCAGAGTCACGCGCGAACGCATCCGGCAGATTGAGGCCAAGGCGCTTCGCAAAATGCGCCATCCCACGCGCATACGCCAGTTGCACGGCTTTCTGGAAATCGCAAAGCCGAATCTCGCGGAATAAACGGAATAAACTTGTCGCGCGCCCGGGCCGGCGCAAAATGGCTTTACTTCGGGCCCGTAGCTCAGCGGTCAGAGCAGGCGACTCATAATCGCTTGGTCACAGGTTCAAATCCTGTCGGGCCCACCAGCCTTCGTTTGGGGCGCAGCGAGCGGTCGCCCGCCGACGGATTGGCCGGCAGTTGCGCGGAAGTGTCATGACGATAATTCACTCCCAGTTTATCCAGCCGCTGTTCGTCCACCTTGAGCCGGGATTGAAAATCGTCCCAGTCGCGCGAATTTTTGTCGGACCAGGCGACTTCGGCCAGCGCGCACTCGCGCGGGAAGATCATGTATTCCGCGTGTTTCAAATTGGGGACCTGTTCGGTCCAAAGATTGGCCTGCGCGCCGAGGATGCGCGATTGCAGGTGCAACGACAAATTCGTGGGCATCGGGTCAAAGGAATAAATCTGGCGCAACGTCAGGGGACCGCCCCAGACGGCGGCCTTGGGCTCGGTGACGCGGTTGCTCGACTGGTAGAAGTCGAGATAACAATACGCCGTGGGCGACATCACCACATCGTGGCCGGCGCCCGCGGCTTCCGTCGCGCCCCCAATCCAATCCATGACCGCAGCGTTTTGCGGGAGCCCGCCCTGCAAAATTTCGCTCCAGCCAATCATGGTGCGCCCGTGGGCCCTGACGAATTTTTCGATGCGCCGCGTAAACCAGTTTTGCAGTTCCTCTTTATTCTTCAACCCTTCCCGCTGCATGAGGGCCTGGCAAGCCGGGTTGTTTTTCCAGGCGTCCCTCGGCACTTCATCGCCGCCAATGTGAACATATTTGCCGGGGAACAATTGAAACACTTCTGCCAGCACGTCATCCAAAAATTTGAAGGTTTCGTCGTTGGCCGGGTTGTAGGTGCCGTTGTAATCCCCGCCTGTGATTGGAATGGTGAACGGCCCGCCGGTGGAACTGAACTGCGGATACGCCGCCAGCGCCGCCGTCGAATGGCCGGGCATTTCAATCTCCGGAACAATGGTAATGTGCCGCGCCGCCGCATATTTCACCACTTCACGAATGTCCGCCGGCGTGTAGAATCCCCCGTAGCGTCCGTCCGGGCCGTAAGCCGTCGTGGATTTTGGATCAAGCCCGAATCCCGCGCCCGTCCGCCACGCGCTGATTTGCGTGAGCCTGGGATATTTTTTGATTTCAATCCGCCAGCCCTGGTCGTCGGTCAAATGCCAGTGGAATATATTCAATTTGTGCAAGGCCATCGCGTCGAGGATAGTTTCAACTTCGGATTTGCTGAAAAAGTGGCGGCTCACATCCAGCATTAATCCGCGCCACTTGAATCGCGGCCGGTCCTCGATTTGAACACACGGAATTTGCCAATCCGCGTTGGTCACCGGATTCGTCGAGAAAATCTCCGGCGGCAGCAATTGGAGCAGCGTTTGCGCGCCATAAAACAAACCTGCTTGCGTCGGCGCACGCACGACCACCGAATTGGTGGTCACAGTCAATTCGTAACCTTCGGCGCCCAGGTTGGTATTGGCATTCCGGGTTGTGAGTAAAATAGCGTCCGGAACCGCGCTATTCGCGCCCAATTTTACAGCGACCTCGAGTGGATAGCCGGTGGCTTTGCGAAGTCGCGCGGCCAATTGCCGTGCCGTTTGCCGCGAAGCGAAGTTGGCGAAAATATTCGCGCCGGGTGCGAGCTGGAACACGCCCGCCCGAAGCTCCAATTGTTGCGGCAACGGAATGATGGCGGGCAGGTTGGTGTCGGCGGCAAAGGCGGTCGCGGCCAGAAAGAAAACGGCCCATCCTATAACCGATGCTTTAATGGCATATTTCACCTTATTAAATCTTCCATTGCCGGTTGACGGTGCACTTGCACCGATTTGATTATCCTGACGCCGCGAGCACGGCGCCAAAGGCACGGACGGTTTGATTTACTGCTGAATCGTCAATCCAGTAATGCGTCACGAGGCGGAACCGGCTTTCACTGCTCACACCGACGAGTACACCTTGAGCCTTAAGCGCCTCGCGGATTTCCCCGACATTGGATTTGATTCCAGGCAACAATGAAACGAAAACCATGTTCGTCGCCGGAGTTCCTGTCTCAAGAACCAGTCCCGGAACGTTGCGCAGGCCGTCGGCCAATTGCCGCGCCCGAGCATGATCTTCGGCGAGGCGGTCCACCATGGTCTCCAGCGCCACAATGCCGGCGGCAGCCAGGATGCCGGCCTGGCGCATCCCGCCGCCTGCCATTTTGCGGATGCGCCTGGCCCTGGCAATAAATTCCTTTGTTCCGCACAGGACAGACCCAACCGGCGCGCACAACCCCTTGCTCAGGCAAAACGTGACCGAATCAACCGGATCTGCCAGGGCTTTGGCAGGGACGCCCAGCGCCGTGGCGGCATTGAATATCCTCGCCCCGTCCAAGTGAACTTTGAGTCCGCGTTCGTGGGCGAAAGCCGCGACTTCGCAGGTATATGCCAAGGATTGGCAGGTGCCGCCGCAGCGATTGTGCGTGTTTTCCAGACAGACCAACCTGGAGATCGGTTCGTGCGGATCCTCCGGGCGGATGGCGGCACGGATGTGCTCGAGTGCCAGCGAACCATCGGGCCGGTTGGGAAGCTGGCAGGAGTGAACGCCGCCTAATGCCGAAATGCCGCCGGCTTCGAATAAAAAGGTGTGCGCCTTGTTGCCCACCATCACCTCGTCACCGCGCTGGCAGTGCGACAGAATGGCGGCCAGGTTGCCCATCGTCCCCGAGGCGACGAATAGTCCTGCCTCCTTGCCCATCTTTTCAGCCGCCATTTCTTGCAGACGGTTTACGGTCGGGTCTTCACCATATACGTCATCCCCAACCGGGGCCTTCGCCATTGCTTCGCGCATGGCAGGCGTGGGTCGGGTGATAGTGTCGGAACGGAGGTCGATACATTCCATGTCAGTTTCTTCCATCTTTCTTTACTGATGGGAAATTGCCTGTTCAAGGCGCTGCCGGCGAATTTCCTGGTCGCTTTGGTTTTGCTCTGCCAGGTCAAAGGGTGCGCTTGCCCTGAGCTTTGGCCTTCTTCCAGCGCGCCCTGGCTGCCGCCGCAATTTTGGCTCTCGCGGAGGCACTCATTTTGCGCCTGGCTCTTTTCACCGGCTTCACGGCTGATTTCCGCCCCTTAACTTTCGCCCACCGCGCCTTTTGCGCAGCGGCAATTCTTCGCCGGGCTGCGGCGCTCATCTTTCGGCGCTTACGGGAAGCGGCAACGCCAGCGGTGCCGCCCAACAGCCGGGTAAGTTCCTGTTGCAGCGATTCGATTTTGTGTTTAATGCCCGCCGCACGGCGCAACTGACTGGCAGATAGATGTGTCATATAGATAGGCCAGTGAATCTACGCATCCCTGCGAAGTCAAGTCCAACGGTTGCCCACGACGATTCGACTTCGTTGGCCACACGCGGGTCAATCTCGCCGCGCCTGATCTGATTGATCGTTTCGGAGAGAAGTTTCCCCACGTCCGAGCCGCCCTCAACTTTCACGTCGGCGCGTCGGCGGGCAGCCGCCGGACAAAATTACAAATTGTCGGTGCCGGTGCGGACATCGCCGCCAATGTTGGGGTTGTCGGTGTTTAATTGTCCGCCGGGACCATAGGAAAACCAGTTTGGGTCGTAATAATCTCCGGGCTGGTTCTGCCGGAAAATGACCTTCCACTTTTGCGCATGGCCGTCGCTGGCCACGGCGATGATGGTGGGTTGCGCGGTGAACGGCTGCTGGATGCGGCGATAATGGTTATCGTTGGTTTCGTGATAAATCACCTGCGCCGAGGGCTCGCCAAACAAGGACGTTCTGAGGTTTGGAATCTGGCAGGTTTGCTGCCAGACAAGATAACGAAAGCTCGATGAAGTAACATTGGTGTCAGCGGGCGGACCGTCGGGCGCTGGATTGCGTGTATCAGACGGGCACCAAAGCACCTGCGGGTTGGCGAGGGCAAGCTGTTTTGCCACGTCGCCGTAAGTGTAAGTATCGCTGACGTCTGCGGCCGCCGCCGGTATGTCATTCAACGCCACGCCGAAATCAAGCGCGGACGGAACCTGTTCCTGGTTATCGTCCACATAAAGAGTGAGGGCCAGGCCGATCTGTCGGAAATTACTGGTGCAACGGATGATCCGTGCGCGTTCTTTGGCCGACGCCAGCGCCGGCAACAATAAGGCTGCCAGCACCGCAATGATGGCGATGACCACGAGGAGTTCGATCAACGTAAAACCGCGCTTTGGCACGGAAGCAGTGTGAAAATTCATAACCTGAACGTCAAATTGCCACAGTTTGCAAAGTTGACAACCTTTGTTGTTTATACCTCCCGCTGGTGCCACGCGATTGAACCGCCACCCACTAAACTTTTCGACCGCTGTTTACAATCGGAAAAGGGAACACCAAATCGGAAGAGATATAAAAGTTGCGGACTCGCGATCGTCCGTTATCCCAGCACTTTTTATATCACCCGACTGAGTGCGCTCCCAACAAAGGGCGGCGGGGCCGTCATGAACAACCGAAACACGAGGTCCATAGGCCATCCGAGACTTCACCGGGCTCATCCTGCTGCGAGGCGCGTCCAGATTCAATTCCGTATTCTTCTTCGGTTCATTAGAATTCATGTCAGCAGCATCACATCGGCAAGTTTATCGAACAAATTGATTAATTCAATAAGTTCACCCTCCGAATCAATGTCCGTTTGCCAGGAACCAGACGCGGCCCGTGAGCCGGATTTGGATTATCCGCAGACCATCCGCAGTCGCGCGGGGTCGTGCGCGTAAACCGGGGCGTGATTATATATCGCCAGTCGCCGTGCCAACTTCAACGCCGTAGGTGCCGATTGGAGTGATTGCGTCATCAGCTTTGCCCAAAGTAAAACCAACGCAGTCACAATCATCTATTTTGGAAAAGAAGCCGGGGCAATTCTTCGCAATTTACCTGGCAGCCATTACCACCAATACCGTTTCGCGCCGATGAACTCGCGGTCGAAGCGTTCATAGTAGTTCTTCGCCGCGGGATTCATGCTTTGGATTTTCACCTGCGCGCCCTGGGCGTGAATCATTTCCCCGCCGCCGAGGTAAAGCCCGGTGTGCCCCACCTGTCCGACCGGGTTGATGAAGAAAATCGCGTCGCCCGGTTGGAGCGCCTCGGCCACGCAGGGCAGGATAAGGTTGCCGTTCAAATACTGTTGCTTGGCGTCGCGGGCGAGACTGATGCCGACGGTGCGATAGGCCGTCTGCACCAGGCCGGAGCAATCAATGCCGGTGACGCTGTTCCGGCCACCCATATTGTAGGGCCGCCCCAGCAGCGAGCGCGCTTGCGCCAGCACCCGGGCCATGTCCTTGTCCCGTTCGTTCCGTTCGCAGATTGCCTTGGGAATTTCCAATTCCCGGCCGGACGTGTCCAGCAGCACACAGTTCCGGCTGCGCCCCCATCTCTCGATCGGCAGCCGGCAACCGGCGGGGATGAAAACGTCCTTCGTCTTGTAGTCTGCCAGCAGCAGGGCTTTCGGCGCGTTGATGAGTTGGATGAATTCCTTTTTGGAGACCCGGCGGAAATCCTCTTTGGCGGCGTAGCCCCAATAGCCGGAAAAGTTTTTGATCAGATAGACGTCCGGCAATTCCTTGAAAATATAAACCGGCTCGGCCAGGAGGGCTTCATCCATGGGCGTGCCCTTCAAATCGGGCTGCGACCACGTCATCACGTAAGGTTTCACGACAACCGCAAACGGGGCCGGGTCTTTTTTAAAATCCGGGAGGATTTCAACGCGGTCCACAACGGAAGTGAACCCCAGTTGCTCGAACACGCCGCGCGTGATGTCGCTGAATTCAGGCCGCTCGGATTCGCCGGTGAGAACCAATTGTCCGCCTTCCAGGGTGGCGGAGATGTTGAAAATGAAGCTGGTGCGGTCGGACAGCACAAAACTGCGGATCCGTTCGACGCAATTTGACAGCGCCTCCGGCCGGACGGGGGTCTGGTCGCTGACTTTGCCCGCCAGCTCACGGCAAAATTCGGTGCGTTTGACATCCGGCTCCTGTTCCGCTGCTGCGAAGAGATTGGTGAGTTGCATAAGGACAAAAAGTGTAAGGACGTGGCGTTTCACGGTTCAGTGCGCCCTTGGTTTGACGCCCAATCCGGGACGATCGGACGGTTGCCAGCGGCCGTCGTTCAGCACTGCGCCCCGGAATGGATCGTCGCTCAAGAGCAAACTGCCGTCGAGGTCCACCCAGCGGGCCAGCGATTGGAGTTGAACCGCGGCGGTAATGGCAATCGAAGTTTCAATCATACAACCCAGCATTGTATCAAGGTTGAATGCCTTGGCGACCTGAAACATCCGCAGCGCTTCGAGCATGCCGCCCGCCTTCATGAGTTTGATGTTGATGCCTGAAAACGCGCCGGCGATGGCCGGAATATCACTGGCGATAAACACGGACTCGTCCGCCACGATGGGCAGGCGAGTCCGCTCCTTAAGCCAGCGGGTTTCCTCAATCATCCGGCGCGGCAGCGGTTGTTCAACGAATTCGACGTTCTGCTTTTCCAGCCACTCGATTTTTTTGATGGCGGTTTCCTTGTCCGGCCAGCCTTCGTTGGCGTCCACGCGAATGGGTTTGTCGGTCACTGCCCGCAGCGCCTCGATGATTTCCCGGTCATTCGGGCGGCCCAACTTTACTTTGATGATGTGATACGGTCCGGCTTCCCTGGTTTTTTGTTGCATCACTTCGGGCGTGTCCAGCCCGATGGTGAACGAGGTGGCCGGCGCGCGCCCGGCGTTCAGGCCAAATAGCTGGTACAGCGGCAGATTCAATTTCTGGCCGACCCAATCCATGAGCGCCATCTCGATGGCGGCGCGGGCGGGCGACGTAGCGTCGGCAATCTCCCGGGCTTGCTCCGGTAAATCGGCAAACGCAAAGGGATCTATCGTTTCGTAAAGTGGAATGAGCCGTTCCACCGCTCGGAGGGTGCGCTCCGCCGTCTGATCCTGGACGGTGACATGCGAGGCCTCGCCGACGCCGGTCAGCCCGTCGCGTTCGTAAAATACCAGGACGTTTTCCTTGAAGGCGGCCGAGCCGCCGGCAATCGTGAAGGTGTGTTTCAGTTCAAGCCGGATTTTTTCGATGCGGATGCGTGGTTTGGAGGAAGGATTCATTAAATTCGTCGTTTGCCGTTTTTTCATCAGTAACTGAAAAATGAGCAATGGTTAGTGCTCAATGAAAATTTCATTTCTTATTGTTCATTGGACATTTCGCGTTGGCGTCGTACGGGGCGGAATTTCTTCCACATTGAAATCGTAGTTCCATTGGTTGAAATAAAGGTTGCCGCCGCGCCACTCGGCTTCACCACGCTGGTAATCCACAATCTCGGAACGGAAAAACATTTTCGCCGGATAAAGCGGCTGGCCATAATCGGTGTTGACCACCAGCCGCCCGTTGTCAATGCCGCCGAGGTAAAACCATTTTTCGCGCTCGTCGCTGCTGTCCGGCAGACCGTAAGTCACGTCCGCCGGCACCCAGCCGTAGGGCGCGAGATAAATTTCGCACCAGTCATGCATGTCCTTGACCGGGTCGGTGGTCCAGCCGGATTCCCAGCGCGCCGGAATGCCGTTGAACCGGCACAGCGTCATGAACGTCATCGTCTTGATGCCGCAATCGCCGTGATGACCGGCGAGCGCGTATTGCGGCAGGCATTCAATCGTGGAGTATTCCCGCGCGGTGGTCCAGGGAACGTGCTGGTTGACCCATTGAAAAATGCGCCGCGCCTTGAGGTAAGAATTGGTTTCCGAGCCAACGATTTCCTGCGAGAGCTGTTTGATTTCGTCCGAAAAAACGATGTGCGGCGGCTCTTCGCCCATGAACGGCGCGAGTGCCGGATCGTTGCTGGCCACCGGCACCACCCGCGCTGGATCAATCGGCTGATAAGAAGCGGCAGAGGTCCATTCAAAAACAATTTTGAACTCGGTCGGCTGATCGGCCAACGCCGGCTTTTCGAGATACACCGAGGTGAGCGCCGCGTTGCCGTCCGACAAAATGTATCGCGGCGGATCGGCGGAGATGAGCCGAATGTCTTTTTGCCGGTTTCCCGCGTGAGGAAACGGCAGCCACGCGCGGATGATTTCGCCGGGCGGGACCGCGCCGGGCTTGACGCTAAAAACATAAGTCACGCGGCAGGTTCGCGGCGAGTTGAACTGCTCGCCGGTTTTGTCATAATTCGCGATCACGCTCCGCACGTCCGCCAGGCGGAAAAGCGGTTCCGGGCCGCCATCGGGATGCAGTTTCGCTTTGAGCGCCATGGCTTCCGGATTGATGCGAAACAAATTGGCGGCTGCCTTGGAATAATACCAGCGCGTCCCGTCAATATCCAGAAACTCCACCGAACCGGCATTTTCCCACGCCGTAAACTGTTCTTCGGTGATGGATGGCGCAACCGCGCGCGCTGCCTGAAAAACTTGTTCGCGGGTTTTGCTGAAATCCAGGCGCATCCGCTGCATCCGGTCGCTTTGGAAAAGCAAATCCTGCCGCGCCTGGAAACTCAAGTTGGTCCGGGTTGATTCCTGTGCGATTTCCCGCTGCGCCTGCCGCCAATGCCCTTCGCCGACCAGCCGGCTGATGTCTTCAACCGGGGCGGCGTGAACAGTGGCTACCTGCAACAACAGCAGTACAAAAACAAAAGGCAATCTCATGCGCAGCCGACACGATGATGGGATTGAAAATAAATGTAAATCGGTTTTTGGCGGCGCGACCAAGCCAAGGCGCAACTTGGCGCTACCGCCGGAGCGCGAGTTGTCCCAACTCGCAGCGCCTCCGAAAAATCAACCACTGCGGATTGAGGACAATCCGCGCTCCGCTGGCGGGCAAAGGCTTTGGCGGCAGTGCCAAGTTGCGCCCAGCCGTCGCGACTCCGGCGCAGGATTCTATTTAAGCGAAATGGATTTTTGCAAAACAGCAAATGAAGCTTGCGTCGTCGAACCGATCCAAAGATAACTCCACCCATGTCTGCATCGAACTTGCCGCTGTTGATTCGCGATCTTGTCGCGAAGTCCTCCGCCTTGCAGGTTGGAACGGCATGCCTCTGCGTCATGGCCGTGTCGCTCAACGCCAGAGGCGCCCCGGCCGGAGGCGACGGCTTCAGCCGGTTCATCGGATTGGACGACTTCTCAAACTTTGCCAGGTCAACGAATGAAACCGGCGGGACGATTTTGCTCTCGCCCGTGATCCAGTCGCCGATTGACTGGAATGAACTGGTGGTGTCGTGGAACGTCGCGGCGCCGGAAGGGACCTTTTTGAAGGTGGAAGCCAGCGCGGTCTCTCCCGGCCACGCGACCAGGTTTTTTTCGTGGGGTTTGTGGTCGCTGGACAACAGAAGCGACCCGCGGCACAGCGCCGATCGGCAGAAGGACGCCGACGGCGAGATGCGCACGGACACGCTGGTTTTGTCCCACCCCGCCAACGCCGTCCAGGTCCGGGTAACGCTCGGCGGCACGAACCCCGAAAGCGTTCGGGGGAACCGGGAGTTGCCCGCGTTGAAATTCCTCGGGCTTTCGTTCTGCAGCCCGAACATCGCGCCCGCGCCGCCGCCGCCCAACCGTGATACCTGGGGGATAATCATTTCGACGCCGGAGCGCTCGCAGAATTCGTATCCCGAGGAGCAAGGCTGGTGCAGTCCGACGTCGCTGTCCATGGTGCTGTCGCGCTGGGCGGGCGTGTTGCGGCGTCCGGAAATGGACCTGGACGTGCCGGAGGTCGCCCGGGCGGTTTATGACAGTCAATGGAAAGGCACCGGGAACTGGCCGTTCAACACCGCCTTCGCCGGCAGCTTCAAAGGCATGCGCGCCTACGTAACGCGCTTCAGTGACATTTCCGAACTGGAGGATTGGGTCGCCGCCGGAATTCCGGTGATCATTTCCGCGCCGTGGGAACTGCTAAAACCCGGGCGCCACGAGGCGAGCGCCGGCCACCTCACGGTCGTCATCGGCTTCACGAAGGACGGCGATGTGGTGATCAATGACCCGGCAACCAATCTCAAGGAGGAGAGCGTCCGGCACATTTACAAACGCCAGGATGTCATCCACGCCTGGGCAGCCTCTCACAACACGGTTTATCTCGTCTATCCCGAGTCGGCCAAAATTCCAAAGAACCGGTTGGGGCAGTGGGAATCCAAATAGGACACCAGTAACCGGATTCAATTCCGCGCTCCACTGCGTCAAAATCATGCTCAGCACCAGAATATTTTTCCTGCATTCCCGACGAAATTCAGGTATAGTCAAAGGCAGATGATATTCCACGGTTGCACCGCTCAAAGGTCGCGACGGAAATCGCCAGGATTGTCATTGTCCAGGATGCCAAACATGAATAATCATGAAAACAGGCTTCGAGGGCCTGTTGGTGCCCTCCTGTTTTGTTGGGGCATGTGGATGGGAAATTTCGACGCCCTTGCCGGGGACAACGCGGCATTAGTATCCGTTTCGATCCCGCCCGGCACGCAGATCATGCCGAGAACGGTGTTCACCCAGACCTGGACGTTTAAAAATACCGGGACCACTACTTGGTCGCCGACATACCACGGTTACACCTTGAATATCATTGGCGAAGACAGCTTGGGAGCCGTGCCGCTTGCCGACAAGCCTTACGTGTCTTCCTATACCTCTGCGTCAATTGGCAGCGGTCAATCCATCGCGCCGGGAGCGCAGGCCACGTTTACCATGAATTTCATCGCGCCGGAGGCAGCCGGATCCTATACTGATACCTTTCAGCTTAACAGTTCCAGCAGTGTCTTCTTCGGGCCGTATGTCACCGTGCAGATCACAGTGTTGGCTGCCGGCTCAACCAACCAATACGATCGTGCCCGGGCCGTTTCCTACGCCAACAACTA
>Ga0181538_10004719_pt1 | contig 12557 bp, 11 predicted proteins | sample PEATcosm2014_Bin_40_FD_119773 | JGI IMG/M metagenome (GOLD analysis project Ga0181538, IMG submission 119773) | Peatland microbial communities from MTU Mesocosm Facility, Houghton, MI, USA - PEATcosm2014_Bin23_30_metaG | ecosystem: Environmental > Terrestrial > Soil > Wetlands > Peat | place...
CTTGCGCGCCTGCGCCGCCGTTACAGCGTCGTGCGCCACGGATGCCGCGTCCGCGCCGTAAGCGCCCGCAACGACCTCGACTTTCAATCGTTGTCCCCACAATTTGATTTGTTCGATGGCGGCGGCGCGAAACGTGTCGCACGCGGCGAGCAAAGCGGTTTGCCCGCGCGATTGAATCAAATACGCGAGCTTGGCGGCGGCGGTGGTTTTGCCCGTGCCGTTGACGCCGACGATGGAAACCACGGTCGGGCCATGTGCCGCTTTGATCAAATCAGTTTTATTCGAGCTCCCTGTCTCTGCCAGAGGCTTCGACGCGGCAAGCAGACTCTTCTCCACTTCCGCCCGTGCCACGCTGAAAACGTCCAGCCCTGCGCCGCCCTGGGTTTCGTAGGCGTGCTTCACGCCGGCGGTGATTTGCGCGGTTACGGTCAGGCCGAGGTCGGAGGCGATGAGCGCAGCTTCGAGTTCTTCCAGCGACGCCGCGTCCAGCTTCGGCGAGCGCGTGACGATGCGTTTGATTTCGTGGGCCAGCTTGTTGTGCGTTTTTTGCAGGCCGGCGCGAAATTTCTGGAAAAGTCCCATGAGTTAATGCGGAGTGCGCCCGTCCTCCGCAGCCGGGCCACTGCGGCGGGTGGAGTGTGCGGAGCGCGAAATTTCCGCCCCCGATTTTCGACTCTCGACCTTCGACTTGAGCCTTTCCACGTGTTCGTAGGGCAGTTTGACGGTGCCGATGAGCGGCTTGCCCTTGCTGAAGCCGTGGCAATCGGAGCCGCCCGTCACGAGCAACTGAAATTTATCGGCGATTGCCAAATAGCGCCCGGACGTCGCCGTCGAGTGTTTCGTGTGAAAACATTCAATGCCGTCCAGCCCGGCGTCCACGAGCATCGGAATGATATCGTCCGTGCGATTCAACCCGGGGTGCGCCATCACCGCGAGGCCGCCAGCCTGATGAATCAACTCGACGCCTTCGAGCGCGGACATTTTGGCTTTCGGGACCCATGCCGGACGGCCTTTTTTCAGAAAACGTTCGAACGCTTCGTCGAGTGATTTGCACAGCCCGGCCTTCACAAGGGCGCGCGCGACGTGCGGGCGCCCCGGTGATTTGCAATTGGCCAGCGCAAAAACCGTTTCCACCTCCAGCGGCACATTCAACTCGTTGAGCTGCGCCACCATTTCGCGGATGCGATCCTGCCGGACGGCCTGGAACCGGGCGATATCCGCGAGCAATTTTTCATTTTGCGTGTCCACGAAATAGCCGAGCAGGTGAAGCTCGGTGTCGTTGTGTTCGGCGGTGAGTTCCGTGCCGGGAATAAATTCAATGCCCGCAGCCCCGCAAGCTGCCGCCATGCGCGCGCAGCCTTCGACCGAATCGTGGTCTGTCAATGCCAGCGCCGCGAAGCCAAGCCGCTGGCCGTGCCCGGCCAATTCCTCCGGTGAAAACGTGCCGTCGGAAAAATGCGTGTGCAGATGGAGATCGGCGAATTTCATCGGTTATAAGTCCAAAGTCTAAAGTTCAATGTCCAAAGTTATCATGGCGCGGCTGGTTGTTCCTTAAATTTGTTTCCCCGCAGTTCAGACCGTCGCAAATAAGCCATGAAGCCGGAAATCAAACGGCTGATTTCGGCACTTCGTTCATAAAGCTCCTTGAACTCGGGTTCGTTTAAATATTTCTCGTCCAGCGCAGCATAAAGCTGACAACGGACTTCGCCGCACGAACCTTTAGCATTGGACAGGAATTGAATGAATTCCCTGTCGCCGCCACGCTCAAACCCTTCGGCGATGTTCGACATGACCGAAACCGAGGCGCGACGAATCTGGTCACGCAGCCCGAAGTCTTTTGCAAAAGCCCCCTTCCTGGTGGCATCGTAAACCAGGCGATTTAACTCACGGGCTTTTTGCCAGCTTGTCAAATCTTCAAATCGCTCAATCCTGGCCATAACTTTGGACTTTAGACCTTGGGCTACTTGACTATCCGCGCCGGGCGCATCAATTCGCCGCGCACTTTGTCCAGAATGCCGTTGACGAACTTCCCGCTGTCCTGCGTGGAGAACTTTTTGGCGATGTCCACCGCCTCGTTGATGCTGACCACGGGTGGAATGTCCTCGCGGAACAGCATCTCGTAAATCGCCAGCCGCATGATATTGCGGTCCACCGTGGCGATGCGGTGGAAATCCCAGTTTTTCGCGTGCTGCCGGATGCGCGTGTCAATTTCCTCGCGGTGCTCGATGACGCCGCGAATGAGCGGGTCGGCAAACAATCGCGTCTCAGCCTCCTCGGCGGTCGGCGGCGGCAGTTCGTGGGGCTGGCCCCACGTCGCCGGGCCTTTTTCCTCGGCGATGGCCGCCGCGCGCTGCGTGCCCCAGAATTCATCGAGCGCCCGATTCAAATCCTCCGGTGGATTCAAATCGTGCTGAAACAGAAATTGCACGGCGCGTTCGCGCGCCTCGCGGCGTTTGCCCATAAATCAACTCAATGATGCCGCAGAAAATCGTGTGGGGGAAATGAAAAATTGCGCGTTGGCGAGCCTGCGCTATTTTGTCCGCATGAGCAAAGTGAACAAACTGTTGCACACGCGCTACCGTGTGAACGATCTGGAACGCACCGTCAAATTTTACCGCGACGTGCTGGGCCTCCAGGAAATCAAGCGGCACAAATCGCCGCGCGGTTCGGAACTGGTTTTTCTCAAGGCGCCGAAAGGCGACGAGGAAATTGAAATCTGCAGTTTCCCGGCCGCCGGCCCGGTGCAGGTGCAGGCCGACCTCACCCATCTTGCGTTCGAGGTGGACAGCCTCGAGGAGTTCGGCAGACACCTGGCGAAGCACGGCTTGAAATATTCCGACGGCCCGACGACCACTTCCGCCGGCACGGTCTTCGCGTTCATTGACGCGCCGGAAGGCTACGAAATCGAACTCATTCAGAAAGGCAAAGGGAACTACTGATTTTCCCCAGACCCCAAATCCCAGATCCGAGATCCTAAACTCACATGAGCGTTTTAATTGTCGGTTCCACGGCACTCGATTCCATCAAGACTCCGAACGCGGAAAACCCGCGCCTGCTCGGCGGGTCGGCCAGCCACGCCGCCGTGGCCGCGAGCTTTTTCAGCCCGGTCAAATTGATCGGGGTCGTCGGTGACGATTTCCCGAAGAAATATCTCCAGCTTTACCGGCGGCACAAAATTGACCTTGAAGGCTTGCAAATCTGCCCCGGTAAAACGTTTCACTGGTCGGGCGAATACGAGGAGAACATGAACCGCCGCCGCACGCTCGAAACCGAACTCGGCGTGTTCGAGACTTTCACGCCCACGCTGCCGGAATCTCATCGGCGCGTGTCGTTCGTCCTGCTGGCGAATATTGCGCCCGCCTTGCAGCACCACGTGCTTGATCAGATGGCGCGCCCGCGCTTTGTCGCCGCCGACACGATGGATTTGTGGCTGAACATCGCGTTGCCGGATTTGCTGCGCCTGCTCAAGCGCGTGGATCTGTTCATCCTCAACGACAGCGAAGCGTACCAGTTGACAAAGGCAGACAACGTCATCGCCGCGCTGCCCAGGCTCCACAAGCTCGGCCCGCGTTACGTCATCATCAAAAAGGGCGAACACGGCGCGATTTTGTCATCACCGAAAGGCATGTTTGTTGCGCCGGCCTATCCCTTGAAAAAACTCGTGGACCCGACCGGCGCGGGTGATTCGTTCGCCGGTGGCTTGATGGGGCATCTCGCGACGGCGCGGGGTCCGATCGAGACGAACCTCCGCCGCGCGATGATTTACGGCAGTGTCGTGGCGTCGTTCTGCTGCGAGGGCTTCGGCCTGACTCGAACCACCAAAATCAAGCGCGCCCACATTGACCGGCGCGTCCGGGAACTGGAGAAGTTGACGAAGTTCTAACCGCGGATCACGCGGATTGCGCAGATCTAAATTTCCCGGCATGAAAAATCCGTGTTCATCCGTGTTCATCCATCCTTCGCAGTGTTGCTACGGAGGACAGGTCCGTGGTTAAATTCCGCCCGTGAAAGCTGTAATTCTGGCCGCTGGCAAAGGCACCCGCATGCGGGAACTCACCAACGAGTTGCCCAAGCCCATGCTCCGCGTCCAAGGTAAACCCATTCTCGAACATATCGTCGAGGGCGTCATCGCGGCGGGCATTCGCGACATCTTCATCGTCACCGGCTGGCGCGCTGACGTGATCGAAAACCATTTTGGCGACGGCTCGAAATGGAATGCGCATATCGTGTTCGGACGTCAGGTCGTCCAGGACGGCACGGGCAAGGCACCGGAAGCGGCGAAGGAATTCGCCCGGGCCTCGCCGTTTCTCCTGACTTACGGTGACATCCTGGTCCCGCCCGAAACCTATCCGCAAATGATACGGCGTTTTGGCGAAGGCGATTTCGCCGGGGTCATCACCGTCACGCGCGGCGAGGACGTAACGAAGGGCGGGTTGAACTTTTTCGATGAACAATTTTGCCTGAAACGGCTTGTGGAAAAACCCTCGAGCGAACAGTTGGCACAATTGCGTCGTGACGGCTGGCTCAAGCCCGAAGCGCTGGTCTGGTATAACGCGGGCATTTATATCTTTCGCCCGGCGCTCTTCGACTTCACGGCGCGGCTGCAAAAATCGCCGCGCGGCGAATATGAATTGACTGACGCCATCAGCGCGATGATTGCCGCCGGACAAAAGCTGGCCGGGTTGGAGATTCAAGGCCGTTGGGTGGATGTGCGCGACCCGGAAACGTTGGCAAGATTGGATAAGGAAACGCAGGAGCCGACGTGAGGAGGCTCTGACTTTAATTCCGCACTTCGCACTCCGCATTTGATTTGAGACTCGTCACCTCATCTCCTATCCAACAAACTTTGGCTCGAACACCGGGCCGAGGCCGTGGTTCTGGAGCAGTTCGGCAAATTTCACAATGCCGCGCTTTTCGTCCGAGGCCAGGTGGTAATGCACGTGCCAACCGAGGTAATCCTTGCGAAAATCATAGTCGTATTCGGTACGGTTGCGAACGATCGAATCCAGCGTGTCCACCCCGAAATCCTTCGCGTCACGAAGCTCTTGTCGCAACTTTTCGTTTTCAACACCGCGCCGCAAAGCCCACACGGCAAACACAAAGGGCAAATGGGTCAGCTCATACCACGCCGTACCGAGATCGAAGATTTCGTGCTCGTGCGGGGCGCGTTGAAAGTTAATCGCCGGATCACCGATGAGCAGCACGGCGTCGTGTTCCGCCGCCCTTTGCGGGTCGGGCAGCGGCTTGAACTCCGGCTTCAATCCGCGTTCCGCCAGCAGGACTTTCAAAAGATTCAAGCCCGATAACGACGCGGTATGGCAATAAACCTCCTTCAGCTCCGCGAGCGGCTGGCGATGGGCGAGCAGTACGCTGTAAACCTCGCCCAGCGACGCGATGGCAATGCCGTCGAGAATGTCATAGCGGTCGGTGAGCAAAACCTCCGCCGTGCTGACGAGCGCGGCGTCCAATTCATCGCGCCGGAGCATTTCAGCAAGTTCGGCGGGCGCGGCGAAAATGACCTTGTCCTCAATGCCGCGGGTGAGCGGCACGGCGTTGAGATATTGCACCGAACCAATGCGGAATTTGGGAACTTCGGCGGCGGGCATTTCGGGCGATAAACGGTTCAAGGGATGTACCGGCTCTTGGAATAAGTGATCAACTCGGCTTCTTCGTCGGATGTCGGAACGGTCAGCGTGAACGCCATACTTTTGCCCAAGATGACGGTGGTTTCCCGTTTGCTGAAATTGTCGAGGTAGTAAACAAACAGGTAAGCCCCGGGTTGGAGACCGCGTTTGATGTCAATTTTCTTGTAGCCGCCAAGCCAGGTCGGGTTCTCCGTGCCAAGAATAAAACCAACAAAGTCCCGGCCCGGTTTGGAAGTGTCTCGCATAATACCGATGCGATGGGGAACCCGTCCGAATGTGTTCCAGACGCCTTCAATCGGATCGAGGCTCCGCTGATTCGCCTTGAGGTAGGCGGCGAATTCTCCTTCCGGGATGGTGATGGTTTCCCAGGTATCCGTGTAGCGGAGCAAATCGGCCACCAGGCGAAAATCCGCGTTCGCAAAATCCGGTTGTTCCATGGTTTTCATCTGGATGGCATCGGCGCCTTTTTCCCGGGCGGCTTGCATTACTTTGAGGATCTCGCTTTCGGCCGAGCCTCCCCGCATCGTGAAGTGGCCGCCGCCAACGGAAACCGTCCCGATCACTTCGCAAGGCCGGGGAACCGTCATGTCCTCCGCATAAACGAGGATGGGATAATCAGCCGGCTTTGCCGGTCCAGCGGCCGCTTTGGGTTTATACGTCGTCACGGTTGAGCAGCTGGTCAGCAGCAATGTAGAAAAAAGAAACAGCACCAGATAACAAATTGGCGCGACGCTGAAATAATGCGCCGGTCCGAGGCGAAATTTTGGCGTGTCCTTAGTCATGCTGTTGCCAGGTTTTCTTCGAGCACTTTCGACCGTGCAGCATTTTCACCCGCGTCTGGCGCAGACGGATTTTCCTGCACTTTTATCGGCTCGTAGAACGTGTTGCGCTGGACGGGCGTGCGCCCGGCTTCGCGGATGGCTTTGAGCATGTCCGCCTCGGTCTGTAATTGCGGCGAGGTCGCGCCGGCCATGTGGAAGATGTGTTCCTCGATGATGGTGCCGTGCAAATCGTCCGCACCGTAGCTCAATGCCACCTGCGCCAGCTTCAGGCCCAGGCCGACCCAATACGCGGTGATGTGGTCGAAGTTGTCGAGATAGACGCGGCTGACGGCGATCGTGCGCAGCGAATCGAAGCCCGTCGGCGGTTTTTCGACCGGGATGTCGTTGTCCTCCGGATGATATGCCAGCGGCACGAAGCCGACGAAGCCGTGCGTCTCGTCCTGCAACGCGCGTAACTGCCGCAGATGATCCACGCGGTCGGCCAGCGTTTCGACATGTCCGTAAAGCATCGTGCAGGTGCTGCGTCCGCCCATGCGATGCCACGTGCGATGCACGTCCAGGTATTCCTCGGCGGATTCCTTGCCCTTGGCGATGGCTGAGCGGACTTCCTTGCGGAAGATTTCCGCGCCGCCACCGGTGAGTGAATCAAGTCCGGCCGCTTTCAATTCAGTCAACGTCTGCTCGACGGATTTTTTCGCGAGCCAGGCGAGATGGAGGATTTCAATGGCGGTGAAACATTTGAGGTGCAGGCGTTGGGTAGGGCGTGCAGTCCCTTGCCCGCCGTCTTGGTGGGGCGAGGCTACTGACGAGCCGGCTCGCGGGGACGCTCGCCCCACCACCTCATCGTTAAGCGCACGCAGCGCTTTCAACATGTCGGTGTAATAACTGAACGGCAATGACGGGTGCAGGCCGCCGACGATGTGTAGTTCGGTGATGCCGATAGCCAGCGCCTCGCGCGCTTTTTGCACGATCTGATCGGTGGTGAACTCGAAGCCGTCGGCGTCGCGTTTCTTGCGCGCGAAAGAGCAGAACTGGCACGACAGGATGCAATAGTTCGAGTAGTTGACGTAGCGATTGATGATGTAGCTGGCGCGGTTGCCGACTTTTTTCTGACGCGCCAGATCCGCGATGGCGCCGACGGCGTTCAAATCCCTGGACTCAAACAACCGGAGCGCGTCGGTCTCGGAAATGCGTTCGCCGGCGGCGACCTTGTCATAGAGGTCACGTAACTCGCTGCGTTGAGCGAAAAAGTTCACCAACAACCATTAACAGCAATTGCACGTTTGGGAAAGTGAGTTTGTAGCGCAAGAGGTTCAATCGCGAATCGACAATCCATTTGAGTCGGCGCTGGTATTGCGCCAAAAATCATTCATCATCAGACGAAAGATTTTCATGGGAAGCAGAACGGATTTATGGAAGAGCAGATTTTAAGATTATTGGGCCGGCGGGATTATGCGCCGGCCAATGTGCCGGAATTGCTCCGGCATCTCCGGCTGGCGCCCCATCGTCAGCAGGAATTGCAGGCGTTGCTGCGCCGGCTGGAACAGTCCGGTCAGATCGCCCGCACGAAAGGAAATCGTTACATCCAGTCGCGCGAGGCGGACCTCGTCCCGGGCCGGATTCGCATCAATCGCCAGGGGAAAGGCTTTTTGCAGCCGGACGATCCGGAGTTGAAGGAGATCATGATTCCGGAAGGGGCGACCTCCACGGCGCTCCACGAAGATCGCGTGCTGGTGCGGCGCGATGTCCGGGCGAAAGGGTTGAGCCCCGACCGCCTCGAGCAGGAGACGGGCATGGTGATTCGCATCCTGGAACGGAAGCGGACGCAACTGGTCGGCACGTTGCAGCGGGGCCGCGAGCTTCTTTACGTGATTCCCGATGACCCGCGCATGCCGCACGACATTTATGTGCCGCAACCGCGCGACGTCGGGCGGCCCGCGCGCGTCGGTGACAAGGTCGTGGTGGAGTTGCACGAATGGGAATCGCGGCACACCAACCCGGAAGGCGAAATCATCGAGGTGCTCGGCTCGCCGGATGAGGAAGGGGTGGACATGTTGTCGGTGCTGCGTCAGTACAACCTGCCGCTGCATTTTCCGAAGGAGGCGTTACACGAAGCGCGGGCTATCGGGACGGCCATTTCGCCGCCGGAACTGGCTGGACGCGAAGATTGCCGGCGGCAGCAGGTCGTCACCATTGATCCGGACGACGCCAAGGATTTTGACGACGCGATTTGTCTGCAGCGGGGTTCGCCGGGGCAATGGAAACTGTGGGTGCACATTGCGGACGTGTCGCATTATGTGAAACCGGGCACGGCGCTGGACAACGAAGCGCGGCGCCGGGGCAATTCAACCTATCTGGTGGACCGGGTGATCCCGATGCTGCCGGAGGCGTTGAGCAACGAATTGTGCTCGTTGAAACCGGACGTGGACCGTCTGACCAAATGCGTCGAATTTCTGGTGTCGGACGAAGGGCACGTGTTGAAGGCGAGGTTTTACCCGGCGGTGATTCATTCGCAGCGCCGGTTCACTTACCGGGACGTGCTGGCGATTTTGCAGCGGAAACCAGGCAACCGGATTGAGCAGATGTTGCATGACGCGAATATGCTGGCCCAGCGGATCCGGCGGCTGCGGTTCAAGGCGGGTTCACTGGATCTGGATTTTCCCGAAATGAAAATCCGTCTGGACGAACGCGGCCGGGTGGAGCGCATTGAGAAGGTCGAGAACGATGTTTCCCATCAGTTGATCGAGGAATTCATGTTGCTGGCCAACGAGGCGGTGGCGGGCCAGCTGATGGGCCGGAATGTGCCGGCAATTTACCGGGTGCATGAGGAACCGGACGAACGGCGGTTGCAGGAATATCGCGAGGAAGTGCTCAGCCATCACTTGCCCTGCGCGAATTTGACGAAGCGGCCGGAAGTTCAAAAGCTCCTGCAGAAACTTGGCACGATTCCCATCGGCGCGGCGCTCAAGATTGGGTTTCTCCGGTCACTCATGCGCGCCCGTTACGCGGTCGAGCCGCTCGGTCACTACGGCCTGGCCAAGACCAAATACACGCATTTCACGTCGCCCATCCGGCGATATGCCGACCTGGTGGTGCACCGCGCATTGTTTCAAAAGAGCCACGGCCTGGTCCATTCATTAAAAGAAACCGCGGAGCATATTTCCGATACGGAGCGCAACTCCGCCGATGCCGAGCGGGACAGCAAGGACGTGAAGCTGTATGCCTTCCTGAAGGCGCAACTCAAGTCACCGCGGCCAACGCCGTATCCGGCGCTGGTGATTGACGTGCGCAATTTTGGTTTCTTTGTGGATGTGCCGGAGCTGGCGATGAGCGGGCTGGTGCATCTTTCCTTTCTGGAGGACGATTTTTATGTGTTCGACGCGGCGCGCAGCCATCTCATCGGCCGGCGCACTCGCCGAGTCATCCGGCTGGGCGACAACGTGCGGGTGCAGGTGGCCAAGGTGGACAGTTTCAAGAAGCAGGTGGATTTCCGGCTGGCTCGGGATGATGGAAGTGAATCAGGTCGTTTCGCCAAAAGGCGTGAAACGGATTCGAAGCACCGGCGGAAGCCGGCTGCGCGCTCGCGACGGAATTGGCGATAGGATGATGTAGCCGCCGATGTGAATCGGCGGACCCATCTGCGGCTTCACATTGAAAACGCGCCGAACAACGCCCGCATTTCCTCGTCCACATCCGCCGCGTCGGCGAGGGTTTGCGCGATTTCGTCGCGGAGCAATTCGCGGTAGCGTTTCCGCAGGCGGTGAATCGCCACGCGCACGGCGGTTTCATCCATGCTAAGATTTTTTGCGGCCTCGGCGTGAGACAATTCGCCTTTCCCGACAGTGAGAAAAATTTTCAATTGCTCGAACAGCTTCGCTTTGCCTTCGGCCTCACATTCCTTCTGCAATCGTTCGATGACCTTGCCGAGCAACGCCAGCGCCCATTCGCGGTCGAAGGCCTTGTCTGGACTCGGTTCGGCGGTGGATGCGACCTGGAATTGCGTATCCGCCGTCTGCCAGTCGAGCGAGAGCGGCACTTCGCCGCCGCCGCGCTTCTGTCGCCGGGATTTGTCCCACTCGTTCGCCAAAAAATGTTTCAGCGACGCGAGCAGGAACGCACGGAAGCGCCCGCGTTCGGCGCTCAAGCCTTCGAGATAATTTTTGGCGAGAAAGCACGCGAAGAACGCCTGCGTCAAATCCTCGGCGTCCTCCTTCGTGTGGCCGCGCCGACGAACGTAGGCGTAAAGCGGAAACCAGTAAGTGCGGCACAATTCCTCCAGCGCAAGATCGGATTGCGGCGTTGAGCGGTTGCCCGCCGCGAGCACGACCGTCCAATGCGTCGTGGCGAAGATGTCGCCGGACGCGGTCGAAGCTGGCGTTGAGTGTTCGGAGGTCAAGCAACTCGACTTTTTCACCATGAAATGACAACTTCATACCAATCCGCTCCGCCAAAATCTACGTCATCAATCCTGACGGCTAGTGTTTCATCATTTGCTGGCGACGGAAATTGTGCGACGCTGACTGTCCCGCGCCCGACGCGCTTTGTAATTTGAATTTTCTGGGGATCGTGCGGCCGGAACGCCGGATTTAAGCCCACAAATTCGGTGCTGACGTTATTGGTCCAACTTGGTGACCAGGCTTTGCCGTTCACAAAAATATTCCTTCCCGGCAGGGTCCCGGTTTCGTGTTCGAACCACAGCCTGTTGCCGCTCACCTTGACGACATCGCTTGCGTCAATAAATGCTTTCACAGTTAACTGGTGATGATCAAAGCCAATGAGGAAGGCCAGCAGCACGGCCGCTAACGCGACACATATTCCTCCAATGGCCGATCCGATCCACAATGTCTTATTATTCATGGTTTGCATGGTTCTCTTTTGGTTTTTGATTGACGGTTGACTCGGTAAAATGGCGAGATCGCGGACAAAGGCTTCAGGGTCGGCGGGTGAGACGACCACGGTGCGGTGGGGGTAACGCAACACCACGGTTCGAGCTCGGTCGGTAGCAAATACACGGTGAAAACCCAGGGATCGATTGTAATGAAATCCTGTGGCGGAAAAGAAACCGCCGTTGCCGGCGCGAATGGCCCATCGCGTGGCGCACAATTCAAACCGCGCCGACTGTAATCCCGCGAGCGGCAGCCGGGTCGCCCAAAATAAACGATGAATGAGAATGGCATCTGCCGTGATCGTGTAACCACGGATGGCAAAGAGAGCGCATATGATGGTTAACGCCACCAACAGCGATCCCACCAGGAATGAGGAGCCGCCGCCATGCTTGAACAACGTAAACGCCAGCCACAGACACAGACCCGTGAGCAACAATGACCAGAAAACAAGCCCTTGGCTCCAAGGCGCCTTATGATGCTTTTCTGAAAACTGAGGCATGCGTTCCGCCTCCGGTGTTTGAGCTATGGTCTCCACTATTGTCTTCACTTCGCTTGCGTGCTGATAGCGGAGTTCCGGTTTCTTTTCCAGCGCACGCAAAACCACTTCGTCCAGTCGCACATCAATTTGAACTTTGTTGGACGGCGGCTCGATTTTTTTGCCGGGCAGTTCGCCGGTGAGCATTTGATAAAACACGACACCGAGCGCGTAAATGTCCGCGCGATGATCCACGGCTTCCGGCTGCTCCTTTTGCTCCGGCGCCATGTATTGCGGCGTGCCCATTGTTTTGCCGGATTCGGTGAGAACCGGCGAACCGGAGGCCGGCTGCCCGGCGGCTGCCGGTTCCGTTTCACCGCCAATTATTTTTGCCAGCCCGAAATCCGCCACCTTCACTCGTCCGCGGCGGTCGAGTAAAATATTTTCCGGCTTGATGTCGCGGTGGACAATGCCCTGGTCGTGCGCAAATTGCAGCGCGTCGCAAATCTGCGGCACGATGGCCAGCGCCTCGCGCGCGGAAATTCTTCCGGCGTGGAGCAACTGCCGCAGATTCACGCCGTCCACAAATTCCATGAGGAAATAAAACAAGCCGTCGGCCCGACCAAAATCGTAAATCGTTACGATGCCGGGGTGATTGAGCTTCGCCAGCGCCTTGGCTTCGCGGGCGAAGCGCCCGGCGAACGCGGGATCATCGCCAATACCGGGTGGAAGAATTTTGAGCGCGACGACGCGGTCCAGTTCCTTTTGC
>Ga0181538_10004725_pt1 | contig 12547 bp, 15 predicted proteins | sample PEATcosm2014_Bin_40_FD_119773 | JGI IMG/M metagenome (GOLD analysis project Ga0181538, IMG submission 119773) | Peatland microbial communities from MTU Mesocosm Facility, Houghton, MI, USA - PEATcosm2014_Bin23_30_metaG | ecosystem: Environmental > Terrestrial > Soil > Wetlands > Peat | place...
CTATATACAGCCCGTTGCTGAGCCAGCGGTTGCTGAGCCAGCGGTTGCTGAGCCAGCGGTTGCTGAGCCAGCGGTTGCTGAGCCAGCGGTTGCTGAGCCAGCGGTTGCTGAGCCAGTATACAATCCGTTTGATTACACACCCGACGAGATTAAGAAGGCATGGAAGGAAGGATCACGCTGCTTGGATAACCTGGACCAGGTTGCCGAACCCGAACCTGCTACCGAAACCGCCGAAAAAATAGAAGAACTTGAATGTGAACTTGAAAATATGCGGGCTTTCGCTACCGCAAAGACTGATGCAGCGATTGCGGCCAAAGCGGACGCGGACCAGCAGTTCCTTGAAAACTACTGCTTGAAACACAACAAACGAATGCCGCAAACGAAAGAAGTGGTAGAGAAGTTCGCGCGGTTGATTCGTAAGCGAGAACTAGATGAGATTGACGCGAAAGAAGACGCCAAGAAAAGCAAGAACGAATACACGTTGACACCACTTCAGTACGCTGAAGAAATGGAAAAGGAGTATCCGATTATCCCGTATGCCCATCAGTCTGGGCCGTCGTGGGATGACAGCATACTTTACGGTGCGGCTGGTGAACTGACGCGCAAGATTTGTGAATACAACGAAGCGCACCCTGTTGGTGTCATGCTTGACTTACTCGTTTCGCTTGGGAGTTTGTTCGGCCCGAACCCACACTTTCTAATCAACTCAACGCGACATGGGTGCAATGAGTTTGTCGCTAGAATCGGTGAAACATCACGTGGTCGTAAAGGAAGCGGGCGAGATGCCGTTGACGAAATCTTGAAAGCGGTGGACGCGACGTGGTATCAGGAGAAAGTTGAATCGGGGTTTGGAAGCGGGGAGGCAATCGTAGACAAGATTCGTGATTCCCGAACGACGGTCATTACTGACACCAAAAAGGGCACATCCAAGGACGTTATCAAACCAGGCGTAACCGATAAGCGATTATTTATCCGCGAAGGCGAGTTGTCCAAAGTTTTCGTTTTGGCTAGTAAGGAAGGCGGGACAACGTCCGCCATAATGCGCGACGGGTGGGACGGGAAGCCTCTCCGAAATAACGTCAAAGGAACCGCGAACAACGGATTGAGTAATACGTGCGTTTGTATGTCACCGCACTTGAGTTTGAGTGGTGATATCACGAAGGGTGAACTGATAAAGACGATGCCAGAAGGTTCGGATTCAAATGGATTCGGAAACCGATTTCTTTACGCTTTTACCAGTCGTGTGAAGCTATGTCCGCAAGGTGGTCCGCAACTCAGTTTAGCCGATGAGATCGTTTACTTTTACGAATCAATCAAGTTGGCCCAGACGAGAAAGATCGTTCCGCTGTCCAGCAACGCCCGAAAGTTATGGGCCAAGATGTATATGAGCCTTGAGAACGATCAGGCCGACGGCGTTGTCGGAGCGTTGACCGCTAGAGCAGCGGTGCATATCAGAAGGTTGGCGATGATTATCGCGCTGGTTGAAAAGTCGGCAGTCGTAGAAGTGGAGCACTTGAGAGCCGCAGAAGCGTTGTGGGACTACTGCTACGATTCCGTGAAGTACGTCTTTACCAATACGACGCGGGACCAGGAGAGAATCCTTTCGTGGATTCAGCGGGAGTCTGCTACGGGCAAGGCTGTTACGCTCGCCCGACTGCGCGAAGAGTTGTACCAAAGGAATAGGCTGGCCGATTGGGTACGCGATCAGGTTGACCGGTTGGTTCAGCAGGGTAAGGTTACATTGACGGACCAGGTGATAAGCCTCGTCAAAGCCATTTAGCCGGATAGGGTGCGCAAATATGGATGCACCCAAAATCATGTCAAAATCATGTTTTCAAAACGCGTTCAAATGGATGCGTTTTAGGGACAATCTGGACGCGTTCAAATGGATGCACTCTAAGCCGACGCGTTAACGCGTTAGTGTTGTACTATACGACCTAAATCGTTATATATCATAGTATTAACATAATTTATCATTTCTAAACGCATCCATTTTAACGCGTCCCTTGATACCTTTTTCTGGCATGTCATGGAAATAGGTATCAGGTACGCGTTTAACGCGTCCGCATTCGGCGCATCCGTTTCAACGCGTCCGATTTCAGGCTCCGTTTGGTGGCGTGAATACATAAATTTTTGGTGGCGTGAATACAAATTGCCGACCAGGCGAGGCCGAGTTCCCATGCAAATATAGGCCGGGGCCAGATCGGGCGGTTGCTACACAGTCCCGTTGGGATGGATCAAAAGGTTACATAAAATCAAACCTAGGCGAATAAAAGGCGAAAGTTAGGCGGAAGTCGTTGAAAATAGGCAGGCTGTCAAACATTTTATCCTTCAGCCTGTTTCGTGTGATCGGCGTTACGACGGCAGACGGCCAAATCAGGCGGTTTCCGGGCGATTAGACGCATTACCCGAAGTCTATGGCAGGAAAGGGTGTTACCAGGCTGAAAGCGGCTAGAATCAGGCTAGAACGCAGCTAAACGGGCCTTGTAGCAGGTCTCAGGACGGCAGGATACGGCCAGGGAACCGGTCGCGGATAGCCGCTAGCCGGGGCGAGCGCGGCGCGGATCGCTGGAATCGCACAGCCTCGTGAGGGGAATGTGCTACCGCAAACTAAGCAAAACGCGGCAGATGGCACACGGTTGCGTCGAGGTTGCATCAGCGTGCAATTCAATATCATATTGAATCACGAATCCAAAAGCGAACAAATAGGGAATGGTTTGAACGTCTGATAATGTTTTAGTATGTTTACCAGCTAAGTCCTTTGCTGACAGCTATCTTACTATGATTTCCACGATTATGCTGACTCACTTACGGGCGATCCAAAATGTCGGTGTTGAAAACAAAGGACTTTAACTTTTCGACCGGCTCAAAATCGTCATAGCAAAAGCGTTCGTATTATCTTCGCTTCCGATCAGGACGGCAATACCTGGCCGCAATAAACGCAACGAATCGCAGCAACGTAATGTAGATCAGCCGGAACAAATCCAGATCGCAGCCTGATATTTCGGGCCGACACCATCCGTGCCAGGATGGCCGCGTCGATGGCTAACTCGTTGGATTGAATAGGCTTCTCCAAAAATCCCAACGCAAGCGAAGCCGGAGGTGCGGTCGCCCCATTAAGGGGTCATCGCCGATGCCACTGCCTTGGCATGAAAAATTTTCTGTAACACGAATTCTAGTAACGGGAAACAGGCCCGAGTAGGTCGCCCGTCCGGGTAGGTCGCCCGTCCGGGTAGGTCGCCCAGGCCGTACTATCTGTCACCATGAGTGACAAGGAGCGCATATGGTAGATGAATTGCAGAACGACGCAGTTGCAGAAACCGACGCAGTTGCAGAAACCGACGCAGTTGCAGAAACCGACGCAGTTGCAGAAGCCACCATCCAACCGACAGCTAAGAAGCGCGGACGAAAACCAGGCAGTCACGGGAAAAACTGGCATCGTGCTAGAACAGCGGAACGTGTCCGTCTGCATCGCGAACGAAAACGTGAGGCAGAAGAGGCGGAAGCCGAAGAGAAAGCAGAGGCCGCCGAATCGCAGGAACATTTTTTCAAAATGATGCGCCAGGAAGGACTTCTGTTCTTTGGCGAAACCGAACCGCTGGTTAACTGCATATCCATCGACGAAGAAATTGAGATGGCCCGTATCTGGGCTCGCTTGCTCAACGTGCCGGATATTGAACCTGGCCAAAATAAGCGTGCATACATTTTGACAGTAATGCAGGCCTGGTGTTCCGCCGGATGTCCCCTTTTGCATTTGGAATCGCAAACGTTGAGCCCGCGCCAGGCCGATCCGCCGGACATTGATAAGTACGAATGGCCGGAAGGATCGGAAGAAAATTTCGAATATGAATCGTCAATTCTAGGAGAGACAAATGCTTAACTCATTTTTAGTGCCGCCACGGGATGCTGGCAATGCTGGCAATGCAAGCCAGCCCGAGCCCCGAGAGCCTGGCATCGCGGAAGAAATGGCTCAAGAAGAGGTAACCGTCTACTCGCAGGCATTAAAAGACGCCATCACCTACTTAACTGACAACGCCGTCAACAACGCAGGCCACGACGTGCGAAAAACAGTCAACATCAGAAGCGGACTTAGTTGGATCGAGTGCGACCGCGTGATAGCAAAGGCCACAAAACTGGTCGGACCTGTTATCGCAAAAGAAAAACTGAAGCGCGAAAACGCCGAAAAGGAGCGTGTAGAATTTGAAAACTTAACCAGCCTGTTTGAATCTTTCGGCCTGCAAATTCGGCCTAACGACGGCGGCTTTGATTTGATCGGCTTGTCTAAACCTCAAATTCAACTGATCGCGGACATTTTCGCCAACGAAGGTGGCCAATGAACGAAAAAATTGATTGTGCGCTTGTTGCTTGGCACCCCGCAAATCACCGTCGCCTTGGCCGAGGATTTTTAAAAACGATGGATACCAGAGAGTCATTATTTTTGGCGGAAGAAGAAATAATCACAACCGGTATACAGGACTTGAAGCCCGGAAAGAGTCTGGTTCGGTGCCTGATAGCCCCTTGCGATGACGGATTCCACGTTCGCCGTGCGACATCCGTTGAGATTTATATCAGAAACTAAAAATTAAACGCGGTTATCCGCGAGGAGAAACAAATGGACACGTATAAGAAAGACCACGAAACGCTGCAAGCCGAAGTTCAAAAGGCTAAGCAAGAAGCGTCCGACGCACGCGTTTGGTTGCAATTTTTGTCGGACCATCGGGAGATACACCCTAGCGAGGCTAACAGGCTGCTCGTTTTGGAGTATTTTTCAGGAGAACCGTTGTCAATTCAGGGGCTCGACGAGGCATTTGCGAACCCTACCTTGACCGCCAGGATCGCATTCCAATCAGAGGGTGAGGAACGAAAACGTCTGCTGGCAGAACTAACAAACGTTTTTCATGGCCCAGAAGCGAACCTAAAAGACGAACTTGCACGAACGAAATATTTAACTAACGCGCAGATAGAATCGAAGATCGCTCTGTTACGTTCAAAGCATGAAATGGAAAAACTGGCCGTGCCAGAATTGAAAGCCGTGGTTAGGTCGGGAAATCCAATCCCAGAACGTGAAGAGTTGCCCGCAGAATATACACGTAAGGCAATTTTACAACTACCCCCGAAAGACCTCAGAAAATTGATAGACCGTTTTGGCAGTCCCCAAATCAATGCGCGTTTGTTAGCGCGATAAATCAGCTACGGCTAGGAGATGAAAATGTTAAATACGCAACAGCAGATGGAATTGATAGACCATTTTTTCGATACGATCCGCCCGGAAATCTGTAAGGATGACCACAACCTGAATTTGATCGCCGAGTTTATTCGCTCCAAGACCAGGGGGATGGAATACCTAAACCGTGCTGCACTGGAATGGGCCTGCACCGACCTAGCCGGTTCCCTTCACTATTACCAGCATGTCGATATGACTGCACAATTGCAAGCGGGTGCCGAGGCTCAGAAGCAACTGGCCGATGCCAACGAAGCCGCCGAACGAGAACGTAGGCGACTGGAAATTGAAATTACCAGAGAAGCACGTCAACAGGCGAGTGGACCTGGCAGAAAATCGGCTTACCAGGGCGAGGAAGATACTAATCTGCGATACCAAAAAGAGGCAATAGAGCGTCGTAATGAAGCCGTTAGGGCCGAGGAGCATTCCGCATTTCTGGCCGAACTTCATCGCGCTAACAATATTCTGATAACTATGACTGATGGATCAAACAGAATTAAGCATGGCGCGACCGCCGACGCGCGTGCGACCGCCAAGCGGTTGCTGGCGCAACGCTATCCTCAGTTTTTGAACGAGATACAATAGGAGATCATATGGGACAGTCATCATATTCAGGCCAGTCATACACGGGTCAAACTTGCAATCTTTATCGGCTTCGGCCGACCGTTTCAGAAGCCGCTTTGCAGGTGCAGTTCGCGGCTGATGCAATCCTGGCAGACCAGGCGGCAGATGCGGTACAAATCTTTAGCCCAGATGGAACGCTCGACCTGGCAGCAACACAAGCCGCCCAGGAAGCGTTGCACAGCATTCTTATTTATTTGACACCAACTAGCGCAACCAATTATGGTGTCGTAATTGCAACGGGTGTAGATGGAAAATCCTACTGGTCGGTTTTGTGTATCGACTGGACACTTACTAAGACGACCAGATTAGCCACGCGTTTAGCTGCGTACGGATTTTAACTTATGCACACCGTGAGTATCGAACAAGTCCCGCCGGAATTTCGGGACGATCCGAGACTGCGTATTCTCGTTGCAAATTCAGAGCGCTGGCTAAACCACCCAGAGCTATGCCCGCCAAATTCAGCCGAACATCCTGCGTCCCGTTTGGATGAGCGGTTGAAATACAGAATAGCGGCTCACGAATCGGGACATTTCGTATACTTCCAAAGAATGGGGTGGAAGACGAAATTGGTCGGACCTGAAATCGCATTTCGAAATAACCAATTTTATTTTCAACCAGCAGGCCTCGTTCCATTAAACGAAGTCGAAGACGGAGCAGGTAAAATAGATAAATTCGACGTTCTGAAAGCATTTTTAGGCGGGCCAATTCTTGTTGAGCTACTCACCGGCGAACCCGATGCGTTTCTCAAAGGCGATATTGAGAATGTCAAACGATGGCTAGGAGTCGGACCAGCCGATGTATTTGAGTACGCCGATTTACTACTAGAAGTAACGAGCAGGATTATTGACGACTTGCAAGACCCGGCGTTCGTAAAGCAAATTCAAAAAACGATGCACGAATTCGCCCGCCAGTTGTACCCAGAATTAAACAATTAAGTTTCAAAAGAACTTCAGTCCTTCCAATCGGAAGTGCTAAATCGGTTCCGGCTGTTTTCAAATCATGTCACCCAATACGGTGATGCCGCACGCGACGGTGTTTTGAAACCAGAATATTGCCGATGCGCAAATTGAAGTTCAAATGAAAGGTCGGCGGCCCCCTTTTTAAGGACTAAGCCGCCGATTCCTATTTAAAGGAGTTTTATGTCTAGCGAAGATTACGGATTACCTGAAAACTTCACGGCGATAGATCAGCCACCGATTCGCCCTGGCCAAGTGCAGCAACCCGGTGGCGCACCACCGTTGCCGAATGCTATGGGAAATTATTTCCAGGGGAGTATCAGTCCCACGATGCAGCACGATGCCGTTTTCGTGGGGACGAAGTACGGAAGCCCGACGGTTCCAACCGTCGCTTTAATGCCGATAGCGGCTACCGGAGTACCCGCAGTAGGGAGTGCTATACAGTCTGCCGGGCAAACTATTGTAGACACCGTGGAAATTTCTAACGCGGCTGGCAGCACTGGCCAGGTGCAATTTAATAACGGCGGGTCAAATTTCGGAGCTAGCTCGTTGCTCGAATGGAATAACATGAGCAACACCCTGAACACGTCGGCTCTGAACGTCTCTGGCGCGACTACAACGGGATCGTTCCTGAATAGCTCTAGTTTGATCTTATATCCAGAGAATTATCCGGGTGCCGATGTCTCCGTTAAAATAAACAACTGCATCGCTGCTTTGATTTCGGCAGGTGGCGGAACATGCGATGCAAGAAATTTACCCGCCGTCGGTTACATCAGCCAGCAAATTAACGTGGGAAATGCGAGTCAAATTCCCATAACTTTGATCCTTCCGTCAAATGCCAACTGGGGTGTCACGATCAGCGACGGGACTAGCGTCGGCATTATGGTTTATGGAAGCAGTTGCTTATATGCGGATTGCCCGGGAACAGCGCACAGCGCGGTAGTCGGGACTGAATCCGGTTGCGATATCGTTGCAGTTTGCAGCACGTATAATGGTGGCGCTGCAACTCAATTCGTCCGAATTTCAGGCATAAGTTTTGACAACATCAACAATGGAACAGTTTCGTCAGCCGTGGTGGTACTTCAGAGCGTAGCGGACAATACGATTTTCGAGAATAGCCAGGTGTGCAACCCTTACGGTATCGGCTTGTTAATTGGCGGATCAGCGGCAGGGGTAGGCGGTGGCCCGTCGATAATTAAGAATGTGTGGATGCTAGGCGCGAACGGTAATCCTAGCAACAACACTGCGCAGCCTTTAGTGATCCAGGGGAATTCAAATACCGGTGGCGCTGTCACTGGAGTACGATTTTTGGGATGCAGCATAGTAGAAGCAGGCGCAGGACATCCGAATGTAAGAATCAATGGCGGTGGCTTCTACGTGGGCAATGTGTCATTTTTCGGGACTTACCAGGAGTCAACGATAAATTCCAGCGACTCAACCGCTATGGTTATCATAGATCATGCCGGTCCTACTTCATTTTTCGGTTGCACTGGTGAGTTTTCGTATCCGCTGAACGGTGCGTTTTTCGTTCAAATGATTAATAGCGCAAATTCTCTAGTTCTTGCCGGATGCGAGTTAGGTACCTCGAACTTCGTAGACAACGACGTTACCGGGATCGACTTCATCTCCAACGGCTCAAATGACAACGTTGCATATTACGCCGACAACACAAATTCACAGATCGCTGGTTTAACTGGCCCTGCTAGTTTTGTCACCGCAACCGCCAACCTAACGGCACAAACCGCGAACGTAGCGGCCACAACTTTGTACGCTGTTCCCGCATCCGGCGCTGGATTATACGAGATCACGGTCTACATGATCGTCAGCCAGGCAGCTACGTCCACTTCCGAATTGCCGGATAGCCGAATCATCTACACCGACCGATATAGCGGTGCGACCGTGACGATCCGGTTGACGCCGGGCTTGTCTACGAACACCACATCCACGGTTACGCAAAATACGTTTATTTTGAACGCAAAAGCGTCAACGAACATTCAGTACGATATCGGCCAGGTTGACGCGTACGCGTCGAGTGGCGCAACTGCCATGCAGTTTGCTTACAGTGCCAGGGCAGTTTACCTAGGATAATCAAACGGAACCAACAACGCGGAGCCTGTTTATCGCGTAGAACGGAAAAGCATATATGTTCACAGCAAAGGTAATCGCTGATGGCCGGTTGTTCATGGGTCAGTTAGAAAAGGGTACGTGGCGGGACGCGTACATGCTTGAACCTGAAAAGGAATACTACGGTCTTGTGTTCGATTCAACGCCTACCCGCACGCCCTACATTGAATACAGCAATGCGGAGCCTGCATTCTTCAAATCAGAAGAACTGGAAGACGTACCAGGGGATTTGAGACTGATTCCGATTGGGCGGAAAGTCTAGTGCGTCCGATTCCGACGTGCCCTGTACGTGCCCAACTCGGCTGATTTTATAGATTCTGCTGGTTCTGCTGGCTTGTAAAATCAATAACTTGCGTATAATCAGACAGCCTGCATAGTTCAACTCCCCCCGCCTCCAAAATTTAAGTTGTTTTGTTGTTAGATAGTTACAGACACGATGTTCTAGGCGTGCCCACTACGTGCCCAATGAAACCGGTTTCCAGGTCCGGCGAACATCTGATTCTAACTGGTCCTGTCTCGCGGGAACCCATGCCGCGTAATGCTGTTCGGTTACGAGAATAGATTTATGCCCTAGCAGCATTGAGACTCGTTCCATCGGAACATTCTTCAGAAGTAGGTTGACCGCAAACGTATCGCGGTATCGGTGCGGGTGCGCATCCGGTATACCGGCTTTAATGAAAACTCTTCGGAGATGCTTTTGCCATCTGCTCACGGCGGTCTTAACTTTGGCGGTTCCAGTCCAGAAGAAATATTCTCCCGGTAGTTCGTTCAACGCTTCGATAACAATTGGTGGTAACGGACAATAAACCTTTGTCCCGGTCTTCGCGGTATACAGTTCAAGTTTTCCGTCCTTGATTCTGTCGCGGTGAAGGGTGACGGCATCTCCAATTCGCAAGCCGCTGTATTGGAGCAATAGCAACAAAGCGTTCAGATGCGCAGCACGGCGTTTCGACGTTTGACAAACTTCCAGTATCTTTTCAACTTCCGAGTCAGACAGCGGCAGAGTTGGTGTGCTATTGCTTTTGGGTGGTTTGATTTTCAAAGCATAATTGTCTGAAATCCACCCACTGTCGTGTACGAATCGAAAAAACGATTTGAAATGTTCCAACTTCTTTCGAGCGGCTAAATTCTTATTAGGCCACGATTCGCGGAATTTTCTCGTCCAGTCGAGCGTAAAGCCGGAAATGAAAACAAGGCCGTTCTGTTCAGAAAACGCCTGCATCTGGCGGAACAACAACTTATATTTGTAGATAGTCGGTTGACGAAGGCCGCGTGCCGTAGCATCTTCGATGAACTTGTCACACGCATCTTTAATCGTAACCGGAATGATGTTGCCCGCGATCCCTTCGGATTCCCAGATACGGGCGCGTTGTTGTGCTAACTGCCAGTCGCGTAGCCCGATTGGTTTTCGGATTCGTCTGCCTTGAACTCGCCAGTCAATCCAGATCGGACAACGGCACTTTACTGAATCGCGGCTAGTGTGCGGGCACTGTTTTACGTGACGACGCCACAGTTGGAGCATATAACCCTTTAGGCCGACAGCCTTTGGTGGACGCGCTCTGCAACGGTTTCAGGAATCCGAAGCGTGAAATACTGCCGCTTATATTTATTTCCGGGCTTTCCAATCTTCAGAACTCCGGGCTCGTCACGAAAGATGACTCGAATGGTCTCAGTCGAAACTCCCCATTTCTGTGCTAACTCGGCTGGTGAATAGTGCAGTTCCAACGCGGCTTCAATAGTGGGAACTCGAATGAATTCAGGAACGGGAGCGGCAGGTTGGTGCGCGGTTTTATGCCATTCGCGGAACTTCGCGGAACTGGTTAGCGCGGCTATCGCTGTGGCTATCGCTGTGGCTGTCGCGGTTGCGATGTCAAGTTTCGTCTGTTCGACGGTGCGCTGCATTCAGATACCGGTAGGGCTGCATACGGCTGCAAAGGGCTGCAAAGGGCTGCAAAAGGGCTGCAAGCGTCAACAGGCAGCCCGGCCCGCCTATCCGGTAGCTTATTGTACGCCGGGATGCGCCGGAAAGCTAGCGCAAATCAATTACGCATTAAGTCGCTGAAAACACGGCAGATCACTCGGAGCCCTAAAGGGTGTGAGAGGTATCAACCGTCCAGAATTTCGGCCCGGACGGCTGGAAATAGCCTCGTGACATATCCGATAGCTTTCCCGCACGAGCTATCTTTTGCAGAATCATCAGTATGCGAGAAAGTTCAAATCTGGCTCCTAATAGAAGAGGGAATACGTTCGATTTCGGACGCCTACGGACTGGAATTGCCACCGATCTTTTCTTGTTTAGAATGATATAGATAGAGACAATCGTAGCAAACCAGCGAAAACTCCGTTGTTCAAAACAAAGGACTTGTTTCGCACGAATCACCAACAGCGGAGCGGGATTTTATGGCCCGAATTTTTCCGCAATTGAAAGCAAACGGGTTAACCCCTAATTTCAAGGGCGTGCCCCGGGTCAGGCCTCTTGTAGGTGGCAGCGAGATTTTGCTGCCCCATATTTTTTCGTTCGGATTCCATAAGAACGCTCATTTTCATAGGAGGCAGCGAGATTTTGCTGCCCCATATTTTTTCGTTCGGATTCCATAAGAACGCTCATTTTCATAGGAGGGCGCGTGTCTACATACGAGCAATTGGCGGATAACTTTATCAGAGAGTCGGGAATGGCGGCTTCCACATTGGGCGCACTGGCCGGGATCAATCGCACAAAGATGTCCCTATGCCTTCGCGGACAAGAGCATTTCTCAAGAGACGAATCCATTCTGATATCTCAGTTAGTCCACGAACTGCGCGGTTTGATAGCCGATCTAACGCCGATCCCGATCTCGTGGCAGGACTGCAATGCCGTGCAGAGACTATTAGCATACAGAAGGAACGGTGTCAAGTTTCGTCTGACGGTTGAGGGCGAGGAAGTTTCAGAAGAGGCGACAAGATGACTCAATTAGCCCATGTACGCTATCTGAAGGCGGAAAAGGAATCGCTGATGCTGCTGATAAATACTACGAGACAGCGCGGCCAGCCTACAGAGTTTTTGGAAGAAGAGTATCTCGAAAAGTGTATGCAGCTAGTGGAATCGAGGCGGCAGCGGAAACAGTTTAACGAACAATAGCAGCAACAGCAGCGAATGCAGCAAGCGGTACAAATACGACGACTTCATGGCTAATCCAAGAAGGGATCGACGGCAAAGCCACGAGGACAAAAGCAGTGATCGGTGATCGGGATGAGCAGATAACAGTTAATGCACGTGAACATTTTGCAATGCTGGAGGAAAACAAAATGTTGAAGCAGCGCGTAATTTTGTTGGAGCAGCGTGCAGCGGTATCCGAGCAGAGGCTAGCGTTGTCGGAACAGCGCGTAGAAGTCTTAGAGGAATTTATTCGCAATCGGGAAAAGGCCGTAGCGGCAGGAGAGACAAAATGACCCGAGTAGAGATAGCAGAAATTGAAGAGCAGTGGAAAAACAACCACACCGACGAAGTTACAGAATGCCCTGAATGCCATCTTCCGCTGTACCGACGTACCGGCAGCGATATTTACGAAGGTCAGGCGTGTAACCACGAAATTTCACAGCGTGAAATAGACGCGGATCGTGCAGAACGGCTAAGACACGAAGC
>Ga0181538_10004732_pt1 | contig 12533 bp, 13 predicted proteins | sample PEATcosm2014_Bin_40_FD_119773 | JGI IMG/M metagenome (GOLD analysis project Ga0181538, IMG submission 119773) | Peatland microbial communities from MTU Mesocosm Facility, Houghton, MI, USA - PEATcosm2014_Bin23_30_metaG | ecosystem: Environmental > Terrestrial > Soil > Wetlands > Peat | place...
CCTCCGCGTGGACGATTCGAGCGTAGCAAAGAGCAAGCGAGCCGGGAAGGTCCCGGCTCAGATCCGACGACTTTGGGCCGCGAAACTATATTTCAGAGTTGGGACAAAAATGGGGTCTTGACATTCCGATGTCGACGTTTCGATTTGCCGATGTATGCATCCTGTTAGCCGCCGTGCTTCTGGTCGTTTCTAGACCAGCAAATGCGCAAACAATCGTGGCGACCGGGGTAACTGACCCAAGCGATCTTGTGCTTAACGGCAGCAACCTTTATTTCACGGACGATACCGCAACAAACGGCGCTATTGATGCAGTCTCGACCAATGGCGGTGGGGTGTCCACGCTCGCGACGGGTGTCGGCCAGTATGATAATGAAGGAACATACCGCGCGGCTAGCAGTATTGCGATCAGCGGCTCCAAAATATATGGCGACTATGACTCTTATGAAAGCGGGCCTGTTTTCAGTGTTCCTCTTTCTGGCGGCTCGGCTACCGCGTTGGCATACCCCGAGGGCGGCACTTTTCTTGGCGTCTCAGGGTCAAGTCTCTATTACAGCAGTGGATTTCAGACGATTCAACAATTGCCACTTTCCGGTGGCTCCCCAACACAGAACGCCAGCGGGATTTGGGTGAGAGCACCCGTTGCGGATAACACGGGCGTGTACTTTCAGAATTACTACGGGCAGAACATCGATTATTTCAATTATTCCACTCACTCCGTTACGACGGTGGCGTCAGGCTTGCCGCAGAACACGGGTCCTGTTCTCGACTCCACCAACGTGTACCTAGACTTGCCAAGTGGCGCCATTGATGTCGTCCCAAAAAGTGGGGGCCTTCCCACTCAAATAGTCTCGTCAGGCAACGCCCTGGCGGCAAGTAACGGAAATGTTTTCTACACGACGGGTAATAATGTCGAGCAATACTCGACATCGGCAAAGACATCCATCCAGCTGGCCACGGTTGCCAATGGAACAGTCACGAGCATGGCAACCGATGGCAATTGGGTGTACTACAGCGTTGCGAATGGAAATGCTGGCCAAATCGAGAAGGTTCCCGTTGGTCTAACAACGCCCGCACCGAAGACAACCGTGTTGTCGGTTGGTGTGAATTGGGATACCGACACCCAGAACGTACTTCGCGGAGATGTTGCCGCGGCCAATGTTGCGAGCGCGTTTGGGCAATTTGTCGGCGCACAAAATACCCAGAGCTTGCGGCTGAACGCCAGTGCAGGGGAAAGCGCCAACGTAACAACGATGCAGAACGCCATTGCTTCACTGGTAGATGCGAGTAATCCTGACCACCTAAAAGCTGGCGACACTGCTGTTTTTTACATCAATACTCATGGGGCGTATCAAGACTACTTCTTGCCGTTGGATCAGTCTATTCCAGGGCCCGACGCTTCCATCACAGCTGAGGCCGACCCAAACCACGAACCCAACCCCCCATCCAGTTTGACTAGGACAACCACAGCGGATGGACAACTGGCCTTTGGGGGTGCGTCAGGCAGTCGCGTCTATTTGGATGATGACGATCTGCGCGCGATGTTTAGCGGGTCGGCGTGGGTCGACATCAATAAACTGTTCCTAATAGACTCTTGCTTCTCTGGACACTGTATTGGTGCGGACGACCTTTCTAGCCTACCGGATACTGCCGTGATCACGTCCTCTGCTGCTGGCGAGTCCTCCGATGCAATCCTGCTCCCCGGACAGGGGGTGTACGGCGGCGCATTCGGCGCGGATTTGGTTGGTGCAATTGACTCGATTTACGCTAGCGGAAATCCACTAACTTTTGATGCTTTGAAGGATGGCGTGAACGCGGGTGCTGGTCAGTACGCTGGGCAACTAGGTTATTTGGAAGATTCGGACAATCCTGTGACTATCGGATCGCTTGACCCACAAACAACCGTTGCTGGTGGCTTTGATTGGACAGTGTCGGTACCCGAACCGACATCGTTGGTTTTAGTTATCTCTGGAATTCTATTTTGTGCGGGGAGACGCCGACGGGATTCATCTGCGGCCTAACTCCACTCCAGCGTCTCCAAATGCCGCTGGATGTCGCCGGCGCTGGAGAATCGTTCCAGGATCAGCGAATCCTTCTGGCCGCGGATGATCTCCTTGACCAACTTCGGCTGACGGGAATACGCGGCTTTACCGCCGACGAGCGCTAACCCACAATCTTCACCGCCAAGTGCACAGCGCGGCAGAGCCGCAACCAAACAAAACCGATCGAACCACGGATTACACTGATACGCACGGATGGGAAAAGAAATTATCCGTGCAATCCGAGTAATCCGTGGTTCACAAATTCTTTGCGAATCGCGCAAATTCTGATGGTTAGCATTGCGAAGGAAATGCGGGAGAATCAGGCGAGCCGTCAACGTTGTCGTTCCTTTTTCTGTTTCCGCTTCTCGGCGCGGTTCAGATCGACCACTTTCCCATCCTTCAGGACATAGAACGGCGTGCCGGTTTTGCGCGAGAGTTTGCGAGCTTCGCGGGCGGCGCGCTCCAGGGCCTTCTTCGATGCGATAATGTCCGGGTCGCGCGATTGGCAGGCGTCCGTATTCATGCGTTGTCTCCATTGGTTAACTCCATTCCAGCGTCTCCAAATGCCGCTGAATGTCGCCGGCGCTGGAGAATCGTTCCAGGATCAGCGAATCCTTCTGCCCGCGGATGATCTCCTTGACCACTTTCGGCTGACGGGAATACGCGGCTCGGCCGCCGACCAAGGCTAAAAATACCTCGATCAGGTTCAGCACGTCCTTTTCGATCTTGGAACGATTGGGCTTGCCAAGGTCGAAGAAGTCCAGCAATTTGACTTCGAATCCGATGCCCTGGCGGCGGATCATGATGTTGTCGTCGTGAATGTCGCCGTGATATTCGCCCAGCTCGTGAATGGGGGCGATGCCCTTGGCCAGGACGTACAAAACGTGCAGGGCCTCGAACGTGCTGAGGCGATGGCCGGATTGCTGATATAGGAATTCGCTAAGCTTTTTGCCCTCGACCAGTTCGCTGATGACGACGATGACTCTTCGGCGATGGACGTAGGCGATTTCCTGGTGGTGGTATTGCAGCAGGATCGGGCAATGCCGCAGGGCGTCCAGCTTGCGGGCATAGGCGATGGCGGCTTTGCCGGTGGGATCGCGGTGGGGATAGTAGAACTTTGCGGCCCGGCGGATGCCGGTGCTCCGCTCGATAATTCTATAAACCTCGCCCTCCCAGCCACTTCCGAGCATTTCCTCGATCTGATACCTCCCCGCGATGTATCGTCCGGGCGGGAAGTTGAATCGCTTGTTCTTTCGGCTGGGGCGATACATGGGGGTTATCATGCGGATTGCGTAAAGCGCGGTCAATGAGCGGACATTGCCGATTGCCGATTGCCAATTGCCGATTGAAAGAAAGAGGGAAACGACCGCAATTAGGGCTTCCTGCATTCCAAATCGGCAATTGGCAATCGGCAATCGGCAATTCCGCCATAAACAGGCCCTACACCCCCCTTTATTGAATTTGCCCGCGTTTGTAACGCTTTGAACGACGCCATCGGATAAGATTGACGTGGGATGGAATTTTTGAAGAGCATTACCGGGCGGGTCGTGACCGGTCTGGTCGCACTGGGCGTGATCGCGGCGGCCATTTCATGGTGGCAAATGGACGCATCGACCCGGCAAATGCTCGTGTCGGGAACCGGCAGGATTTTGGGCTGGTTCGGCGTGGTGCTGGCGTGGCCGTGGGCTTCGTTCGCCCTTATCTCACGCGTGGCACGGGCCGAAAGCAACGTTGCCGGGGGTGTGCTGGTCGCGGCCTATACCGTCGTGGAAGTCGTGCTGCTGGCCTGGCTCTTTCACTGGCATCTGCCCAATGCCACGGCCTGGACTTTTCTCTTGCTCGGCGGGCTGGTGTCGGGAGTATATAATCTGCTGATCTGCGACTGGATCGCGGAGAAAGTGTGACGTAAAAATGCCTCAGGCGGGTCAACGTGTCGGGGAATACGTCCTGGATACCAGGATCGGCGGGGGAACCTTCGGCGAGGTCTGGCGTGCCCGCCATCACGTCTGGACCGACCAACTCGTCGCCATCAAAATCCCACTTGATTCCCAATACCTGCGAAACCTCAAAGGCGAGGGGGTGGCGATCCACGGCCTGGTCCATCCCAACATCGTCCGCGCCATCGGCTTCGATCCATACGCGGAGGTGCCTTACCTGACGATGGAATACGTCCCCGGGACAAGTCTGCGTCCGCTCATCCAAAAGAAATCGCTGGCCATTCCCCAGGTGGTTTCCATCATGCGGCAAATACTGGCCGGGTTGAAATACGCACACGATCACAACGTGATCCATCGCGACATCAAGCCGGAGAACGTCCTCATCCACGAACGGGCCTTCACCGAAGGGTTCGACGTTGAAGGAGTCGTCAAGATCACCGATTTCGGATTGGGCAAGGCGGCGAACAATGCGGCGGGGTCGATCGCGTATTCGGCGTCGCTGAACACGGCGGCGGGCCGGGAGATTGCCGGGACGTTGGATTACATGGCCCCCGAGCAGCGTGGCGGCGGCGAGCCGCAGGCCCGGTCCGATCTATATCCCTGCGGCGTGATGTTGTACGAGATGCTGACCGGCGAGCGGCCGGCGGGCACCGAGGTGCCCAGCGATCTGAACGTTTCGGTTCCCAAATATCTGGACGAAGTGTTCCGGAGGAGTTACGCGCGGCTGGACAAGCGATACGCCTCGGCGGGCGAATTTCTGGCGGCGTTACCGCCGGCGGCGAAGGGCGCCGTTCCTCCGCCGCTGCCGCGGTCATCGCCCGTGATGCCGCCGCCCGTGCCGCAGCCGGCCGGGCGATGCCCGCAGTGCCAGAAGCCGGTCGAGACCGGCGACCAATATTGCATGCACTGCGGCGTGCAGCTTGTCGCCGAGGTGCGGCGATGTCCAAAATGCGGAGCGTTTCCCGACCAGACCGACCGGTATTGCATTTTCTGCGGCGAATCGCTTTTGCCGCAGACGGTTTCCGTGTGATGCGTCATGGCACATTTTGCGGTTCACATGTTTCTGTTGGTTGTCCTGCTGGTCGTGGGATGGGCGTTGTTTTTCGCCTGGGTGATCGGGCAGATTTGCCGCGTATTGTGGTTGGGAGTCTCCCGCATGACGGGGCTCGGCAGTCGCAGCCATGCCGCCCAGCTTGGAACGCTGCCATGCAGCCGGTTTCGATGCGGAGCGACGAATCCTCCCCAGGCCAATTTCTGCCGGCGATGCGGTTCGCCCCTGCTGCGGCCGGCGCCGCAGCGGCAGACGGGCCGCCCGGCTGATTCCGAGCGGTGGGCTTCCCGCCCGATCTCATTATGAGCGCTTTCACCCCGACGCAATGGACGCTCGAGCCGCAGGGCCGGCCCGACAATCTTTCCGCGGCCGTCCTGCACAGCCTCAGCCGCCCGATCGCCGGCCGAATGGCCTGGGGGCCGCTGAAAAGTTTTGTCCTCGGCGGGTTGAGCTTCGGAATTCTGCCCCTGATTTCCTGGCCCAGGCGATTTGGAAAATTCGTCGTCGCCGAACAGCAACAACTCTGGCACCTCGTCGAATGGCTGCGCATCCGCACCGGCGACGACGACGCCGCCAAGTTGCGCGATTCCGTCCGCGACACCGGCGCCATCCCCACGCTCCGGCTGGTTCCCCTGGTCATGCTCATCGTCCTGGCGGTGAATTTTCTGCCCTGGCTCAATGTCTCGGGGTTTCATCGCAGCCAGATTCTCGGCGTGACGTATTACGCCCAACCGTGGGTCGGCCATCCGGTCCGGTTCGGCCATTGGTCCCGTCCCTCGATCGAGTGGTTTGGTTTGTACGATGTCTGGGTGATCTGTCTTTCCGTCACGTATTTTTCCCATTGGCTTCACGTCCATCAGCACGTGTCGGAAGTCAACCGGCTTCTGCGGCGCTTGAATCCGATCCTGCTCAGGCAACATCTGCCGCCGATGGCGCGGTATGGCGCGGGGATCGGGTTGCGTCCGTTCTGGCTGGCGGCTGGAATCATCGGCGTCGCCTTCGGCGCATGGTGGGCGATTCCCGCCGCCCTGGCCGGCGCGGTTCACCAGCGATATTGCCTGCGGACCAGCAATCGCATCCGCTCGGAACTGGCCCTGCGCGTCGGCGCGATGCTCCGGGAGCAGCGCCCGGCCATCAACGTTCCCACGCCGAACGGATTCCGCGTCGTTTGCAACAACCGATTGTGCGGGAAATCCCTGCCCGGCGCAGCCGCATTTTGCCCCCGATGCGGATCGAGACTGCCGTCGGTCGATGCGGTGGCGTGATGGGAAATTCGAAACTCGAATCTCGAAACTCGAATCAAATTCGAAATTCGAATGACCAAACAAATCCCCGTTTCGAATCTTGGATTTCGAATTTGATTCGAATTTCGAGTTTCGGATTTCGAATTTCTTCTCCATGACCCTCGTCTACGCTATCCTCTCCATCCTCGGCTGGGCCTGGTGTGCCGTGGCCGCGGTTTATCTCTTGGTCCGGCTCCGACGACAGCAATGAGCGACGCATCCGATCCATCCCGTCATCAGCGGCTCGAGCGCCAATTCATCGCGCACGTGGAACGCCTCCTGAGCGACAATCGCCTGCGCCTCGGAGCCGCCGGGGGCCGCAAATCGGCCGTCACCCTCATCCGTGACGTGCGGTTCGGCGATCGCGGCGTGGAACTCAAACGGCTCATGAGCGAAATGGGCAAACCGGATCGGCAATTGGAATCCCGGATGCCGGTTGGAGCGACCATCGATGTCGGGCTGTCGCGGAAGAAATGGTGGGTGCTGAAATCGCCGGTGGGGCGGTTTCGCGCCGTCTGCCTTTCGCCGTCGCGGGCGCTGATTGCCGGGCAATCGGCCCAGCCGCTGGCCGCGGCGGAACTGGGGCAGGCGCTGGCGGCCACGCCGCCGCCGCTGCCGGGAATTCCCGTCACCCTGGCGATCATGTCCACCTCCGGCTTCACCGCCGATGCCCGCCAGGCCGCCCTCAAGATCAAAGACCGCACGGTTATCCTGGTTTCACCCACGGAAACCGGCGGGTGGACGATAACGGCCCCGCCCGAGGCCGCCGAAATTGCTGAACTGTTCGATCCCGAACTGGACCTTGAAAAGCGGGCCCGCATCCGTTCGGAAATCGACGCCGACCGCGTCGGCCTGCTCTCGGCCGGCATCGCCACCGACAAACTTGCCGCCAAGTTGCAACTTTCACCGCAATTGGTTGAATCTGAGTTAAGATCGTATGCCAAGGAAAACCCCGGCCTGACCGCCAAACGGCTGGACGGGCGGTTGGTCTTGTTCCGGGAAGGTTCCGCGCCCTATTCCAACGGGGCCGCTTCGGGAGGTGCCGATATGCCGTTCATCGATCGCCTGAAAACCCTCTTCGCCCGCAAGGGCGAGGTGGCAAAGAAAATCGCCTTTCTCTCCGAACGGCGCGCCGCCCTGAGCCAGCAACTGGAGCGCGGTTATGAAGACATGGGCGTGATGGAAGGCAGGGAAGCCGAGCTGCGGCAACAATTCAAGGACGCGGCCAGCGACCTTCCCCGCCGGCGCATCACCAGCCAACTCGTTCAGCTTCGCAAGGACGTCGAACGCCGCCAGCAATTATTGTCGGTCCTGAACCAGCAGATCAACGTCGTCAGCACGCACCTGCACAACCTGGAACTTCAGCGGCAGGGCCAGACGGCCAAACTCCCCGACAGCGAGGAGATGGCCGCCGACGCCGCCGCGGCTGAAGAGGTCTTGGCCGAGCTTCAGGCGGGAAGCGAATTGGCGGAATCGGTCGGCCTGACAGCCCACGGCTCAATGAGCGACGAGGAGCAGGCGCTCTACGAGGAATTGCTGAACGAATCCAAAGCGCCGGCAGCGCCGGCGGCAACGCCGACCGCCTCGGCCGCCCAACCGCCGGCCCAAGCCGCCGCGCCTCCGCAGGCCGTCAAGCCGCCGCCCGCCCCTCAGCGCCAGCGCAACGAACCGGAGCCGGGCTGAAAACCATGGCACTCATCGACAAAATCTTCGGCCGAAAGAAAACGCTCAGCCAACTCAACCGCCAGGAACTGCGCAAGGAGGAGATCCTTCTCACCAAAACGCGCGACCGGCTCTTCAAGCGCATCGAGCAGATCAGCACCGACAAACAAAAAATCTTCCAGCAGGGCGCGAGCCAGAAATCGCCGGAGCTTCGCAAGTCCCTGGCCCAGGAATTCGAGATGAAAACCCAGGAGCAGCTCATGGCCGCGCGCGAGCTGACCCTCCGCAGCAAGGAACTCATGACCGTCAGCCGGTTGCGCATGGTCAAGGAGAACAGCGAATCCGGCAAAGCAACCGGGCGGTTGAACCTCACCGACAAGGACGTGGCCAAGATCAGCCAGTGGATCGAGGACGACGCCGTTTCGCAGGATGTTTACCGCGACCGTCTGGACACGCTGCTCGATCTGGGCGGCCAGGCGGACCGCGATTCGCTGGAGTCGGCCGGCCTGACCGGCGCTGGGCAGGAACTGATGAACATCTGGAACGAGATGGACCGTGGGGCGGTGAAGCCCGAGCAGGCGTTCGACGCCGCCGACAAGGCGGTGCGCAAACGCAACGCCGCGCCCGATAAGGAAATGTGAAGGAAGTTGCAAGTGACAAGTGCAAGTTGCAAGCTAAATCCATATTTGCAACTTGCACTTGCAACTTGCACTTGCAACTAATTCTGAAAGAACCACCATGGGCCTATTCAAATCCAAAGACGAGCGGCGAATCGAACGGGAGATGAAAATCCGCGGCGGGATGCGGGCCATCGAGCGGTCCATCCGCCAGCAGGAAAAATTCGCCGAGGACTTCATCCGCAACGCCCAGCAGGCCAAAAGAATAGGCGACAACGGGCAATACCAGTTCATCCGCAGCGCTCTGAAAAAGACCGCGGCCGTCAAGAAGATGCTGGAACGCCAGCTTCTGTCGATCAGAAATGCCATGCTTATTCAGCAGCAGGCCCAGGCCAGCCAGCAGTTCGCCGAGTCGATGGCCCTGATGGCCAAGGAAATCAGCCGGGTTTTCGGCGAATTGGACCTGACCAAAACCCAGGCCGACTGGGAACGCGCCGTCGCCCAGGCCGGCAGCATCGAAGAACGCATGGATTTGTTCCTCGATTCCATGGAGCAATCCGCCACCAGCGGCTCGGCCGTCAGTTCACGCGAGGATTTGGTGACGGACGAGGAGATCGACCGCATGATCGCCACGGACGTGCTGGCGTCCGAAAAGGCGGAACTGGGGAAACTCGATCAGTTGGAATCGGAAATCGCCAAGGAGTTGGGGACGAATAAGCAGAAGGATTGAAAAGGGGGTCATAAGCCTTTTTCATGTTCTCCCGCGAAATCAGGCCGAATTTTCAATTGCACGGAAATGGCTTCTGACCCCTTTTTGGCTGCGCCACAGCCTGTACCGGATTCCGAGAAGGGACTTGCCTCGTGAATCAACTTCTTCAATTAAGCATGGCCGACTGGTCTTTCTTCAAAGGGATACAGGATGCCGGCCATTTCTATCGCTCGCTGCGCGGGTTCGGATACTCCGCGGCCGAGATGGTCGATCCGGACCGGCGGGACATCGCGCTGGCGGCCGGGCTGAAGCTGCTGAATATGACGTGCAGGAACTTTCCCGGCCTGATGAACCACGCGGAGCAGCGCGAGCAGGCGATCGCCGACATGCGAAACGACATTCAAGCCGCGGCCGCTCGGGGGATCGGGCAACTCATTATTCTCAGCGGCAACCGCGGGGGACTCGATGATGCCACCGGCCAGCGTAATTGTATTAGCGCGATCAAGGCCGTGGCCGCCGAGGCGGAAAGGGCGGGCGCGGTCCTCACCCTTGAAGTGTTCAATCGCTACGACCATCCGGATTATCAGGCGGACAACAGCGACTTTGCGTTCAACGTCGTTCGGGCCGTTTCGTCGCCGGCCGTCCGGGTTCTGTATGACCTGTACCACATGCATCGCATGGGTGAGGACGTGGCCACCGTCGTAGCCAGGAACCTGCAATGGATCGCCCATCTGCACGTTGCCGGCAGCCCCAATCGCGATTTCCCCGGCAACAGCCAGGAGATGGATTACCGGCACGCCGTTCGAACGATCCATCAGGCTGGCTATCGCGGATACTGGGGAATGGAATTTTTACCCGCCCGGCCTCCGCTGGAGGAACTGGCCGACGCGGCGAAATTGTTTCAGTCGCTGGCGGGATAGAATGGGCCAATCGACGCTCGACCCCCACCCCAACCCTCCCCCTGAGTACATGGGGAGGGGGGAAGACACCAAAAGCGATCACCCTCCCCCTGAGTACATGGGGAGGGGGAATTCTTTGCTTGCCCATACCTCGCGGTTAAACTCCGCCCACAAAAATCGCGGAGGATAGCGGCATGTCCAAGGGTTCGGTCAACATCTGTCTCATCGGCCAGAAGTTCATGGGCCGGGCGCATAGCAACGCTTATTTGAAAGCCCCGAAATTCTTCGATCTTCCGGTCGAGCCTGTCATGCACACCGTTGCGGCCCAGGATAGGACGCAGCTTGAGGCCTTCGCCAAGAAATGGGGATGGAAGAATCGCTCGACCAATTGGCGCGAGGCTATCGCCAATCCCGAGATTCAGCTCGTGGACATCACGGCCCAGAATCACGTGCACCGCGAGATGGCCCTCGCGGCGCTGGAGGCGGGGAAACACGTCGCTTGCGAGAAGCCGTTGGCGGGGAATCTGGACGATGCCAGGCAGATGCGCGATGCGGCGAAGAAATACAAAAAATCCAAGACCTTCGTCTGGTGGAGTTATCGGCGAACGCCGGCGGTGGCGCTGGCATATCAGTTGGCCCGGGCGGGGAAGATCGGGCGGATCTATCACGTGCGCGGATATTATCTTCAGGATTGGGCTGGGCCGGACGTGCCGCTGATCTGGCGGTTCGACAAGAAAATCGCCGGCAGCGGCAGCCATGGCGATCTGGGGGCGCACGTCATCGACATGGCCCGGTTCATCACCGGCGAAGAGATTTTGGAAATCAACGGCGCGATCACCGAAACCTTCGTCAAGGAGCGGCTGATTCCATCGGTCGGCTCGGCCGGGGGAATCGCCGGCGGCGCCAGGGCCGGGCGCGGAAAAATGGGCAAGGTCGAGGTTGACGATGCGACGCTGTTTCTGTGCCGGTTTTCCGGCGGGGCGGTGGGAAGTTTCGAGGCCACGCGGTTTTCAACGGGGTATCAGAATAAAAATGGCGTCGAAATTCACGGGGAAAAAGGGGCCGTCAGCTTCAATTTCGAGGACATGAACCATTTGCTTTGGTTCGACAACACGGCCTCGGCCAAGTTGAAGGGGTGGACGAAGATCATGGTGACGCACGCCCCGGATCATCCCTACGCCCAGGCCTGGTGGCCCGATGCGCATATCATTGGTTACGAACATACGTTTATCAATCAGGCGGCGGACATCATGATGGACCTGGGCGGCCGGGAGCCGACGATTCCATTGTCGGATTTCGCCGATTCGTACCAGACCCAGCGGGTCTTGGAGGCGGTTTCGGTCAGCGCCGCCGAGCGCCGGCCCGTGACTCTTTCGGAGATTCAGTAGTGGCGTGGGTGACTCTTTGCGATTTGGACGAGTTAAGCGAGGGGTTGGGAAAGCACGTCGATATCGACGGTTATTCCCTGGCGGTTTTTCTCCGCCAGGGCCAGGTTTACGTTTTGGACAGCACCTGCCCGCACGCGGGCCACGACATTTCCGGCGGCGTGATTGAAGACGGCTGCGTCGTCTGCCCGTATCACGGGTGGAACTTTCGCCTGACCGACGGCGAAATGCCGGGTAACATCGGCGCCGCCGTGATGACGTATAAAACCAGGCTTTTTCCGCGGCCGGGGCAAAGCACGCTGGTCCAGGCTGATTTGCCGATGCCGTAGAAATGCATTTTTTGCCACAGATGAAAATCAGATGGACCCAGCCCGGCATGGCCGCAACCAAGAAGGAAAATGCGGATGAACCGCCAAGACGCAAAGACGCCAAGATAAAAACTGCCAACGTCACTCGGTGTCATTTGATCTTGGCGTCTTAGCGTCTTGGCGGTTCAATTTGTTTTTGGGAATAATGTGGTCAGAAAAACAACATGATCAACGTGAGTAGCACAGATGAAGCGCATAAGAGAAGAGCTCGCGCAGAGGCGCAAAGGCGCAGAGAAAAAAACTTTGCGCCTTTGCGCCTCTGCGCGAGACTCTTCTTTCGATTTATCCGTGTGCATCTGATTTTCATCTGTGGCTAAAATTGATTTTATGGATTCGAATCAGATCCAAGATCTCTGTGAGCGCGGACAAGATCAGTTGTCGCGGATGGAATATCTGCCGGCGGAAACGTCGCTGGCGGCGGCGGAGGAACTTGCCTGGACGTCGCGCGACTTCGACGCCCTGGCGAGATTGTATATGCCGCTCCAGGAATCGCGGCGGCAACGGCGGCAACGCTGCGGGGAGGGGACGATTCGCCTGGACTTCCTGGCCAATGGGCCGCACGACAAGCTCGATGGAAGACGTA
>Ga0181538_10004738_pt1 | contig 12525 bp, 6 predicted proteins | sample PEATcosm2014_Bin_40_FD_119773 | JGI IMG/M metagenome (GOLD analysis project Ga0181538, IMG submission 119773) | Peatland microbial communities from MTU Mesocosm Facility, Houghton, MI, USA - PEATcosm2014_Bin23_30_metaG | ecosystem: Environmental > Terrestrial > Soil > Wetlands > Peat | place...
CGCCGCGGATGCGCGACTGCAGGTTCTCTTCCGCCAACCCGAAGGGCGTTCCCGCAAACAGCGGCTCCAGCGTGCTCTGGTACGCGGTAAAAACGTCGTGGATGGCGATCAGCTCGTAGCGGATGCCGAGGTTCACGGTCAGCCCGCGCGCGTCGTCGATCGACCCTGCGGAAGAGAACTCGCTGGGCATCCCCACTCCCAGCACGTTCTCCGCGCCCAGCGCCTCCACCGCGATGGCCGCCACCAGCGACGAGTCGATGCCGCCCGAAAGTCCCACCAGCGCCTTCCTGAAGCCGCACTTGCGCACGTAGTCGCGCGTGCCCAACACCAGTGCGTTCCAGGTCGCAGCCGTCGCTTCGCATTGAGATTCGGCTTCCGGAGCGGATTCGCCGCTGGGTTCCGGTCCTGCCCGGTTCTTCGCAATCGCCTGCAATGCCTCCGTATCGAAGACGATCAGCTCTTCGCGGAAGGATGCCGCCTGCGCCACCAACTCGCCATTGGCAGCGATCACAACCGACGACCCGTCGAAGACCAGCGAGTCGTTTCCGCCAACCTGGTTCACCATCGCCACAATCGCGTTGTGCCGCACTGCCAGCGCGGAGAGCATCTTGCGCCGCAGTTGCGGTTTGCCTCTCCAGAAGGGCGAGGCGGAGATATTCAGCACCAGGCGCGGATGCACGGCCAGAGGATCGGGCAGCGCCCGCCATTGCAGCATCAGCTCGTCGACCGGGTCCACCGGGTACAGGCGGCGCGACCAGAACCCCTTGTCGTTCCACGCGTCCTCGCAGATGGTGATGGCCAGCGGCTGGCCGTTCAGCACGGTCAGGGTCTGCTCGGTGGCAGGTTCAAAGTAGCGCTGCTCGTCGAAGATGTCGTAGAACGGCAGCAACATCTTCTGCTGCACGAAGCTGACCTGCCCGCCTGAAAGCAGCGCTGCAACATTGCGCGCGTGCTTGCCTGCGTATGGCCTGCCATCCACCGGCCCGGTGGCGAGGACCGCGCCGCACAGAATCGCAGGGCCATCGGCGGTGTGGGCCGCAATCTCATCCAGCGCCTGGTGCGCGCGGTTCAGAAACGACCTCTTCTCCAGCAGGTCGGCCGGTGGGTATCCGCAGACGGCGAGTTCAGGAAATACTGCCAGCTCCGCGCCGGCCGCGGTGGCGCGCTCGGCAAAGTCCAGGATCAGCCGCACGTTTCCGGCAAAGTCCCCTACCGTCGGATTGATCTGGGCGAGAGCGATCTTCACGAATACAAGTCTACCGGAGAGTTGGTTCTCAGTTCTCCGTTGTTCGTTCTCCGTTGTTCGGAAGAACGAAACAGCACGACCGCCTTTACCAAGAACGGTCTACGGTCTACGGACAACTGTTCTAGGCGCCCGTGCCGCTGAGCACCACGCCAACGGTGCGCGCCAGGATCTTCATGTCCAGCCACATGCTCCAGTTCTCCACATAGGCCGTGTCCAGCGAGATGTAGCTGTCGAAGGAGGGGTCTTGGCGGGCCTCGACCTGCCATAGGCCAGTCATGCCGGGCAGTACTTCCAGGCGGCGCAGGTGTGAAAGATCGTACTGCTCCACCTCGGAGGCCATCGGTGGGCGCGGGCCAACGAGGCTCATTTCACTGCGCAGAACGTTGATTAACTGCGGCAATTCGTCCAGCGAATACTTGCGCAGGAAGCGCCCCACGCGGGTGATGCGGGGGTCGTCGGCAATCTTGAAAAGAATGCTGTCGCGCTCGTTCCTGTGGATCAGGTCTTCCTTTAGTTTGTCCGCGTCGACGCACATGGTGCGGAACTTGAAGCAGGCGAAGGTGCGGCCCTTGCGCCCAATCCTTTGCGAGCGGTAGATGGCGGGGCCGCGGGAGTCGAGCTTGATGGCCGCCACCAGAAGCAGCATGAAAGGCCATCCCAGCAGCAGGGCGAGGACTGCGCCCGTAACATCCAGCGATCGCTTCAGCAGGAAGGCGCCGATCGGCAGATCGCGCCGGTGCAGAGGAATGGTAGGAAACTGTCCGATGTATTCCACCGGAGCGTTCCATGCCAGGCCTTCGTAGAGGTCGGGCACAACGCGCACGTCGATGCCAAAGCTGCGCGCCTCATCCACGATGCCGACCACCAGTTTCTTCTCCGCAGGCACCGAAAAGAAAATCTCGTCGACAAACAGCGAGCGGGCCAGCGACAGGCAGTTGCGCACGTCGCCGATCACGTCTGCATCGCCCGATTCAGCCTCGTGCTCCGAGAGGGCGACGAAACCCTTGAAGCGGAATCCAAGGTGGCGCAGGCTCTCCAGATGGTTGCGCAGCGCATGGGCCACGCGGCCCGCGCCGACAATCAGTACATTGCGCGTCACCAGGCCCTCGCGATAGCGCTTGTACACTACCTGGCGCCAGATTGCGCGCCGGGTGCAAAGCAGAATCGTGGTGAAAATCACCGTCAGCACTACCACGATCCGCGAGACCATCTCGGCGCGCGCCAGATACAGCGTGCCGCACAGCAGAAGTCCCGACGTGAGCGACGCCTGTACCACCAGGCGCTGCTCGTTCAGCCCGCTGCGGGTCAGAATCGGCTCATAGAGCCCGTAGGACCGCGCTGAAACAACCAGCAGCAGACCGAACCACGCGGCATACATCAGCAGAAACGGCGACGCAACATGAATCAGATAGGCAGGCTGCGAGATGACATGCACCCCGCCGGGCACTCGCACGCGAACGCGCAGAGCCACCAGCGTGGCGACCGCCACGGTCGCAAGATCGAGCATCGCCCAGACCAGGCTGGTGACCGAGGGGCGATGAAATGTCCCTGATCGCACCGATGGCGTTCCATCAGTTGCTCTCCATCTTCGACCTGGAAGAACTGCTTGGTTCAAGTAATCAGGTGTTGCCATTGCCGATCGCCTCTCACTACAGCAACGCGCATCTACGCGCGTCCAATGCATCCCATGCCAATAGCCCAAACTCATCTTATAAAATGCTAATGTTCGCCCTACTCTCTGGATAGGACAGAATTGTAAAAAAATCAATGTCCTATATTGCTACATCGGAGTAATACGCTAAGGCCCCGCGCGCCATCCTTACTCTTATCATAATACTGGGAATAATGAGATATTTCAATCACATCGGTGTCCATTTCTGGCTAACATGACCCAAAGGTTGTACGTCTACACCGGTAGAACAAGCTCGTCCATGGTTAAAAATTCCTTAAGTACAGGGTCCTCGCTTCGGTCCATCTCTTCCACGCTGCCGAAGAAGCGCGCCTTCCCCTGGTGCAGAAAGACGATCCGGTCGGCCAGCCTGCGCGCGAAGCGCATGTCGTGAGTGACCACGATGCTGGTCAAATGCAGTTGCGTCTTGAGCCGTGTGATCAGCTCACCCAACAGATGGCCCATCAGCGGGTCCACCATCGTGGTTGGTTCGTCGTAGAGGATGGCCTCGGGCTGGCTGGCCAGCGCGCGCGCTATGGCCACTGAGCGCTTCATCCCGGTCGATAGATCGCTCGGCAGCAGCTCCTCCATCCCGGCAACGCCCACCATCTCCAGCATCCCGCGAACGATCTGCTGGATCTGGTCCTCGGCCAGGTCGCCCCGCTCGCGCAGCGGGAAGGCAACGTTCTCGCCAACCGAGATCGAATCGAACAGCGCGCCGTTCTGAAAGACCATGGTGACCTTGCGCCGCACCGCCTGCAGCTCGCGCTCGCTGAACTGCGAGATGTCCTCGCCGGCCACCAGGATGCGCCCGCTGTCCGGCTTCAGGAAGCCCATCACGATCTTGAGCGCGACCGACTTGCCCACGCCGGAGCGGCCCAGAATGCACAGCGTCTCGCCCGGCAAAACGGAAAAGCTCACGTCGTCCAGCACCACCAGATCGTCAAATGAGATCGAGACGTGGTCGAAGGCGATGTACGGGCCCGGATGGTTGCGTCGCTCCGGCACGGCCTCGTTGGCCGTTACATTCTGCTGCGCGGCCATGGCCATGAACTCCTGCACCGTCTCCTGCGCCTCGGCAGCGTCCTCCGCGTTCAGGACTTCCTGCTCGCTCGGCATCGCCTCGCCCGACGCGCCATCGCGCTGCGCATCGTGCCCGCCGGCCGTCTCGCGTTCCTCCAACTTTAAATCCGGTTCTGCCATAAGTCTCTTTATCATGCACCATTCGCGCACGCGATTGGGCGAAATCTCCCCGTACTGCTCGAAGCGCGCGGTCACGATCGGTAAACACAGATCGCGACATTCAATTGCGGCAGAGTAGCTACGGATTGCGTGAATCTCCGCCAACGCTAAACTTCGCCAACCCCCGCCAGGAACCGCACAATCGACTCGATGCCGCGGTGGAAGTTCGCCAGATGGAACTTCTCGTTGGGCGCGTGCAGGTTGTCGTCGGGCAGGCCGAATCCCATCAGAATGCTCGGGATGCCCAGCTCGCGAATAAAATCGCCGACAATCGGGATCGACCCGCCGCTGCGGATGAAGACCGTCTCCTTGCCAAAGACCGTGCGCATCGCCGAGGTTGCCGCGCGCACGTACGGGTTCTCGGTCGAAACCACCACGGGGTCGCCGGAGTGGATCAGGCGTACCTCCAGCGTAATTCCCTTGGGACAGATCGCCTCCACATACTCCTTGTACAGCGCAAAGCTCTCGGCCGTCGTCATCTCCGGCACCAGCCGCATGGAAACCTTCGCCACCCCGCGCGCCGGAATCACCGTCTTCGCCCCCGCCCCCGTGAACCCGCCCGCAATCCCGTGCACATCCATCGTGGGCCGCGCCCAGGTCCGTTCCAGCACCGAGAATCCAGCTTCGCCGGTCAGTTCGGTCGAACCCACCTCCGTCTCGCGGTAGACTTTTTCGTCGAAGGGCAGGGCCTTCCATGCCTTCAGTTCCGCATCGGTCGGCGCGGCCACGCGATCGTAAAAATGTGGAATCAAAATCCGTCCCGATTCGTCCTTTAACTTCGCGATGATCTGCGCCAGCGCGACAAATGGGTTCGGCGCGGCGCCGCCGTACATGCCCGAGTGCAGGTCAGTCCGCGCGCCCCGCGCCTCGATCTCGGTGTAGATCATGCCCCTCAGCCCAACGCACAGCGTCGGCAGGTCGGGCGCAAACATCTCGCTGTCCGATACCAGCGCCACGTCCGCGCCGAGCTCCTCCGGGTGCTCGCGCACAAACGCCGCGATGCCCTCGCCGCCCACCTCCTCCTCGCCCTCCACAATCACGCGCACATTCACCGGCAGCCTTCCCCCGCCCGTCGCCAGCAGCGATTCCAGCGCCTTCACGTGCATCCACATCTGGCCCTTGTCGTCCACCGCGCCCCGCGCATAAAGATTCCCATCGTGCTCGGTCGGCTCAAAGGGCGGCGACTTCCACTCATCCAGCGGCTCCGGCGGCTGCACATCGTAGTGCCCATACAGCAGCACCGTCGGCGCAGGCTTCCCATCTGCCGCAGGCGCTGCGTGCAAGTACTCCGCGTACACCAGCGGATGGCCCTTGCGCGAGGGCACCACCTGGGGCGGGCCACTGCTGGGCGCAAGCACCGTCTCCGGCGTCGAGGTCTCAATCAGCCGCACGTTCTCCATCCCGATCCGCCGCAGCTCCGCCGCCACAAACTCCGCCGCGCGTCGAACGTCCGCCGCCCGCTCCGGATCGGTCGAGATCGATGGAATGCGCAGCAGTTCCTTCAGCTCACGGACAAAACGCTCCCCATTCTCCTTCGCAAAACCCACCGCCGCATCCGTCGTCTTCATCTCATCTCCACCTGTCGTTCAAAACTTCGCTGAGCTTCACGCACGCCCGGCAACCCTTCAGCAAATCTCTACTCAGTATATGAAACTGACGCGAGGCGCGGTCGCGAAGAGATTCAAAGGCGCGATGAATCCCGCATGACAACCGGATCTGGCCATGACAGTCAAATCTGGCCGATGATAGGCTTTCGCGTATGAACATATTCAGCCGTCTCTTCGCCATCTTCTCCGCTGTAACCTATCTCTCAGTCGCCGCCGCGCAACCGCCCGCCGTCGCGCCGCCCGCGCCCGTCACTCCGCCGCAGGTCAACACACCGCAGGACCCTCCGCTGGACCCGAAACTGCCCACGCTCTTCATCGTCGGCGACTCCACCGCGCGCAACGGCGCCGACTTGGGATGGGGAGACCACCTGGCCCACTACTTCGATACCACCAAAATCAATGTCGCCAACCGCTCGCGCGCCGGTCGCAGCAGCCGCTCCTACATGGTGGAGGGTTTGTGGGACAAGGACCTCGCCGAAATGAAGCCGGGCGACTACGTCATGCTGCAGTGGGGCCATAACGATGGCGGCGACCTGGGCGGCAACAAGCCGCGCGGCGATCTTCCCGGAGACAGCGACGAAACCAAAGACGTTCCGCAGACCACCGGCGTACTCGCCGGCAAGATCGAAACCATCCACACCTATGGCTGGTACAACCGAAAGTACGTGGCCGACACCGAGGCCAGGGGCGCGACCCCGATGTTTCTCTCCATGACCATCCGTAACATCTGGAAGCCGGACCCGAACGGCGTGCAGCGCATCGAGCGCGAGACCAACTTCAACGTCATCATGAAGAAGATCGCCGACGAGAAACATCTCGCCTTCATCGACATGGCATCCGTCGAGGCGGACCGCCTCGAAGCCACTGGGCAGGAGAAGACCGCGCTGCTCTTCCCCATCGACCACACCCATACCAGCGCCCAGGGCGCGGAGCTGAATGCGCAGTCGGTGGTCATCGCGCTGGAAGAGGCCAACTCGCCCCTGGTGGCTTTTCTGAAGGAGAAAATCCCGCTGCCTGCGCAGACTGCGGCAGCGGCAAAGTAAGTCGGTTCAACTAGGAAATCTCTGAATTAATCCCTGCTTTGAAAGGGCGGGACTTTAGTCCCGCCGTAAGTGCCGCAAAATCAATGGGGCTTTAGCCCCTGAGGGAATGTCCAGAATTTGTTCAGACCATCCCAAAGAAATGTCGCAAAAATCCACCGGCCAGTGTGTCCACGCACTCGTAGACATCCTGGCCGGTACTTTCTCAAGTGCTTCTCGCGGCCTGCTGGCAGCCCCCACGACGGCAAATCGGCGCTCTTCGACTTACTCCCGCATGCTTCAACTTACTTTCGACTTACTTCCAACCTACTTCTACTTGGAGAATTTTGGCGGATACTTCGCGAATAACAGGTTGACGGCCTTGTCCATGATCTGGTCGTTCTTGTCCTGGCTCTTGGCCACGGGCTCGGTCACAACGCCGCGCCACAGCAGCTTCTGCGTCTTGGTGTCGTACATATCGACCACCAGCGTATTCAGCGGCACGTCCTGCAGGGTGGCCGCAGTGTCCAGGAAGCCCCCGTTGCCCCATGCGCGTTGCCAGCTCAGGTTGTTCAGAGCAGTGTAAAAGTTCGTGTACTCCTGTTTGTCCTGGGTCGCCTCGACGGCGATAATGGTCACGTCGCCGTTCTTCGACACCTGAGTCATGTATCTGCCGCTCATGTCGCGATCTACCGCGATGGTGATGCGGTTCTCAACGCTGGGGTCGGTCGCGTGCACACGGTCCCAGGTATAGGTCTTGAACTTCAGAAAGTTGACGCTGTGGTCGTAATCAATGGTCACGGTCTGCGCCAGGATGGGCGCTCCAGTGATAGCAGCGCCAAAAAGTGCGGTTGCCAAAAATTTCACAATCGATGTCATGGTTCCTCCAGGGTTGTGGGAATGAAGCTCCGCTCGGTCTGAGTGCAGACGCCACATCCGGTTTCTATCTCTTAGTACGTCGGCTGTCTGCAATAAGATGCAGCAGGTGTGCAGTTTTAATACATAAATTAGTTTGCGTCCAAAACGGGACAACCCTCGTCTATGCGCCACCGTTAACATCGCGTAAACTTGTTCTAGGGCCATCTTCCGCCCACAAAATCCTGAAGGACGCCTGGTTTGCTCAACAACATCCTCGCAAAGGTCTTTGGCACCAGTAACGAGCGCGCCGTCAAGCGCCTGCTTCCCGCGGTCGGCCGGATCAACGCGCTGGAGCCCTCCATTCATGCGCTTACCGACGACCAGCTGCGCGCCAGGACGGACGAGTTCCGCCAGCGCATCGTCGACTTCGTGGCAGCCGAAAAGATCGATCCCACCGACGAGAACGCCGCCGAGCGCACCCGCGCCGCGGAGAAGGCCGCGCTCGACGAGGTCCTGCCCGAAGCCTTCGCCGTCGTCCGCGAGGCTGGCCTGCGCACCGTGCAGATGCGCCACTTCGATGTCCAGCTCATCGGCGGCATGGTGCTCCACCAGGGCAAGATCGCCGAGATGAAGACCGGCGAAGGCAAAACCCTCGTCGCCACCCTTCCCTGCTACCTCAACGCGCTCGCCGGCCACGGCGTTCACGTCGTCACCGTCAACGACTACCTCGCCAAGCGCGACGCCGAATGGATGGGCAAGATCTACGGCTTCCTCGGCCTCTCCGTCGGCGTCATTGTCCACGACCTCTCCGACGATCAGCGCCGCGAGGCCTACGCCTCCGACATCACATACGGCACCAACAACGAGTTCGGCTTCGACTACCTGCGCGACAACATGAAGTTCGACCTCAAGGACATGGTGCAGCGCGGCCACTACTTCTGCATCGTCGACGAGGTCGACTCCATCCTCATCGACGAGGCGCGCACCCCGCTCATCATCTCCGGCCCCACCGACGAAACCACCGACAAGTACGCGCGCGTCAACCTCATCATCCCCCGCCTCGAAGAGGGCGAGCTGATCGAGACCCTCGAAACCAAAACCTGGTCTGGCGATTTCGTCATCGACGAGAAGGCGCGCGCCATCACCGTCACCGACGAGGGTTGGGAGAAGATCGAAAAACTCCTCGGCATCGGCAATATCGCCGACCCCGAAAACTGGGACCTCAAGCACCACGTCGAGGTCGCCATCAAGGCACACAACCTCTACAAGCGCGACGTCGAGTACGTCGTCAAAGAGGGCGAAGTCATCATCGTCGACGAGTTCACCGGCCGCCTCATGCCCGGCCGCCGCTGGTCCGACGGCCTCCACCAGGCGGTCGAGGCAAAGGAGGGCGTCTCCATCCGCAAGGAGGACCAGACGCTGGCCACTATCACCTTCCAGAACTACTTCCGCATGTACAATAAGCTCTCCGGAATGACCGGAACGGCGGAGACCGAGGCCGCCGAGTTCGACAAGATCTACAAGCTCGATATCGTCGTCGTTCCCACCAATATGCCGATGCGCCGTCTGGAGAACCCCGACGTCGTCTTCCGCACCGAGAAAGAAAAATACTTTGCCGTGGCCGACGAGATCACCCGCCTGCACGAGGTCAAGCAGCCCGTCCTGGTGGGCACCACCTCCGTTGAAAAATCCGAGCGGCTCTCCGAGATCCTCAAGCGCCGCGGTGTCCGCCACTTCGTTCTGAACGCGAAGTTCCACGAGAAGGAGGCCGAGATCGTCGCCCAGGCCGGACGTCTCGGCATGGTCACCATCGCCACCAACATGGCCGGCCGCGGCACCGACATCCTGCTCGGCGGCAACTCCGAGTTCATGGCCCGCCAGGACCTCGTCAAGAAGTCGCAGGCACGCGCCGTCTCCGCCGCCGAGGGCGCCATCTCCCCCACCGCCGGCCCCGGCATGGTGCGCTTCTACTACGCCAGCCAGGAATTCGAAACCACAACAGAAGCATGGGACGCGGCCATCGCATCGCATCTTGCCACCGCCCAGGTCGAGCACGAATCCGTCATCGCCACCGGCGGCCTTCATATCCTCGGCACCGAACGCCACGAATCGCGCCGCGTGGACAACCAGTTGCGCGGACGCGCCGGACGCCAGGGAGATCCCGGCAGCTCGCGCTTCTTCCTCTCCCTCGAAGACGACCTCATGCGCATCTTTGCCAAGAGCTGGGTCGGTCCGCTACTGCAAAAGCTCGGTATGGAAGAGGGCGTCCCCATCGAGAGCCGCATGATCTCCAACCGCATCGAGGCCGCGCAGAAGGCCGTCGAGACCCAGAACTTCGAGTCGCGCAAGCACGTCCTCGAATACGACGACGTCATGAACAAGCAGCGCGAGGCGGTCTACGGCCTGCGCCGTCAGTTGATGGAGGGAGTCGATCAGAAGCAGCTCGTCGCCGAGGACTACGTCTCCACCATCCTCTCCAACATCCTCGAAGAGCACGCGCCGGAAAAATCGCACCCCGACGAGTGGAAGATGGACGCGATCTTTCAACAGGTGTTTGACACATTCGGAGCGCAGCTGAACGTATCGTCCAACAGAGAAGGAAGCGCGATCGATCCGTCAAAACTCAGCCGCCACGAACTCGGCGAAGCTATCTATGAGAGAGTGCGCGCGCGCTACGATCTCAAGGAGCAGATCCTGGGCGCGCCGCAGATGCGCTACCACGAACGTATCGTCATGCTCTCCGTCCTCGACGGCCTGTGGAAGGACCACCTCCTCGCCATGGACCACCTCAAGGAGGGCATCTTTCTGCGCAGCTACGCCCAGCAGGACCCGCTGGTCGTCTACAAGCGCGAGTCCTTCGAAATGTTCGAAGCCATGATGATGCAGTTCCAGCAGGACACCGCGCGCCATCTCTTCCGCATGCAGATCATCGGCCCCGACGGCAAGCCCATCGAGACCGTCCAGCAGATGCAGGCCGCGCAGGGCCAGCGCGCAGCCACCCAGCAGTCCTCGCTTCCCTTGCCCCAGCCCGGCGAGGAACACGCGCCCGTCCCCATCCACACCCGCGCCCCCTCCACCACCATCGACGAGCTGGAAAAAGAGTTCCAGCGCAAGAAGCGTCGCGAGCTGGAACAGGCCCGCGCCGTCGGCTCCGGCGAGAGCGCCGCTCCCGCCCAGCGCGTCACCGGAGAAAAAGTCGGCCGCAACGACCCCTGCCCATGCGGCTCCGGCAAAAAATACAAAAAATGCCACGGCGCCGCCGCATAACTCATTTGCAAGTTATGAATTGTTTGAGCATTTCGTATTGGAAGAGTGGAACGGCGAAGATGAATAGGAGCACAGTGCATGACACGCGAGGAACTGGTTCTGCAAGAAGCCGCAATAGCCGCAGAACAATCGGGGAATATCGATGTTGCATATGACGCCTGGCGGACTCTTACATCCATCGACGCAAATCGGCCGGACTATTTCTGCAAGTTGGGACGAGTGGCAGAGAGACTGGGAAGATGGGCATACGCAGAACAGGCATTTCTTGACGCCATAAAAGTCGCTTCCAATCTAAAAGCCATACCCAGTACCCCAGAATCACCAGAACTCGTCGATAAGACGCTGTCTTTGGCGAAGACATTGCTTGGGTCCCTATTTCTGAAAAGAACCGATGGAGATCGTTTGGCGAACGCGCGAAAAGCGAAAGAGTGGCTCGAACAGGCGGTAGCGGTAGACCCTAACCAAGCCTCCCTGAGCTACTTAGGTTCGGCGCTCGCGCGGCTCGGCGAGAAGGTAGCCGCCAAGGCGGCGTACCGTAAAGTGATCGAGCTCGATGAAACATACGTGGAGGCGTATATCAACCTCGGGCACCTTCTGAGCGCTGATGGTCAGGCTATCGAAGCAGAAGGGCTTTTTAGAAAAGCTGTGCAATTGGACCCCTGCTCCCACCGTGCGCATGGAGCGCTCGGGGTTTTGCTAGAAGAACTTGGGAACTACTCCGAAGCCGAGGCCGAGCTGAAACGTACTCTTGAACTCAATCCCAACGACCCCATTGCACGGAATCGCCTTCGCCTCCTAGCTGATGAAATGAACCAAGAATGAATTGTCATTCTGACCCTGAGCCTGCGAAGGGGAAGAATCCCCGCATTTCGCCGTTTCTGAAACTACATTTGTTTCAAACCATCCGTCGAATCACCGCGCCCTCGGATGCGTCTCCTCATACACGCGCTGCACCTGTCCCGCCGTCAGGTGCGTGTAGCGCTGCGTGGTCGATAGCCGCTCATGCCCCAGCATCTCCTGGATTGCGCGCAGGTCCGCGCCCTCCTCCAGCATGTGCGTGCCAAACGCGTGGCGCAGCGTGTGCGGATGCACATCCGACGCCAGCCCCCGCGCCAGCGCAATCCGCTTGACGATTCTCCCGACACTGCGTGTCGTCAAGCGGCAACCCCCGCGCATCCGCAGGTTCGTCACCAGCGGCCCCTCCGCCACCAGCGCCAGCTTCCCCGCCTCCCTCAGCCTGCTCTCGCGCAGCGGCAGAAACGCGCGCATCGCAATCGCCGCCTCGTCGCCCAGCGGAACATAGCGCTGCTTGCGTCCCTTGCCCTTCACCAGAATCGCGTCGTTCTTCCACTGAATGTCGCCCATATTGATCCCCACCAGCTCCGAGTTGCGGATCCCGCATCCATACAGCATCTCGAAGATCATGCGATCGCGCTCCGGCCACGCCGCGGCCTCGTCACCAGCCCCCGCGCCGGCCTCCATCGCATCCAGCAACCCGTTCACCTCCTCCATGCTGGGCACGCGCGGAAGGTGCTGCGGCAACTTCGGCGTGCTCACCAGCGCCGCCGGGTTCTGCGCAATCTTGTGCTCCTTCGCCATCCACCGGAACCACGACCG